>Ga0070681_10004451_pt1 | contig 13343 bp, 8 predicted proteins | sample KBSC83BmetaG_FD_65650 | JGI IMG/M metagenome (GOLD analysis project Ga0070681, IMG submission 65650) | Corn rhizosphere microbial communities from Kellogg Biological Station, Michigan, USA - KBS C8-3B metaG | ecosystem: Host-associated > Plants > Roots > Rhizosphere | place: USA: Michigan... | reverse complement strand
TCAACTACCCGGCCGCCTACCCCGGGGTGATCGCCGTCGGCGCGACCTCGCGGGACGGGCAACTCGCGCCGTTCACGAGCACGCGCTCCTACGTCACGCTGACCGCGCCTGGCTCGGGTGTCACGCCGGACCCAGCGACCGCAAGCGGGATGACGTCGAATCCGGCGGCGGGGCTGATGGCGGCCGCTCCCGACGGCGGGTACGAGCCGCTGGCCTCGTCCGACATGTCCGCCGCGCTGACCGCGGGCGTGGCGGCCCTCATCCGTTCCCGGTACCCGTGGCTGACCGCGACGCAGGTCACCCAGGCACTTGAGCACGGCGTGAACGCGCCTGCGGACGGCGCCGGTTCGGCGCCCGCCGGGTGGGGGCACGGCGGGCTCGACGCCGCGGCAGCGCTTGACTCCGCCGCCGGCATCGCGTCCGCTCACCCCGCACCCGCGCCGTCCGCACCGCCGTCAAGCGCGCCTGCCGGCCGCCCGGCCGTCGGCCCGGCGAGCGCACACCAGACCGCACCGGGCCAGTCCGACCCCGGGCACCTGCTCCGGTCGCTGGTCGTCGACCTCGCGGTCGTCGCTGGTGTGCTGATCGCGTGCCTGGTCGCCGCGATAACGCTGACCAGGCTCCGCCGCCGGGCGCGGGCGGCCAAGCCCGCCGACGTCGCGGCGGTGAGCAGGCACGGCCACGCGGCCGGGCGCGCCCGCCACGCCCGGGGACAGCCGGACACGCGTACCAGGCCCGTACCCGCCCGCGTCGTCATCTGGTCAAGCACGCCGGCCCTGCCCGCCTCGGGGATAAGCGACTCGTCGTCGGCGGCGGGAACCCTCGGCCGGTCGGCCGGCGTGGCCTCCCGCCGGCCCCGGCCGGCCGGAAACCCGCCCTGGCAGCCTGCGTTGCCGCCGCGGAGCCCCAGGGCGCTGCCCGAGATGCTGCCCGCACAGCCGGCGCTTGAGGCCGCCGAGCAGCCGCTCCCCCCGTGGGAGCGGTCGCCCGCGGACTTCGCCACCGCGCCCGCCGTGGACGAGGCCGCCTCGTGGCCGATTTCGACCACCGGCCCGATGTACGTGTGGAACCCGGCCGCCACCGGCCCGATCGTCGCCGTCGGCGGCGACGAGGAAAGCGACTAGGCGCCGAGGCGGGCCTTGACGTCGGACGCGTACTCGTGGACGTATTCCTGTCCCGAGAGGTCCGCGATCGCGTGCATCACCTCGTCCGCGATGATGCGGCGCGCCTTGGCGGGCGGGTCGCCGGCCAAGTGCGCGAACTCGAGCGGCTTGCCGATCTTGATGTCGATCCTGGTGGGGCGGGGCACCGGCGCGCCGGGCGGGAGCATCTTCCTGGTGCCGATCATCGCCACAGGGATGACCGGGGCACCCGTGTTCAGCGCCAGCCAGCCGAGTCCCGCCCGGCCACGGTAGAGCCGGCCGTCGGGTGACCGGGTGCCCTCCGGGTAGAACCCGAACAGGTCGCCCGCCCGGAGGATCGCCGCGGCCGCCTCCAGCGTGGCCTGTGCGGACTTCGAGTCGCTGCGGTCCATCTCAAGCTGGTTGGTGGAACGCAGGTAGGCGGCCCAGAGCCGGCCAAGCGGTCCCTTCGCCGAGAAGTACTCGGCCTTGGCCGGGAACACCACGGGACGGGGGATCACCAGCGGCAGGTACATCGAGTCGATGAACGACAGGTGATTCGACGCGAGGATCGCCGGACCGCTCGCGGGAACGTACTCGAGTCCGGTCACCCTGGGGCGGCCGAGCACGTGCAGAGCCGGGCCCATGACGACACGCGAAAGCTGATATTGCACTCCGGCGTCCTCTACCTCGGGGGTCTGCCTGCGACGGATGGCCCGGCGAAGGCGCTACCAAACTATCCTGCCCCAGCGGCCGCATCAGAAACTGGACCCGTCCATCGCGATGTATTCGGCTGGGTTCCTGGCTGGCGAGACGTTCGCGGCGGCGGCCATGCCGACCGTCAGCGCCACGGCGAAAGGCAGGGCCACGGCGGGCACGATGACACCCGAGTCGTCGGCGAACCACCCGATCACGAGGACCAGCCAGGTGAGCCAGGCCAGCACGCGCAGCAGCGGAAGGGCCGCGAACGCGGCGTCGAGGGTCCGCAGCCGCAGCGCGGCGGGCCGCCAGAGCGCGGCGGCGGCCAGCGCCGCGGCGAGGGGAACCAGCCAGCCGAATACGTTCAGGGTCAGCGATCCGACGTTGGAGCTCACCTTGCGCTGCAGCAGGTCGCCGCCCCGCCCGTGCAGCAGGTTCCCGGCGAACGTCCCTATGTCGGACACGCCAGTCGCCGGGAGGAAGTAGCTGACCACGGCGAACACGAGGAACACGACCAGGCCGCTCACCGCGACGGGAACCGCCCAGCGCCTCCCGACCCGGGCCCCGCCCAGCCAGGCGGCCAGCAGGATCAGGCAGGGAACGAGCGCGATCGTCCCGCCCACCTTCGCCCCGAACCCCGGCCACCCGGACGCGACCACGGCAAGCAGCCCAACGACCCCCACCGCCCCCACCGCTCGCCGCGGGCGGGTCGGCAGCGACGCCTGGGGCGTCCGGGCGCCGGTGATGCTCGCGAGCCATGCGGCGGCGACGAGGGCGCTGACGCAGTACACGCCGAGCGCGTCGTTGCCGATGCCGTAGAAGCGGCCGCTGACCAGAAGGGACAGCCCGAAGGGGGCGTCGAGCTGCAGCCGGGAGCCGGCGATCACATCGACGGCGAGCAGCAGCAGGATGGCCGCGCAGATCGCGCCGAACGGGCCGGGCACGTCCCGCCGCCACGGCCCGGCGAGCGCGGCCGCCGCCACGACGAGCGTCCAGCCGACGGTCAGCCCGTACAGCCACCAGGCGGGGTGCGCCCAGTACCACCAGGGGGCCAGGTTCGCCAGGTAGGACGCGAGCGGGACGGCGGCGGCGACCGTGCCCGCGACGCGCCAGCACTGGGCGCGACGGCGGCGGCGTTCCTGGCCGGAACCCCAGAGCAGCAGCGCGGGCAGGCCGAACGCGAGCGCGGCGCCGACCGCGTAACCGACGAAGAACCAGCCGTGCGTGGCTATCCACACCTGCTCGGCCCGGTCCCGCGCGATCAGCCCGGTGACGGCCGAGTCCAGGCTGCCTCGGTCCGCCCGGCTGATTTGCGCGCCGACGGTTCCCGCCGGGGCCGGGTGACCAAGCCATCCGGCAACCGTCGGGGTCAGGTCGGTGAGCGTCACGATGCCCGGGCGCCTTGTGGCCGAGGAGGTGAGCAGGCCGTCGGCGAAGCCTGGTCCGCTCACCAGCACCGACATGAGGTGCGGCGGCCCGGCCGGCGCCTGCCCCGGGCCCGCTCCCGCGGCCGCGCCGGGTGCGGTGACGAGAAGCAGGGTGCTCGGGGGCAGTTCGGCGGCGATCCGAGCCAGCTGGCGATCGACGGCGGAAACACTCCCCCGTTCTGAGTCCGCGATCTGTCCCAGGTCGACAACGGTCAGCGGGCAGCGGGCCAGCACCGACGGCGACAGGTCCGCTGGCGACGGCACGTAGGAGGAGACGGCGCCGGACGGGGCGGCGAGCGCGAGGGCCGCGCCGGGACCGACGGCGGTCGCACAGCTCGCGAGGGTTCCGAGCAGACCCCAGTCGGGCGACTCGTGGTGCTGCGCGTTATCCCGGATGATCCGCGGCATCGCCGGGACCGCGGCGCCTTGGCCGACCGTGGTCACCGCGGGCAGCGACGTGCACGGGCGCGGACCCTGGGCTCGGGCGGCGGAGTTCAGCGTCAGCCAGCCGTCGGCGGGGCAGGCGAGCGGTTCCTGGGCGTAGTCCACGAGCGAGCCCACCGAGCCCGCGCCGGCCAGGCGCCCCAGTTCCCCGGCGCCGGACTGGGTCACGAGGTTCCAGGTCAGGCCGGAGATGCCGACGACCACCACGTGCCGGGCCTGCGCGGGCTGTGGGGTACCGGCGGCGCGCGCTTGGCTGCCGAAGACGGCGAGCAGCGGCAGCGCGAGCGCGGCGCACAGTGCGACGCCGACCGTCGCAAGCCGCCCACGCCTCTTCACGCGGTCAACGGTAGCCGCCCGCGACGGGGGTTGCCGCCCGTCAGCCTGCGCAGATGGACTGGTTGGCGGTGCGCGCCTGAATGTTGATTGGCTTGGTGCTCTGACTGGCGGTCGGTGTCGGCCCGACCGGAGCGGAGTCACTCGGCGTCGGCTTCGTTGCGGCGCGGGTGCTCTTGGCGGTGCTTGACGGGCTTTCCAGGCGCTGCCCGTCGGCGGACAGACCGACGGCGACGCTCGTCTTCCTCTCCGACGTGGCCGGGGCGAACAGCGTGCTGCTCGCGGGCACGTCGTCGCGGAACGAGGCGAAGATCTGGTCGGCTTCCGGCTGCTTCCACAGCACGTTCGCGCCGTCGCCGCGCGGGACGTTGGGGATGGTGAAGAACGCGATCTTGCTAGACGGGATGCCGCGCAGCGACTGCCCCAGGTTGTAAAGGCCGGTGACCCCGCCGAGCTGGCTGTCGATCGTCAGCGACTTCGTGGTGGCGTCGAGGAACTTGTAGATCGCGATCGGGTCGAGCAACTCGCTCTTCACCCGGCCGACCAGAGACGACATGAACGCCTGCTGGCGGTCGATCCGCTCCAGGTCGCTGCCGTCGCCGAGGGTATACCTGGCGCGGACGTAGCCGAGCGCCTGGGCCGGGGTCAGCAGATGGGTGCCCGCAGCCAGGTGCAGTTTCGAGTTGGGGTCGTTGATCGGGGTCGGGTTGCACTCGTAGACGCCGCCGAGCGCGGAGACCATGTCCTTGAACCCGGCGAAGTTGACCGCGATGAAGTGGTCGATGTAGATGCCGGTGTCCTGCTCCAGGGTCTTCACCGTGCAGGCGATGCCGAGCGCGGTATGGTTCCCGTCCAGGTTGCCGATCGCGAACGCCTCATTGATCTTGTACTGCTGCGGGCCGGACATCTGACCGTTGCCCATCTTGCAGGCCGGGATGTTCACCCAGGAGTCACGGGGGATCGACATCACCTCGGCCCACTTCCTGTCGGCCGGTATGTGGATGATCATCAGGGTGTCCGACTGGTCGGTGACCAGGCCGCTGCCGTACGCCTTGCTCAGTCCTTGCCGCGAGTCGGACCCGATGACCATGATGTTCTCGGCCTGCGGGTGCAGGTTCACCGGCTGCGCGCCGAGCAGGCCGCGGATGTCGTCCTGCCTGAGGTTGGCGTTGAAGTGCCTGAGCATCACGAAGCCGACGCCGGCCACTGCGATAAGCAGCAGCGCCAGGCTGGCCGAACCCCAGATGAGGATTTTCTTGCGCGGCCAGTGCCGTAGCCATCGCCCCACCTTCGAGAGCGCACTGCGCATACGTCACCACACCGATCAGGCTAGATCCGGGGACCCGGACACAACCCTTCCCGCGCGACGCGCCATTATGCATAACTAGCGATATTTATGCTCATCAGTACAGGCAGACGCAATATTCAGAATATTTTCAGCTAGCCCTCTGCCTTTTACCCTACGCGATGGCAATTCCGGGTTCCGCGGGCGGTGTTACCGTGCGGCGCTAACCTGCCGGAGGAATTGCTCGTTGGGAGCGACGGTCTTGTCGAACAGCAGCTCAAGGGCGTGCTGGGTGTCCAGCGCGGCGAGCGCGCGGCGCAGGCTGACGACGGCGGCGTGCTCGGCGGGGTCCATCAGCAGGTCCTCGCGGCGGGTGCCGGACGGCACCGGGTCGATCGCCGGGAACATCCGCTTCTCCGCCAGATCGCGGCGCAGCCGCAGTTCCATGTTGCCCGTGCCCTTGAACTCTTCGAACAGCACGTTGTCGAGCTGCGAGCCGGTGTCGATCAGGGCGGTGGACAGGATCGTCAGCGAGCCGCCCTCTTCGAGGCAGCGCGCCGCGCCGAGGAACTGGCGGGGCGGCTGGAGCGCCGAGACCGCGACGCCGCCGGTGAGGGTGCGGCTGCTCGCGGGCGCGGCGAGGTTGTAGGCCCGGCCGAGCCGGGTGAGCGAGTCGAGCATGACCACCACGTCGCGGCCGAGCTCCGCGAGCCGCTTGGCCCGCTCGATGGCGAGTTCCGCGGCCTTGATGTGATCGGCCGGGGACTGGTCGAAGGTGGAGGCGATGACCTCGCCGCGTACGGTGCGGCGCAGGTCGGTGACCTCTTCCGGCCGCTCACCGACGAGCACGAGCATGAGGTGCACCTCGGGGTAGGCCGTGGCGATCGCGTGCGCGATCGTCTTCAGCACGGTGGTCTTCCCCGCCTTGGGCGGGGCGACGATGAGGCCGCGCTGGCCCTTGCCGATCGGGGAGACCAGATCGATGATCCGCGCGGTGCGGGACGGGTCGCCGTCCTCGAGGCGGAACCGCTGGTTGGGGTAGATGGGGGTCAGGCTGTCGAAGTCGGGCCGCTGCCTGGCTTCCGACGCGGGGAACCCGTTGACGGACTCGACGGTGAGCAGGGTTCTGCCCTCTCGTGCGGTGCCCGGCCGGGCCTTGTTCTGCTGGGTCTTGTCCGGCTGAGCCTTACCTGGCCGGGTGCCAGCGGTGCCCTCGAGGTGGTCACCCGAGCGGAGTCCGTACTGGCGGGCCTGGGCGGGGCTGATGGGGATGTCGGCGGTGGAACGGCGGTATCCCGCCGTCCGCAAGAATCCGCGGCCGTCGCCGAGGTCGACGACCCCGGATATCGCGGCGGCGGTTGCCGGTCGCGTTGTTCGCGTGGTTTCTTCCGCAATTGCGGTCATAAGATTTCCTCTCCATGGAGGGGTGAATGCGCGCATGCTTAAAAGAGCGGCAGAACAGCCGCTGAGCTGCGCCGATGCTTGGATGTGAAGCGTTTCGGAAAGAATCCGGATCTTCGCTCGCGCGCCGGTCAGATACGGCGCCTGTAACACTGGCCGGGCCACTCAGATGGGCACCTGGCCGTTACGGCAACTGTAGTCGATAACACTGGGGAGTGCCAGTCGCATTCCCGATGCGTCGCATAGTTCCAACGGGACGGGCGGACGGGCGGACGGACGGCCGGTGATCCGAGCCCGCGAAGTGCCCCGGCTACTGGCTAACGGGCTCAATCGACGAACGCTCGACCCAGTTGCACAGCAGTTTGCCGTCTTCGCGAACCGCCCAGACGGCGGTGCCGGTGAAGGCTATCTCCCGCTGGTCGGGTTCCCCGCCCAGGATCCCGTTGTTCCGCCCGACCACGCGCCAGCGGGACGCGACCCGGCTACCGTCCTCGTTCTGGAACGACTCGACGCTTTCAAACTTCAGATCGTTAACTAGCCCATGGAAGTCCCTGAGCCACTGTCTGAAGTTCTCTTTGGACCTGATTTCTTTCCCGCCGCTGATAAGTATGAAGTCGTCGACTACGAAGCGGTCGATCGCATTGGGGTTGCGCTCGTTCCAGACGGCATCCCAGAATTCTTCAACAATTTGGACCGATGATGTTCCACTCATTCGCCTTCTCCTGTCGCACCCAGGCGGTGGACCCGAGATATACGATCCTATCAGCCCGATAAACGCGGCCGCGGTGAGTTAATATATACTTATTTATTCCAGATTGTCCGTCGGCGGACGCGGCGGACTTAGGGCCCAGGTTCCGGAAGGATCGATATCCGATGTCAGAGCTCGCCTCCGTGGATGGGGGGGCGCGCGTTCCCCGTATCGGTGAAGGGCGTTGCCGTTCAGGCCGTCTGAATTGTACGCTTTCCTTAGTCTCCTTGTTGAGTCCTGGGAAATGGGCTACTCACTGGAAACCATGTCCGTCAAGTTGCTTCAATCCCAGGCCCGATCCCTATTCAACTCGGCTAAGGAGTCGGAGCCGGTGAGCGGATTCGAACCGCTGACCGTCCGCTTACAAGGCGCATTTGAACAGTCGCTGAATGTCCGCGTACGTCGCCTGATGTGCCATCTAGCTGCATCAATTGTCGCCCGAAGTCGCCTTGCGTTGCCTCGCGCCTGCCTGTGTTGGCTCCCCCTTTTGGCTCCCTCGATCTGACGTTCTGGCGTCGTCTCGTTACAAAGTTGTAGCCCGCAGTTAGTGCTGTGAGCGAGCGTCGCTTATGGCATTAGGACCACCGCCAACAACTGAGCCGTTTGTCGGCATCAGATCGTCCTCGCCCTCATTGAGCGGCGCCAAACCCTCCCTCCCGGGCCCCAGGCCGCCCGGCCCGGGCGTGTGTCCGCGGCTGAGCTGTTCGGCCAGCTCTTCTCCGGAGTCCAGATGACCGGAGAACTTTCCAGCTCCGGCTTACGGAGCGGTGGTCGCTGACGGACAGGTTGGCTGCCGCGGCGTGTTGCCGGTGGGGCCGGCTCGTTAGAAACTTGCATGGTGGAACCTCAGAGGGGGCGATCGGGGAATGAGGGGCTGCCGGGGGACGTGGTCATCCGGACTCCGGACCGGCGTCTGCGCGTGTTCGTGAGTTCCACGCTGGGCGAGCTCGCGGAGGAGCGGCGGGCGATCTCGCGTGCCATCTCGGCGTTGCGGCTGACGCCGGTGATGTTCGAGGTGGGGGCGCGGCCGCACCCGCCGCAGGATCTGTACCGGGCGTACCTGGCGCAAAGCGATGTGTTCGTCGGGTTGTACTGGGAGCGGTACGGGTGGGTCGGGCCGGGCATGGAGGTCTCGGGTCTGGAGGACGAGTTCGAGCTGTCGCGGGCGTTGCCCCGGCTGCTGTATGTCAAAGGGCCGGCGCCTGACCGCGAGCCCCGCCTCACCGAGCTGCTGGCCCGCATCACGGCGGAGGCCTCGGTGTCCTACCGTCACTTCCGCACGGCGGGGGAGCTGGGCCGGCTGGTGCGCGACGACCTGGCGATGCTGCTGAGCGAGCAGTTCGCTGTCGCCCGCCCCTCAGCTGCGGCACCGCCGAGCCCGCGCGGGCCGCGCCCGCTGCCGGTGGACGCGACCTCGCTGGTCGGGCGGGAGCGGGCCATCGAGGAGGTGGCCGGTTTGGCCGGGCGCCCTGGCGTCCGATTGGTAACCCTCACCGGGCTGGGCGGGATCGGCAAGACCCGGCTGGCGGTGGCGGTGGGCGCGCGGCTTGGTGACCGCTTCGGGGCGGGGACCGCGTTCGTTCCGCTGGCGGCGGTCACCCAGCCTGAGCTGGTGCTGGCGAGCGTCGCCCGGGCGGTGGGGGCTGAACTGGGGCCGGGCTCGCCGCTGGAGGCCCTGGCCGAGTACTTCGGCGACGACCAGTGGCTGCTCATCCTGGACAACCTAGAGCAGGTGGTCGCCGCCGCCCGTGACCTCGACGCGCTGCTGGCCCGCTGTCGTGGCGTGTTGATCTTGGCGACCAGCCGCACGGTGCTGGGGCTGCGGGCGGAGTGGGAGTACCCGGTGCCGCCGCTGCCGCCGCCCGCTGACCCCGCCAGCGTGCCAGTGGAGGAGTTGGCGGCCTCGCCGGCGGTGGCGCTGTTCGTGGACCGGGCCCGCGCGGTGCGCCCCGGCTTCGCCCTCACTAAGAGCAACGCGGCGGCGGTGGCGGAGATCTGCCGGCGGCTGGAGGGCCTGCCGCTGGCGATCGAGCTGGCGGCCGCCCGCACCCGGCTGCTCGACCCGGACGCGCTGCTTGGTCGGCTGGCCAGGTCACTGGACGCGCTGGGAACGGGCGCGGTGGACATGCCCGAGCGGCAGCGCACCCTGCGGGCCACGGTGGAGTGGAGCGTGGGGCTGCTGGAGGACGCTGAGCGGTCACTGCTGGAGGTCGCGGCGGTGTTCGTGGACGGCTGGACCGTCGAGGCCGCCGCCCAGGTAGCCGGCCTGGATGAGGACCGGGCGCTGGACCTGACTGAGGCGCTGGCCCGGCACAGCCTGGTCTACCTCGACCCCGCCGGCGGCGGCCCCCGGCCGCGGATGCTGGAGACCATCCGCGCGTTTGTGGCCGAGCGGCTGGCGGCCCGGCCGGATGTCGCCGAGGTCGAGCGCCGGCATGCCGGCTACTACCGGGCGCTGGCTGAGCAGGCCGACCGGCCGCTGCGCGGCGTCGGCCAGCGCGGGGGGTGCGAGCGCTTGGACGTCGAAGAAGGCAATCTGGCCGCCGCCGTGCGCTGGTACCTTGGCCACGACCCCGGGCCGCTGCCTCACATGTTCCGGGTCCTGTGGCTCTTCTGGTTCCTGCGGGACCATCTGGGCGAGGCCCGCTCCTGGGTCGGTCAGATGCTGCCCACCGCCGGCTCCTTCGACCTCCAGGCCCGGGTTGAACTGGCGTGGACGGCGGCGGCGACCGGCGCCGAGGTGGGCGACGACGAAGCGGCGCTGGCGGCCCGCGAGCGCCTGATGCCGCTGCTCGACGGGATCGGGGACCCCTACCTCCGCGCTGTGTCTCAGCTGGTCATGGCGTGGACCTCGGGGATCGTCGACGACTTCGACGCCGCTCTGCAGGGGGCGCTGGTCTCCCTGGAGCAGCTCGGTGGCCAGGATGAGCCGTTCTGGACTGCTCTGGCCGCCTATACCGTCGGCCTCGTGGAGATGACGGTCGGCCGCTACGACGATGCCCTGCGCCACCTGACCGAGATGCGCGACCTGGCAGAGCGGCTCGACAACCCCTGGCTCGCCGCCGTCTCCCGGGTGTATCTGGGCACCCTGGCCGTAGCGCAAGGCAGGCCGGAGGAGGCCCGGGCGCCGATGGACGAGGGGCTGGAGCTGAGCCTGGCGGCCCACAGCACTCGCAGCGTGACTCTGTGCCTGGCCGCGTTCGCCCGGCTGGCGTTCGTGGAGGGTGACCCCCAGCGGGCGGCACTGCTGGCGGGGGCAGCCGAGGGCCTGCGCCGGCGGGTCGGCCTACGGGCCTGGCCGCTGCTCCGGCGAGCCGAAGCCGAGCTGGTCGCCCAGATCCGCCAGGCACTGGGCGCGGACAGGTTCGACGAACCGTACGCGGCTGGCTCCCGGCTCAGCCAGCAGGAGGCGGTGGCCGCCGTCCGCGACCGGCGCGGCGCCGGCACCGCAGCGCCCTGATCCGTGGCCGCAGCATTCAGCCGACAAGGCGGTGGCAGCCAGCGGCATTCTTCAAGCGCTTGGTTGATCGGGCGTGCCCTGCAGCCCGGCGGTCAGGATCACCACCCCGCCACCAGTCACAGCCTTCCTGGACTGCCTCAACGCCGCCGTACGGGAACTGCAGACCACCACCAACCGCACGCCATGACCGCCGCTCCCGGGCGCCTGGACGCGACCGCAGCTAATCCGACAACCGGGCACGCCTGGGGCTGTCCGACCGGATCATCATCTACCGCGAACTGGTAGATCCGATGAACCGGCCGGGAGGCTGGCGCATCAGACTGTGACCGGGGGTGTGCTTCCGGTCCGAGTGAGCGTGTAGCTGAAAGTGCCCGTGCCGAGACTGCAGGCTCCGGAGGTAATCAGGTGCACGACTCCGGTCAGCGCGGTGGCGGGCGACGAGGTAGTCGCGGGTACCAGGGTGTCGCGCAGGGTCGTTGGATCGGTGCCGGTTGGCGACCCGGTACCGGGGTCGTAGCAAGTGGCTGAACCTGAACCGGTGCCGAGGAACTTGCCGTTGCTGTAAGCGAAGGTGGTATGGCTGCCGGTTGACGAGGTGACTTTGACGACGCATGACTGGCTGCTGCAGTCAGGAACGGCCTGCCATGTATAAAAATGCACCGCGCCGACGCTCTCGCTGTAAGTGCCGGTCGTTGCCGTGACAACTGACTTAACCATGTAAGAGCCGCTGAACGCCAGCACAGCGCGCCGCTCGCCAGGAGTCACCTGGGCACCGTGGCCGACCGCGGCGGCGGATGACGTTGTTGAAGCCGGGCCGCCGCACGCAGTCGCGGTGAGGAACGCGAAAGCAAGGGCGAGCAGCCTGCTGGGAACGCGAAAAGCACTGAGGGTCGGCACGGGGCAATGCTATTGAGTGCGATCTCTCGAGTACGCCTGTTTTGTGCCACCAAAAGCCGCGTGACTTGCGCCAGCCGCTGGGAATCCAGCCCAGCGTTAAGACGCCAGACGAGAACTCCACATCCCTACGTCGCGCACTCGGCGTGCCTGATGTGCGCGCAGCCGCCGCTCGGCAACGCCTCAGGAGATCGGCATGGTCATGATCCCCAACTTTGGCCGTCTGCCCGGGAACGCGCTCTTGGCGCTGGCCGACGACCAAGCAACGTGGGCGCGTCGACCGCTCTAGCGCCCGGTGATGGCGGGTAGAAGACCGCCATCACCGGGACCTGGGCGAGCTGTTCCGCGGGACTTCGCGTTGCCCGGTCCGGGGCCGGTGAGTCTGGCGCCGCCCCGGGGTCAGTATTCGTGATGGCCCCGAAGTCCCGGCCACGAAGGAGGAGGACCGAATGAAGACACCACCGATCGTCTCGCCGGAGGAATGGCGCGCCGCGCGCGAGCAGCTCCTCGTCAAGGAAAAGGAGTTGACCCGCGCCCGCGACGCGCTGGCGGCAGAACGTCGGCGAATGCCCTGGCTAGCGGTCGACAAGGAGTACTGGTTCGAGGGCCCGGCCGGCCGGGTGAGCCTCGCTGGCCTGTTCGAGGGGCGCCGCCAGCTGGTCGTCTACCGCGCCTTCTACGGACCCGAGGTGACGACGTATGCCGAGGGCGGCTCGTACCCGGAGCGGGCCTGCGTGGGCTGTTCCTTCGGGGCGGATCAGGTGGCGCACCCCGGGCACTTGCACGCGCGGAACACGACGCTCGCCTTCGCCTCCCGCGCCCCCCAGACCGAGATCCGGCGCCTGAAGGAGCGCCACGGGTGGAACCACATCCCCTGGTACACGATCACCGACGACTTCGACAAAGACTTCGACGTCGACGAGTGGCACGGCACCAACGCCTTCATCCGCGAGGGCGACCGGGTCTTCCGGACCTACTTCGTCAACAACCGCGGCGACGAGCAGATGGGCAGCACCTGGAACTACCTCGACATCACCGCTCTCGGCCGCCAGGAGACGTGGGAGGACTCGCCGGAGGGCTACCCGCAAACACCGCCGTACCAGTGGTGGAACTACCACGACGTGCACGACGCGGCCAAGTGACCGCGTACCTCCGGGGCCATGCCCGCGGGGGAACGGGCCGGGCCGGGGAACGGTGTGCGCAGCCGCTTGACGGGGGGCGGATGTCCGGCCTGGCCGCGTTCGGGGAAGATAGTTGAATACGTAAGCATCTGTAACGGGGTGCACCTTGTGGTGCAAAAGGGCATCCGCGGAACGGGCCGCGGCGCGCCATGACGGGGAGGAACGGCTTGCTGACGCCTGAGCCTGAGCTGAGGTTCGCGGTCCTGGGACCGCTGGGAGCGTGGCGAGGGAATGAGGAGGTGGGCCTGGGGGCACCGCAGCAGCGCGCCGTGCTCGCCACCCTGCTGTTCGCGAGCGGCCGGCAGGTACCACTCGACGCGCTCGTCGACGCGGTCTGGGACGAGCCGCCA
>Ga0070681_10004450_pt1 | contig 13346 bp, 11 predicted proteins | sample KBSC83BmetaG_FD_65650 | JGI IMG/M metagenome (GOLD analysis project Ga0070681, IMG submission 65650) | Corn rhizosphere microbial communities from Kellogg Biological Station, Michigan, USA - KBS C8-3B metaG | ecosystem: Host-associated > Plants > Roots > Rhizosphere | place: USA: Michigan... | reverse complement strand
CTTCCCTCGTTCCCGCCACCGAACTGGCGGTGCGCAACCGCATGCGCTTTCCCAACGAAAGCGGCGACTACCGCCGCGCGCGCACCGCGTTGCTGGCCGAGGAGATCGAGTTGCGCCGGCACATCGAGCGCGTGTACTTCGCCGGGACGGCGGCGACCAGGCCGCGCTCAACGTGTTCACTCGCGCCGCCGATGACGGCGAACCGCCAACCGCACGAACTTGCGCCTATACTCGCCCGGCGTCAGCCACGCGGCGACGCCATCCATCTACGCAACGGGAGGTCGCCATGATCCGCACGCTTGCATCCACCCTGCTGTTCGCCCTCGCCCTGCCCGTCCTGGCCCAGGATCACGCCAAGCCCCAGATGTCGCCGGAAGAGGCGGCGATGATGGCGGCCTACCAGCGGGCCGGCACGCCCGGCAAGCAGCACGCCGAACTGGCCAAATCGGCCGGCAACTACACACTGTCGATCCGCAGCTGGGATCGGCCGGGCGCCGCGCCCAGCGATGAAAGCGGCACCGCCACGCGCAAGATGACCCTGGATGGCCGGGTGATGGTGGAAATGGTGCAGGCGAAGATGCACGGCCAGCCGTTCAGCGGCCACGGCATGGTCGGCTACGACAACGTCAGCGGCAAATGGTGGAGCACCTGGAACGACTCCATGTCCACCGGCCTGATGGTCAGCGAGGGCGATTGCGACGACCAGGGCGCCTGCATCTTCACCGGCAGCTGGAACGACCCGATCACCAAGGGCAAGGTCAACGCGCGCATGGAGAGCCGCTGGACGAACCCCAACACCGAGGTGTTCTCGATGTACGGTCCCGGCCCGGACGGCAAGGAGTACAAGATGATGGAGATGACTTACACCCGCCGCTGATCCGTCGCGCGGTGCCGGGCCGTCGTGGCCCGGTGCCGCGTCATTGCAACGGCGTGCTCATGGTCCCGTTGCGCAGCGGTCGTCGCCGCAACCCTCTGCCGCTTCCGTTTCGGCTGCCGCCGCAGCGGACGACTGCCCCGCCTCGACCAGCAGCGCGCCAAGTTCGGCGCCGAGCAGCAGGTCGTCGTACTGACCGAACACCTGGCGGCGCAAGCGTCCCTGTGCGTCGATCAGGATCGCGGTCGGCGTGCCCTGCATGGCATAGGCGCGCATGGTGCGCGGGATAGGGTCGCCGTCCGGGCCGGGCGCGTCGATGCCGACCGGGAAGCCCACGCGATACTCGTGCAGGAACGCGCGCAGCGACTCCGGCCCCATCGCCGCGTGATGCTCGAACACCGTGTGCAGGCCGACCACCGCCAGCGGCGCGCCCTCGAACAGCCTGGCCACGCGCTGCGCCTGCGGGATGCCGTGCGCCACGCAACCCGGGCAGAGCATCTGGAAGGCGTGCAGCAACACCACCTTGCCGCGGAAGTCGCCGAGGCCCAGCGGCCCGGAGGTATTCAGCCAGGCCGTGGTGTGCCACTCGGGGGCCGGTTCCGGCAGCATCAGAAATCTCCCTCCTTGATGTACGGGTAGGTCCACAGCGTCATCTGCAGCAGACATGACTTCAGCCACGCAGCGTACATCTTCTCCACCTCTTCGGCAGCGTGTCCCTTGCTGGCGAGGAACGGCCGGAGCGTGAACGTCACCGGATAGACCAGCGCAAACAGGTCGCGGAACGGCACGATGGCGGTCGAGGCGGCGCCGTCGGTGCGGTTCTTCTTCGCGCGATGGTGGCGCAGGCCGATCTCGTGCTGGTAGTCGAGCCAGCGCTGGTCGTACTCGGCATCGGCCGTGTCGAGGATCCACCGGCCGAACCGCTTGCGCACGGCGCCGAGGTAATCGCCCAGCGGCTTGCCGTCGACGCTGCCGGTGAAGGATGCCAACAGGTGCGGTTGCGAGCCGACGAAGCCGTACCAGACGTCGAGGATCGCCTCGACCTGATCCTCCACGATGCCGCGCGAAAGGCGCAGATACTTGACGTCCTCGTCATCGAACAGGATGCTCTTCTTCATCAGTTCGAAGTCGCCGAGCGTCACCGGAGAACGCGCGATCGCACTGGTACCGAAGGTGTATCCGGGAATGGCGTGGGTTTCCTGCATGGCCTGTTTCCTCTCGTTTCGCCAGGTTCGGGGCGCGGGCTTGCGCTCCGTGGCCGGGGACTCTAGCGACGGCACCGGCGCACGTCAGGAAGGCACTTTCCGGTAAGGTGGTTACGACATGGGCGAGCACGAACCCGCAACCAGCAGGCAACCGGATATGGCGAACGCCGCTCCCGTTCCCGTCGCCTCGATGGTCGAAAGCATCGTCGGCTGCAAGTGGTCGATCCGGCTGCTGCAGCTCTGCGCGGAAGGCAACCACCGCCCCAGCGCGCTGCTTCGCGCCTGCGCGGGGCTGTCCGCCAAGGTGATGAACGAGCGGCTGCGCAAGATGACCCGCTTCGGCATCATGCACCGCACCGTGCATGGCGAGAAACCGCCGGTGGAGGTGGAATACCGGCTGACGCCGTTCGGCCGCCGCTTCATGGGCATACTCGAAGAGGTGCAGCGGTTGCAGCAGGCGGTCGAGTGTGGCGCGATCGGCGACGTGACGGAAAAGGCGCGACGGGAAAACGCCTGATCGCCGATCGCGCGCTTTGCAGGCCGGCGCGCCGGGCAACGGCGATGGCTCTATCCGTCCGCGGCGTGCGCTTCGGCGACCAGCGTGGGGATCAGTTCCGACACCGTCGGATGGATCGGCACGGTGCGCTGCAACTGCGCGGCGGTGGCACCCGTGCTCATCATGTCGATGATGCCGTGGATCGCCTCGTCGCCTTCGACGCCGAGGATCGCGGCGCCGAGGATCGCCTTGGTTTCGGCGTCGACGATGACCTTCATGAAGCCCTGCGTCTCGTCCTTCTCCACCGCGCGGCCGACCCGGCCCATCGGCCGCTTGCCGATCAGGAACGGGTGCCCGCGCTGGCGCGCTTCCGCCTCGTTGATCCCCACGCGGCCCAGCGGCGGGTCGATGTACAGCGCGTAGCCGCTGACGCGCTCGCTGAGCTTGCGCTGCTCGCCATCGAGCAGGTTCGCCGCGACCATCTCGAAATCGTTGTACGCGGTATGCGTGAACGCGCCGCGGCCGTTGCAGTCGCCCAGCGCCCAGATGCCGGGCACACTGGTGCGCAGCTCGTCGTCGACGGTGATGTAGCCGCGTGCATCGGTCGCCACGCCAGCCCTGTCCAGGCCGAGGTCGCCGGTGTTGGGCACCCGGCCCACTGCCACCAGCACATGGGTGCAGGCGATCCGCTCGCCATCGACCGTCACCGCAAGCGCTTCGCCCGCACCGGCGAAGGCAAGCTCGGCGACGCCGGTGCGGATAGCGATGCCCTCGCCTTGCAGGATGTCGCGCACTGCCGCCGAGACGTCCTCGTCCTCGCGCCCGATCAGGTGCGAGCCCTTTTCCACGACGGTGACGCGGGCGCCGAAGCGGCGGTACATCTGCGCATACTCCAGCCCGATATAGCTGCCGCCGACGATCAGCAGGTGTGCCGGCACGCGGTCCAGACCCAGGATCGAGGTGTTGGTGAGGTACGGAACGTCGTGCAGCCCGGGCAGGTCCGGCACCGCGGCGCGGCCACCGACGTTCAGGAAGATTTGAGGCGCAGTGAATGTTTCCTCTCCGACGCGCAAGGTCTGCGCATCCTCGAAGCGAGCATGGCCCTCGATCACCGTGCAGCCGTCCATGCCGTCCAGCCAGGTGCGCACGTTGTGGCGCGCGTTGGCGATGACGGTATCGGCGCGCGACTTCACCCTGGCCATATCGACGCCCACGCCGCCCGCCAGCACCACGCCGAAATCCGCCGCGCGACGCGCCATGTGCGCGGCGCGCGCGCTGGCAACCAGGGTCTTGGTCGGCATGCAGCCGGTGTTGACGCAGGTGCCGCCGAACAGCTTGCGCTCGATCAGCGCCACCGACCGGCCGGCCCGAGTCAGCCGGTTCGCCAGCGGCGGGCCGGCCTGGCCGGCGCCGACGATGACCGCATCGAAGCGGCGGCTCACGGCGCCACGGCTGCGAACTGCAGCGCGCCGTGCTTCGGCAACCCGGACCCGTGGAGAACCATGCCGCCACTCCCTGCACGAAAATGGTTCTTGTAACGCGAACCACTGCACCGGCCCGGCAAATTTCCGTGAAGCCACCGTCCACGGGGACAGCGTGACCGCTGCCCTTCAGCCGCCGGGTGGCACGTCGAACCGATAAGCCGTGCCTTGCGCCGACGTCCGCTTGCCGAACTCGCGGGCGAAGGCCGCGAGTTGACCATAGGGCGCGAGCGGGATGGTCGCGCGGAAGGCCAGATGCTCGACGAGGCAGAACAGCGACACTTCCAGCACGCTGAGATCACGCGGCGGCAGCGTGTCGATGGTCGACGGCAGCCTTTCGTCGAGCCACTCCAGGGCATTGCGCAACCCCGCGGCCGCCTTGACGAAGTAGACGCTGTCCGCCGGCAGTTTCGCGATCTGCGTACCGAAACCGAGCTGCACCTGCGCCTGCATGGCGTGCCAGACGAGTTCCTGCGCATTGCGCGCCTGCAGGTCGCGCACGTCCTCGGGCCAGACGATGCGTCGCGGCTCCGGTGCGGATTCCGCCAGCACGCGGCAGATGTTTTCGGCGCCGAATACCGTCGCCGTGCCCTTCGTGAGCACCGGCAGCTTGAGCGCGGGATTCCCCGCGTAGTCGCGCGCATCCAGCGACGCCAGGTCGTATACCGGCACGAACTCGCAGGCCACGCCCAGCTCCAGCGCGAACACGCGCGCCAGGCGGGTGAAATGCGAGCTGCTGCGTCCGGTGATCCGCAGCGTCGGCTTCATGTCTTCAGCACCATCTTCACGGGACAAGACACCACCTCATCGGCAACCCTGGAACCGGCAGGCTACTCCTCCAGGGCCGCGCCGGCCCATGGCATTTCCGCGGCCACCGGCATCACGCATTCCCCGTCGAGCCGTGTTGCGCGAAAGCGACGAAACCCTCCACGAACTTGCGCAGCGAGTCACGAGTGCGCGCATCGCCGATGGCGCCGTCGGCATCGAACACGCTGCCCGCGCGCGACACCATCAGGCGGCCGCCGGTCCACAGTTCCGCACCAAGCGTGCGCAGCACCGGCAACCAGGCGTTCTGCGACAGGATCGTGCCGAAACCGCCGGGCGACGCGCCCATCAGCGCCACCGGCTTGCCGGCGAACACGCGCGGGATGTCGGCCGGCGGTCGCGTCAGCCAGTCCAGCGCATTCTTGGTCACGCCGGGAATGCTGTTGTTGTATTCGGGCGTGGCGATCAGCAGGCCGTCGGCCGCGGCGATCGCATCCTTGAGCGCCGCGACCTCGGCAGGGATGCCGTGCGCGGCTTCATCGTCGCCGTTGTACAGCGGGAACGCGGCGATCGACATCATCTCCAACCGGCTGCCGGTCGGCATCACCGCGCCCGCGGCACGCAACAGCGCGGCATTGAACGAGCCCTTGCGCAGGCTGCCGGAAAACCCCACGAGAACGGTCATGTTTCGCCTCCGACACGAGGCTCGACGACAGGAGCGGCAAGAATAACGCAGAGAAGGCATCGCTCCGCCACCGGCGGGACTTTCGACCCGGTCGCGCCCGGCGCGCTTCCCCTACCATCGAAGGATTGCCGATCCGGAGTTCCTCATGCCACTGCTTCGCCTCGCGGTTCTCGCCACCCTTTCGCTCACGCCCGCAGCGGCGCTCGCCGCCGACGAAAAGGACGGCAAGACGTCCAAATGGGACGTCAATGCCGCGCATGGCCCGACCAGGACGGTCAAGTTCACCACCGACGAGGGCACCTGGATCGACCTCGACGTCAGTCCGGACGGCCGCCGCATCGTGTTCGCCCTGCTCGGCGACCTGTACCTGATGCCGATCGAGGGCGGCAGCGCGAAGCGGCTCACCTCGGGCCCGGCCTGGGACGTGCAGCCGCGGTTTTCGCCGGACGGCAAGGAGATCGCGTTCACCTCGGACCGCGGCGGCGGCAACAACCTCTGGCGCATGCCGGCGGGCGGCGGCAGCGCGAGCGCAGTCAGCAAGGAGGATTTCCGTTTGCTGAACAATCCGGCGTGGACGCCGGACGGCCAGTACCTGATCGGCCGCAAGCATTTCACCGGCGAGCGCTCGCTCGGCGCCGGCGAACTGTGGATGTACCACAAGAGCGGCGGCGCCGGCCTGCAGCTGACCAAGCAGAAGAACGACCAGCAGGACCTGGGCGAACCCGCGCTGAGCCCGGATGGCCGCTACGTCTATTACTCCGAGGACGTCAGCGCCGGGCCGTACTTCCAGTACAACAAGAACCCGCACGACGTGATCTACGCGATCAAGCGGCTCGATCGCCGGACCGGCGAAACCGAGACCATCGTGGCCACGCCCGGCGGTGCGGTACGGCCGCAGCCGTCGCCGGACGGAAAATCGCTGGCCTTCGTCAAACGCGTGCGCGACAAGAGCGTGCTGCACCTGGTCGACCTCGACAGCGGCGACGTGCGCGCGCTGTGGGACGGCCTCTCGCACGACATGCAGGAAGCCTGGGCGATCTTCGGCCCCTACGCGAACTTCGCCTGGACCCCGGACTCGAAGAACCTGGTGATCTGGGCGCAGGGCAAGCTGTGGCGCGTCGACGCCGACCAGGGCATGCCCACCCGGATTCCCTTCAGCGCCGCCGTCGAGCAGACCGTGGCGCAACCGCTGCGCTTCGAACAGAAACTCGATCGGGGCAGCTTCGCGCCGAAGATGATCCGCGACGTCGCTACCAGCCCCGATGGCAGGACGCTGGTGTTCCATGCGGTCGGCCACCTGTGGACCAAGGCGCTGCCGGATGGCGTGCCGCAGCGGCTGGTCGCCGAAGATGGCCAGTTCGAATACCAGCCCGCGTTCAGTCCGGACGGCCGCAAGCTGCTGTACACGACCTGGTCCGACGCGGCCCAGGGCGCGATCGTCGAGCGCGACCTGGCCAGCGGGCAGACCCGCACGCTGACCAACAAGCCCGGCTTCTATTACGCCCCGACGTACTCGCGCGACGGCAGCCAGATCGCCTACGCCAAGACCGCCGGCGGTTCGATCACCGGCAACCTCAACGCCGGCGAAGCCGGCATCTACCTGATGCCAGTGAACGGCGTCATGGCGAAGCGGATCGCCAAATCCGGCAGCAACCCGCAGTTCGCTGCCGATGGTCAGCGCGTGTACTTCCTCACCGGCAGCGGCCTCAAGAAAAAACTGCAAAGTGTGGGCATCCACGGTGAGGAACCGCGCGACGTGTTCGACCTGAAATACGTCGACGCGGTCAGCCTGAGCCCGGACGGCCAGTGGGTCGCGTTCACCGAGCTGTTCAACGCCTACGTGGCGCCGTTGCCGCAGACCGGCGCGGCGATCGATCTGTCCAGGGACACCAAGGCGATCCCGGTGACCCAGGTCAGCAAGGACGTCGGCTCCTACCTGCACTGGTCGGCCGACTCGAAGGCACTGCACTGGATGGTCGGGCGCGATTACCACTCGCGCGATCTCACGGACGCGTTCGCCTTCCTGCCCGGCGCGCCGAAACAGCTGCCCAAGCCGGGCAGCGGGCGCGGCATCGACGTCGGCCTGAGCCTGCCGATGGACCGCCCGAACGACACCTTCGCGTTCACCGGCGCGCGGCTGATCACCATGAAGAACGCGCAGTCCGGCGAACAGGAGGTGATCGAGAACGGCACCCTGATCGTCGAGGGCGACAGCATCCGCGCGCTCGGTGCATCCGGCAGCGTGACGATTCCGGCCAACGCGACAGTGATCGACGCCAGCGGCAAGACCATCGCGCCGGGCTACGTCGACGCGCATGCGCACGCCAACCACTTCTTCACCGGCGTCGTGCCGCAGGCGAACTGGGCCTACTACGCCAACCTCGCGTTCGGCGTCACCACCATGCACGACCCGTCGGCCACCACCGAAACCGTGTTCTCGCAGGCCGAGCTGCTCAAGTCCGGCGACCTGGTCGGCCCGCGCGTGTTCTCCACCGGCACCATCCTGTACGGCGCCGACGGCGACTTCAAGGCGGTGATCAATTCGCTCGACGACGCCCGCGCCCATCTGCGCCGAATGCAGGCAAACGGCGCGTTCAGCGTGAAGAGCTACAACCAGCCGCGCCGCGAGCAGCACCAGCAGATCAACCAGGCCGCGCGCGAGCTCGGCATGCTGGTGGTGGAGGAAGGCGGTTCCACGCTCAACCACAACCTGCCGATGATCCTCGACGGCGTCACCAGCATCGAGCACAACCTGCCGGTCGCGCCGCTGTACGCCGACGTGATCAACCTGTGGAAGCAGACCGACGTGCGCAACACGCCGACCCTGGTGGTGAACTACGGCGGCCTGTCCGGCGAGAACTACTGGTATGCGCGCGACAACGTGTGGGAAGACAGGAAGCTCAACCGCTTCTTCCCGCGCGAGACGCTCGACGCCCGCTCGATCCGCCGCGACACCGCGCCGGAGTGGGACTACTACTACAAGGAAGTCGGCGCCGCCGCGAAGAAGCTGCGCGACGCCGGCGTGAAGATCCAGACCGGCGGCCACGGCCAGCTGCAGGGCCTGTCCGAGAACTGGGAAATCTGGATGCTCGCGCAAAGCGGCTTCAGCAACTGGGAAGCGCTGCGCGCGGCCACCTACGACGGCGCCGACCTGCTCGGCCTGGCCCGCTACATCGGCTCGCTGGAACCGGGCAAGCGCGCCGATTTCGTCGTGCTCAACGGCAACCCGCTGGAGAACATCCGTGCCACCGCCGACACCCGCTACGTCGCCGTCAACGGCCGCGTGTTCGACGTCGACGCCGACATGGCCGAAGTCGCCGGCAAGGGCCGCCTCGCTCCCGAGTTCTACTGGCAACGTCACCGCGACGGCCGCAGTTTCGGCTCCGAGTTCGGCCCCACTGCGCAATGCCACTGCCCGAAGTCCGGCACCTTGCACCGGCATTGAAGTCCAAGCCCCTCCGGAGACAACGGGGAAGGGCGAGATCGGCAGTCGCACGCAACGCTTCCGGCGTGGCGGCCATACCGGCCGCCACGCCCATGCGCCACGCCTTGCTACGGCGCTCGGTCTTCGCGTCAAGCTCTCGCTTTTTGCTGCACTTCGCCCCACATAACATCATGTTCATGGATGTTTGCGTACAATGCGTGAACTTCCCTCTGCCCCCACAGCCCCGTGTCCGGGAGCTATCACCGCGCGCCTTAGCCGCGCCGCAGAGAGAAATCATCGAGCGAGGCGACGGGAGTCGAGCACTCCTCGCCGCACGTCAAGCCGTTGGCGCAGGCCCACGTGCCCGCCACCGCGGAGCCACCAGCAACCAAAGGAGCAACCATGTCCCGCAAGTCCACCCAGGCCACCAGCACCACGTCGCGCCATTTCGGCTCCGGCAAGGGCAAGAGCCTGGGCCGCATCATGACCAGCGAAACCATCGCCGACGATATCGCGGCGTTCAAGAAACGCGGCGGCCGCATCGAGATCCTGGGCAACACTCCGTTCCGCGCTCCCACCCAGGCCAGCACATTCCGCCCCAAGGGCAATCCCCGGGCCGCCACCGCCGGCAAGGTCTCCGCGCGGGGCTGACGTCGGCCGAACACATCGCGGACTTCGCTAGGGCGAAGTCCGCATGCGACGCGGAACGGCACTGCTTTCCCGACCGCCGCCATGCTGCCGCGGCCACACCAGTGGGTTACGATGCCGCCCTTAGTCGCGTTGCGGCAAGCTGTCGCCGCATCAGGAAATTGCCCGCCGTGCCGCATTACTCTGGCCCCCTGCTCACCCGCCCGATCGCCGAGGCACTGCTGGCTGCACGCAATGCCGGCGTGGACACCTGGGCAGGCTCGCTGGACCTGGGTATCTCCAGCGGCAACGTGTCGCTGCAAGCGAATGCCTGGCTGTGGCGGGGCCTGCGCTACCCGTATCCGCACGCGCTGAAGGACCGCACGATCTATTACTGGGGCGGCGACGAATTCGCGCCGACGGCACGCTACGCCGGCTCGCTGATCAAGCTGGTGCCCACCGAGTGGGGCGCGCCCACCTTCGAGATCGACGGCATCAAGATGCTGCCCACCGCGAAGGAGTCGCCGGTCGCTGATGCGCGCCGCAAGGTGGCGCTGGTCGAGCCGCGCGGCAAGACGGTGCTGGACACCTGCGGCGGCCTGGGCTACTTCGCGGCATGCTGCCTGGAAGCCGGCGTGGCGCGCATCCACTCGTTCGAGAAGAACGCCGACGTGCTGTGGTTGCGCACGCTCAATCCGTGGTCGCCGGACCCGGATGCCCCGGCAAGCGGCGGCCGCCTGCAACTGATCCATGCCGACGTGTCGCACGCGATCGCGCAGGTCGCCGACGCTTCAGTGGACGCCCTGTTGCACGACCCGCCGCGCTTCGGCATCGCCGGCGAGCTGTACGCGCAGACGTTCTACGACCAACTGGCGCGCGTGCTGCGCAAAGGCGGCCGGCTGTTCCACTACACCGGCAGCCCGAACAAGCTCACCAGCGGCCGCGACGTGCCGCGCGAGGTGGCCAGGCGGCTGGAGAAAACCGGCTTCAAGGCGCAACCGGCGCTGGACGGCGTGCTGGCGACGCGGCGCTGAAGAGGGGCGGCCGGAAAGTGGTTCCGGGGCGGTCTGGCTAAAGACAAAAACGGGCGCGGTGGGCATGACCCACCGCGCCCGTTATTCGGCGTCTTGCCGCAGCCTCATAGTCCGATGGCAGAGATGCGGGTCGCCCAGTTGCCAAGTGCAGCGCGCGTACCGCCGCACTCGAACAAGGGAGGGGTCAGGTACTCGGTCAGCGTGCACGTCTGCGCGATGTACTCCGATGCGGTCCAGATCGTGTTGCCGTCGGCCGCCGCCGCACCATAGTCGCCCCAGCGCGGGTCACTGCCGAAGAAGGGGATGCCGGTAAACCCGTCCCAGGGACCTGCGCCCGACTTCGCGACATGGACATCGCCGGCACCCAGCTTCGCATCCAGGCTGGCGTAGCCAGCGCTCGGGTGGTCGTTGGGGCCGACGACGGTGAACGCGATGACGCCGCGCCCGCTTTGCGTGACGGCTGCCGCGCCGTAGGTCAGATTCGCGTCGGGCAGGGCCAGCGTGCCGTTGGCGAAGACACCGCCAGACGTCGGACTGACGACGAAATAGTTGATGCCCGAGCCATGGCTGCCATCCGCCAGCAGGACGTCGGTATCCAGCGTGCCCCAGAGCTTGCCGTTGGCGTAGCTCACCTGCTGCATGCGCGAGTCGTTCACCGCCATGGGGCGCGGCGTCGGATAGACGATATTCGGGAAACCGAGATACGTCGGCGCGCAACCGGTCAGGGCAAAGCAGTCACGCAGGGGTGCGCTACCCGGCTTCTGCCGGGCCAGGCTGCTCGGCACGGCATACGACTGTACGGCGATCGGCGAAACGCCCAGCACCAGGGCCGTGGGCGCGGTGTCGATGGCCTGCGTGTTCGACACCGACCACAGCCAGATCCTGTTCGACGTGCCCGAGTCGAAGAACACGGCGTCCGAACTGAGCAGGTATTCGGTTCCACCCAGCGTGTCGACATACTGCCCGCCGGACGAGATGGCCGGCCAGACCGTAAACGCGGGCGCTGGAATGCTCGGATCGCCGCCGTTGAACAGCACCACGTTCGGCGACGCGGCACCCGACGCCAGCGCCTGCTTGGAGATGGCGTAGATCTGCGCGCCTTTGAAGCCGGGACCGAATAGCTCGAACTCGTTGGTGGTCAGGAAGATCGCATGCGCGTCAGCGCCGATGTGGGGATAGTCGCCCAGGCAGAACCCTCCCGCACAGCCGTGATCCGGGGTGCCCTGCGTGCCGTTGTTCTGCACCGGCAGACGGTAGATGTTCCAGGCGCCGGTGGGGTCGGCGGTCTGGCTGACCGCGATATCCAGGTGATTGGTGCCGGCCAGGGACGACGTCGTGCCGATGCGATCGAGCGTCAACACGACCTGGAACCAGCGCCGCGTGGCTGCGTCGTAGTAGCAGGACGGGTCGGTGATCTCCGGTCCGAAGGCGCCAGTGCTGCGATTGATCGCCGCGGGGTAGCCGTAGAACGTGTTGAGATCGACGGGGCCGACGAGCTTGTTGCCGGAGCTGTCATAGACCGCCAATACGTCGTTGACGCTTTCCATGACGAATCCGTTGCCGGCGCACAAGCCTTGGTCGGGCGGCTCCACCGAGAACTGGTTGCCGCCATTGGCGAAACGCTGGTCATGGAAATTGAGGCCATCGAAGCCGCCCAGGAGCTGGGGGTTCGACTTGGCACGCTTGGCGTTTCCCATCCTGTTGCTGCCGGCGTGGCCGTGGGCGATGGTGCGGTTCACCACGGGTTGGCCTCCAAGTTCACCGCCATCGCCCGAATCGGCGTCCCCGGCGGTCATCGCCGGATCCAGTTCCAGGGCTGTCAGCGGCGCGCCTCCAACCGGCGTGGTCGTTGGCACCGTGGTGCCCCCTTTTTGCAGCTTGAGCGTCGTTGGAGAGGTACCCAGGGCGCACGTAGCGAACGCCATGGCCGCTGCTGCAATGAGCAGTCGAGTCTTCATGTCATCGGTCTCCTGTTCGTTTGATTAGGTGACCGCGTCCCCTGAAGACGCTGACATCGGTTGCGCCGATGAGCGTCCACGCAAGTACGCACATTGACATATGCGCCCAGATACGATACGCGCATGCGGGAAAAGCCACCATAGGCCGGGAGCAAGTCGAGGAGGGCCACCTACCGGCAGCGGGTCGGACTGATGATGACCGAGGTGCGTGCCGGCAAGAATGTCTGCGGCGTGTTCTATGCCCCCCGGCATCTTCGCCTGGTCGCCGCACAAGGCCATCGAGGTGCCCCGCGCGGAAGGCTTCAAGGCGCACATGGAGCCGGGTATCTCCGCCGAAGACTGTCTCTACGCCGATCTGGGCATCGACCCGGGTCGCTTCGGTTGCCAGCATTTCGAGGCCAGCCAGCTGCTTTTCTACGAACGGCGCATCGATCCCACCGGCTATCTGGTGCTGTGGCAAGCCGGACTGGTGGGCGATGTGTCGTTGAAGCGCTTCTCCACCGGACCGGCCTACCGGCAGGCACTGGTGGACGTGCTGAGCGCGGACTACCCGCTCGACCATGAGGTGATCATCTATCGCGGCGCCACCTTGCCGATCCAGCGACCGCGGGTCCGCCGCATGGCGCTGCGCGACCTGCCCGGCGCCGAATTGACTGCCGAAGAGACGGTGGTGCTACCGCCCGGCGCGCCCTTGAAGCAGAATCAAGCCATGCGCGAGCGGGCTGGCGGCGCTGGACAGGGAGGCTTCCATCGCCTGACACACTGCGGCAATCCGCGGCGTTCACCAAACGAACGCC
>Ga0070681_10004449_pt1 | contig 13347 bp, 16 predicted proteins | sample KBSC83BmetaG_FD_65650 | JGI IMG/M metagenome (GOLD analysis project Ga0070681, IMG submission 65650) | Corn rhizosphere microbial communities from Kellogg Biological Station, Michigan, USA - KBS C8-3B metaG | ecosystem: Host-associated > Plants > Roots > Rhizosphere | place: USA: Michigan... | reverse complement strand
GTGCTCGTGCGCATCCGGCCCGATTGACGGCTATCCCGCCCAGGCGGCGCGTCCGCGGGGCGGTTCGTGCCCGCGCGAGCGAAGCTTGAATCCGAGAACGACGAACAGAATGCCGGTCGCGATGGCGTAGAGCGCGACCAGCCAGACGAGCGCGAGCGCGCCCGCGCCGGGAACGGCGATCACGAACGCGCCGAACAGAATCGAGACCAGGCCGGCGAGGCCGAGCAGCCATTCGCCGCGGATTTCCCGGCGCAGGCGGATGGCCATCGCGAGGTCGAGCACGCCGGAGAAGACCGCGTTCACGCCCATGACGATGATCAGCGCGAGCGCCGTGATCCCCGGGTAGAAGACGGCGATCACGCCCGCCGCGACGCCGACGACGCCGAGCAGAAGCACGAGCCACCAGCCGCGCTCGCCGCGGTTTCGCAGCGCGCCGATGATGCCCAGGCCGCCGCTGACGATGGCGTAGGCGGCGAAGAACGCGATCAGCAGGAGCAGCGTGAGCCCCGGCCACGCGAGGGCGAGGGTGCCGAAGGCGAGCGCCGCCACGCCGCGCACCACGAGCCACCACCAGCTACCGGACAGCGCCTCCATCATGCGAGCTGCCCGTGCGCGGGCTTTCTGACACTCCGCTGCTGGGCGACGGCCAGGGTCGCGAGCTCGGCCACGACATCGCCATACGCGGCATCGTGATGGCACGAGGTGCATTGCAGCCTGCTCGAGACTCGGAGCCCGCTTTGCGCCACAGCGGATAAAAACTCCGGGCAGCCACACCGCGCGCACCGCGCACACAGCCCTGCTGCCTGGACCGTGATGCTTTCGGCGGGCCGATTCGAAATCGCGTCCTGCTGCGTCCCGCGGTCGTCGTGCTCGCGAAGCAACTCGATGGCTCTCAGGAAGACGCGGAGCGGCATCTGCGCGCGACCTGAAATCCACCGCGCCAGCGTCGTTTCCGGAACGCGGAAGAGGTCGGCGAGCGCCTTCGCGCTGCCCGCCATTTCGACCGCTTGCGCGAGGACACGCGTATAAATGGTATCGGCCACGGCGTCGCCTTCAGCGTGCTACCTGGTAGAGGAGCTCGCGGTACGCGGCATTCACGGCGGTATAGCATTCGCACGCGCGGTTTTCCAGTGCCTCGCGCCGCAGCACGGCAATGCGGCCATGCGTATAGCGAATCACGCCTTCGGTCTGCAATCGGCCGGCGGCGGAGCTGATGCCTTCGCGGCGCACGCCAAGCAACCGCGCGATCAGCGCCTGAGTGATGCCGAGTTCCTGCGTACCGAGGCGGTCGATGGTGGCGAGCAGCCAGCGGCAGAACTGCTGCTCGATGGAGTGATGCCGGTTGCAGAGCGCCGTCTGCGAAATCTGCTGCATGAGCGCTTCGGTGAAGCGCAAGAGGTGTACTTCCACCTCGCGGTCCGCGCCCAGCTCGCGCTGCAGCACGTCGGCGCCCAGGCGAAAGGCACGCACGGGACTCTGCACCACGGCACGCCAGCCGGCGATTCCGCCGCCCGTAAACATCTCCATGCCGACCACGCCTTCCCTGCCCACGATCGCGATCTCCACCGCGGAGCCGTTGGCCGTCACCTTGAGCAGAGAGACGACACCCGAGCTGACGAAGTAAAGATAGTCCTGGACCATGCCCGGGTCGTAGATCTGCGCGCCGAGCGGCAGGGCGACCGGCTCGAGGTGCGGGCGCAGCCGCTCGAAGGCGCGCGGCGAAAGCTGGGCGAGGACGTGGTTCACCGCGGCGGCGCTGCGTCGAGCTTGCGCACGAGAGCGAGCAGATCTTCCGTGCCGAACGGCTTGCTCAGCGTGGCATCGGCGCCGATCTGTCGCGCGACCCACAGGTAATCCGGGCGGTGCGCGCCGGCGCGGCTCGACATCGCGACGATGCGCGTGCGCGGGAAGAGGCGCTTGATGCACTGGATCGCCTCGAGGCCGTCCATGTCCGGCATGAAGATGTCGGTGATGACGACGTCGGCGGCGTGGCGCTCCTGGCAGGCAATCGCCTCCCGGCCGTTCGAGGCCGTCTCTACGTCGAAACCGGCACTGCGCAGGCCGAAGGCGACGAACTCGCAGACGTCGCGGTGATCATCGACCACCAGAACGTGGAGCGGCGCGGTCATGCGCCTCTCGCCTCGGCCGCGAGGCACACCGCACGCAGCAGCACGTTCGCCGCGCAAGGCTTGGCGACGAAGCTGTCATAGCCGGCGGCGAGCGCCCCGCGGTATTCGTCCTCGCCCGAGCGGCTCGAGAACGCAACGGCCGCGATACGACGCTCCGCCGGCACGGCACGTAGCGCCCTGACGAGCGAGTAGCCCTCGTCCACGTCGGCGACGTCGGCGATCAACACATCGGCATGCTCGCGTCGCGCGAGGGTCAGCGCCTCCTCGGCGCTGTGCGCTTTCCACGTCATGGCTCCATGCATGGCGAGCAGGTATTGCAGCCAGCCGAGCGTGTCTTCGTTGCGATCGACGGCGACGATGGACAGGCCGCTCAGCCGCGCCTCGACGACCGCCGGTGACGGCTGCAGGTCTTCGGCGATGGCGTCGAGCTGCAGGATGAGCGGAAGCTCGACGCTGAAGCGCGCGCCTTTGCCTCGTCCGGCGCTTTCGGCCCGCACCTCCCCGCCGTGCAGCTCCACTATGTGCCGGACCAATGCGAGGCCGAGCCCCAGCCCGCGGCGCCGCAGCGCCTCGGCGGCCTCGCCTTGCCAGTATCGCTCGAAGATGTGCGGCAACGCCCCCGGATCCATGCCGGCACCGTTATCGGTTACGGTGACGCGCGCCCTCCCCTTCGAGCGCTCCAGCGCGAGCTCGACCCGGCCGCCCGCCTGGTTGAACTTGATGCCGTTGCCGAGCAGGTTGCCGATCGCCTGCAGCAGCCGCCCGCGGTCCCCCTCGACGAAGAGCGGCTCCTGTATGCAAAGGACGAGCTCGACTTGCCGCTCTTCGGCCGAGGGGCGGGCCGCTTCGAGCGCCTCGCGCGCGACGCGGCTGAGGTTGACCGGCCGGCGCTCGAGGGCGAACTGGCCGGAAAGGATACGGGAAACGTCCAGCAGGTCATCCATGATGCGCGCCTGCTGGCGGGCATTGCGCAGCGCAATCTCGAGCGCGCGCGCCACCGTGGCCCGCTCGCCCACGTTCGCGCGGCCGATTTCCAGCCAGCCGATCACCGCCGTGAGCGGAGCGCGCAGCTCGTGAGACACCATCGCCAGGAAGAAGTCCTTGTTGCGGTCGGCGCTCTCGGCTGCCGCCTTTTGCGCCTCCGCGCGCTGCCGCAGCTCCTGCTCCGCCTGCTGGCTGCGGACGTACTCGGCGAACTCGCGCTCTATGCGGCCGGCGTAAGTGCGCGCGACGCCGAGCGAGACGCCCACGCTCATGATCAGCGCGGCGCAGACTGCCGCCATGCGCCCGCGCGCGACCGGCGCCGCATCGCGCGCGGCGAGAATGGACCACACCAACAGGAGCGCGCAAAGCACGAGCGGCAACGCGGAGATGCACACCAGCACCGCAAGCCGGATGCGGATCTCCCGTCCATGAATGTGGAGCGCGTTCCGACCGATTTCTGCCGCGGCATTCACAGCAACTCAAGCTACTGATCGGCCCCCATCGCGGGTATCGTAAAGTTTACGAAGCGAGGTGAGCCGAATGGTTTATCGCGCTATCCATTCGACGAGCCGATGCTGTAACGCGTAATGCGACAGCTCGACATCCGAGCGCAGCCGCAGCTTCTCCAGCACGTGCGCCCGATGCGTGTGGACGGTGCTGACCGTGAGCGAAAGCTGCGAGGCGATCTCCTTCACCGTGAAGCCAAGCGCGATGAGGCAGAGCACTTCGCGTTCTCTCGGCGATAGCCCGCCCTCCTGCGGCGCCGCCTTCCCGCCGAGGACCCGATCGCGCAGCGCAGGGCTCATATAGCGCTCGCCACGGACCGCCTTGCGGATCGCAGTCACGACCTCGCGCGCTGCCGCTGCCTTGCAGACGTATCCGGTCGCGCCGGCGATCAACACCTCGAGGCCGGCGTGCGACTCGGGGAGGACGCTCAGCACGACGACCGGCAGCGCGGGACGGATGGCGTGTATTTCCTTGATCGCCTTGAGCGCCCCTCCGGCACCGGGCATGTTGAGATCGGTCAGCACGACGTCCGCCGATCGCGCCTGGACCAGCGTGACCAGCGCGGGAAAATTTGCCGCCTCGCCCACGACCTGCATGTCCGGCTCTGCAGCGAGGACCTTGCGCAGGCCTTCGCGCACGAGCGCGTGATCGTCGGCGATGATGACTCGCGCCATGCTCACTCGGGCGGAATGCGAAGCGTTATCCGCGTGCCGCCGGATGCAGAGCGCCCGAGCTCCAGGCTGCCGCGGGCGGCGGCAGCGCGCTCTCGCATGCCGCGCAGGCCGAGCGAATCGCCGGCGCCCCGCGGCATGCCGCGCCCGTTGTCGTCGATCGTGAGCTCGATGTGCGAGCCGGCGCGGTGCAGCGCAGCGGAGACCTCCGTGGCACCCGAATGCCGCGCGACGTTACTGAGCGCCTCCTGCAGGATGCGAAAGATGACCAGGGAGTGGCGCGGCGACACCTCGTAGGCCGCATCGGGACACGTCACCCGGCAGCGAAGGCCACTGCGGCGCGAGAACTCCTCCACCTGCCAGCGCACGGCGCCCGCGATTCCGAGGCGCTCGAGGATCTCCGGATGCAGCTCCGTCGCGATGCGGCGCACGGCGTCCAGCATGCCGACGACACTGGCGTTCAATGAATCGATTTCCTGCGCCACCCATTGCGCATCCGGCAGGCGCTTGCGGACATTGCCGGCGAGGAGGGTCTGGCTCATGCCGAGCGAGGTCAGCATCTGGCCGAGCTCGTCGTGCAGTTCCCGCGAGATGCGCGCCCGCTCTTCCTCACGGGCACTCTCGAGCGCCTGCGCACCCTGCCTGCGCTCGGTCATGTTCAGCAGGATCGCGCCGATGCCGTACGCATCGCCGCCCGGATAAAGCAGGGGAAACTTGGCTGCGAGGTAGGTATGCATGCCGTCGCGCTGGCGGATCTGCTCCTCGAATTCGATTCCCTTCAGGCCGCTGACCACCTCGTCGTCATGCGCGCTGTAGGCCTCTGCCAGCGCGCGCGGAAAAAGCTGCGCGTCCGTGCGTCCGCGCGCCAGCGCGGCCGGCACGCCGGTACTCTGCTCGAAGCGGCGGTTGACGATGACATAGCGGCCCTGCCGGTCCTTGATCGAGATCAAAGCGAACGAGTGATCCATGAACGCCGACATGCGCGCCTCGCTCTCGATCAGCGCACGGCTGGCCCGGTCGGCCTCGATGGCGAGGGCCGCTATCTGCACCGCCATATCGAGCACGTCCTGCTCGTGCCGTAGCGGCGGCGCATCATGCTGCCGCTCGACGAGCAATGTGCCGAGGGCCTTGCCCACCCTGGAGCGAATCGCCACGGATGCCGTGTCATGTCCCAGCGCGCCGCCGTGGCGCTCGATGCTGCCGTCGTCTTCGGTTACGGCGAGCGCGATGTTGACGGCGGGCAGGAGCGCGTGGACCTCGCGCACGAGCGCATCGAGCACCGCCGGCAGGAGGGATCCCGTTGCCATCGTGCCGAGGAGACGGACCTGCGCCCTGACCAGCGCTATCGAGGAGCGCTGCTCGGATACTTCAGACACATAGATTGCATGGAAGCCCTGGGCAGCTCCGAGGGGCCGCGCGTGGACCGCCGCCTCGACCTCGACGCCGTCGCGGTGGCGATGCCGCTCGAGCTTCTGCTGTGCGCCCTGCACCAGCGTTTGGTCCGCGGCCGGAAGTAGCGCGGCGAGCGGCATGTCGACCAGCTCCGTGGGCGCGTAACCATAGAATCGGGCCGCGGCCTCGTTGGCGAGCACGACTCGCAGCGGCGCAAGCTGCACGATCAGGATGGGAAGCGGGCTCGCCTCGAACAGCGATCGATAGATCGCGGCGGACGAGTCCGCCTGCCGTTCGCGCATCGTGCCCGCCATTATTAGCGCTCCTCAGCTCGCCCGGCTTATTAGAGCAGCAGCATACCCGACGGGTCGCTGCAGTGCAGCTCGGAAAGAATACGATGGCCTTTGGGCGTAATGCCTGGGCGCGGCAAGCGCTCACCAGCCGTCGGCGTGTGGTGGGAGCCATTGCAATGTTCGCTAAAGGCGCGACCATGTTTTTGAGGTCGCGTAATAGCGGAATCTGTGTACTCGTCCTTCTTACATCGTCGCGAGCCGCGCCGGATGCCGATCCGGTAGCGCTTCGCGCGATAAGGCGAAGCCGCGGGCGACGACGGGGCTTTTGGCGTTTGCGCGATGGCATGCCGGGGCGGCCCGGCCCATGATGCCCCGCTGATGCAGCCTCCCCTTCCGCGCCGACGCTTCCTGCAAGCGAGCGCCGTCGCACTGGGCACCGCGGCCGCGTGGCGCGAGGCGCACGGCGCGCCGCCGCCGGGCGCGGCCGAGCACGACGTTCCCGCCGACCCGGGCAAGGCGCTGGGCGTGCCGCTGCCGGACGAGGGCTACGGCCTGCGCTCGCAGTTCGAGACCGTGGTGCGCCAGCGCTACGGCAAGACCAGCACGCCTTACTCGTCGTGGACCTTCACGCCGCTGCAGGAGAGCGTCGGCATCATCACGCCGTCGGGCCTGCACTTCGAGCGCAGCCATGCCGGCACGGCGATCATCGATCCGGCGAAGCACTTCCTTTTCGTGCACGGCATGGTGCGCGAGCCGCGCAAGTATTCGATGAAGGACCTGAAGCGCTTCCCGTCCGTGTCGCGGCTGCTGTTCATCGAGTGCTCCGGGAACACGCTGACCGAATGGGCGAAGCCCGGCCTGCCGACGGTGCAGGGCACCCACGGCCTCACCTCCACCTCGGAGTGGACCGGCGTGCCGCTCGCCACCATCCTGCGCGAAGCCGGCGTCGAGGCGCGCGCGAAGTGGATTCTCGCGGAGGGCGCCGACGGCGCGGCGATGACGCGCAGCATCCCGCTCGACAAGGCGATGAAGGACTGCCTGCTCGCCTACGGGCAGAACGGCGAGGCCATCCGCCCCGAGCAGGGCTATCCGCTGCGTCTCGTCGTGCCCGGCTTCGAAGGCAACATGAACATCAAGTGGCTGCGCCGGCTGCAGGTGGCCGACGCGCCGTTCATGACGCGCGAGGAGACCTCCAAGTACACCGACCTCCTGCCCGACGGCAAGGCGCGACAGTTCACCTTCGAGATGGAGGCGAAATCGGTCATCACCTCGCCCTCGGGCGGCATGCGGCTCGAGGGCCGCGGCTTCCACGAGATCAGCGGCCTGGCCTGGTCGGGCCGCGGCGCGATCCGGCGCGTCGAGGTTTCCGTCGACGGCGGCCGCCTGTGGCAGCCGGCGGCGCTCGAGGAGCCGGTGCTCGCGCTCTGCCACACCCGCTTTCGCCTGCCGTGGCGCTGGGATGGCGGCGAGGCGATCCTGCAGAGCCGCTGCGTCGACGAGACCGGCTATGTGCAGCCGACGATCGACCAGCTGGTCGCGGTGCGTGGCCTGAACGGCCCGACCGGCTCGGTCTATCACCTGAACGGCGTGCAGAGCTGGAAAGTGGCGAGCGACGGCGCCGTCACGAACGTCCATGCGTAACACCCTCTGGCTGCTCCTCCTGGCGAGCAGCGTCGCGCTTGCCCAGGATCGCTTCGGGTTCGGCGCGCCGGCGACGCAGCAGGAGCTGTCGCAGTTCGTCTCGCCGCTTGCCGACGGCCGCGGCCTGCCCGCGGGCTCGGGCTCCGTGCAGGCCGGGAAGGAGCTCTATACCGCGCAGTGCGCAGCGTGCCACGGCGGCAACCTCGAAGGCGGGCAAGGCGACCGCCTGGTCGGCGGCCGCGGCAGCCTGGCGAACGGCGATCCGGCGAAGGCGCCGGTGAAGACGGTCGAGAGCTACTGGCCCTACGCCACCACGCTCTTCGACTACATCAGGCGCGCCATGCCGTTCACCGCGCCGGGCAGCCTGTCCAACGACCAGGTGTACGCGCTCTGCGCCTACATCCTCGCGCAGGCGAAGATCGTCCCCGATTCGAGCACGCTCGACGCGCGCTCGCTCGCCGCGGTGCGCATGCCGAATCGAGACGGCTTCGTCGCCGACCCGCGTCCGGAAAGGTTTCCACCACCGGCCCAGAAATAGAAGGAGCTCATGGCCAGCAACGTCGCAGTCATCGTCGGCAGCCTGCGCCGCGAGTCGCTCAACCGGAAGATGGCGAAGGCGCTGCTCGAGCTCGCTCCCGCCTCCCTCAAGCTCGGCATGATCGAGATAGCCGCGCTTTCCCACTACAACGAGGACGACGACCAGCCGGGCCAGGTGCCCCAGGCCTGGGCCGACTTCCGCGGCCGCATCAAGGGATGCGACGCCGTCATCTTCGTCACGCCCGAGTACAACCGTTCCGTGCCGGGCGTGCTGAAGAACGCCATCGACGTCGGCTCGCGCCCTTACGGGCAAAGCGCGTGGGCCGGCAAGCCCGCCGCCGTGGTGAGCGTTTCACCCGGCGCGATCGGCGGGTTCGGCGCGAACCACCACCTGCGCCAGTCGCTCGTCTTCCTCGACATGCCGGCGCTGCAGCAGCCGGAGATGTACATCGGCAACGCCGCGCAACTGTTCGACGCGAGCGGCAAGCTCACCCATGAGAGCACGCGCGCCTTCCTGCGCAAGCTGCTCGACACCTTCGCCGCCTGGATCGAGAAAACCGGCTGAACATGGTCTGCGTTCACCGTGACGCGACGCTCGTCGAAGCGTGCCGGCTGATGCGCGAGTGCCGCACGACCGAGCTGATGGTCGTGGCGGAAGCCGGCGGCCGCGCGCAGCCGGTCGGCAGGGTGAGCGCGGACGACATTGCCCTGCGCGTGGTCGCGCTCGAGCTCGACCCATCGGTGGTCACCGCCGGGGACCTGGCGCTAGTCCACGAGACCTGATGCCGCCGGCTACGACGGCGGTGCAAGGAGCAGCGGCTCGACGAGCTTCACGCGGTGATGGGCGCCGGCCGCGTCCACCACGTCGACCTCGCGCAGCGAGTCGAGCATGGCGTCGACGCGGATCTCTCGGGGGTGCTCGATGTTGTGCTCGAGATCCTCGCCGATCACCGCGAACAGATCATCCTTGCTGTCATAGCTGAGCCCCATGAGGGCGATGTGGCGCGCCTGCGCCTCGCCGCCGAGGCCCGGCGCGACAATGTCGATGTCGACGCTTTTCGCGCCGAGCGCCCGCGAGACGCGGTCGAAGAACGGCTGCCACTGCGGCTTGTCGATTCGATTCAGGGACATGAAACCCTCCTGGGTTGGCTCGTATACCGAGCAACTTTTCTGCCCGGAGCCGTTGCCGTCAACCGCGCAGAACGGGCCCCACCGCCGCCGCGCCATCGCCGAGCAGCGCCAGCACGACAAGGCCCACGATCCAGAACGCGGGATATTCCCAGCCGCCATCCTTGTTCGTGAAGAAGAATCCGGCCTTGCCGTGGACGAGAACGATGGTCCCCAGTATCAGCGGCACGAGCAGTAATGCGACCCAACGCGTCTCGATGCCGAACAGCAGCAGCAGGCCGCCGCCGATTTCCGCCGCCATCGTCACGTAGGCGAGAAATCCCGGCACGCCGAGCGATTGAAAATACTTCGCCGCGCCGGCCGGCGTGAACACCACGATCTTCAGCCAGGCGTGCGCGAAGAACAGGATCGCCAGCGATACCCGCAACAGCAGCGCCGCATATGGCACCAGCTCAGGATTGCTCATGCGCCCTCCCTTGTGATGGTGGAAACCTACTCTGAAGGGAGTAGCCTGTGAAGGGCTTTCACCAGCGGAAGGGCAACCATGGCAAATGACGGCAAGGTACTGGGACACATAGAACGACTCGTTACGGAAGAGCACAAGCTCTTCAGCGAACAGTCCCTGTCGGACGAGCAGCAGAAACGCCTGACGACCATCCAGGTCGAGCTCGACCAATGCTGGGATCTTTTGCGTCAGCGTCGCGCGGCGCGCGAGACGGGGCGCGATCCGGGCGAGGCGCAGGTGCGTCCCGCTGACGTGGTCGAGAAATACACCGGTTGACGGCCCGGCGGCGTCACGAGGCGCCGAAGCGCCGCCAGACGATGAAGCCGCCCGCGGCGACGATGCCGACCACCGCCGCGAGCGAAGCGTAGGTCACCGGGCCGGGATCGAGATACGCCGCGCGAGCACGGTCGACCAGCGAAAACGCGATCACCACGAGCGGCGCCGTGCCGAGCAGCGTACCGAGCGCGAAGGCGCGCAGGCGAATGTACGACGCGCCCGCCACTGCGCTCACCGCCGCATACGATGCGACCGGAAGGATGCGGAGCACCGCGATAGCGAGAGCGCCGTGCCGGGCCAGCCGGCGCGTGATGCGGTTGAGGTGCCGGCCGGCGATGCGGCGCATCGCGTAGCGCCCAAGCAGGCGGCCGATCCCGTACAGCACGAGCGCGGCGGACAATGCTCCGGCGAGCGATAGCAGCATGCCCGCCACACCGTGGAACAGCAGTGCGGTGGCGAGGATCAGTACGCCGATCGGTATCGTGAGCAGCGTGCCGAGGATGTAAGCAGCGATTGCGGTCCACGGCGCGAACGGCGACGCGGCCGCCGCGACGAAGGCCTCGGCGGGAAAGCGATCGTGCAAGGGTGTCCAGCGCCATACCGCGACGACGAGAGCCACCGCCACCAGCTCTAGCGCGAAGCGCGCGACGCGCACGGCCATCGGGCGGCGCAGGTCCGGCGGCACGAATTCCTCGACCAGTACGTCGGGCTCGGCGAAGCGCTCGGGATCGAGGATCGCGCTCGCCGGGATCACCTTGTCGATGTCGCCGACGGCCTGCGGCTCGAGCGGCCGCAGCGTGCGCCCGGGACGCGCGGCGAGGCTTTCGATGCGCTCGACCAGGCTGTCGCGCTCGCCGGGCGAAACCTGGTCCGCTTCGACCGCGAGGTGCTCGCCGAGCAGGCGCCCGCGGAAAGCGGCGATGGCGCGGCGCAGGCGCGGATTGCCGCCCGCCTCGAAGGCGAGGTTGCACTCCGTGTCGAAGCCCATCGATCGGTTGTTGAAATTCGCAGAACCGATGGTGCACACCTCGTCGTCGGCGATCAGCACCTTGCTGTGCACGTTCAGCGGCTCGGCGCCTTCGAGCTGCGGCAGGTGCGGATAGAGCAGCCGGTAGCGGCCCCGCGCATCGGCCGCGCGCAAGCGCTCGTGCAGCCGCGCGCGCAGCACGCCCATCGTGCGCTGCTCGAGCCAGCCCTCCTCCGTCAGCCGCGAGACGACGACGACTTCCGGCCCATCCGGCTCGCGCAGCCGCGCTTCCAGCGCCGTGCCGATGTCGCTCGAGCTGAAGTACTGGTTCTCGAGGTAGAGGCGGCGCTTCGCGGAGGCGATCGCATCGACGTACAGGTGGCGGATCTCACGAGCCGCCGGCGCGCCGGCGTAGCCCGGATCGGTGCGCGACACCGCCACGTCGAGGTCGGTGACGTCGGGCGCGAGGGCCGCCGGCCATGGATCGTTCTGCGGCGAAGGGTCGAGCGCCAGGCATGGGCGTTCGGCACCGCGCCGCCAGCGCTCGCGCGCAAGCTCGGCGAGCGCGCGCGCCGGCACTCCGTCCACGATCGCCTGCACGTCGTGGTTGGCGCGGCTCGGGCGGCCGCGCACATCGCGCCGCAGCTCTTCCTCGCGGTGATGCGCGGAGGTGTCCCACCGCCCGTGCGTGAGATCGAGGCCGCCGCAAAAGGCGACCGCGTCGTCGACCACCACCACCTTCTGGTGGTGCGAGCTGCCGGTCGGATGGCGGGCATCGAGGCGGAAGTAGAGGCGCGGCGCGGGCTGCTCGCGCCAGCCGAGCTTGTAGAGCGGCCTCCACTCGCGGTCGAGCGCGAACGCCATGGCGAAATCCCACGACAGCACGTACACGTGGAGCTGCCGGCGCTCACGAACGAGCGCCCGAAGGAAAGCGCCGAGCTCCTCGGGGTAGCCGTCCTCGGCGCGCGGCGCGAGCCGGATGCGGCTGTCGAAGTCCCATCCGAGGATGAAGATGGTGCGCCGTGCCGCCGCCATGGCGGCGCGCACCGCCGCGAAATACGACTCGCCGTCGACGAGGAACGCAAACCGTCGGGCCCGCCCGGCGCGCCAGCAGTTGCGCCCGGGAATCAGGAGCTTTACGCGGCCCGGCCCGTGCATTGCTCGCACAGGTTGGAACACCCAAGGAGAGCGCGATGACGAACGAAGAACGGCTGCAGCAGATCGCCGCCGTGCGGCAAATGACGGACTTCGGCATGTTCTACCCCCGCGGCTACCTGGTAGCCGCTTTCCGCCGGAGGGAGGACGCGGAACGGGTGCGGCGCGACCTGCTGGCCGGCGGTTATGACGAAGAGGACTGCCTGCTCGTCAGGGCCGAGGAAGTCGCCGACAGCGCGCGGCGCAACCTTGCGGACCAGCAGGGACCGCTGTCGCGTTTGGGGCGAAGCGACGAGGCCGTGGCCGCCCACCTGCGCGCGGCCGAGGAGGGCAGTACCTTCCTCGTCATCTACGCCCCCGACGACCTCGAGGTGGAGCGGGCGATGAACGTAATCCGGCGCGTGGCGTTCGAGTTCGTGCATCGCTACCAGCGCTTCACTATCCAACTGCTCCGATAGACTGCCGCGCCCGGCGCAAGGCCGCCACGCTCTTCTCCAGGCCGCGCGCCTCGTCGGCGGAGAGCGGCGGCTCGAACACCCGCGCCACACCGTTGCGCCCGATCTGCGAAGGCAGCGAAAGCGTAAGCCCGTGCTGCGGGCGGTAGGAGCCGATCGGCAGCACGACCGGCTCGTCGTTCACCACGATCTCGGCGATGCGGGCAGCCGCCACGCCGATGCCGAGCTGGCTCGCGCCGGTGCCTTCGATGATGTTGATGTTCGCGAAGCGCACCTCCTCCTCCACTTCCTCGCGGAAGGCAGCGCTCTCCACCGGCGCGCCGGCGACGCTCGCCGTCGACCATAGATACACCTGCGAGGTGCCGTGCTCGCCGATCACGTCCGCGCGCACCGAGCGCGGGTCCACGCCGAGCCTCGCGCCGAGGTGAAAGCGAAAGCGCAGCGAATCGAGGAAGGTGCCGGCGCTCAGTACGCGGTCATGCCCGGCGAGCGTTCGCGCCACGTCGGCGAGCGGATCCGGGGGATCGGTGACGACCAGGAGCAGCGCCTGCGGTGCAGCTTCCACGATGCGCGGCACGATCTCGCGGTACACGGCGGCGTTGGTGCCGAGAAGCCGCAGCCGCCCGGCCGGGTCGTTGCGATCGGTGGCGCCGCCCGCCTTCTCGTTGGCGCCCGCGGTGATCACCACGATCGCGGCGTCGCGCAGG
>Ga0070681_10004447_pt1 | contig 13349 bp, 8 predicted proteins | sample KBSC83BmetaG_FD_65650 | JGI IMG/M metagenome (GOLD analysis project Ga0070681, IMG submission 65650) | Corn rhizosphere microbial communities from Kellogg Biological Station, Michigan, USA - KBS C8-3B metaG | ecosystem: Host-associated > Plants > Roots > Rhizosphere | place: USA: Michigan... | reverse complement strand
TTTTTTGCGCTCTTGGAAACTATTGATTAGGTGGGGGTTTTGGTTGCGGGGGTAGGATTTGAACCTACGACCTTTGGGTTATGAGCCCAACGAGCTACCAGACTGCTCCACCCCGCACTTCTATCCTATCGTTGCGGAATCTGCGAGTCAAACTTTGCGCGCGCGTGATGTGGGAAGTGCCGCGGATTTTTTCGATAGAATCAGCACATGTTGGAGTGGAACCGCAGGCACTTTCTTCGCAGGCACTTTCTTCAAGGTCTCGGCACGGGCGTGTGGCTTTCCGCCGGCCGCGGCGTCGGGTTGGGGGCGCCGGATGGCAAGGCAATCGGCTGCAAGATTACAGATCCACATTCCCGGCAGCCCGTTTCCGCTCGGATTCGCTTGACTGATGCTCGCGGCCGTGACGTTGTTCCTCTGGGGCATTCGACCGAATTGGCGCCGGATGCCCAGCAGGGCGACGTGCGGTTTCAGTCCAAGCGATTTGCGTACGTCGACGGCCATTTTTCTGTCGATCCGAACTCGTTGCCACTGAACTATCAGGTGATCAAAGGCTACGAATTCACGATCGCTGAAGGGCGCATTGCGGCGGAGGATCTGCGCGAGGGCGGAATCGAGATCCCGTTATCCCGCTGGTCTTCGCTCGCGGACCGCGGTTGGTATAGCGGCGATATTCACATTCACCACATTTCGCCGCGGACATGCCGTCTCGAGATGGATGCCGAAGATCTGGGCGTCGCCAACATCCTCACTTCAGATTTCACGGTCGATCAATCCCAGTTTGAAGGCCGAATCAACGGCAATTCGAGCGCGCGTCGCCTCATCTATGTAAACCAGGAATTCCGAAACAATCATCTGGGGCACATGTGCCTGTTGAATCTGAAGCGGCTGATCGAACCGGTGAAGACCATGCAGAAGTATGATTATCCGCTTCATCTGCGGGCCTGCGATGAAACGCGCGCCCAGGGTGGATACGTCTCGTGGGCCCATTTTCCGAGCTGGCCTGGCGTGGAGAGCCCTCTCGATGTGGCCATGGAAAAGCTGGATGGGCTCGAGATTCTGTCGGTGCTCGATCCCCGTGAATTCCCGGTATTCATGAAGAACGTGGTACCGGAAATGGAAGCCAATCACGGCTTGCGAATGTGGTATCGCTACCTGAACTGCGGTTTTCGTCTGACGGCCACCGCCGGAACGGACAAAATGACGACGTTCGTCACAGTGGGCGCGAACCGCGTGTTCGCGCGCGTCCAGGGAGAGTTCACGTATGGGAACTGGATTCGCGCGTTGCGCGAGGGACGGACGTTTGTGACGAACAGCCCGATCCTTGCATTCACGGTGAACGGCCAGGATCCCGGTGCGACGCTGCGATTCGATTCCGGAAAAAACCAGATCGCGCAGGTGCACGCCGTGGTGGAATCACAAATGCCATATGACGCGCTCGAGATCGTCGCGAACGGAGCGGCGGTGGCTCAAAGCACGCCGAGCGGGCCACGGCACAAGGCCGAGATCCACCTGGAATATCCGCTGAGGCAAAGTTCGTGGCTCGCGGCACGCGTCTCCGAAGATATGAATTCGTACCGTAAAAGAGGCGTAGATTTCTCCACCGTTCACGTGGCCGCAGGCACACGTTTAAGCGATTATTACGGAACGCGCCGCCCGGAGACTGTGTTTGCGCACTCGTCACCGGTCTATTGCATCCGGGATGAAGAACCGATTCGAAGCGCGGAGGATGCCGAGTATTACGTCCGCTATATCGATAACGCCATTGGGTGGCTTCGGACAGAAGCGAAATTCGCGCGGCCGGCGGACAAAACGGCATCCATCCACGCCTTTCAACAGGGGCGCGCGGTGTACGCGGCAAGGGCGCGGCAGGCCTCGGCATCGCGAAGACGAAGTTAACGCAGAGCGTCCCTGCGCTATTTTCCGCTAGAATCTTAATTTAACGAAACGAAGGGAAACCGATTGGCGAAACCGCCGGCCGTCATTGCGATCTACCCGGGATCATTCGACCCCATAACGAATGGGCACCTGGATTTGATTGAACGCGGCTCGAAGCTCTTTGACCGGTTGATCGTGTCGATCTTGCGGAATGAGGAGAAGGAACCGCCACTATTCAGCATCCAGGAGCGCGTCGAGATGCTGACCGAAGTGCTCGGCGGCTATGCCAACGTGGAGGTCGACCATTTTTACGGCCTGCTGGTGGATTACGCGGCCGCGCGGGGCGCCACGGTACTGTTGCGTGGTATCCGCGCTATCTCTGATTACGAAAAAGAGCTGCAGATGGCGCTAATGAATCGCAGGCTACGGCCGGAAATTGAAACGCTGTTTTTGATGGCGAGCGAGGCGCATTCGTTCATCAGCTCCCGTCTGGTCAAGGAGATTATCGGACTGGGCGGTAACATCGCGGGCCTCGTGCCTCCTTCGGTGGAAGTACGGCTTCGCAAACGATTCAACGCAGCCGGCGCAGGCGTCCGGCGGCGCTAACGACAGGACAACCAATGGCATTGGAACTGAAAACGGAAATAGCAGACCGCATCTCGCTGATCAGCGTGTCTTCAACCATGAAGGTTGCGGCGGACGCGGAAAAGTTGCGCTCGCAGGGCGTAGACGTGGTCGATTTTGGAGCCGGCGAGCCCGACTTCCCGACGCCCGATAACATCAAAGAGGCCGCAATTCGCGCCATCCAGCAGAACTTTACCAAGTACACCGGCGCAGGCGGAACTCTCGAGCTGAAGCAGGCCGTTTGCGAGCGGCACGCGAAAGATTTCGGCACGGATTACAAACCGGCCGAGTGCATTATTAGCGTCGGCGGTAAACATGTGATTTTCAACCTGACCCAGGCATTAGTCAATCCCGGCGACGAGGTCATCATTCCGGTGCCTTATTGGGTCACATATAAAGATGTTGTGAATTACGCTGCCGGGAAGTGCGTGTTTGTCCCGACGGATGCGGAGCGCGGGTTCACACTGACGGCGGCCATGGTTGAGCCGTACCTGACGGCGCGCACCCGCATGATTCTCATCAACTCGCCCTCAAATCCGAGTGGCGCAGTGATGGAGCGCGAGGAATTTGAGAAGGTTTACCGCCTGACCTCGAAACGTGGCATCTATTTGCTGACCGATGAGTGCTATTGTCATTTTCTCTACGGCGGTTCACCGTTTTCGATAGCATCACTGCCCGGGGCAAAGGAAACCGTGCTGGTGGCCGGCACCCTATCGAAAACGTACGCCATGACCGGATGGCGCGTCGGATTTGGCCTGGTTCCGGCGCCCATTGCGGCCGGCATGCTGAAGCTCCAGAGTCATTCGACATCCAATCCGACGTCGATTTCTCAGAAGGCAGCGGTGGAAGCTTTGCGTGGACCGCAGGATTCGGTGCAGGTCATGCTGGCGGAATATCGCCGCCGCCGCGATTTCGTCATCCGTCGGTTGCGCGAGATTCCTGGTGTAAAGTGCGCTGAGCCAAAGGGGGCATTCTACGCATATCCGGATATCGGTGTAGCGCTTGGAAAAAACGGCATTCAGAACACACTTCAGTTTTCCGAAAGGCTGCTAGCGGATGCCCACGTTGCCGTCGTTCCGGGCGAGGCATTCGGCACCGATCGCCACATCCGTATTTCCTATGCCACCTCGATGCAGGAACTCGAGCGCGGTTTGGAGAGGATACATCGGTTCATCGCAGATCTGGGATGACGCTGAAATGTGCTGCCGACGGAAGCACGCCGAAGTGCGAACACTCTGTTTAATTTGTAGCGCGGGGCCACGCGGTTTGTGCGGGGACCCGCGGATTTTTGATGATCTGACCAAAGTGCCGCAGGTCTTCCGCAACCTCGGCGGCAGCCCTGCGCTACGAAACGAAAGACTTATCGATGGCCAGGGCCGTTGAAGTCAACCAATGCCGAGGTCATCGACTCTTTCGAGTGGCGTCCCACAAACCCGGCAGATGAGCGCGTGGCAATCTCCGCACATGAGGGGATCCGCCACAGGGCATCGGCACTCGGGGCAATAATAATCGGACACCGGCTTCGTTTCAGGCATCAAACCGCCCTATTATCGCGCCAGTATAAAAAAAGAGCCACTGAGCCGTGAAAGTTCACGACCCAGTGGCTTAGTAATGGCGGTAGTGAGAGTTATGTTATCGGGAGAATCCGATTCCACTGACTCCCGTATCGGTAAATCCGAACAGTAGCTCCGGCTGCACCGAGCCGCCGCTTTGGCAAGCGCCGACATCGCTCTGTACGATGACAAAGTTGACGTTGCGCGTCACTCCGCCGCTCGTCACAATATGGGCCGTGCCCGTGCAATCTGGATTCACCGTGTACGTACCGGTAAGCTGGAGCCCCGGAAGCGCGGACTTTTGGCCGAGCGCGTCGACACCGAAGGTTCCGTCACCGTTTGCCGCGAGTCGCCCGAACAGAGGCACCGCCGTGGGCGTGGTACCCGTGCCAACCATGGTGGCCTGCGACACGACACCAAATGCTCCGGTGAGACTGGCATTTGTACATCCGCTGAACTGAAGCGTGCGGCGCATTTCTACAACTGCGCCGGTTGCTGAGGAGCCGGTTTCGACAAGCTCTAAATCGCGTCCATGATTCTGAACGACACCTTGAAAGGTCGCGCTGACCGGCGTAACAGCTGTCGCGGGCGATCCAGGAGCTGTCGCCGGCATCGCAGCGAAAGCATCCGTAAACGTAACGGACATCGTACAGTCATTGTTTACGGTATACGTGCCGACCTGCACCGGTGATCCCGAGGTCGCGCTTGCATTCGCAAAAAAGCCACCCGCCCCATCTGCGAGCAGCCGGCCCACAGTCCCGAAGGGCGCTTGGCTCGAAACACCAGCGATAAAGTGACCGAAGTCGGTGGTGCTGACCGCAGGGTTGGTATTAGGGGCTCCGGCGGTGCCCGGCGCGGTAGCCGGAATAGCCGCGAACATGCGCGAGGCTGCAAAACCGTACGCACCCACAACATCGCCGTTCCCCGAGCACGTCTGGGCCTGGAGACTTGGCAACATGAGCATCAACACGGCTCCCCCGAGCCCAGGCAGGATCAATCGTTTCATCTTTGGAATCTCCTCTCAATCTCTCTCATCGGTTCATGGGTTCTGATCGTTAATCGATAAGTGCTCTAAGTATAGGGGCCAATATCTTTGACTCTCAATGCAACCACTTAGACGTTTGTAAATAGAGGTACAACGCTCGGGTGCATTCCCGTACAGCCGGCCACCTTTTATGCGTTCTGCCGTACGTCCGGGACTTATGCGTGGGTGACAAGGACCACATAGGTCACGCTTGTTCGGTGGTATACGTCCGTTCCACCTTCCTGCTAATGTTTGCGGTAAAATAATTCGATAGCCTTTAGCGGCCGCGAAGGAGTACAACCATCATGTTCCGCCTGGATGCCGATAAGCCGGTCGAATTCTGCGACGGCTTACGCCGGCGCGATTTTCTGCACGCTGGATCATTGTCGTGTCTCGGACTCGGTTTGAGCCAGATGTTTGGCCTGAAGGCGCTGGGTGCGGTCGACACCGCCAAAAGCGATGTCAACTGTATTATGTTGATGCTGGTCGGCGGCCCGTCGCAGCTCGACACCTGGGACATGAAGCCGAACGCTCCGGTCGAGATCCGCGGCCCTTACAAGCCGATCAAAACCAACGTTGCGGGCATCGAAATATCGGAAAATTTCCCGCGGATGGCGAAGCACGCCGATAAATACGCATTGATCCGCAGCGTCTATCACACGGCGGCGGCTGTACACGACACGGGCCACCAGATGATGCAGACCGGCCGGCTGTTTCAGGGCGGCATCGAATATCCGCACATCGGCTGCGTGCTGGCGAAACTAAAAGGACCAAAGGGGGACGTGCCGCCGCACGTGCTCATGCCGCACCCGATCGGCAATACCGGCGGAAACATGCCTCACGGTCAGAGCGCCGGATTTCTGGGCAAGACCTTCGATCCGTTTGTCCTGAACGCCGATCCGTCAGATCCTAATTTCAAAGTACCGGACCTGCTGCCTCCGGATTATCTTTCCGCGCTGCGCGTGGACCGGCGCCGTAACTGGCGCGAGATGATCGACCGCACCGTGAGCAAGTTTGAAACTTCGCAGGACGCGCGGCTGCTCGATGCCACGTTTCATCAGGCCTACACGCTGATGTCCTCCCAGAAGGCGCGTGAGGCGTTCGAACTGGCTAAAGAACCCGAGGACGTGCGCAAGCGTTATGGGCTAAATCGGTTCGGGCAGAGCTGCCTATTGGCCAGGAGGCTGATCGAAGCGGGCGTTCGCTTTGTCACGGTGAACATGTTCGAAACGGTCTTCGATGAAATCACCTGGGACATTCACGGATCGAAGCCCTTCAGTCCGATCAGCTGCTACCGCGACCTGGTGGGTCCGATGTTCGATAACGGGTTCAGCTCGCTCATGGAAGATTTGCAGAACCGCAGGATGCTCGATAACACCATGGTGGTTGCGATGGGTGAATTCGGCCGCACTCCCAAAGTGAATCCCGCGGGTGGGCGCGATCACTGGCCGCAGTGCTGGAGCATCATCATGGGTGGCGGCGGCATCAAGGGCGGCCAGATCATTGGCGCATCCGACGACATCGGCGCCACGCCAAAAGATCGGCCGACCACACCGGCTCAGATTGCCGCGACGATTTACAACGGATTGGGCGTACCGCTCGAAATGGAACTTCCTGGAGCGCAAAGCCGGCCGATTCCCTTGGTGGACCGTGGCGTCGAGCCGATAAAAGAACTTTTTGTGTAGAACGGGACAGGCTTGTGCCTGTCTTGCCGGGAACTAATGAATGTGTAAATCGCTGACGCTGTTCTTTGCCGCAAGCACCATTCTCGCGGCGGCCGATACTCTGGCCATTCTTCCCAATAGCATCGAGCTGAACGGACCTGAGGCCCGCCACCACCTGCTAGCTGAAGCTACTTTGCCTGACCATCAGGAAGACTGGACGCGGAAGGTTGAGTGGAAGTCTTCGAATCCCAAGATCGCCATCGTCGACGCGAATGGCGAGGTACGGCCCTTCGCCGACGGCCAGACAACCATCACAGCCACGGGGAATGGCCGCTCCGCCACCTCCACCGTGCGCGTGAAAGACTCGCAGGTGCCTTACACGTGGAGCTTTCGCAATGATGTGATTCCGGTAATGACGAAGGTCGGCTGCAACCAGGGCGCCTGCCATGGCGCGCTCGCCGGCAAGAACGGGTTCAAGCTCACGCTGCGCGGGTACGACCCGGACGTCGATTACGATACCCTCACTCGCCAGTCTCTTGGCCGCCGGATCGATCCTGAAGAGCCGGCGCGCAGTCTGATGCTGCTGAAGCCGACCAATGTGGTACCGCACGGCGGCGGGAAACGATTCGACGGCAAGTCGCTCGAATACAAAATTCTTTCAGGCTGGATCGCGCAAGGGATGCCGCGTCCCCATGACGACGATGCGCAGGTTACCGAGCTCGAAGTTTTTCCCGCCGCCAGCCGTCTGTCGCCCGGCGCCGAGCAACAGCTCATTGTGCGCGCCAAATATTCCGATGGCCAGGTGCGCGACATCACTCACTGGGTGAAGTTCAGCTCGAGTGATGAGGGCGTGGCATCCGTCGATGACCTTGGCCACGTGAAGATGAACGGCAACGGCGAGGCCGCTATCACGTTGTATTATTCGAGCCGGGTATTGTATGCGCGGGTGACGGTTCCCTATCCCAACAAGGTCGATGCGGCGGTCTACGAGCAATTCCCTCGCAATAACTTCATTGATCAACTGGTGATCGACAAGCTCAAAACGCTGAACATTGCGCCGTCGCGTCTGGCCGACGATTCCACTTTTATCCGCCGGGCATATATCGATGCCGCGGGTACCTTGCCAACGGCCGAAGCAGTAGAGGATTTCCTGGCGGACAAATCGCCGGATAAGCGCAAAAAGCTGATCGACGGTCTGCTCGAACGCGAGGAGTTCGTGGATTATTGGGCTTACAAGTGGTCCGACCTGCTGCTGGTCTCAACGCGCAAGCTGCGCGCAAACGCCATGTGGTCCTTCTACAACTGGATCCGCGACAGCGTCAAAGCCAACAAGCCTTGGGATGAATTCGCGCGCGAGATCTATACTTCATCTGGCAATACGCGGCAGAATGGCGCTCTCAATTACTTCGTTGTTCATAAAGATCCGATCGACATCGCCGAAAACACCACACAGGCATTTCTGGGCCAGCGACTCACTTGCGCCCGCTGCCACAACCATCCGCTCGAGAAATGGACGCAGAAGCAGTACTACCAGTTCGCGAACCTCTTCTCGCGCGTGGGCGAGAAGAACGGTGACGAAGCAGGCGACATTGTCGTGTATGCCAAAGCCTCGGGCAACATCAATCATCCGCGCCTGCTAAAACCGCTGGCTCCTACGCCGCTCGATGGAACGCCGATCTCGCTTGATTCTTCCGAGGACCGGCGCGTACCGTTTGCGAAATGGCTCACCAGCAAAGAGAACGTCTATTTCCAGCGCTCCATCGTGAATCGCGTCTGGGGCAACTTCATGGGACGAGGTATTGTAGACCCGGTGGATGACGTGCGCGCAAGCAATCCCGCTTCCAACGAAGAGCTGTTCAACGCGCTTTGCAAAGATTTCGTCGATCATAATTTCGACGTGAAGCAGCTGATCCGCACCATCATGAATTCAGCGGCCTATCAGTCGTCAGCGGAGGCCAATGCCACCAATCAAAACGATAACAAATACTATTCGAAATACATTGTGAAGCGGCTCGCAGCGGAGGTTCTGCTGGATGCGATGTCGCAGGTGACCGGCGTGCCTACGCAATTCAACGGTTATCCGGCCGGCGCGCGAGCCCTGCAATTACCTGACACACAGGTGAAATCGGAATTCCTGGCGTCATTCGGAAGGCCTCCGCGTATTGTGTGCGACGCGGGAGAACGGTCGAGCGCGCCCAGCGTAGCGCAGGCGCTGCACGTGATCAACGGAGATTCGCTGAATAAAAAACTGATGGCGGCAGACGCATACCCGGCGCTGGCGATCAGGCTGGGACTTTCGGATTCAAAAATTCTGGACCATCTTTTCCTGTCGGCATATAGCCGCTATCCTACCGACGCCGAGAAGGCGCCGATGCTCGCCCAACTGCGAAATGCGCGTATGACCACGGGCTCCGCCGAAGTCCAGCGCGAGGCGCGCCGTCAGGCTCTCGAAGACATGATGTGGGCCCTGCTGACGAGCAAAGAATTCCTGTTTAATTACTGATGCGACGCATATTCATAGTCGGTGGCACGGGCTTTCTAGCCTGTGCGCTTTTGCCCGCGCAGGACGCTCCGTCCTTCGCGAAGGATGTCGCGCCGATCTTCAATTCGAGTTGCGCGGGCTGTCATGGCGCCAATGTCCGCATGGGCAGCCTCAGCCTGGACACTTATGAAGCGGTCGAGAAGGGCGGGACTCACGGAAAAGTCATCGAACCCGGCAAGAGCAGCGAGAGCCGCCTTTACCTGATGATCACCGGGAAACTTGCGCCCAAGATGCCGCTTAGCGGCAGCGCGCTCGCCGAAGGCGACATCGAGATCGTCAGGAAATGGATTGATGCCGGCGCCAAACCTCCGACTGCCGAACAGGCCAAAGAACTCGCGGCGCGCCTGGCAACGCCCGACATCCCCGATATTAAAGCTAAAGTCGCAGTGAAGCCGCAGATCGGCGCACTGGCCTACCGGCCCGATGGCAAACTGCTCGCGCTCGGAACATACAAAGAGGTCCAACTCATCGATCCCGCCAATAACAGTACCGTCGCCACGCTTAGCGGGCATGCGGAAGCCGTTCGGTCGCTGGCTTTCTCACCGGACGGAAAACTGCTGGCGGCCGCCGCGGGACTGCCGGGGCGCTGGGGCGAAGTCAAAATCTGGGATGTTGAAACGCGCAAAGAATTGCGCAGCATCAAGGGCCACAGCGATTGTATCTACGCCGTCGCGTTTTCGCCCGATGGTAAGAGCCTGGCGACATCCAGCTATGACAAAGTAATCAAGCTCTGGGATGTCCAGAGTGGTAAAGAGATTCGCACGCTCAAAGACCACGTCGACTCTATCTACGCTCTGGCCTTCGCGCCGGATGGCAAACGTCTGGTCTCGGGCGCAGCCGACCGTTCCGTGAAAGTATGGGACGTCGCCACCGGCGAGCGGCTCTACACTATGAGCGAACCGCTGGATGGGCTCAACACCATTGCGATCGATCCGAGCGGAAGGTTTGTGGCGGCGGGCGGCCTGGATAAAACGATCCGCATCTGGTCGCTTGGACCGAAGAGCGGCACGCTCGTGAATTCGCTCATCGCGCATGAAGACGCCATCCTGCAGCTGGCCTATTCGCCCGATGGCAAGCTGCTGGCATCGAGCGGCGCCGACAAGACCATCAAGATTTTCAATGCCGCCGATCTCACTGAGGTCAGGACTTTGGACAACCAGCCGGACTGGGTGCTGGCGCTCGAGTTCGCGCCGGATGGCAAAACTTTTGCCGCCGGAAGATATGACGGCTCGCTCCAGATTTACAACGTCGGGCAGTTGTTGCATGCGCCGGTTCACCAGGCGCTGACCAACCAACACTGAGGTTTGATATGAAACGCATTCTGCTGTTTGCCACGATTACCGCGGTTACATACGCGCAGACTGCGGCGGACTCGCCCACGGGCAATCGCACCACGCCGCCAACCGTTAACTCCATTTCGCCGGCGGGCGTACCGCGCGGCGCCACCATCGAGATGAACGTGGAAGGTCTGAATCTGGCGAAAACCAGTGCGATCTACTTCAGTGAGCCGGGCGTCAAGGCGCGCATTTTGCGCATTAAAGAGTTGGCGGATCTTCCGGACATCCGCTTCGGTTCAAACGGGACGCCATCAACTGTCGATCTGGGACCTCTGCCGCCGCGAAACCAGGTAACGCTCGAGCTGGAAGTGAGTCCTGACGCCCCCATCGGGAACGTCGCGTTGCGCTTGCAAACGCCGCTAGGCACCAGTCCCATGGCACGCTTTACGATTGAGCCTTACTACGGCGAGACTTCCGACCGCGAGCCCAACGATACGCCCGAAGACAGCACTGAAATTTATTTGCCGACGATTTTGGTTGGCGCGATTGCAAAGCCCGGCGACGTCGATTATTACAAGATCAAAGTGAAAGACGGGGAACAGCTCGTTTTCCAGAACCCCGGCCCGGAACTGGGATCCAGCCTGCAGCCTGTAGTCGGGATCTACGATTCCAATCAGAATCTCGTAAAGCAGTTTGGCGAGGATGGCGGCCGTGAGACCAGCGCATTCGCATACGAATTTTCGAAAGGCGGAACGTATTACATTCGTGTTTCGGATTACGAGGAAAGCGGCAATGCCGGGCATTTTTACCGCATTAAGGTCGGGCGGCTGCCTCTGGCCCTGGCGGCATTTCCTTTGGGACTGCAAAAAGGCAAAACCGCTGAAATTCATCTCACAGGCTACAACCTGGGAACACAGAAGGTGGAAATCAAGGGTGAGGCGTCGCCCGAAGACATGCGCGCTGTCATCTTCCGGCCAACCGCAACGAAAGGCCCGGCCTTCAATCGCGTAAAGCTCGCGCTTGGAAATGAGCCGGAGATCGCCGCAACAGGTAAGAACACCAAGGTCGAGCAGGCACAGGCAATCACCGCTCCCGTGACGATAAACGGTAAACTCGAAGCACCCGAGAACGATTACCGCTTTCATGCGCGCAAAAGCGAGAAGCTGGTCTTTGAGGTAAATGCCAACCGCCTCGGATCGCCTCTCGATTCGTCTCTTGAAATTCTCGACACGAAGGGTGTACCTGTGGAGCGCGCAACCATCCGCTGCGTTCTGGAAAGTTCCATCACGCTTGCCGATCGCGATTCGTCGAGCCGCGGTCTGCGGATCACATCGCCTACCGGGCTCGCCGTGGGTGATTACATGATGGTTGGCGCGGAGATTATTCAAGTCGAGGCGATGCCGCGAGGCCCGGATGACGATTTCGCATTCACCGGATTTGGCGACCAGCGGCTGGCATATCTGGATACCACTCCGGAAGCGCACGCCATAGACCAGGCGATTTATAAAGTTCAAATCCATCCCCCTGGGGCACAGTTCGCGCCTAATGGATTGCCGGTTGTGCATCTGCCGTTTCGAAATGACGACGGCGGCCCGGGCTACGGCAAGGACTCGCTGCTGCACTTCACCGCTCCGGCAGACGGGGACTATATCGTCCGCCTCCGTGATGTGAGCAAACAGAAGGGCCCTGACTACGCGTACCGGCTGACTGTGCGGCCGCCGGCGCCGGATTTCATGCTAAGCGTTTCACCGCGCAATCCCAACGTGCCGCTCGGCGGACGCATCCCGATTACTGTTACGGCGCTTCGACTGGATGAATTTGACGGCCCCATCGAAGTTTCGCTGAAGAATGTTCCCGCCGGACTGCGTGCGACCACTGGTGTCATCGCTCCCGGCCAGATCAGCACTACGATTTTGTTGAGCGCGGAGGAGAACGCGTCGCTCGATCGCGCCGTCCCGCTCGAGGTCGTGGGAAGTGCGCAGCTAGGCAATCAGCGGGGAGAGCGCTGGGCGAATCCGGAAGATCGGCTGAAGCTCATCGCGTTGATGCCCAAGCCGGACATTGTCATGACGGCCGAGACCAAGGAAGTGACACTCCAGCCCGGCGGCACAGCCGAAGTAGAGGTCACGATCAGCCGCAATAACGAATACGGCGGGCGTGTTCCCGTCGATGTGCTCAACCTGCCTCCGGACGTCCGCGTGCTGGATGTCGGATTGAATGGCGTCTTGATCAATGAAACCGAGAGCCGGCGCAAGTTCACGCTGGCAGCGCTGCCAACCGCAAGGCCCATCGAGCAGGCGATTGTGGTGGCGGGCGATATCGAGACGCGCGCCGGCCAGCAGCAGAATCGGTATGCCGCCGAGCCGGTCATGCTGAAAGTCCAGCCCAAACTCGAGGTGAGCGGGTCGCTCGTAGGCTCGCCGTTCCAAAAACCGACCGCCACTAAGTAAAATCCACGATTCTGCGAATGCGCTCATAGAGGTGCGGCAGTCTGCCTACTCCACTCGCACACGCCTGCAGCTCAGTGGAGTAGGCATTCATGCCTGCAGTTACGCTCTAGCGCAGAGTAGCCGCGGTTTCTTACCGACCCGCACACGGTTCCGCCTCCTGCGTTATTCTATAAAGCCAGCATGTCCAACATCGCACTGCTGAAGGACGCTCTTGCCTCGGCCGACGGCATCGTGCGGCTGGCGCCCTGCTGGGTACCCCGATCTTTTCTCATGCCTGGCGGGCGTTTGAAACTCGACCCGCGCGACCTTTATGCGCTTGGCGCGCACCGCGGCGGCATCG
>Ga0070681_10004446_pt1 | contig 13349 bp, 9 predicted proteins | sample KBSC83BmetaG_FD_65650 | JGI IMG/M metagenome (GOLD analysis project Ga0070681, IMG submission 65650) | Corn rhizosphere microbial communities from Kellogg Biological Station, Michigan, USA - KBS C8-3B metaG | ecosystem: Host-associated > Plants > Roots > Rhizosphere | place: USA: Michigan... | reverse complement strand
CACTCGCGATAGTTTGTGGTGGATTGTCGATTGGCCTGGCTCCAGCCAGGATCTTCGATCCAAGTTCGGCCCCACTTTTGCCGAGAGCTTCGTAACTAATCATTCGGCCCCCGACAACGCTGCCCGGTCCAAATCCAGATTGGATGGCTACGTAAATTGGTGCAGAGGAGGCTGGAGCGGCTAAAGAAACCGATTCCGTGAGAGAGTAGCCATTACCCTCACGGTCAGCCAGGAAATTTAGAAAAAAGACGATTGCGTTCGGCGGCGCAGATGCCAGTTCCTTTTTCAGCTCGTCGATGGAGACGTTAGTCACATACTTGAACTCCAAGGTGTTCTCATAAGCTTTGAACTCACTATGCGCGAAGCCTTCCCAGAACTTATCCTGTACTGAGCTCCCTGTTACCACTACTACACGCCGCGTGCCTGGATGAAGCGACAGCGCGAGGTCCAGCGCCGGTTTCAGTTCTAGCCTGCCCTCCACTCCGGTGACGCTTGGTCCAAGATCTAAACCATCAAGCTCATGTTCGTTCGTGTTAATAAACACCTTGGGTGTGTTGGTAAAGATTTCGTCTTTATGCTTCAGCAAGAATTTCAGGGCTTGAGATCCAAGAGTAAAGATCAGATCTATTTTTTCTGCTTCATACTTTCGCTGCAGAAGTGTGACCATCTCCTGCTCATACTTAGTTTCTGGAATTCGATGATTGTCCAAAGCCTCGTTGTAGAACTGGACGCGAACCGGCAGATCTCTTTCAAGAGTCGACCGGAGGATCTGATTCACAAGGACCACACTTGGAAGACCCGAGTCAGTCCCAGAAAAGATGAGAACTTTTTTCGGCGCTTCGGCAGCGAGAGCTACCGGCGAAAAAAGAAGGAGAAACGGCACTGTCAGTGCAAGCAAAGAAACTTTGCCAACAATCACTAAGAATCTCTTTTGAATTAGGGGATTAAACATCCTTCGTAAGTTCACTTTAAAAGCTATACCTTATCCCGAACTGGATAAGCCGAGCCGGAATTGCCGTTTCGGTGATTTGGGTAAATGTAGACGGGGCGCCGATGTTCACGACACTTGGAAACCGGAAGACTGGGTGATTGAACACGTTGAAAAACTCCATGCGAAACTGAAAACTCTGTTTCTCCAAGATTTGAATCTGTTTGCTCACAACGAAATCCCAATTTTGCTGAAATGGACCACGCCAGGCGTTGCGCGGTGCGTTGCCATACCCAGTCGCGCCAGCCCCAGCGGCGAAAGGAACGTTGGAAGCACGTGTGAAACACGCTGGATTTAGATAGTGTGTAAGCCTATCGGAAAGCGAGCCCTTTGTGTAGGCTCCCGGTGCGTCTTCGCAAAGGAACGTTGCGGTACCACCGCCAGTGTTTCCGTAGGCCCCGCCACTGGTACTGTCAGTTACCGAAAATGGGAGACCGCTTTGGTAGGTAATTATGCCGCCGATGCTCCATCCTCTAAAGACTTGATTGTCAAAGAAGCTGTAACCAGGCACCGGCAGGTCGTAAAAGTAAGACACGACCAAACGGTGTGGACGATCAAAGTCGCTCAGCGCACGATTCTGTCGCGGGTCATCCTGAAAATTCAGAATGGACGCGCCCCCTTGCCCGTTACGTGAGATGTTCAATTCGTCAAAACTCTGCGAACCGCTGACGTTGTCGACGGACTTAGAAAACGTATAGGCCGCCAGGAAATACAATCCGTGCTGCAGGCGGCGCCAGACGGTCATCTGCAGCGAGTTGTAACTCGCCTGTCCAAAGTTGGAGACATAACGAGATCCGCGCTTTCTAGAGAGGCCCAGTACCTGGTGACGAAGCTCTTCGTTGTTTACGGTGTTCGCAGTGAGGGTGTAGCTCTGACCACTAACGTCGCGTACCATGATCGGACTTGACGGGCTGGCGAGCGGCGCGATGAATGGATCCCAGATGCCTAAGCCTCCAACGTAGTGAGTACCGACGTACCCAAGCTCCATGGCCCAACCGTGGCCGACATCACGCTGGACCAACAAGTTGTATTGCATCGTGTAAGGCATATAGGTATCTGGCGACGCGCTTGTAAAGGAAGCCAGATTGATCGAACAATTGGTTGCGGTTCCTCCATAGTTGAGGCAGGCCTGCCCGTCGTCATTCACAAATAGTGGCGCGACGTTCGGATCATTTGGATCCAATGGTCCAGTTCCGCTCAGGCGTCGCAACCCGGCGAAGTGTGTTCCTTGCGGTATAAACGGGCCAACAATAGAGGTTGTGGCGGCCTGGTTCGGAATCGGATTCGCCAGTTGAAGCGCGCTGGGAGTCGCATTGTTTGAGAGTGGTTGAAGAGAAAACGGCGCGCTCAACGAAAGAAGATTGATGTTCTGTTGTGAAATTCGTTGGAAGTAAATACCGAACCCGCCTCGGATGACTGTCTTCTGAGTGCCAAGCACGTCCCAGGCAAAACCGACTCGAGGTCCAAAGTTGTTTCCGTCAAAACAACTCACCAGGGCGCAGTCCGCGGCGCCCGCAGTGCCGGTGAAGCCGGCTAGGTTCAGTTTCTCAGGAAACCGAAAAGGATTGTTGGCCGCATCAGGATGTGAGGGATCGTAGATCCCAGTTCGATACAGCTTGTCGTGACTAATGCTCAACCCGTCCCACCGCAGACCAAGGTTCAGCGTCAATCTCTGAGAAAAGCGGTAGTCGTCTTGAAAAAATCCTGAGAAGTCAGTAGCGGTATTATTTCTGTCGAAATCGCCTGACGCTGATTGAATCGCCGTCACTCGACCCTGCAGAAAGTTTTGAAATGCTGCAAAAGTGTTATTGGTGCCTGAAGTTGCTCCGAAAGTTAAGACTCCGCGAGCAGCGAAATTGGTCTTCCGATTTACGCGGTATTGAATAACCTCGCCGCCAATCCGCATGGTGTGTTTGCCATTTGTCCAAGAGAATGTGTCGACCAGATTGTACTGATTAGAGATGATCTCGCGGTCGTCATTGACGCCAGTGCCCAATGAGAACAGGCCTGTAAGGCTGAGCTGGTATATGCCGGGGAAGTCAGCATTGTTCGGACGCGATGCACCTACTTGCTGAAGGCTTACGGAATCCGTGGGTGTGTTGCGAACAACATAACGACTATATCCCAAGCGCAACTCGTTCAGCTTCGTGTCGCTGAAAATGTGGGTCTCGCTAAGCGAGAGAAAACGATTGTTTAGTACATCGGCGCGTGGAAAGGCCAGGGTGCTGGCGGTACCAAAGGGTTTAAGTGAAGAGCTGTTGTCCCAGAACCAACGTCCCGTTAACTTCTCTTTGCCATTGCGCATCGGCCGATCGTAAGTAATGGTGTACTGGTTATCTGTAAAGCTTCCGACCGCGGAAAACTGGCAGTTGAAAGAGCCAGGGTTATTGGCGGCGGCATTAGTCACACCGCCGCACCCACCCTGTCCGACTCGAGGTATCAGGAATTGGCCACCATAAAGGCTGTTCCTGACATTGAGAATATTGATTGCAACCGGATCGATTTGTGCAGTCGTCAATCCGAAAGCTGGAGCGATGAGTGCCGCTGAGGTAGTGCCGTCCGGATTGGTTGGAAAGTTCTGAATAATCGGACTCAGACTCGACGCAGTTGGATCAATGCCGTTGCGCGCCCGCATGCCCTGATAATTGAAGAGCCAGAATCCGCCAACCTTAGGCACTGGGCCACTCGCCGTTCCGCCAAATACGTTCTGAAGCAGACGAGCCTTGTTGCTCAAGCCGTTCGCGTTGCGGAACCACTCGTTCGCATTTAACGCGTCGTTGCGGTGTCTCCAATAGAAGTCGGAGTGAACGTTTTTCGAGCCGCTCTTTAGCACGAGTCCAAGCGCTCCACCACTCTTGCTCCCCTGTGAAGCATCATAGAGTGCGGTAGCGACCTTAAACTCCTGAAGCACGTCCGGGTTTGGGAGTGGAACGGTGTCAAATTGTGCGAGGTTAAAGTCACTAACGTTTATACCTTCTAGCGAGAAGCTGTTGTTGCTTGTCCTTCCCCCGTTAACATTAATACTCACGCTGCCGCGACCGTTTGTCCGTACGTCCGTGAGTTCGCCAGCCGTTCCGGATGAAAGTGAAAGCAGGAATAGCGGGTTTGGCGAGGCGAGCGGCAGCCTGTCAAGGATCTCCGCGTCGATAGGTTGGCCCATGACGGGGCTTAGAGGATTAACTAGCGAACGCGCAGCCACGACCTCCAGGGTTTCTGTTATGTGGCCGAGCTCTAGCTTCATATCTTGGCGGCTGGTCTCGTTAATGCGAACCGACACACCTCCGATAAACGATTGCTTGAAATTGCTGGCCGTTACTCGCAGGCTATAAGTGCCAGGTGGCAGCATCGTAGCCGAATAGCTTCCGTCCACTTCGGTCTTGACGCTGCGCTCGACCTTTCCCGTTCGCTCGTTGGTGATCTCGACAATAACGTGGGGTACGACTGCACCATTCGGATCGCTAACTACGCCCGTAAGACCTCCCGTAAAGGTACTCTGCGCAGTAACACTGGAAATGAAAAAAGAAAGAAGCGAGACTACCAGTACGCTAGAAATTAGAACGTGGAGGAATCGAACAATCAAGGGCTTCCATAATGCTTTGGCCGCTTTCCTGAATCTAGCAACGGTCCTTGATAGTTCTAGTTTTTCGAGGCCGCCTATGAGCGCGAGAAGTGCGCCCAGCAAGTTGTGAGGAAGAGACGATTGAAGAGTCGAGAGCCATCGCATAAATTTGCTACAAAAAGCTACATCTAAAAGATTTCGCTGGCGACTCAGCTTGTTTCCTGATTGACAACTCTCGCTAACTCCGAGGTCCGAAACCTTAGCGTATCGGAAACTCTCAACTGTCTTTCTCTTATTGTTCTTAGGGCTTTGACAAACCCAATTCGGACATAAGGTGCGGCCCGTTCAAGTAGAGACGTCGAAGCCGATTTAATTTCTTTGCGACTGCTTGGGCATCATTGAAACGACACCCTCGTCGGCACAAAAGTGACGCGATGAGCCGGGAGCGAAACTGACCGGAACAAATGAAAGTTAACCTGTCGCTGCAGCACTTAACAACCCGTAAAAATACGGTTTCGTTCGAGTCCTACACACGAGTGTCTCAATCTATAGTCGTTCCAAGCGTGAGTTAAATTAGGTGTGTCCTGTGAAGCCTTGTGCGAAGTTCAACTCTTACATGTTAGATCAGTTTAGCGGTTCAGGCGGTTCTGCTCTCAGTTCAGGAACGGTAGGAACAAGGAATCCTTACAACTCTTTGTTCTGGCCACCGTCGTAATCCTGTCCCTTGAGTCAATCAATGAGGTCGAGGAAGTTCCATGGGCCAATCGGCCGACGACCGCCGTATGGCAGCTGAGAAAATTCGTTGCGAGTGGCCAATTTGTGGACAGAATTCTCAGCACGCGACCGATAACGAATGGTAAAGAATGGGAACGGATGTAAAAACACTCGAAATTCCTTGGTGGCTGCTACTTTCGAAAAGGCAAATAGTTACGTTTTTGCCGCGCCTATCATTCGGGACCGTGAGGTCGGAGGTTCGAATCCTCTCGCCCCGACCAAAAACATTCAATTAAAAGGCCACTCGCACTCGGTGGCCTTTTATTTTGTGCCCAGATTTGTGCCAACCCGTTGCGTAACAGGCAGTCTGTTCATCGTTTCGCGATTCTAATGCCGGCGCAGGCTGGGCAATGAGAGTAGTGCCATTCCAAAAGACTTCGATCTCAAACTCGAGCCAGGTGCTTCACTCCGTAGGAGTGGGATGTTTATAGCCAACGAGTCGCTGAGGAGGTGGCGCTCCGTTAGGAGTGCGATGTTCGGGACGGTCCACATTTCGCTCCTAGCGGAGCGAAGACAATACCAACGTCTATAAACACTTCGTTCTTCCAAGTGAAGACAAGGTGATCGTCTCCTCCTGCTCTTCACTCCGTAGGAGTGAGATGTTTATAGCCGACGAGTCGTTGAGGAGGCGGCACTCCGTTAGGAGTGCGATGTTCGGCACTGTCTATGTTTCGCTCCTAGCGGACCGAAGGCAATACCAAGCTGTCGACGTCTATAAACATTTCACTCCTTCGGAGTGACAAATCTCTTGTTGGGAAAAGGCTCTTAGAGAACTCGATCATTAGAGCGGCAAATGCCACAAACGGTAGTTTGGGATTGTTCAAGTCCTTTCTATGAGACAAGCGTCAGCCCAACCGAGCGCGCCGCGAACGAACTTTAGTAATTCCTCGTAACCTCATTCGCGGCGCGCCGGATCGGATTGAAGGCGTTGGTGTAGAAAGGACCTGAACCATCCACCCACTGCCGTGGGTGGGATTTCTGACCACTTTTGTAAAGCTCCTTCCACGGATCGACTTGCATTGAATCGACCTCGTATCGAATCAACCTTGCGTTGAATCAACAAGGTCATTGTTTGAGATCCACCTCGAAGAAGACGCGCTGGCTCGCTCAGAAGCTGTACTTAATCACTTTTGTTTGCGCGGTGATGCGCTACCATGCTTTGCCATGGTCCTATCCTTTCTATGGAAGGTTGAGGATCTAGGGTCGGCTTTGTGTTGCATCACAAGTCGGCCCGCTTCTTTTTTTTGGATCAGGTGACTGAATCAGAAACCTAGCGCAAAAGTTTTCGTTTGTCACCAATCGATTTGACTCGCACGAGCGTCTTCTTTGCGATCACTGGATTTCAAGATATATGTACAGAGATCGTTAAGTAGGTTTCAACTACAGGTTGGGCAATAACACATGACGCTTCGTTACTCTGCTGCAATTGTTGGTTGGGGTTCGGAGGTGCTTGGGTTTGATACTCCCACATCTCGAGACCGGCTACAGTACCGCGAGCGTAGCGACCGGATGGTACCCTCTAATTAGAGGCTGATGTGATTGCGAGTACCATCCGGGCGCTGCGCTCGCGGTACTGTATTCAGGTCCTCCGAGCGGCGCCGAAAGCCAAAGGTTGGCAACTGGAAGACTAGAGATCGATCAATGGCAATAAGGCAGGCGATAAAGACCAGAAGGTAAAGATATGGATTCATTTGAGTACTCTTTGGAGCGGATGCTGGGCGGCCGTTTTTCATTTGTGCCTCAGTTTGTGGACACTTTTTCGACCACAGCAACTTGTCGTGAGTCCGGACGAGTGCGCTCGGGAGACAACAGATCCGAAATGTTTTACTCGTACCTTAGTGCAACCAGCGGATCGACCTTTGCCGCCTTCCGCGCCGGTATTATACACGCCAACAAAGCCACGATCATTAATATCGCAGCGACGCTAAGGAATGTCATCACGTCAATAGGTTGCACTCCAAAAAGCAGAGTGGTGAGATAACGTGTTAGACCAAACGCGCCTGCGATACCGATTGCGATACCTATTAACGCGAAGATAACTCCACGGGATAGCACCAGCATGAGCACGTCGCTCATTCGCGCGCCAAGAGCCATCCGCACTCCTATCTCATGAGTACGTTGGGTTACGTAATAAGCAGTCACACCATAGATTCCGAGCATTGCAAGCAACATCGCAACACCCGCAAAAGAACTGAGCAGCAACATTGGTGTCCGACGAGGGGCTGCCGCAATAGCGACAACGTCATCCAATGTCTTGACGTTGTAAATTAGAACCCCCTTATCGACGGCCCTTATTTCGTTGCGGACCGCGCCGGTTAAAGCCGCGGGCTCACCGTTGGTCCTTACGACGAACGAAAGAGTGGACCAACCTGAATCCTGGGATAAAGGTACGTACATCTGGGATTCCGCTTCCGCGTCGAGGGACAAACGTGTGTCGCCGACAACACCGACGATTTCACGAAAAAACTTTTCATCGTACCAGACCCAAATTTTTCGCCCAACGGGACTCTCTCCGGGCCAAAGTTTACGTGCCATAGTTTCGTTGACGATCATGACCTTGGGCGCATCGTTCGTATCGCGCTCAGTGAATGCGCGACCCGCTTTCACCGGTGTTTGCATCGTGTCGAAGTAAGTAGGCGTCACGGTAAGAAAATTGGCATTGCCGGCGGCCTCAGATGTTTGCGGATCCCCTTCCCGCAGATATCCACGGCCGAGATTGAAGGTATCTCCGCGAAGCGGCAGCTGAGAAACTGCACCAGCCGACGCGACTCCGGGCAAGCCGCTGATTCGTTCAACAACCTGCCCGAAGACCTGCACTCGTGGTTCTCCCTGTTGGTATTTACCGGCAGGAAGCGAGACACGCATGGTAAGCATGTTCGAGGGATTGAAACCCGGATTCACTTCTCGTAAGCGAATGAAACTTTTGATTAGCAACCCGGCGCCAACCAGCAACATGAATGAAAGTGCAATTTCGGAAACCATTAGCGCGCTGCCAATTCGGTTACGTCGAGCTTGAGATCCCGAGCGACCGCTTTCCTTGAGAGTTTCATTGAGATCGATCTTAGAAGTTTGAATCGCGGGTACTAACCCAAAAACGACGCCGGTTAAGAAGGCAACGACAAAAGCAAAAACGAAAACTCTGAAGTCCATACCGATTTCTTCAAATCGAGGACTATTCGGCGGGCTTATAGAAACAAGGAGTCTGGTTAACCAAACGCTCAGCGCAAGTCCTACTGCCCCACTCACTATCGAAAGCAGCACACTCTCCGTAAGCAGTTGTCGAACGATGCGAAACCTGCTTGCGCCCAGAGCTGTTCGAACGGCGATCTCTCTTTGCCTGTAACTCGCGCGCGCAAGTTGTAAGTTCGCTACGTTTGCACATGCGATCAATAACACAAGCATGACAGCGCCAAGGAGAATCAAAAGGGATGGACGTAGATTACCGACAAGCCGATCGTGCAATTTTGTTAGTTTGACATTCCATCCACGGTTAGTTTCAACATAGCTCTGAGCCAGCCTTTCGTTGATGACGGTCATCTCCGATCGAGCCTGTTCAATATCGATACCCGGTTTGAGACGACCGACCACGTTAAGAAAACGATTGAAACGCTTCTCTTTGGCAGGATCTATTGGAAGAGGAAACCACATTTCGGTTTGAGTCGGGTAATCGAACCCCCGCGGCATAACGCCGACAATCGTTACGCTGAAGTTACTCATCTGAACCTTCGATCCGATCACGTTGTCGCTTGCGCCGAAGCGTCGTTGCCAAAGCGAATAACTCAGCATAGCGACATAGTTATTTCCTCCTTTAAACTCGTCGGCCTGGAAAAAGCGACCCTTCAATGTTGCGATCCGAAACAAAGGAAAGAAGTCTTCCGTTACACTGGTGCCGCGCACCCGCTCAGGTTCATCGTTAGTGGTGAGGACTGAGCCCCCGGCGACAAATGCTGCGATCTGTTCAAAAGACGCACTTTGATTTCGCCAGTCTGAGAAATCTGGAACTGACGTGGCGCCGCCGTCAGCTATACCCAAATTAAGATTCGTACCGTCAACGACGACAATCCGGTTTGGTTCCGGAAAGGACAAAGGACTCAATAACACGGCATCAACAACAGAGAAAATTGCAGTGTTCGCGCCGATACCGAACGCAAGAGTAACAACGGCGACTGCAACAAAACCGGGTCGTTTGATTAGACTGCGAAGTGCGTAACGGATGTCTTGAAGTAAGTTTTGCATGAGATAATCTCCTGGGGCTGGCCTTTGGTCTTTGCCCTTAGGCCTTGCTTCTTCGGTACGTGGAACCAAAATAAAAGCGAAGCGCCTGGGCCAAAGGCCTAGACCCAACTTCCCGCTACCGAATTTCGAATCTTCACCCTATAGACACCGCAACGCCTATTTTCCGTGCGACTAATCCGTAGATTCGATTTCAGATTAAGGTTTTTGGGCCTAGCCCAAGATATCGTCGTACTCCTGAAGCTCTTTACTCGAGATCCACCGTAGAATAAACAAGAGTGAACTCTTTCCTAATGGGCTGCACCTCAGATTTCCTTTTTTCTTCCCGTTGTGATCTGCTCAGGATTCGTGCGTCTTCATCAGCATCAACTTCAGCGTTGATGTTTATATAGATCACATAGCGTCCCCTTCTCAAAACGATGTTTGAACCATTTATACCTGAATCATAAGCCTCGTTCCCAAATCCGATTAGTTGCTCTATGCCTTTTCTGTACCTCAGCGCTTCGCGAACTTCGTTCTTCGCGTCATCTGCAGTTGCTCGAACTGCTATCGCCACCATAACTATTCTGTTGCCGGAGGACCATTTTTGATCTAGAACATTTGACCCAGGGGTGAACGGTGGCAGTCGCTTGTAACTCCATCCAGAAAGCTGCTGCTTGAGTTGGATGCTAGTCTTTTGTTCAAGCCGGTCAAGTTCAAGGTTTTCCTGACCTACTGCTGAGCTAAAAATCAGTCCTAATACAATCAATAATGTCGAGATTGAGCTCTTCATAACTAAACTTCCGGTTCAATCAAAATGGTAGGAACCTGTTTCTGTACTGGTCAGATAGCTTTTGTGGCTCCGGCCTCGAGGTTAGAAAGATAGCAATGAGGACCAGAAAGTAATTTCAGGCCGCAAGATCTGGCGTCTGACCTTTTTGATTAAAGTGATCCAGGACGGTGGCCTCAATTTCCGCGTCAGTCATCTTGTCGGCCGTCTTAATTGTAATAAGTCGCTTATCTACGCTGGCTTTCTCCAAGCGCTTCATGAGTTCGCCTTTCGCCTCCCCCGGCCCAATTATCAAAATTTCTTCGGCGGTACCAATGACTGAGATAACCTCATCGTAGTAATTATTGAGGTGTTCCGTTAGCTCCCTCAGGCGAACGTCGTCCGCAGGCGTGGCCACGCCGGACTGTCGGTGATGCTTCTTTAAATTTGAGCTAATCAATTTTGTTTCAGCATTATTGTCAGCGACAAATACAATGAGAGCCTTCTTGTGATCAATCCACAAACCGATGCGTGTTTTCATATCGCTCCCTTTAGATCCAAGGACGAAAACTTTCGGATCTCAAAACAATCGTGATGAAGAAGCCTTAAGCTAGCCGGGTCATTCTCTAAAGTCCGAGCACGCGAAACTAGCCGCCATTCCTCTTTGCAATCCTAAAAAGCAATGTTTGTGCCTCGCGTTCAAGTCGGGTCGCAAATTTGTTTTTTTGGTGAATTTCGCGCTGACAACGTAAAGAGACATCAGTGGCAGACCTACCCGCCCACTACCCTGTCACACTATGGGGATCATCACCAAGATCGGTTAGAGGTCTTTCGGACTCCGAGTTGGGGCCGCCGTGGACTTAAAGTTTTTCCCGTTAACTAAGCTCCTGGCTTTTAGCGCGGGGAATGAACTTTGTAATACTCTCTAGCAGGTGACTAATGTCGGGCTTGATAACGTAAGCATTGGCTCCAGCCTTTTGGCCCATCGTCTTTTCAGCCTCACAACCCGCGCCGGAAAAGAAAAGAATCGGCGTGTGCGAATCGTTGCAGCGCACCTGGCGACACAATTCAAACCCGTCGAGATCAGGAAGCCAAGCGTCAAACAGATACAAGTCGAAGTGTTCTGCTTGAATAGATGACAAAGCCTCTCTTGCGGTTCCGACTGCTTTGGTCTCAATGCTACGCGACTCCAGTAGCATGCGTAACATTTCACGCGAGTCATCATCATCATCTACATAAAGGACTCGAAGGGTGGTCATCAGTGCCTCCTTAGTCAGCGGAGCCTTTTATCAAAGCAGTGGTGGCTGGCGCACTCCATAAGTCATAACCTGCGAAAATGAGAGGCGAGCCTGGCCCGGAAGGGGCGGTGCTCTCAGTCCTCAGGCCAAACTCTCAACATGTTTGTTACATCAGTTTTGAGATTGCCGGGTAAATTGACGTGTCAACCCGCGGCAAAAGGCGTAGTGTTCGCCAACGTTACTACTGTCGCTGTTGTTCTAATTTTCGTCCGCCGCACTTGAATCTCGATTGGGATGTCTTTTTTCGCACCGACAAATCAAGCGTCTTGTTGGACTCAGAACAAAGCTCTAACTGATACAGCCCTGGCAAGTCTCATGCCTTGCGTTGTCTCACATGTCCAAACCCTTTGTGCTGTCAAACTGGCCTTATTTTCCTTTGACCGACAAGAAAGAGATTGTTGGGTTGAGAATCATTGAGAGAATCTGCGCAGTAAGATCAGCAAAATTCCACGAAAAAATCTGACGTCGCCGATTTGAGATACACAGCGATTTTGCGCGGAGCATTCAACACATTCGCTGACAAGCGTTTCTGACTATTCCTCGATCCGCAGATCAAAATATTCTTAAGGGCATGTGTGTTGCTTCTCCAAGACTTGAGTCCTAGTTATTCAGTCAAAGGAGAAGGCTTATTTATGCAATTCCAGAATATCCAGCAATCGGCGCTCGCAAACGAAAAGTTTCGGAAGGTTTTGTTCACCAACAAGCATTCTCAGGTGGTCTTGATGAGTATTCCTCCGGGGGAAGACATTGGTCGAGAAGTTCACGAAGCTGTGGACCAGGTGCTGGTGTTCGTCAAAGGTGCGGGACGAGCGGATCTCGGGGGTGAAACTCATGATATTAGCCCGGGCGATATGTTCGCGGTGCCGGCCGGAATGGAACATGACTTCATCAACACTAGTACAGAAGATATGAAGCTGTTCACTGTGTATTCTCCGCCCGAACATCCGGACGGCACGGTGCACGTCACAAAGGCCGATGCTCTCGCACATCCGGAAGAGTAACGAGAAGCAATGCGACGGTCATTTCTGCATTAAGTGGTGCAACTTTAGAAGGACTGCGCAATCACATTGGGCATAATCTTGTAGTCCTTTGGTCCTTTGGCTATTGGGTTTCTATGCCTGGGCACTGCAAACGTATGGGTCGGGCACACACGCCCGCACTGTCGCGCTACTTGCACTCATCGGCGTACAACTTTTTGCTTTCTATGTATCACCTTTAGCGAGGGTTCTGGGTATGGTTAGCTAAAGGGATTGCATTTACATGAAAGGAAATGTAAACGAGGCCCGTTGGATTGTAGTTCTCGCAGCTACCGCAATTACTCTGTATCTTTGCCGGCTTATGCGCAAGCCGTTCATCACCGTGTTGGAATGGGCGGCAGTATAGCTCTAGGATAGAAGATAAATTTCCGACTGCGAGATACAGTTGTGATTCCGCTCGTATCATCTCATTTGTAAGCGATCGACAGATGCTTCAACGTTGATCGTATTCTGAGTTTCAATCCCCTTGCGTCCGCCGTCGACTCCTAGAAGCCTGCTGGTCTCGACGTTCGTCAATGCTCGAGTCAAGATTCCCAGACCAACACCACTCATCATGGTGCCAACCACAGTTCGACGTTTGGCGCCATAGATCGTAAGGACGCTACCAACTGCGGTGGCCAAGAGGCGAGTAGTGGGCGACCAGTTTGTTTTCAGCGGTCCAAAGCCCTGAACTCCGCGCCGGCGTCCTCCTTGAAGTGCCGAGATATCTCCC
>Ga0070681_10004444_pt1 | contig 13356 bp, 16 predicted proteins | sample KBSC83BmetaG_FD_65650 | JGI IMG/M metagenome (GOLD analysis project Ga0070681, IMG submission 65650) | Corn rhizosphere microbial communities from Kellogg Biological Station, Michigan, USA - KBS C8-3B metaG | ecosystem: Host-associated > Plants > Roots > Rhizosphere | place: USA: Michigan... | reverse complement strand
ATTCAATAAAACTATGTAAGTATGACACAGAAATAACATGTACAGATATTATGTAATTTGTGTTCAAGTTCGTATAAATAGAAAGACCGTTTTTGAGCGTGCGTGACGTCAGATTGCGTCTACTTGTGTCATATTGTGCTGTAATTTCCATCTCTGGAATTCAGAGGTTTCAATTCTATTAAAAATTGCGTAGAAATAAGATGATTGAATCATACCTGCAGAATATTTTTCTAAATTAGTTTGATCGATCAAAAATAAAAATATTGTGGATGAAATTACATTTTAAAAACATAACAATCTTCTATATTACAGAATAAATTATCAGCGTCGTTTTATTCGCGGCAAGAATAAAAGTACCGTACCTAATACTATGAGAACGCCAACTAGCGCAGTATACATCAATGCCAAAGGCAGTGATTTTATGTAATCAGTTTGTATTGTAGGAAGTAAAAAATTTGCACCTGTAGTAAGCATCCAGATTAGAAAGAAACATCCAACAAGTACACTTGCATCAATCACTAGAATCTTTTGAAACGGTCTCATGAAATCTTGCGTACGTCATGATTGTTAAACAATTACCAGAATACCAAATCGGGTATAATTCTACTAGAAGATTTCTCTACACACAGTAAACAGTATACAGTGAATAAGTTTAAGGAGTTAAAAAATGGCATCAACATATTGAATACAAGAGTAGGCTGGAACAGATACTATCTTATTCTCATATCCATATTGGTAGTTTCTGCCTTTTCTCACCTTTGGAATGTAGCAGGTTTTCCAGATATTTTCTTTGATGAAGGAGTGTACATGCGAAGAGCAATGCATGTTCTAAACGGTCAGAGTCCTCAAGAGGGCTCATTTTACGACCATCCACTGTTTGGACAGACGTTTCTTGCAGGCGTGCTTGGCTCCATTGGGTATCCCCAGTCCCTGAGTCCTTCAGCTGATGTAAACTCTATTTCCATGTTGTATGTGGTACCCAGAATCATCATGGGACTGTTGGCAGTTGCAGATACTTTTCTCATCTATAAAATAGCAGGAAAACGCTATGGACAAAGTGTAGCATTGGTTTCTGCCGCATTGTTTGCCGTGATGCCAATGTCATGGATATTTCGCAGAATTTTACTTGATTCTATATTATTACCATTTCTTTTGCTATCAATCTTGACAGCATTACACTCTAGAGATTCTAAACATCCAGTCGGACTAGTTTTGTTATCAGGAATATGCTTGGGTCTTGCAGTATTTACAAAGATACCTGCCTTTACCATGATTCCTTTGGTTGGAGGCATGATATTTTTTGGCAACACCAAGCGCTATAAGCTACTCGCATTGTTGTTGCTACCCGTGATTTTGATTCCACTCTTGTGGCCACTCCAGAGCATAGAAGCAGGACAATTCAATTATTGGATGCGTGATGTATTTTATTTCCAGACACATCGGATTGGCGGCGCTGATCTGAATTACATCACAAAATCATTTATGCAGATGGACCCTGCTCTGTTTTGGCTTGCAGCAGCAGGCATTGGATTTGCTGCAATTAGACGAGACTATTTTGTCCTAGGTTGGTTTACTCCGTTTGTTATCTTCTTGTATGCCATAAACTACAACCAATACTTTTACTGGATTCCAGTGATACCTGTGATGTGTATTGCTGCGGCAGTCTTGATAGTGAAACTGTTTGAAAAGATACCAAGAGAGAAAATTGCCCATGTGGGTGCCATTGTTTTTGTTTTAGGAATATGCATATTTGGTATGGTGGGCCTTGTGAAACTCATTACTACAGACATGACAAGCGCAGAATATGCTGCTACGGCGTTTGTTGTAAACCAACCAAATGATAACGACACCAGCATCCTTGCAAGCCCAACATACACGTGGATATTTAGCGATGTATTTCACAAGAAAAATGTCCCGCTAGACTATTCCCAGATACTCACAGATCCTGTAAACACAACCAAAGTCATTCTTGTGGCAGATCCTCACTTTATTGTAGACTTTAAGAGAGGCCCACAGATTTCAGACATGTACAATTCCACTCAACTTGTCACTACGTTTGATGATGACCTTTCAAGATATGATACAGACCATTATCCATTCCAGAGCCTTTATTCCACTACGGAAGGAAAACATATTGAGATCAGAGTGAAAAACTAGGGTTTGTTAATTCGGTCATCCAAATTTTAAGAAAAATTTCTCGAGTTTTTTATTTTTCATACATCATGGACTAGAATATTTCATATCTTGATTTGAATACTGTTGGCTACCAACAGTCATCAACACTACACCACCTCCCTTACAAACACCTTCATTGGAATTATCGTACTGGCTCAGCCCATCCCCTGTCAAGTAGAACAGACTCGGTTTGAGATTTTATGCATGCAGGAGAACCATTCTCCTTCTTTTCAACTAAATCAAAGCCTTCACTACAATCAATATCTTTTACAGACATTCCAGTTTTGAATATCTTCAAAGGTGGAAGCAACTTTGTATGCACTTGTGATGGATTTGTCTCCTGTGTTGAGTTTATTGTACCTAGTGAACTCGTTGATGGTGGCGCTCCCATTACCGGCCCCATGTATACAGGTGGCGGTATGCTAATCGGTATGTATCCAGTATAGTTCTTTGTCCCAATTTCCTCACCTATTGCAACTGTAGTGTTGCTACCTATTGGAGGAGCTATGGTGGTTATATCAATGGCAAAATAATACGGCTGTGAAGAATTTAATGTAAATGCAGACGGCAAAAAGTCAACCGAGAGCCATGATGGCATTGGAGATATTGTGGTATTGTTAACCACACCAAGAACTGAAAGTGAGATTGGAAGTGATGCACTACTTTGATTTGAATCATAAACAATGCCAACAGAATTCGGAGTGGTATTATTGATATTAGTTGTAAGGGAACCAAATTCAATTGGTCCTGTGGAGTTTAGAATTTTAATTGGATTTCCTCCCTCTGTAAGAGGAAGATATGCAAACGAGTTTCCATCAGAAGAATTTGCATACAGTCTGACCACGTGATTTGATAGAACATTTATCAGGAATGGTTTGACAACAGATGCAACAATCAGTGTAGATGGAGTGCCTTGCGGTGTTGCAACAAGCTCTTGCGGTTCAAACTTGTACCACCCACCATGTGGAAAGTCTTTTGCATCAAGAGTCACAGTCTGAGGCTTGTCAGAATACACATTGATTGGAAATTTTTCATAGCCAACAAATCCCATACAGCTCTGAACCACAGTAGATGATGCTGGAGGTGTACAGAAATGCTCTGGATGAATATCAGGTGGTCCAACGGTCAAGTATGTGATAGGTTTTGGTGTAATTGGCACAATGTTTAGGTCAACTGTACCAATCTGCGTGTATCCCTGTTGTTGATCAAGTATACTTTGAGGATATTGGAGTGTGCCCCCATCAGGAGAAATGGGGTTTCCAATATTGAAATATTCTCCAGTAACAAGATTTTGTGCAGACCCTTTTCCTTGAATCTTTAATGAGTTGATATCAGGTTTTGCACCTGAATCTGCATAGACATACATTGTGAGATTTTGTGGAGAGTTGTCAAAAGAGTATATTGCATATTGATCAAACCAGGCCTGAACTCCAGGAGGAGAATCAATTGAAAGATTAACTGTGTTTAATTTATAATTTGGTGAGCTTGACTCTGCCTGAAGCAGGAATTTTGCAAAGCCTTCCTGATTTACTTGAACTGTTTGGTTTAGTATTTTGAATATGACAGGAGATGCAATGTTTGTAAATGTCTGAAGATCATGGTTTTCTGATACAAATATAGTTGTGCTGTTTGAAGATATCACTTGTTGATTTGTTGGATTTATGATTGAAGTCTGAACGGTATAATTTCCAGGTTCTTGTGGAGACCAATTTATTTTAGCATCAAGTGATTTACTGCACAAAAGTGTTGTATTTTCATCCATGTGCCACACAGTAGTTCCGTCTTTTGATGCTTGCACATGATATACAATATTCAAGTCACTATCTTGCATGTTTTGTAAACTTGATTTTATTTGTGATTTCCATCCAACAAGAACATTTTGCACAGGGTTGTCAGAGATAAGAATCTGAGGGGTATTCATCGTAAGTGATTCTTTTGACATGTTTTGGTTTGTATTACACGTAAAGTCTGTGGACGCATAGCTGGAATCATCTATTTTTTCAAAGATCAAATTGTTATCATCCAAAAAGGACGCATAGACGGTAGAGCCTTGTGCTCCAATACTGAATTGTCCTGCTTGTGATACATCAGATATTATCCTAACATCATTAGGTGAATCTACTTTTGTAAAGAATACATGAGATGCACCTGCTTCATCAGTTCCAGGCCACATGGCAAATAAATTTCCATCAGAGGTAACAATCTGGTTTGACAGATCATAACCAAGTGGGATTGTCTTCCCACTTAGGTTTACTGGAGAGTCAAATGTTTTGCCGCCATCAGTGCTTTTTTCTAAAGATATGGGCGCTGGTGCAAACCCATTATCATAAACTGTCCAGAACTGGTACACTACACCATTTGAAATCACTAGAGAAATGTCTGCCATGTTTACGTCAGAGTTCAAAGAGGTGGATGAAAAAGAGCGACCACCGTCAATGCTTTTGGATATCATGATGACACTATTTTTGAAAAACCCATTTTGATAAACGCGCTTGAGTCCTTCTACAAATACGGTGTTTTGGTCAGAAGCAATACGGATTGGCATATTTTCATCAAAAGAATCCAATGACACCATAGTACCAAGAGTACCATCTACAATGGGTCTGAAGAAATGATGTGTTGGACAAGTATCGTACATTGAGTTACAGTATTTTTTGCCTTGAGAAATCCATTCCACATACGTGTTTGAACCTGTATGAGATATCACAGGAAGACCTGATGACATGTCGGTATCACTTACATATAATGGCGGATCAAATGAACTGCCGCCAGTATGACTTTGAGATAATGCTATTACTTGGGTGCGATTTGGCCCTATACTTCCAAGCCACAAAAGCTGTATAGTGTTACCATATGTTTCAACACCTACTAGACTTACAAGTGTAGCATCTCCAACGCTTGGAGATACTTGCTGAAAGTTCATTCCTCCATCGGAACTATATTTTACAAAAACCTTTGAAGTGTTATTGAGTAGTGATGACCACGATACATACACATTGTTGCCACTTGCTACCATGTGTATGTCTTGAGAATTTGTTACATTGCCAAGAGAGATTTGATTTTCAAAAGTCTTGCCGCTGTCAATACTTCTCTTAAAGAAAATTTGATTTTCTCCAGTTGGAGTAGATGTGGTCCACATCAGGTAAACATTTGTTCCTGAAACAGCCATTTGTTGTTGATTTATTGATGACACAAATGGCATTCGAATTGGCCCACTGGCAATTGGGCTTGGCATCATAGGTCCTGCAAAAGAAGATTCAACTGGAACTGCAAGTAATAAAAATACAGCCAGTAAGGCCAAAAAATGAGTTGTTTTTTTACCACGATACGACGATGTAAAGGACACACTCATGTTTTTCAATTCTTTCAAGTGTACAGGACTGTCATGACATAAAAAAGTCGCGTAGATTGCCTCTAGGAGATTCTTCGCGTTCCAGCAACAGTATAATGCGTACATTTGGTTTATACAAATACAAGAAATTTGTAAAAAAATAAAAAAAGGGAATCAGAGAGCAAGTCTCCTTTGTGCAAATTCATACTGCTTTGCACGTACTACAAAGGCCATAAAGATGCCTCCAAAGATTGCTCCTGAGATTACCGAAGCCCCAACCACTCCGTTTGCATTAAGATATGGAGTGCCTGAGCCGTCCCCTGGATGCGCTTTTACTAACTCAACTTTCTTTTTTGCAAGTTCAAGCTCTTGCTCCAAGGTCATTGGACCTCCTGTGTACCCAGGATACTGTTGTGCAAATGCCAATTGTGGCAAGACAGCAGACAAGAGTACAGCAAGAAATACGCCGTATGCAAGTGTCTTCATGATATACAATAGTACAATTTTGGATTTAGCGTTTGATGAAAATAGAATTTCATCAAAAGTCTTACATATCATGTTGCCGTTATTATGGTGCAATTATCATGAATCAAGAAACATCAAGGCAGGCAGTTCCAGAAAGAGTTGGCATATACGGTACAGAAGATGATAACCTAAGAGCACTTGGTGAAGTTTTGGTAAATGATGTTAGTAGAAATATTTTAAAAATGTTATTTGAAAATACATTTACTGCAAATGACATTGCAATAAAGACAGAATATTCATTGCAGCTTGTGCGGTATCACCTAAAAAAGATGCAAGATGTTGGATTAGTTGATATATCAAGGATTGGGAAAAACACAAAATCACATGACATGAAATACTATACTGCTACCAAATTTGCAATTGTGATTTTGCCATCCAAGTTTTCAGATAAAGCAAGGACAAGCAAGTCGCTTGCTCGTTCTTTGAAATCATTATACAGGTTTGGTGCAATAGGAGTTGCAGCAATTGGTGCGTGGTTTACGACCCTCGCGTTACAAGGAATTGGCAGTATTTCGGATGTAACAAAAGGTATACCAGATGTACCAAGTGGAAGCGGGTACACAAGCTACAATCCGTTCTATAATGCAGTAGGGGGACCTTATTCAGGAGACGGAGGAATCGGTTCGGGTGCAACCCTAGAGGAGATGCTCAAGCTAGCACGAGAGAAAGTAACAATAGCATCTCAGAGTCCACATGCAGGCTCTGGAACACCATTTTTTAGCAGTACCCCAATACCTGGAGATATCTTTTGGCCTGTCGTAATAGCGCTTACCGTTGTAGCATTTGGATTATCCATTGAAATAATTCTGCGTCTGCTCAAAGTCAATGTTACACGACAATAGTTTCATCAGCTAGATGGAATCAATTGTTCAATGGTTACATGATAATAGAGATTATTCATCTTAAACTCCATTGTAGTGGTATCTGTTGTAAAGTTGACATCAAAGTTTGTATCATTTGTTTGTGTTTCAGGCAATTGTTCTGCCTTTCCACCTGCCAATTGTAATATGGAATCAACATCACTTTGGGTGATGTCAGTCGTAAATGTGTGAGGACGATAGTACGGCGGAGGAGTAAACCTGGTATAAGCTTGATCAATTGCATTTTTCAATGCAGGGATTTTATCAAGAGTAGCATTGTCAAGAATTATGGTATTGCTATCAATATCGGATAGTTGTTCTGGTGAATGTATCTTTACATTTCCAGGAGTTGTTTCAACAGTTGCACTCAGTTGTATTACAGAACTCTGAGTTTTTGGAATCTCCAAAAATACAAAGATTGCTGCAATTGCAATACTTGTCACAACCAATGCAATTGTGATCGCCTTTACCATGTAATCAAGATGGCATGTTAGGATTTAACTAATATTCATCATGTAATAGTAACATTACAAAATATTGTAAATGATCTGTTGTTAGATTTGGTCTATTAGTTTGTCTTTGTATTCAAGTATGGCCTTTTTAATCTCAGAGTAGCTGCCTGTCAAGTTTCCTGTCTTTTCAAAGTCTGTGAGTGTGGACTCTAATTTTTGGACAAAGTCCAGCGCATCATCGTTATTTTTCTGTAGTTTCTTTTTCAAACCATTGATTTGGTTGTCCATATTTTACATGTTATCAGATATCTAGTATAAAGATTGTTTTCAGAGCCAAGTCCGTTATTTTCTACATGAGAGTATAATTAGAGAGAATACCTGCGGTGGAAATATGCGTCAGTTTTTTAAAGTTTGAAGGGTGAATAATGGCATATTTGAAAACGCTACAACTTAGACTGGTGTTACATGATGATTCCAATTGACAGAATTATCTTTGTAATCGGGTTTGGTATCATCATGTTTGGCATGATTATTGTATTAAGTTCGTCACCGTATCTATTTGGTAGTTATGCGATATGGTATGTAGAGCAAAATAAGTTGAATGGTGAGTATCTTACGGCACAGATGTTTCTATTAATAACTGGAAGTTGTATTCTTATTGGTGGCACATGTATAGTGATTAAAAACAAACCTCAACACAATACAAATCAAGTGAATATATGATGAAATGAAAATTCTGCTTGACGCATATTTTTATTAAATTTGCCGAAATTAAAAAGGAAGAGGCAGTAGAAAATTAATACCTTGAATCTCACATTTACAATTATCGTTTATGACGATTTGATGCGTCATACTGTTTAGCCCTGGTTTCATTATAGTTTATCTGGAGCATTACATGCCTGAGTTTTTTTCGCTTGTTCTCATCAGGAAAATGAATAAGCATAAACTCATCAAGGTCTTCTACTCCCCGTTCCTCAAGTATCTCTAGTGCTATTCGCCCTGCCTCTCTTGAATTGTCTAGCCCGCACTTGCTGCATATAGTACCTCGCGTAATCTTCCTTCTGCAGGTAGAGCTGACACAGTGCATCATGAAATAAAATCAACATACGATCTATAAAAACAGCCCGAACTCCAACCTGTGCGAATCCTGAAGAATTAGTTAAGAAAATATCAAAAGCATTAATTTTACCGGCATCATCAAACAAAGAAAATGAGTGAGCAAGAATGTCTAGAATGCATGTCAAAGAATACCGGAGAATACATGGACCCAGTTGAAAAAAGTGACGGAATGCATTATTACTTTTTATGTGAAGATTGCAAATACGAATGGGAAATAATAAGAAAATAACATGCCATAGACAAACATCTAAAACAGAAATTGCTAAATTACAAGCCTGATTTTGAATAACATATGAGTTTTGAAGGAATAGACATTCAGATTGAGCGATACACAAAGAAGATTAATGCAAAAAATGAGCAGCTAAAAGATCCTAACCTGAACCAAGAGGTAAGAAAGAGGCTAGAATCAGAGATCAAAAATGCAACAATTGAAAGAAACAAGTGGAAGATAAGGAAAAATAATCTATTTACAACTAGGCATAAAAAATAAGAAAAACAGTTCCTCTATGGACTAGTGTGATTTTGCAACTTTAGTGACAGGTCTCATTCCACTATGGATGTCGTTTTTACAGTTCTCACACAGATAATTGTCAATGGATCCTTTTCCATAATGGCCGCACCTGCAACTTTTACAAGAGCACAATACTCTATCAAATTCTGTCATGGTTAATACAACAAAGTATAATCATTATTAATATCTGCTTTCAGCAGGCCTGATGTCGTCCACCAGTACTTGAACTGACCTGAAGACTGATTTTACTGCAGCATTTACCTCTCTGAGGTCTTGGCCAGTATTTCCAATCAGGTCCATCATGTTTTTGGCAGACCTTGCAAACTCTTTGGCTTCTTGTATGACACCTGTCTCTTCCATCAGTTTGATGGTGCCGTGCATCTTTTCAGAGGCCTCGTTGATGTTTTGCGTAATCAAGCGGAAGTTTTCTATGTTTTTTACCATCTCTGGTGTCTTTAGTGCCTCGATGATATCCTTGGCAACTGTACTCATGTCCATTATTTTTCCAAGGGACTCTTGCACCCCAGGCGCTCTAATCTGGCGCATTATCTCGACTGCGCAAGATACTGTTTCTTTTATTTCTTGAATCTTGCCGGTTTTTTCTACTGCCATGCTATGGACCTCCTAGGAATAGCGTGCAGAGAAAGACTTTGCCCATTGCCAACAGGTGTTCTTTTCCTTCGACCCATTGCATTATCTGGACTGCATAGTCTAGACACTTGGTGATTGTTGCCGAGTCAGTCATCAGAGTTTTCCTCCCTGCATTTCTCGGATTGTTTTTGTTTTTGTCATGGTATCATAGTGTCAGAAAAATTATTTATCAATTCAATACAATTTTGCAACAAAAATGTTGGATTGTGCCTAGTTACAGTCCGGCCTTCAGGCGCGATTTCAGAATAGTTAATTATAATGCTTAAAAAATATACAAAACATGGGTGACGGAATAGGAGGTCCAGTAATTGCGTGTCTATCAGGAAATACTTTTGACATGTCGGTTACACATTTTCGAAAAGATAACAAGGAAGAATATGGCAATGTCGAAAGGATTATCATTGCCAAGGTGGACAATCCCGATGATCCGCAATATGAGGAAAAGACAATTGCTGATCTTGAACGTGCACTAAAGGGCAAGTTTGTCACGTGTAATGTACAGTATCGTGATTCCAAGACAGATTGGTTGATTTGTAACGTGTTTGTCCAAAACCCTCCAGAATAATTATTCAATTCATCATATCGATTTTTACGGCAATTTTTTTCTATTACTTGTTGATTACTTTCAACAATTTTGCAATCCGGTCATAATCTGAAAATTCTTCTAATTGGTTTTTGATCAAATCTGCAACAACTTTGCCAGTATTACCGTATAATTGCGTGAGAATATCACTAAGATATTCAGGATGTTCGTAACAATCTGGCAAGTATGAATGGTATATCGCATAAAGGTCATGGACAACTCTGTCATACGTTTCTTTTCCAATCGCAAGTAAGGATTTTTCTATACACATACCAACCAACGTCTTGTTTAGCGAATCATTTCGGCGTCCAGGATAATTCTCTTTTTTTAGTACAACTAGACTAGTCATAAAATTCATAATCTCCCATAAATAACGCTATTTCCCAGGGTTCTAATGTCATTGCTAATTTATTGTCGGCAATGCTATTAGGTCACGCTTACATTTTTGTCTAGATCACATACAAATTTGTTAGCATGCCAATATGTCAGTAGATGATTTATGGAATTGTCTGAGAATTGCTCGTAGTGTGAAGATTTACATGCATGTATTCAAGTATCTTTTCTGCCTTCATCTCTTCATGGTGCATTATGGATTTTTCCTGCTCATGATTCTGCCTATTATTCTGCACTGGAATGTTTGCATAGGTATGATCTGTTAAAGTCGGTTCTGCTGGCTTTTTGACAAGGCTAAAGGCAGTATCTCCAATTATTGTTCCATCCTTGAATGTCTCCACCATTACCAATTTCTCGGCACTCTTGTAGTATATCCAATATACATTCACTATAGACGAAAGATCAGACCCACTCTTTATTTTATACAATATAGCCGGTTTTTGATACCCATCTGAATCCAACAGACCCACAAGCGTATCATAATCACCATACTGATTTGACGGTATTTCCTTTACTGGTACAGGAGTATTTGGGTCAACTATTATTATTGCTCCCCATATTGGCAGATCAATTGATGCACGCTTGTCATCCCACATCCTCATCAGGATTGAAGAGTCAGACATTGTCTTTGTTGGTATAAATTTTATCGATACATATGCAAAGTTACCATCATGATGTTCGCTTACTACAACATTGGAGAAGAATTTTTCTGGATCAGTCACTGTTATTCCATCATGCTTGTCCCATACAATGAACATGTCAGAGTTTGTAACAATTGCATCTCCCTTGAAGTGCATGTACATTCCAACATGAGATATTGTATCAGGTCCTCTCTCATCGTATATCTTAAATGTAAAATTGGCAGACTGTCCTATTTGTAATACTTGTTGTGGTATAGTGGATCCATACTTTGTTATTGCAAATGACTTTCCATTGAATTCAAGTCCTTGTGCTACATCATTGGATTGGATCTTAAGACCATCAGAATATGGATGATTGTAATCATTGCCAAGACTTGGAGGATGATGTATTGTTACGTCGTGCCCTCCTACTATAACAGATGGTGGTGTATGACCAAACCCTCCAGATGTGACAGGATTACCTATAACTGAGACAGTGTTATCATTTTGATTTGAAACAAATATTTCGTGCATGGTAATATCATACGCAACAGCATAAGAACCCGAACCAACGGGTATTGTTGCAACAACGGTATTGTTAGTATCATCAATTACAGAAACAGTGTTATCATTGTTATTTGCCACAAACATCTCGTTCATAACAGAGTCAAATCCAATTCCAATCGGAGCAATACCAACGGGTATTGTTGCAACAACTGTATTTGATACATCATTAATAACAGAAACAGTATTATCATTGTTATTTGCCACAAACATCTCACCCTTGCCAGAGTCATATGCATTACCAAAAGGACTTGAAGCTAGACCTGAACCAACGGGTATTGTTGCAACAACAGTGTTGGTAGCATCATCAATTACAGAAACGGTACCAGCATTGTTATTTGCCACAAACATCTCACCCTTGCCAGAGTCATATGCAATACCAAGAGGTGAGGAAGCAACTGGTATTGTTGCAACAACAGTGTTGGTAGCATCATCAATTACAGAAACAGTATCATCAGCACTATTTGAGACAAATATTTCACCCTTGCCAGAGTCATATGCAATACCACGAGGATGTGCGCCAACCGGTATTGTTGCAACAGCAGTATTTGATACATCATCAATTACAGAAACAGTATTATCGAAAAAATCTGTCACAAATATCTCACCCTTGCCAGAGTCATATGTAACACCTATAGGACCTGAACCGACTGGTATTGTTGCAACAACAGTGTTGGTAGCATCATCAATTACAGAAACGGTATTATCGAAAAAATTTGCCACAAATACCTCTCCCTTACCAGGTTCAAATGTGACAGCCGCAGGGCCAAAACTAACAGGCACTGTTGCAACAACTGAAAGTGCATTTGCATTCTGCGCAAAAAATAAACAAGAAAGAGCAACTATTGCAAAAATTTGAACATATGCCATAATTCTTGAAATGTTCATATCTATGGAACGTGATGTAGGCAGTTTACTGTAGCAACAAATGAACCGGCAGTACCAGAAGTAGCTGGATTACCAAGAGAAACTGTCCACCCAGCAGTACCAGAAATTGTGTTTGTAATCACATATAATTTTCCACCACCAGTAGTAGGTTCTGTTACAACAAATCCTCCACCTGTTGCAAAGTCAGTACCAGTACAAGTAACAGTAGTAGATCCAACACTAAGGGCGGCAACTGGAATTGGTGCACTGCTTACAGTACTGAAAGAAACAACTCCTGATGTGCCATTAAATCCTCTTGGGCCGGTAGCTCCAGTTGGGCCTGTAGCTCCTGTTAGACCAGTTGGACCTGTTAGACCAGTTGGACCTGTTAGACCAGGTAGACCGATTGGACCTGTAGCTCCTGTTAGACCAGTTGGACCTGCTGGACCGATTGGACCAGTTGCACCGGTTAGACCAGTAGCTCCTTTGATACCTTGAATGCCTTGTGGACCTGTAGCTCCTGTTAGACCAGTTGGACCTGTTGCACCGTTAGTGCCGTTTGATCCTTTGATACCTTGAATGCCTTGTGGACCTGTAGCTCCTGTTAGACCAGTTGGACCTATTAGACCAGTTGCACCGTTAGTACCGTTGATTCCATTGATTCCTGCTGGACCAGTTGCACCGTTAGTACCGTTGATTCCATTG
>Ga0070681_10004442_pt1 | contig 13358 bp, 15 predicted proteins | sample KBSC83BmetaG_FD_65650 | JGI IMG/M metagenome (GOLD analysis project Ga0070681, IMG submission 65650) | Corn rhizosphere microbial communities from Kellogg Biological Station, Michigan, USA - KBS C8-3B metaG | ecosystem: Host-associated > Plants > Roots > Rhizosphere | place: USA: Michigan... | reverse complement strand
CAGAGAAACACTATTCAAATAATGCAATAGAACTCTGTGAAGGGATTAGTCGTAGGATGTATCCAATCAAGGTTATCCACGAATTTTTAGTTTTTTATTCAAATGGCTTCCAAGCGTGAGCCAATGATGCTTTGTTGTATTTTGTCAGCTAAATTTAGTATACTGTGAACCGTATTTCACACCTGAAATTAAAAACCAACTTTATCAGTGGTATCCATGACAACATTTGCAAACAATTGGCAAAGGCCACAAACACCAAGCCTTGGTGAAAAAATTAATGATGTACTAAAGCCAAAAGGCGCTCTAAAACCAAGATTAGAGACTGGAATAAAAAGACTCCAAACTCAAATTGGAAAATTAGATGGAATGATTACAAAGCTAAAACAAAGAGATGAAAAGTTATTCAAGAGAATTGTAACCGCAACACAAAATCACGATATCACTGCAAGCAAAGTTCTATCAAAAGAACTAGCTGAAGTTAGAAAAGTAACAAAGCTCTTAGGAAATGCTAGAATCGCTCTAGAACAGATAGAGCTCAGACTAAGCACATTCCACGACTTGGGAGACACAGTGGTCACCATCATGCCTACGATAGGCCTGATGAAGAACCTAAGATCCTCGCTTATCAAATTCATGCCAGAGGCTGACCGTGAGCTAACTGGAATGACTGAAATGCTCGGAGGTCTTATGACTGACACATTCCACAGTGGAGACTTTGGAATAGATTCTAATGCTTCAAGCGAAGAATCTGAAAAGATTCTCCAAGAAGCATCCGCAGTCGCAGAGGCAGCAATCAACGACAAACTGCCATCAATGCCTGTGGATCAATCTTCCTCTTCAGCACGCTACGTCTAGACTGTCCTATCATGTGATAGTCTGTAGCGGAAATATGTCTGATACAGTACCATTGATACCACTAGTACTGCAGAGGCAGTTACAAACATAGCTGCATATCCAAGGGATTTTGTTAGTTCTCCTGTAACAAGAGAACCTGCAAAAACTCCTATTCCAGTTACTGCACTGTTTACTCCAAGATATTTTCCCTCAAATCCCTGCGGGATGCTCTTGAAAAATATCACAGAGCTGGATGTACTATAAATTGAAAATGCAATCACCATCAGACAAGCAGATGTTATTGTAACTGGAAAACCCAATACTCCCACCATGGAGAACAAAGAAATGGCAGGAATCAACACTGCCAAAATTCTTGGTATGTGTGCTAGAATGGTTGATCGTTCCTCTCCAAATTTTGATATTATTTTTGGGGCGATAAAGAAAACCAGTAACATGGTTACCATTTGAACTGCATAATTTAGAAAGACATCTGCATTTGAAAAATGCTGATTTTTCAGAAATGGTGTCCAGGCAGTAAAATACACGTTGCTTCCAAAATAAAAGAAAAATGAGGCCAAATAGAATATGCCTATCTCGTTGCTAATCTTTCCCTTGAATAGCATGATTATGTGCCTGAAATCATATGCTTCAAGAAACTTTGGGAAAACAAAATGATGGTGACCTATTGAATATCGTAGGCCATGCAAAGAATGGGCAATACTGCTTCTCTCTATGTGGATACGGTCACCTTTCACAGATGTGCTCAGAACCAGAGCTATGCCACTTGATATGGCACAGATCAAAAAATATGGTCTCAGATCAAAATAGAAACTCCCAACAGTTCCAATTATCATTGCAATTAACATTCCGAGTGAACTGATGATCGATGTCCTGGCAAATAGCCAACTCCAGAGATTTTTTTGTACTGATTCCATAACAAGGAGCTGTGTTATTGGGCTTCGTGCAACCATGAAAAATCCAAGTACTATTGCTAACAAATAAAGAACATAAACTGAATTAGTAAAGTACATTCCAATGCTACACAGCAGCACAAAAAAGAATGACGTAACCAGTATTGGTCTTTTAGAATGAAACCTGTCAATTATTCGTCCCCATACCAATGAGCCAATTGTTACGGCGCCATTCTGCAAGGCAGAAATGATAGCTACTTCTCCTATGTCACCGCCAAGAAAGATTACGTATAATGGAATAACGGTGCTTAATCCTTGAGCAGTAATCTGGGATGGTAACAGATACCACATCCACCGTTTATTTTCAAGTTGCATCGTTCGAGGTAATCAGAGATTGGGCATTATTGTATAATGCATTTGAAAAATTTCCATAGTTTTGTCTATTCTTTGCTATTTTGGGGAAAAATTCTATCATGCAGAAGTGTGAGGATCACACATGGTGTGATACACTCAAAGCATGATTGACCTTTGTCATCATTTCCTTCGGGGGTACCTTGGGATGCTTTCTGTGGAAAGTTTGACCTTTCGCACATCACACATTGGCTGCATGACGCCTACCTTGGGAGGATGTCCTTTGATAGGGAGTATTAGTACGTGAACAAAATATTTAAGGTTTATGTCCAATTTGATCCTCTCAAGCTGGAAAATTTCTTGATCAATTCATCTCATATGATTTGCAAAATAGCTAAAGATTTTTCTATGAAATTTTTCTCTGAAAGCTTTTATCATACGATGACGTAGTTGAACCATGAAAAAGGGCGGGGATGTGTATCAACTTATTTATGAATCAAATCTGGACAGCAAGCTAGAACAGATTCTAATTGGATTGGTAAAAGACAATCCTTCTCCGAAGATTGAATCAATAATCAAGAAATTCCTTCTGTATGTTCAACATTCTACAGAAAATTTCTGGACTACATATTATAGTGCAAAAACATACGAAGAAAAACTGGATTGTTATTATCAATATTCTAAAAACCAATGTCTTGCAACCGAGGTACTCGTAAGAGATCTTGGTTCATTATCATCTGATGATGAAATAAAAGAAAATCTGGATACGCTAGTAAAAGAGAGTTTTACATTCTAGGTTAGAGAAGACTCGGTCTTCGGTCTAGTTTCTTTAAATTTTGCTATCTTGGAGCCTTCCTCGTTTACTACCTGATCAATACTGATTAGCCTCTCTCGCAGGTTGGTGATCATTACAGCAACATCATCTGCTTCTTTCTCAACCTCGCCTCTTTTCTGTTGTAAGGTCTTGATGCCTTGTTTTTCTTCTTCTATGTATTGGCCTACCTTGACAAGTTTCTCCTTTAGGTTCTTGATATCTACTGATTCATCCTCGATATTTTTTTCAAGGTTAGTTCGCTTGTCTTTAAGGTCCTTAATCATTAGACCCACATAGTCTATGGCTTCTTCTAACTTGGTCCTCTTGTCCATTAGTGCCTTGATTCCAATATCTTCACTTGACGTGCTCATACGAGTTTGTTGAATAGGTTCCGGTATTTTTACTTGTTCTGAAGGACGAAAACGGGACTCTTCCATGACTTCAGATGCTTTTGCATCACCCATCTCTGGTTCATACTGATAGACCTTGCCTGTCTGGTCCGCGATCTTGCTCTCAGGTACTGAAGAAGCAGATCCGAATTCATCCTTTTTCTTTCGGAATTTGTCGAACATATCGCTTACGGGTTATTGTTATTTTTAATATATAAAAAGTTAGTAAATGAAAACTGATTCTGAGTTTACCCTGTTGAACAATTGGATCAAAATGGCCGTCAATAGGATTGAGATATATTTAGAGACCCGGATCCTTGGTTCGAGTTGAATAAGATAAACTTGCTTCCTATAGTAGAGGATATTATTGGATTAGATCAAATGATGCGGTTTGCTGCAATAATAGACCTAAAGGGAAACATATCTGAGGCAATAATGAAGGAAGGCAAGACTTCGCTAAAATCACAAAAAGAGGAAGAGCACTTCTGCAAACAAGTAGCAATGAGGAGAAAAATCAGGCAACAGTTTGACAAGAGCCTTGGACCTGTAAACTATGTGCATATTGAGCGTCAAAAGATTACTCAAATTGTAGTCTATCCAAAACGCAAGACTGTATACGTTACAATGGAGCCAAATATGGACATAAAACGAAAGTTGGAAATTGTAGAATTAATCAAAAAGAGAACTGCGAAATTATAAAAAATTAAGGAGAATAAAATTTCTCCAGATAACTAGATTTATTCTGTTGCTGGCTGAGGGGTTCCTTCGCCTACTACATCAGCAGTAGCAAAGCGTCCACCTACCTGTGTAATCTTTATTTTTGCGTTCTGACCTACTTGCCCGCCTTTGACGAATATAACAAAACCTTCAACTCTTGCAATACCGTCTCCTTTTCTGCTGATCTCAGTTATGGATACGTCATATTCCTTGCCAGTTTCTACTGGTTTTGGTCTATTATCTTCAAATCTTCGACCTCCGCCGAATCTTCGACCGCCTCCATATCTTCTATCTCTGCCATATTCTCGGCTTGGGCTTTCACCAAAACCACTGTCGTTAAAGCTCACCGTTGCACCTCCTTCCTAGCCAGTTATTTTTTTACCATATAAAATCGCTACTTGGTTTTCTTCCCCCGCTTCCCAAGGTATCAAAAATTGGCTGTTCCAAGGCCTGAAACAGCCGTTCCGCTATGCGTTCCGCTGTGGAATTTCATGATGTCCCTGATAAAACATCGGTTCTATAATACCTCCATGTCAAAACAACAATACAGGTCCGAAATGGGCATCATAGCCGATATCCTTGGAGTAACCATGGATGGAGGAACACAAGGCGTCATTGTCTCAGCAATATCCCGAAGAGCAAACCTATCACATTATGCTGTGCTTGAAAAATGCCAGAAATTGATAGATGCAGGATTAGTAGAGTCAATGAAAGCCGAGAGAAACAGACTCTTCAGAGTCACCGAGAAGGGAATAAGATTCTTCCAAGAATTCCAAAGATTCCAGGGTGTAATGCAAGGCCTCAATCTCAGGTATTAGATATGCAGCAGGAATATCAGGTAGTTGAGGTACAGGAAGCGTTACCGGAAGGAATGATTTTTGTAAGGATTCATTATATCCTCACAACAATGGTCCGGGCTCCAGTTGTAGCTGTATGCTTTCTTTTGCTTACGCTTTCATCCTTTGTCCAGTATGCCATAGGTAGCCCTAAAGTTCTCGATTTTACGATTTATGCAGACGGTACAACCCATGTTTTTTATCAAACTGATGTAGATCCACAATCGCCAGATTTCGTTATGAACGCATATGGTAACAGCATCAACAATCTTGTAATACAAGATGAAAATGGAACCTTGCTCTCAAGTAAGGTGGACACAAATGCTGTAACAATCGCAACACTGGGAGCTTCTACAATCAAGGTAGATTATGATACTCCTGATTTGATATCAAAAAACGGAAAGACCTGGACTTTTCATGTAAATTCTCCTGTTGATTATTCAATACTTTTACCAAAAAATACTGTAATTGTCGGAATGAGTGCATCCCCATTAAACATGCAGATAGTTGATGACCAGTCGCTCATCTCGTTGCCGAGTGGTACATCGGATATCAACTACGTATTTGGCGTTTTGGGTACAAGTCAGACTGCTACCTTGGCAATTCAAAAAGCTCAAGATTTTATCAATACTTTGAATTCAACTGGTGTAAAAACCCCTATGGCTCTTGCAAAGCTTGCAGAAGCTAGATCTGATTTTGATCAAGGTAAATATTCTGATGCAGAATCTCTTGCAAACTTGGCAAAGAATATTGCTCTACAAGAACAACAAAACGCAAGTTCAAACCTATCCACAAACTCATCTGGTACCCACACACCGCCCAATTCCTCTGATAACATGTCAATCTATCTCTTGAGTGGAAGTGTCATTGCAGCTGCAGTAGCTGGAATCATAATTGTAAAGAAAACAAGAACACCAAAGATCATTACCTCTAGCGAAATTCCGAAAAACGATGGTTACATTCCTCCAGAAAAAGAGACAATTTACAAGCTCAAGCCAGAGCTACGTCAAGATGACAAGGAGATTATAGCATTTATCTCTGAAAGGGGAGGTCAAGTATACGAAAGCGAATTACGCAAGAAATTCTTGATGCCACGAACAACAATGTGGCGTGCCGTCAAACGACTTGAAAGAGAAGATGTTGTTGAAATAGAAAAGGTTGACCAGCAAAACCTCATTAGACTGAAGAAAATGGAGGATCAGAAATGAAGAGTATGACAATTCTTGTTGCAGCACTGGTTGCAACACTAGTACTGAATGGCCCAATCCAGTCCTTTGCAGATCCTCAATTGGATACATTGGTGAATATTGCTACACAGGCAAGAAGCAATCTGAATATCAGCATATCCCAAATTCCAAATGCCCCAGGTGAAATTGTATCATTATACCAACAAGGATCTGACGAAACAGATGCTCTTACTGCAGCAGCTAATGCACAAGATGTAACATCTGCCAAGCAACACTTTCTTGCAGCAATGAACTTCTTCAAGACCACAAATGACAAGATAAATTCTCTTAATGCAACAGAAACAAATGATCAACAACGCATAGCTGTATTGCAGTTACAAAGCGAGATCACTAGATTAGAAAGAATTGCAGAAACACTTCAAACTATAGCAATAACTAACCATGTCGATTTTAATTTTACACAGTTTAACATATCGCTTACAGAAGCAAAACAAGATATTGATGCAGGTAAGATTAACGAAGCATCTCAGTCACTTGATACCGCAAACCAATTGATCGCTGATGCTCACCAATCTATTTCAGAAGTTGCACAACAGAGAACCCCCGATAGAGCCAAAGATTTTACAGAGAAACAAATTGAAAGATTTGATAAAATAAGTGATCTAAACACAACTCAAAATGTTACTACATTGAGTTCGAATGTCACATCTACAACTGACTCTAATCAAACATCTGTAGAAAATCCTGGAGAACTGGTTGCAAAATTGCGAAAACTTGTCTCAGAGGGTAACGTTGATGAGGCTTTGAAAGTAATCAAATCACTAGATGCATATCAAAAAGAGACAGCAAAAAATAATGATAATCAAGTAGAATCACAGTCACAAACTAGTGCTAATGTACAGAATGATACTGAGACAAATGCTGCATCTGCAAATGCATCAAATGTAACTACAAACTCATCAATTACAAATCAATCAAATGTCACAACAACTAGTACAATCAAAACAGATTCCTCAAACAACCAAAATTCTACTCAGTCAAACCAAGACCAGAAAATAAACAAAACAAAATCATTCCATGATAAAAATTCTAATTTTTCATCTACAAATCTATCAAATGTAACTGCCACAAATCTTCCGATTACCAATAAATCAAATACCTCGAAATCAAATCCTGTAAAAACAAATTCATCCCATGTCGATATTAATACCACAACTTCATCAAATGTAACTACAAACTCATCAATTACAAATCAATCAAATGTCACAACAACTAGTACAATCAAAACAGATTCCTCAAACAACCAAAATTCTACTCAGTCAAACAAAGGCGACAAAGCAGGGTTTCCTGTAATTCCGCAAGGAAGTCTTGATTCAGAACAACAAAATAAAATACATGGTACAAACCATGAAAAAATACAAGTAAAGCAAAAGAAAGAAAAACAACACCACAATTAATTCTTAATCTAAATAGTATAATCAAGATAGGCACAAGATCTTTAGTCATTTTATCTGTCATGAACATAGAATAACAGCCAATTACTATTGGCAACAGTCCATTACAAAAAATTCATATAGATTTTTACCAGACCGAAAAGGAGATGGCTTCAAAACAAATTTCTGTAGGCGTAGGAATACCAATGATAATAGCTGGTATCATACTTGCTTTCATTTTGGCACCTATACAGGCAGATCTCAAAGATACTGTAGAATTTGTAGGAAGTCTTATTGGAATTCTAGGTGTATTGATATTCATAGCAGGATTTCTTTCTAGAAAAATAACCCCGATTGCATCCTAAATCGTCATAATCCCTGTTACAAGAAGATACTTGACAGAACTAAAGAAGGTTTGATCATCAATCTCTCCTGAGGACCATAATTGTACATCCTTCTTTACCCATTCAGGAATTTTTACCGAACTCTCTGATGACGTTGGTATGTGATCAATCTCTCCTGAGGACCATGATTTCATGTATTTTTGTAACTGATCAACTGTTGCTGAAGAATTGTCTTGTGTAGAATAAGGTCCTGATGTTGGAGGAATCTGGATTAATCCTTGTTTTATGATATATTTTACAGCTAAAGCAAAATCTGATTTATCCAATGCCCCCTCTGACCACCATGCTGAATTTTTCATTATCCAGCTTGGCAGAACTGTAACAGTAGTAGTAAATTTCTGGACTGTACCTTGATTTCTATCCACCACGTAAATGTTGTTTAAAGCATCTATTGCGAGACCGGCTGGAGCATCAACCTCATCATCTCCATCAACGGAGGATCCCCAACCAAGAAGAAAGTTTCCATTAGAATCGAATTTTTGTATTCTGTGAGCTCCTGGGTCCGCTACGTAGACGTAATCTTTAGCATCTACTGCAATGGCAGCTGGCTGGTTAAACCTGCCATCCTCTGTTCCATTAGAGCCGTAAAAATTTAAGAAACTTCCTATGCTGGAATATTCTAGAATTCTATTATTGGTTGAGATTGCGTAAAAATTATTCTTGGAATCGAATGTTATTGCCCTAAAACCATCTCCGCCTACTTTTTGTCCTTCTGCTAGTACTGGACTGATTTGATCTTTATAGCTGCCAAGACGATCAAATACCTGAATTACGTTTCGCCCAGAGTCTGCAACAAAGAGATTTCCAAATTTATCGGAACTCATAGAAACTGGAGTGTGGAACATCCCCTGTTGATCCCCGTAGCTTCCCCAGGAATAAACGAAATTTCCATTTTTATCAAACATCTGAATTCTGGAATTTCCTGTATCTAATACGTAAACATATTTCTCGTTAACAAAAACTCCCAAAGGATGTATGAACTGGCCTTTTGAGGAACCAATACCTCCTAATGTGAAGAGTAATTTTCCTTTAGAATCAAATTTCTTTATTTGAGAATTTCCAGAGTCTGCTATGTAGATATTATTGTCTGAATCAATAGCAATCCCTGTTGGCGAACTAAGTTCTGAAATAATATCGGAAGGATATCTTGGCATAGAAAATTGCTCTGAATTTAATAGCTCACTATCTTCCATCGTTTCACCTTCGACATAAAATATTGAAGAACGTGTTATTCCTCCATACTTTACATAGAATTGCCATTTTCCTACCTGATCATTCTTGGATATTTTATGAGGAACAATTACATCGTTTAGAGAAACTGGAATTGAAATCATTTCGTGGCTTATTCCTTGCGGATCAGTTGTCCACGAATCTATCGAGTTTGCAATGATATCTGATGTATATACTCTGGCCTCTACAATCTCTCCCTTTCTATAATTCCATTTGTTGAGATACATGTCTAGATCGATCTTTGGCAATTCATTACCATTGGCAATGACCTTGAATGTACCACTACTCTTTACTCCCGCATACTGAACATCGAATTTGTAACTTCCAATCTTCTTGGTGATATCTTTTAATGATAATTTGCTGTCTATGGAATTTACAGGAAATTGTATATTGGTTGTATTGCCTGCTGGATCCGTTATTGTAATAGTTCCTGTGGATTCTCTGACGCTTGTGACAAGAAGGTCTAGTATGACATCATCACCAGGATAGTATGACGCTGAATTGGACTCTATTGTAAGCTCCATTAGTTTTCGTATGTCACCAATAAGGAAGGGCACATTTACAATTGAATTGAAGTACTGAACTTTTAGGTTGTACAATCCTGGTGGGTTGTACCTAGATAGCTGATCCATTGGAAAATCATATTCTATATTGGACTGTGTTGCTTTAATTTCAATTTCTTTGATAAAGACCGTTTTCCCGTCTCTGTCATAAAAATTCACATAAAAAGTTGGTGCAAATTTTGCTTGGGGCACAAAATAAGATGTTGTAATGTTTATCTTCATTGTGTCCGGTTCATGGTATTGCACCTTATCTGTGAATACCGCCAAGTTAAGAGAATTGACCTTAAAATGAACTGTCTGGTTAGAATCTTCGTATGCATAATTAATCGACCATGCACCAAACTCATTATCATACGCGTCTCGTACAATCTGGTGTACTGCTGCTCCGGACCTTATTCCAGTATCAAGTGTTCCCGATATTGTTGAATTGTCAGGTCTGTGGGCTGTCCATTTTATTGAACCTCCATTATATCCATGAATCAGGAGGTTGACCTTAATCCAGTCATTTGGACCAAATTCTTGTTGCTGAGGCGTTGCGTCTATACTCGCTGCACTTGCATTGTGACAAGTAACAAACGCCAAGATTACAATCGGCAATAGATAAACTAGTTTTTTCACTACCAAGTATCAATCCTTAGTGAATTAATTACTTTGGCAAAAAATCATTCATAAGAAGATCCAATTAAATAAATAATGAACAAGTACAGATTGAATACTTGAACGTAAGACTTTACGAGATATTTACATCCGTTGAAGGAGAGGGAATTCTGTATGGTACCAAGACTCTATTTGTAAGATTATCAGGCTGTCCTTTCAAGTGCTTTTACTGCGATACAAAGGAGGCGCTTCCAATGAATTCTGGAAAAGAATATTCTATTAGCGAAGCAAAAGAAATAATCAAAAAGAACCTTCAAAAAAACACATACAAAGTTAATTTTACTGGTGGAGATCCTCTTGCCCAATCAAAAGCAGTTGCAGAATTAGCAAAGTTTGTTCAAAGCAAAAAGATTCCTACATATCTAGAATCGTCTTGTTATGATTCATCAAAGTTTGCACAAGTTATTCCATACATCAATTTTATAAAAATTGAATTTAAAACTCCAGAATCTGGTTTTGTTGATTCAAAACATTATTCCAAACTTTTAGAAAATGAACTCGAATGCCTGAGGCTTGCCAAAAAATCAAAGAAAACTACATACATCAAAGTGGTAATAAGCTCTAAAACACAATTGAGTCAATTCAAGAAACTTCTCAAGCAGATATTTAAAATAATATCGAAAACAGAGCTTGCAGGATTTATAATACAGCCGACATATGGTATATCAGAGCCTAGTTTGGAACAACTATTCAGCTTTTATGATTCAGTTTATGAATATGATGAGCAAGTTAGAATAGTACCGCAGCTCCATAAATTCATAGGTGCACCATGATGAATAAAGAAAGAATAAAACGATTAATTCGTGAGATAATTGCGGAGATAGGAGAAGATCCAACAAGAGAGGGTCTAGTTGATACTCCAAACAGAATTGCAGACATGTATGAAGAGATATTCAAGGGGTACGAAGGAGAATCAGAACTATCAGTAAAGTTTTCTGAAGATTCTGACATTGTAATTGCAAAGGATATTCAATTTTATTCCATGTGTGAACACCACATGCTACCATTCTATGGAAAAGTCAGCATAGCATATGCACCAGACAGCAAAGTATTTGGAATATCTAAATTGGTTCGTCTTGTTGAAAAATATTCCGCCAGATTACAAATTCAAGAGCGAATTACAAAGAATATAGCTGATGAGCTATACTCTGAAGGAGTCAAAGGCGTAGTAGTCATTGCAGAAGGTGAACACCTGTGTATGAAGATGCGAGGAGTGCGTAATGATGCCATAGTTACAACGATAGCATCTAGAGGAGTTTATGATAAAAAAGAAGCAAGATCAGATGTTTTGAACTTGATATACAGCGGAAAATCTAAACCAAATATTGGCTAATCTAAAAAATTAAATAATAACAGCCAATGCAGGACTATTGTGGGAGCACACAATAACATACACGTTCCAAAAGAATCTTGGCCCGCCTTTATGTGGTATGCAATAGAATTTTTCATTGTATTGGGCGCTGGATTGGCAATATCTCTTAATTCGATGGACTTCTTTAAGAAAATCGGTTTCAATGACTCCATGACCGACTGGGCTTTCTGGGGAATTATCGGTGTAGTGTTTCTAGCCTATTATGTAATTGTAAGACCATTAATACTGAGAAGACCGATTTTATCTAAAATTTAGACATATTTTGTCTCATCTACAATCTTAGATTTGAGAAAGGCCAGTTTTCTATTATTGCACGATTCACATTTTCCACAATGAATCTTACCATTTCCATAGCAACTCCAACTCTTGAAGATCTGCTCGCCCAACTCTTTGTATCCCTTCTTTAAAAGATCAGTTTTGGAAAGATTGTCCATAAATGGACTCCATATCTTTATTTTTTTTCTTAGACCTAGGTTTATCCCATCGATTTCCCCTTCATTCAAAGCCTTTGCAAGTAATCTTGCAAATGATGGCCTGCAATCAGGATATTTCATGTCTCCGCTATGAGCACCATAAATTACAATATCTGCCTGTTTTGAAAATGCCCAAGCCGAAGCAATGCTAAGAAAAATGGCATTTCTAATTGGAGCAACTATGGAATAATCAAATTTTGAAGGAATTGTTATTTTAGAATTAGTTAGAGCGTTTGTATCTTCGTACAGATCTTTCATAAATTTTATGTCCACTATCTTATGTTCCTTGAATTTTAATAATTTTGAAAACTGTTGTGCAACTTTAACTTCTTTATTTGCCTTTTGGCCATAAGAAAAAGTTATTCCATAAAGATCATATCGTTTTCTAAGATATGCAGCAGTACATACTGAATCCAAACCTCCACTAAATATCATGATGGCTCTCAATTTGAAAATAGTTCCATTAGACCAAATAAAATGCTTGACTAGGCAATGGAGAGCAATGCAGCCCCAGACAAAATCATGACAGATCCGGTGATTACTCTGAGTATATTGCGTCTGTTTGATATTTCCTTGAAGTACAAGACTCCCCAAGATACCGCAAAAAGCGTAGCTGTTTGAGAAATAGGATATGCCACAGTAATTCCTATTGACGCTATCGCTATCAAGACAAACAAACTGCCTGTATTGAACAAACTTCCTGAGATTACTCCAGCAACAATCTCTTTCTTTATCCATCTTCGTGATAACAATAACAGCGGTATTCCTATTGCAAAAATAGACAAGCTAGATGAAAAGAATCCTGACTGAAGTGTATGTGTTGCTTGCATTGGTATGACATACGAACCTCCTATGACACCGGATGCTGCAGCTATAAGGTATCCTTTTCGTTGAACAGTTGAGGTCTTCGTGGCACTTGTAACAAATGGTAGACCAGCTAATAACAATCCGATTGCCCCAATTGCTAGTGGCATATAGCTAAATTTTTCTCCAAAGTAGAAGATTCCCCAGAGAAACGATACCAGAATACTAAAACCTGCAAGAAACGGAGAGGTTCTTGAAAGTCCTATCAACCTGACTGAATAGAGTGCAAGAAGGTTTCCTGCAGTCCATATCGCACCGCTGAGAAGACCGCTAGGTAAAATTTCAAATCCCCAGAAAAAACTAATTGGTATTGCAAAAAGAAT
>Ga0070681_10004441_pt1 | contig 13359 bp, 12 predicted proteins | sample KBSC83BmetaG_FD_65650 | JGI IMG/M metagenome (GOLD analysis project Ga0070681, IMG submission 65650) | Corn rhizosphere microbial communities from Kellogg Biological Station, Michigan, USA - KBS C8-3B metaG | ecosystem: Host-associated > Plants > Roots > Rhizosphere | place: USA: Michigan... | reverse complement strand
CCCGGGTGTCGTCCAGCAGGGCTTCGAGGAGGGCCAATCGGGCCAGGGTGCCGGGGGCCTCGAGCACCTTCTGGGCGTCCATCGGGCCGATCGGCGACAGCAGCGCCGCTTCGAAGGCGGCAACGGCGGGATCCTCGTCCAGGCTTCGGACGGCCGACGGGGCGGGGAACCCCAGCTCCACCTGGAGGGCGAGGACCTGGCGGAGCAACCGCTCCACGGCGCTGCGCCGCTGTTCGGCCTCAGCGCCGGTGTCGTCGGGTTCGTCCTCGACCGGCTCGACCAGCGCCTGGGGATACGGATCCTCGGGCAGCCACTCCGCCACCCGGAAGCGATCGGTGCCGACGGCGTCGACCAGCCACCGGCCGTCCGGCAGTTCGGCGGTCTGCATCACCCGGGCCACGGTCCCGACGGGGAACCTCGTGTCGCCGCCCCCGACCTCCTGCCCCCGTTCGATCAGGACGACCCCGAACTCGCCGTCCCCGGCCAGTACGTCCTTGATCAGCGCCCGGTACCGCGGTTCGAAGATGTGCAGCGGCAGGTGGGCGTGGGGCAGCAGCACCGTCCCGAGGGGGAACATCGGGAGTCGCCGACCCGGCATCCGCTGAGCATACGTACTGGCCGTAGCATCTCGGGTCGTGAACATGCGCTACGTGGTCTGTATCCCCGACGGGGCCGCCGACGAGCCGCTGGACGAGCTCGGCGGGCGGACGCCGCTGGAGGCGGCGGCCATGCCCCATCTCGCCCGGCTGGCCGCCGCCGGGGAGGTCGGGCGGGCGGCCACGATCCCGGCCGGGCTGTCGCCGGGCAGCGATGTCGGCAACATGGCCATCCTCGGCTACGACCCGGGCCGCTACCACACCGGGCGGGCGCCGATCGAGGCCGCCGCCATGGGCGTCGACGTGCAGCCGGGTCAGGTGGCCTATCGCTGCAACCTCGTCACGCTCGACGATTCGACCGGCACGATGGTCGACTTCTCGGCCCACCACATCGCCACCGAACTGTCGAAGCCGATCATCGAGGCGGTCGACGCCGAGCTCGGCGCCGGCCGCGACGGGCTGTGGTTCCACCCGGGGGTCATGTACCGCCACGTGATGGTGGCGCCGGCGGAGCTGGGCAAGGCGGAGTGCGTGCCGCCCCATGACCTCACCGGCAAGCCCGCCGTCTGGCCCGACGGGCCGGCCGCCGGCGAGCTGCGCCGGATCATGGAGGGGTCGAAGGAGATCGTGCGGGCCAAGGCGGCCGAGCTCGGCGCCGACGCCACCCAGGTGTGGCTGTGGGGCCAGGGCACCCGGCCGATGCTCCCGTCGTTCCGGGACCGGTGGGGCCTCTCCGGCCGGCTCGTCACCGCCGTCGACCTGATCCGGGGGCTCGGCGTGCTGTCGGGCATCAGCCCGGTCGAGGTCCCCGGGGCCACCGGCTACTACGACACGAACTACGAGGCCAAGCGCGACGCCTGCCTGGCCAGTCTGTCCGACCGGGAGTTCTTCGTCATCCACGTCGAGGCGTCCGACGAGGCCGGCCACAACGGCGAGGCCGACCGCAAGGTCGAGGCTCTCGAGAACTGGGACCGGCGGATCATCGGCCCGCTCGTCGAGGCCCTCGACGACCTCGGCCCCTGGCGGCTGATGCTGATGCCCGACCACGCCACGCCCTGCGTGCTGCGGACCCACACGTCCGACCCCGTGCCCTACCTGATCTACGACCCCGCCGAACCCGGCCCGGGTGGCGTCTACACGGAGCGGGGTGTGGAGAACCGCGCCGCCGTCCCGGCCCACGACCTGATGGCGAAGTTCCTCCGCCGGGAGCCCGCCCTCGCCTGAACCTGCCCAACCGGCGTTCCTGACCGCCCCATGGCCGCGGTGAGGAACGCCAGTTTGGTGGGACGGGTGTGGCCGGCCCGAACTGGCGTTCCTGACCTTGCGATGGCGGTGGTGAGGAACGCCAGTTTGGTGTGGGGCGGGCTACGATCGCGGGACGTCCGCTCGGGTCCCTCGCCGAGCGTCCAGCGTGTGAGGTCTTGAGCCACGCCCGTCCTTTTTCCACAGGCTGATCGGCCGTCGCGCACGCTCGTGCTCATCGACGGGGAGCACTACCCGACGGTGGTCAGGGCCGCCGTCGGGGAACTGCGCGCCGGCGGGCGCACGGTGGTCGGCGCCGCCCTGGTCGGCGGGGCGGAGAAGCTGTCGGCGGCGGTGGGGCCGGGCGACTACGGCGTGGACCACTGCGTCGCCGGGGGGTCCCCGCTGGCCGCCCTGCTGGCCGGGCTCGACCGGCTGCGTCCCGACGAGGTGGTCGACCTTTCCGACCAGCCCGTCGTCGATTCCCGCACCCGGCTCCGGCTGGCCGCCCACTGCCTGGCCCGCGGGGTCCCCTACCGGGGGGCGGGCTTCTCCTTCGAGGTCCCGCCGCGCCCCCGGCTGGCGGCCAAGCCGTCGATCGCCGTCATCGGCACCGGCAAGCGGACGGGGAAGACGGCCGTCGCCGCCGAGCTGGCCCGGCGCCTGAAGGCCGACGGCCGCCCGCCGGTGCTCGTGGCCATGGGCCGGGGCGGGCCGGCCGAACCGGAGCTGGTCGATCCCGCCGCCGCCGACCTCTCCCCCGAGGCGCTCCTGGCCCTGGCCCGGGAGGGCCGCCACGCCGCCAGCGACCACCTGGAGGACGCCCTCACCGCCGGCGTCGTCACCGTCGGCACCCAGCGCTGTGGCGGCGGCCTGGCCGGCGAGCCGGCCAGCACGACCTTCGCCGCCGGGGTCGCCCTCGCCAACCGCCGGCCCGAGGAACTGCTGGTCTTCGAGGGTTCGGGCACCGCCGTCCCGCCCGTCCACGCCGATGTCACGGTCTGCGTCGTCGGGGCGCCCGCCGCCGCTGACCAGGAGGTTCTTCTGGGCTATCTGGGCGCTTACCCTCTGTTGCTGGCCGATCTCGTCGTGATTACACTGGTGGAACAACCGCTTGCCGATTTGGGCGCGGTGGCGGCCCTCGAGGATCGCATCCGGGGGCTCGTTCCAGGGGTTCCGGTCGTTCAATCCACGTTCCGACCGCGGCCTCTCGGGCCGATCTCCGGACATTCCGTCTTTTTCACCACCACGGCTCCTGCCGCCGTGACGGGGATCCTGGCGGCGCATCTCGAGTCGTATGGCGCCACTGTCGTCGGTCACAGCTCTTCGTTGGCGAACCGGCCCCGGCTCGCCGCCGACCTGCAGGCCGCCGGCCGGGCTGACGTACTCGTCACCGAGCTGAAAGCGGCAGCCGTTGACCTCGCCACCGGGTTCGCCCTGGAGCGGGGGATGCGGGTCGTCTACTCCGACAACCAGCTGCTGGTCACCGGGGGCGACGGGCCGCTGGAAACGCTCTTCCCCTCCCTGGCCGACCTGGCCGCGGAACGGTTCCGGGCCGGCCCTGCCACGACAGCGAGCCCCGTGCGGATGACCCAAGCGCCCACACAAGATCGATGAGCCCGAACCCCCGCCACATCGTCATCTCCGACGACGAGCACGCCCTGCCGTACTCGAAGGGTCTGATGGCGAGCTCGATCATGGCCACCGGGCTGCCGCCGGCCCGCGCCTTCCACGTGGCGGAGCGGATCGAGGACCGGCTGCAACGGCGGAACACGCCGGAGATCACCCGGGCCGAGCTGTCGGAGCTGGCCCGGGAGGTGCTGGTGGAGGAGGTCGGCCGGCGCTACGCCGACTCCTTCGCCAAGTGGCAGGTGGTGAACCGGATCGACCGGCCGCTGATCATCCTCATCGGCGGGGCGACCGGGGTGGGGAAGTCGACGGTGGCCACCCAGCTGGCCGGCCGGCTCGGCATCACCCGGATCATCCCCACCGACGCCATCCGCGAAGTCATGCGCTCGATGTTCAGCGAGGAGCTGATGCCCACGCTGCACACGTCGAGCTTCGACGCCGACCACCTCGTCCGCCGCCCCCTCCCCCGCAACGCCGACCCGGTGATCATCGGCTACCGGGAGCAGGCGGCGGCGGTGGCGGTGGGGGCGCAGGCGCTCGTCCGCCGGGCGGTGGCGGAGAACACCGACCTCATCCTGGAGGGCGCCCACCTCGTGCCGGGCTTCATGGACCCGGCAGAGTTCACCGACGCCTTCGTCGTCCAGTTCATCATCACCTGCGACGACGAGGACGCCCACCGCTCCCACTTCCTCGCCCGGGCCCACGACAACCGCAGCCGCCCGTCCGACCGCTACCTCGAGTTCTTCGACAACATCCGCAAGATCCAGCGCTACGTGAAGTCCCTGGCGCTGGAACGCGACGTACCTGTAGTCCCCTCCTACAGCCTCGACGCCACGCTCGCCCAGGTGATCGAGCTGGTCGTCAGCCGGGCGATGGAGGGGATCCCGGCCGGAGACGGGCCGCCCGTCAACGGCTCCCGCCAGCCGGAACTGCAGACAGCATCCGCCAGGAGGACACACGACCGATGACCACAACGGGGGAGTTCGCCGCCGAACGGGCCCAGCTCGGCCTGCGCGACCGTGACGAGTTGCACGAGATCGCCTCGGCCATGGGCGTCCGGGGGGCGACCCGGCTGCGCAAGGCGGACCTCATCGAGGCGATCCTCGACAAGGCCACGAGCGGGGCGTCGGTCCCCGAGCCGACGGGGGAGAAGCCGAAGAAGCGGTCCACCCGCCGCAAGGCCGCCGAGGCCGACGAGGCGGCGGAGGCGGCCGAGGCGAACACTCCGGCCGAGCGGACCGCTCCGGCGGCCACCGCCCCGGCCGAGGCAGCCCCGTCCCGGCCGGGCGCCGAGAACGGCCGCCCGGAGGCCGGCAGGACCGGCAGCGCCGAACGCTCGTCGGGCTCCGAGGGCGCCGGTGGGGAGGCGGCCCGCGCCGATCGGGCCCCGGCCGAGCCGCAGCGCCTCTCCTTCGAGGCCGGCGTCGGAGGCGGCCCCGCCACCGGGGCCGCCGCGCCGTCCGGGTCTCCGGCAGCGGCCGGCGGGCCTGACGGCGGCCAGGCCGGCGCCGGCGGGCCCGAATCGGTCGAGGACGGCGGCCGCGGCGGAGGGGCGGCGCACCGGCCCGAGGCCGACCTCCGGGACGGCATGGGCGAGGGACGCAGCCGCCGGCGGCGTCGGCGGGGCCGCGACCGGGGGTTCGACGCCGCCCCGGCCGAGAGCGGCGGCGGCAACCAGCACCAGCGGGAGCGGGAACGGGAGAGCCGCCCGTTCGAGCCGACCGGCGATCCGATCGAGGTCCAGGGCCTGCTCGAGATCCGCGACGAGGGCTACGGGTTCATGCGGACGGGCGGCTTCCTGGCCGGCCGGAGCGACGTCTACGTGTCGGCGTCCCAGATCCGCCGCTTCGGCATGCGCAAGGGCGACTACCTCAAGGGCGCCACCCGGCCGGCGGCCAGCAACGAGAAGTACCCGGCGCTGCTCCGGCTGGACGAGATCAACGGGATGTCGCCGGAGGACGCCCGCACCCGGCCCCGCTTCGAGGACCTCACGCCGCTGTTCCCCGACGAGAAGCTCCGCCTCGAGATCCCCGGCGACCCCAACAACCTGACCGGGCGCATCGTCGACCTCGTCTCCCCGATCGGGAAAGGCCAGCGGGGCCTCATCGTCTCGCCGCCCAAGGCGGGCAAGACGACGATCATGAAGCAGATCGTCCACTCCATCGAGCGCAACAACCCCGAGGTGCACCTCATCGTGCTGCTCGTCGACGAGCGGCCGGAGGAGGTCACGGACATGCGCCGCCACGTCCAGAACGGTGAGGTCGTGGCCTCGACCTTCGACCGGCCGGCCGAGGAGCACACCCAGGTGGCGGAGCTGGCCATCGAGCGGGCCAAGCGGCTGGTGGAGACCGGGAAGGACGTCGTCATCATCCTCGACGGCATCACCCGCCTGGCCCGGGCCTACAACCTGGCCGCGCCGGCCTCGGGGCGCATCCTGTCCGGCGGCGTCGACTCCGGGGCCCTGTACCCGCCGAAGAAGTTCTTCGGGGCGGCCCGGAATATCGAGGAGGGCGGATCGTTGACCATCCTGGCCACCGCCCTCATCGAGACGGGCAGCCGGATGGACGAGGTGATCTTCGAGGAGTTCAAGGGGACGGGCAACATGGAGCTGCGGCTCGACCGCCGCCTGGCCGAACGCCGGATCTACCCGGCCATCGACGTGGAGGCGTCGTCGACCCGGCACGAGGAGCTGCTCTTCGACCGGCAGCAGCTGCAGATGGTCTGGAAGCTGCGCCGGGTGCTCAACGCCCTCGAGGGCGGGGCCGGCCTCGAGCTCCTGATGGACAAGATCAAGAGCACGAGGAGCAACGACGAGTTCCTGGCCGAAATCGCGAAAGCCCCGACGGGCGGCTGACCGGCCGGTTGACCTTTAGACTGGAGCCCCTATGAAGACCGGCATCCATCCCGATTACGTGCTCGCCCAGGTGCACTGCTCGTGCGGCCACACCTACGTGACCCGGTCGACCAAGCCGGAGCTGCGGGTCGACCTCTGCAGCGAGTGCCACCCCTTCTACACCGGGAAGCAGAAGGTGGTCGACACCGCCGGCCGGGTCGAGCGCTTCCAGCGCCGCCAGGCGGCCACCGCCGCCGTCCAGAAGGCCCAGGCGGCCCAGAAGGCGGCCGCCGCGGCCAAGAAGGCCGGCCCCGCCACCAAGAAGAAGTAGCGCCGGACCCCGCCATGGCGCAGATGCCGGAGCCCCGCTACGTCGGGGGGCAGGCGGTCATGGAAGGCGTCATGATGCGCGGGGCGTCGACGTGGGCGGTGTCGGTCCGCACTCCCGACGGCGCCATCCGGACCGACGTCAGCGCCGCGCCCGACTGGTCGAAGCGCTGGTCCCGGGTGCCGCTGGCCCGGGGCGTGGCGACGCTGGCCGAGTCGATGTCGCTCGGGGTGCGGGCGCTGCAGTGGTCGGCCGACCAGCAGCTGGAGCCGGAGGAGCGCCTGTCCAAGGGGGCGATGGGCGGCACGCTGGCCTTCGCCATCCTGTTCTTCTCGGCCGTTTTCATCCTGCTGCCGGCCCTGGCCGCCCGGGGGCTCGGGCACGTCGTGCGGGGCGGCGTGGCCTTCAACGTCTTCGAGGGCAGCTTGCGGCTGGCGATGTTCCTGGGCTACCTCGCCTTCATCGGGCGCCTGCCCGACATCCGGCGGGTGTTCATGTACCACGGCGCCGAGCACAAGGCGATCGCCGCCTACGAGCACGACGACGTGGAGATGACGCCGGAGTCCGCCCAGCGGTTCACCACCGCCCACGTCCGGTGCGGCACGAATTTCCTGCTGACGGTGATGGTGCTCACGATCCTGATGTACTCGGTGTTCGGCCGGCCGGGCTGGGTGGTGCTGATCGCCAGCCGGGTGCTGCTCATCCCGGTGGTGGCCGGCGTCAGCTACGAGATCATCCGCTTCGCCGCCGCCAACATGCATCGGCGTTGGGTGGCGGCGGCGATGGGGCCGGGGCTGGCGCTGCAGCGGATGACGACGCGGGAGCCGACCCTCGACCAGCTCGAGGTGGCCATTGCCTCGCTCAAGGCCGTGCTGTCGGCCGCGGAGCTCGAGGGGGTCGAGGCCCGGGCCCTCCGCCGGCCCCCGCTCGGGGGTCCGGGGGTGTCCGCCGACACGCCGGCCGGCCCGGCCTTCGGCACCGCCTAGCCGGGGCGGGCGGGCGGAGCGCCGCCGATGGCCCGGAGGCGAGCGATCGGGTTGGCGCTGGTCGCCGTGCTGGCCGTCGCCGGCGGCGGCCTGTTGTGGGTCGGCCGTGATCGCTCCGGCGGGCCGCCCCATCCGAAGCGGTGGGACCCCCGGATCCTCTCGCTGGTGCACTTCGTGGAGCAGAGCCGGGGCCTCAGGTTCCGCCACCCGGTGGCGGTCGAGTACCTGTCGGACGCCGACTTCCGCCGGACGGTGGCCGACGAGAACGCCGAACCGGAGCAGCAGGAGCGGGACGACGAGGCCGCCGCCCGGGCCCTCGGGCTGCCGGTGGGGAAGAACGGGCTGGCGGCGGCGGGCAGCACCCTGTCGGGGGAGGGCATCACCGCCTACTACGACGACGGGACGGGCCGCGTCGACGTCCGGGGCACGGACCTCGACGTCGAGCGCCGGGCCACGATCGTCCACGAACTGACCCACGCCCTCCAGGACCAGCACTTCGACATCTCCCGGCAGGGCTCGTACCGCTCCGACGACCGCAACGCCGCCTTCGAGGCGGTGGTGGAAGGCGACGCCGTCCGTGTGGAGGACGCCTATGTCGAATCGCTCAGCAAGAGCGACCAGGACGCCTACGACGCCGAGCAGGCGGCCGGCGACGCCGCCTACGACGCCGGCATCAAGGACGTCCCCGACTGGCTGTCGGCCACCACCGACTTCCCCTACAGCGTGGGCGAGTCGTTCACCCGGGCCGTCGCCGCCGCCGGCGGACGGGCGGCCGTCGACCGGGCCCTGCGGACTCCGCCGCCGGCCGTGGCCGAGATCATGCAGCCGGCCCGCTACCGGCAGGGCGACCGCCCCCGGACGGTGCCCGCCCCGGCGGCCCCGGCCGGCGATCGGGTGGTCAAGCGCAACGACCTCGGAGCGCTGAAGTGGCTGCTCCTCCTGGCCGAGCGGATCCCGCCCGCCGATGCCCTCCGGGCCGCCGACGCCTGGGGCGGAGACGCCTACCTGGCCTACGAGGACGCCGGCCGCCTCTGCGTGAGGGCCGACTTCGAGGGAGCGGCGCCGAGCGGCGACGACCTGATGGCGGCGGCGCTCACCGTCTGGGCCCGGGCCATGCCGCCGGCCAGCGGCGCGGCCGTGACCCACCGAAGCGGGGTGGTGGAGCTGGCCTCCTGCGATCCCGGGGCGGCGGCCTTCGCCGGGTCGTCGGTGCCGGGCAGCCACGTCGACGAGGCGATGAAGCTCCTCACCGACCGGGCCGCCGCCGCCGTCAGCCCCCGGGGGAACTGAGCATCACTTCCCGAGGTGCAGCCGGGTGGTGTCGGTCGTCGAGGACGACGTCCGGGTGTTCGACGTCGTCGACGGCGCGGCCGCGGTGGTGGTCGTCGATGACGACGAGGACGACGAGGACGTCACCGCGGCGGCGGTCGCCGCCGTCGTGGTCGTCGTCGGCGGAGCGGTGGTGGTGGTCGTCGTGGGCGCCGGCCGGGGCTGGTCCCCGGAGGGGCCGCCGATGGCGGCGTCGGGCCGCAGGTCGAGGAACAGCTGCTTGGCGGCGTCGGTCAGGAACACGACGTCGGCGGCGCCGACGGTGCCGGACCGGCCGGGGGCCACGACGTTGGTCACCTTCGCCGGGTCGATCCGGCGGGCCAGGGCGGCCAGCGGCAGCAGCTGCTGGGGCGGGCTGTCGAAGTCGGCGTGCCGGAGCAGGACGCCGATCCAGCGCTGCAGCCCGCCGTCGTCGCCGACCTCGGCCCGGAGCTTGGCCAGCGCCGACATGAACACGTTGCCCTGGTCGAGAGAGCGGGTGAAGTCGCCGTTGGCGAAGTCGTGCCGGTCCCGGGAGTAGGCCAGCGCCTGGCCGCCGTTCATGTCGTACCAGCCGGGCTGGAAGCGGGCGCCGGAGAAGCTGTCGTTCATCTTCTGGCCGACGTTGACGTCGACGCCGCCCACCTCGTCGACGATCTTCTGGAACCCGTCGAACCCGGTCAGCACGTAGTAGTCGACCGGCAGGCCCGTCAGCTGGCGGACCGTCTGGGCCATGAGCTGCGGCCCGCCCAGCGCCAGGGCGCTGTTGATCTTGCCCGTGCCGTGCCCGGGGATGGCCACCCACGAGTCGCGCGGGAAGCCCACGATGGTCCCCGCCCCGGTCCCGGGGTCGACGCCGATCAGGTGGATGGAGTCGCCGTTGGTCCGGTGGATGTCCTGGCCCGGACGGGCGTCGGAACCGATGGCCAGCACCCACACCAGGTCGGTGGGGACGGCGACCGACGACGCGAACGGGATGGCCGGGCCGTAGGGCGACCCGTTGGGCAGACCGGTGGCGGCCGGGGCCACCACCGGGCCGGTGGCGTGGCCGGCCGTGGTGGTCGGCGCCTCGGCGGTGGTGGTGGTCGACGGGTCGGTCACGATGGTCGGCCCCGGCAGGGCGGTGGTCGTCGTGGACGACTTGCCGATCACGAGGCCCCGCTGCGACGAGCCGCCGCCCGAGCAGGCGACGCAGGTCAGAGCGACGACGGCGAGGACGGCGGTGACGCCCGTCCTCCGAGAGCCCGGATGATGCCTCATGGGGAAGTGGCCGACCCTTTCCGGAACCGGTCGAATGACCGGAATCGCTTACACATCGGCGCGTCAGCCACAGCCGGTTCACTGGCGCCTTCGCCTTCGTCCCATTCGCCCTGATCACCCAGGGTTCCTGCCTGGGCGGCTCTTCGCCGCCCAGGTTGCCTCTGGCGGCTTCGCCGCCCCGGGCTTCGCCCTCCTCCGGAGCGTGGGGCCCCGGCCCCACGCCCGGCCGTTAGGGTTGGCGGGGTGTTCGAGCGCCTGGCCGACCTGGAGAGCGAGTTCGACGCGCTCGAGGCGCGCCTGGCCGACGTGTACGCCTCGGGCGACCAGGACGCCCAGCGGACGGCGGGCCGGCGCTACGCCGAGCTGAAGCCGATCATCGAGACGTTCCGGGAGCTGCGCAGCGCCCGCAGCCAGCTCGACGACGCCAGGGAGATGCTCCGCACCGACAGCGACGCCGAGCTGCGGGAGATGGCCCGGGAGGAGGTGGCGGAGAAGGAGTCGGCGGTCGCCGACCTCGAGGGGCGGCTCAAGGTGCTGCTCCTCCCGAAGGACCCGAACGACGACAAGAACGTCATCCTGGAGGTACGCGGCGCCGAGGGCGGCGAGGAGGCCAACCTCTTCGCCGGCGACCTCGTCCGCATGTACCAGGCCTACGCCGCCCAGCAGGGCTGGAAGATCGAGACGCTGTCCAGCCAGCCGTCCGACATGGGGGGCTACAAGGAGGCCACCTTCCTGATCAAGGGCAACGGCGTGTGGAGCCGGCTCAAGCACGAGGCCGGCCCCCACCGGGTGCAGCGCGTGCCGGTGACCGAGAGCCAGGGCCGGATCCACACCAGCGCCGCCACCGTCGCCGTCCTCCCCGAGGCCGAGGAGGTCGACGTGACGATCGACCCCAACGACCTCCAGATCGACGTCTACCGCTCCACCGGCCCGGGCGGGCAGTCGGTCAACACCACCGACTCGGCGGTGCGGATCACCCACCGGCCGTCGGGCATCGTCGTGGCCTGCCAGGACGAGAAGAGCCAGCTCCAGAACAAGGACAAGGCGATGCGGATCCTGCGGGCCCGCCTCCTCCAGGCCGAGCAGCAGCGCCAGGCCGACGAGCTGTCGAGCGCCCGCCGGGCCCAGGTCGGCGGCGGCGGCCGGTCGGAGAAGATCCGGACGTACAACTTCAAGGAGAACCGGGTGACCGACCACCGCCTCGGCCTCACCGTCCACAACCTGGACGGGGTTCTGGCCGGCGACCTCGGCCAGCTGCTCGACGCCCTCGTGGAGGCCGACCGGGCCGCCCAGCTGGCCGGAGCGGCCAACTGAGAAGAGCCCCCGTCGTGCCGGCGACCTGGCTGGACGTCTACGCCGAGGTCGCCGCCCGGCTGCCGGCCGTCGAGGCCCGGTGGCTGGTCGAGGACGTCAGCGGCGTCGACCGGTCGCGGTGGACCGACGCGGCCCCGGCGGACGCGCCGGCCCGCCTCGCCCCTCTGGTGGCCCGGCGCCTGGCGGGCGAGCCGCTCCAGTACGTGCTCGGGCGGTGGTCGTTCCGGGGCCTCGACCTGCTCGTCGATCGCCGGGTCCTCATCCCCCGGCCGGAGACGGAAATCGTGGCCGGTGCGGCCATCGCCGAGGCCCGCCGGCGAGGCGGACCGTGCACGGTCGCCGACCTCGGGACGGGCAGCGGCGCCATCGCCCTGGCGCTGGCCGCCGAGGTCCCCGGAGCCGACGTGTGGGCCACCGACGCCAGCCCGGCCGCCCTGGAGGTCGCGAGGGCCAATCTCGCCGCCGTGCCCGCCGAGGCCGCCTCTCGGGTGCGCCTGGCCGAGGGGATGTGGTACGAAGCCCTACCCGCCCGTTTGCGAGGGAGGCTCAGGGTGATCGTGTCGAACCCGCCCTACGTGACGGAAGCGGAGTTCGCCGCTCTCCCTCCGGAGGTCCGCGACCACGAACCGGCCGGCGCCCTCGTGGCCGGCCCCACCGGCCGGGAGTGCCTCGAACACCTCGTCGCCGCCGGCGGCCGCTGGCTCGAACCGGGCGGGGCCCTGGTGCTGGAGATGGCGCCCGGCCAGGCCGCCGCCCTGGCCGGAGTGGCGGCGGCGGCGGGCTACGAGGCCGTGGCCGTCGGCGCTGATCTCGCCGGCCGCGACCGGGTCCTCGTCGCCCGCCGCCCGTCCGGAGCCGGGGCGTGATCTACTCCGCCGATCCGCTGCAGGCCGAGGGCCGGGAGGCGGCGCAGAAGGCCCTGGCCGCCGGCCTGTGCGTGGCCGTCCCCACCGACACGGTCTACGTCCTGGCCGTCGACCCCTTCGTGCCCGGCGCCGCCGACCGGCTCTTCGAGCTGCTCGGCCGCCCCCGGGAGCAGGACCTGCCCGTTCTCGTGGCCTCGGTGTGGCAGGCGCTGAAGGTGGCCACCGCCGTCCCCGACGCCGCCCGCCGGCTGATGGACCGCTGCTGGCCCGGGCCGCTCACGCTGGTCCTGCCCCGTGACCCCGAGGTGGCGGCCGACCTCGGCGACGACGACCTGACCGTCGGCGTGCGCCTGCCCGACCACCCCGTCCCCCAGCTGCTGTGCCGCGACGTCGGCCCGCTGGCCGTGGCCACGCTCGCCGCCTCCGGCGAGCCCGACTTCGAGACGGCCGGGGAACTGGCCGAGGAGTTCGAGGAGGACGAGGTGGCCGTCGTCCTCGACGGCGGGCGCTGCCACGGGCTGCCGAGCACCGTGGTCGACGGGACGGGCGAGGACCTCCACCTGATCCGGGAGGGCCGCCTGCCGTGGGCCGAGGTGTTGGAGGCGGCCCGGGCCTGAAGGCGCGGTCTAGTGCGGCGGTGGCCGCAGGCCCTTCAGGTCTTCGAGCGCGCCGGACTTCGGCGACGCCGCCGCCCGGTTCGCCGCCTCGAGCTCCCGGAAGACCTCCTCCCGGTGGACGGAGACCGAGCGGGGGGCGTCGATGCCGATGCGGACCTGGTCGCCCCGCACCTCGAGGACGGTCACGACCACGTCCGCCCCGATCATGATGCTCTGGTTGGCCCGGCGGGTCAGGACGAGCACGGGGAGCTCCTTCCGTGGAACGTCGAGAAACTAGCCGCCGGAGACGAGCGCTTCCCGGGTGGCGTAGCCGGAGTTGCCCAGCACGGCCTGCGCCGCCGCCCGGGTGTGGCGGTTGACGACGATCGGGCCCAGCAGAT
>Ga0070681_10004438_pt1 | contig 13364 bp, 11 predicted proteins | sample KBSC83BmetaG_FD_65650 | JGI IMG/M metagenome (GOLD analysis project Ga0070681, IMG submission 65650) | Corn rhizosphere microbial communities from Kellogg Biological Station, Michigan, USA - KBS C8-3B metaG | ecosystem: Host-associated > Plants > Roots > Rhizosphere | place: USA: Michigan... | reverse complement strand
TGCCCGATTCGGCCGATGCGATCTTCGGCTTCCGCATATGGGCCTTCGATCGCGCTGCCGAAGAACGCGACGACGATCGGGCCGGAGCGCGCGTAGATGATACCGACGTCGTTCGCGATCACCGGCGGAAAATCGCCAGTTTTGTGGCCGATGGGAACGCTGAGAAAATGCGGAAGACGCCGGTCGCCCGATTGTTGCGCGCGCAGCATGCGCACCATGTCCGCGCATGATGCTTTGGCGGCGATCGGCGTGCCGGTCGCTGTGCCATCATTGCAGCGTTGAATCGACTCGAGGATGCGTCCCGTCGCGCGCGGCGTCACGGAGCCGAGCCAGTACGACTTGTCGTTGTTGGTCTCGTCGTTCCGGTTCACGCCCTGCGGTATCTGCCCGTAGAGCGCAAAGAGTTGCCCGGTGGTCATGTTCAGGTGGAGCGCGTCCGCGTAACCATTCGTGCGAAGCCAGGCATTCACTTGGTCGACGCCGCCGACTTTACCGATAGCGATGTCCGTCGCGGTGTTGTCGCTCGTGATGATCATCTGCAGCAGCACGTCGCGCATCGTCGGTTGAAGCCCGGGATCGTTGTAGCGGAAAATCCCTGAGCCTCCGCGCCGGTCGGCCGCGGTAATGGTGACGCGATCCGTGAGCGGCAACTTCCCTCGATCAGCCATCTCGAACGCGAGCGCGAGGATCGGAATCTTGATCACGCTCGCGCTGTTGAACGCTTCGTCGGCGCGAACGCCGGCGGAGTCGCCAGTCGTCAGATGCTTCACCCAAATGCCGGCTCGGCCAGGGAAGCGCGCGAGCTCGGCGTCGAGCAAGTGCTGAAGGCCGGCGCTTTGGCCACCGGCCTTGGGCGCAAGTGCGAACGAGACGGCGGTAACGAGACACGTGCGAGCGATGGCGCGCATGGAAAGCCCTTCGAGCCGAGGTGGTGCCGGGTGGCCGGCGCGCTGACGCGCGGCCACCCACAGTCTCGAACGCGGAAGTCCGTTAGTGCTGAACCGCGACGCTGGTGTGGTGCGTGTCCACCTGAATCGCTGAGGCAAGAACCGCGTTGCCCTGCGCATTCAACGCGACCATGTACGACTCCGTGCGGCCGTCCGCCAGCTCGGTTTCGAACGCCATCGACGTCGCGCCCGGCTTGAGGGTCATGACCGTCGTCGCCACCAGCTTGTCGGACTTGTACGTGCTGAGCGTCATGATCCGTTCGCCATCCCGCTTCACGATGCCGACGCGCTTCACGACCGTGTTGCTGTCGACCTTGATGCTGCCAGTCATGGAGATCGGATTCTCGCCGGTCCAGAACTCGACTGTGTTGGCCACGACGGCATCGATCAAGCCGGCGACGCCGTAGATCGGGACGATGTTGAGTCCAAGGAATACGAGCTCGCGCACGAACTTGTCCTTCGAGACGTCCTTGTTGAAGCCGTACAGCTTCCGCGTGAGATTGAAGCTGCCAAAGCATCCCGACGATCCGAGGACGGCGGCGGCGGTCAGCGTGAGGACGACGGCGCGGCGGAGGGGCACGAGTCGCATACGATCTCCATTGAAAGTTGTGCGGTTCGATTGAGCGGCACGGTTGACTGCTCCCCGCAAAGCTGCATCGCGCCGCCTCCATCCGCGAGCGCCGCAAATACTTTCGGTCATGCCTTGCGTGGATGCTCCACCTTCGTATCGATCGTTCCCTGCGCCGTTCGGGATCCAGAGCGTCCGCCGCCCGGGCCACGAAGCACGTAGCTCGCGCCGACGGCGGCGAGCATTCCGAAGAGCGGCCCGGCCACGTACACCCAGTAGTCGTTGAACTTCGCCCCAATCAAGTCCGGTCCGAAGGTACGCGCGGGATTCATCGACGCGCCTGAAATGGGGCTCGCCCACAGGCCAGCGAGTGCGATGTATGCGCCCACACCAATCGCGCCGAACAGGCCGACGTTCTGTGCCCCGGACGCGGTGCCCAGAATCACACTCACTAATCCGAACGTGAGAACCGTTTCCATCCAGAATGCATCGAGCGGCGTGTATGGCGGCGCAGGATAGTTCGCGCCATAGATCGCCGAGACGTGGATGACCGATTGAAGAAGCCACGCGGCCAGCGCGGCGCCCACGAGTTGTGCGATGATGTAGCCGGGCACGCGAGGCCAGGGAAAGTCACCGCGCAGCGTGAACCCGATGGTCACCGCCGGATTCACGTGCGCGCCGGAGACCTTTCCCATGAAGAGGATCACTGCCATGACCATCACGCCTGGCGCGGTCACGGCCGCAACGCGTCCAACCTGTCCGGTGAACGCGTGATCCATCATGCTTCCGCCAGCCGCCACGAGAACGAGAAAGAACGTCCCCATCAGCTCGGCAAAGAGCCGTCGCCATTTCCCGGAGTCGTTGAAGTCGAGGAGCGGTTCGTCGACGTCAGTCTCGATCGGCTCCGGTTCAACGCTATGCGTCCCACGCGGCTGAGCCATGCTGCGCTGCTTGATGGCAACGAGCCTGCCGTGATGGCAAGATTGCCGGCGGTCTCGATGAAATAGACGGCATCCCAATCGCCGGTGGCAGTGCGGCTCAGAGCGCCGTATGCTAAAGCCACACCACCTCGAGGAAGGGTCTCATGCGTACACGCATAGCGGTGCTGCTGGCGATTGCGCTCCCCGTGTTTGCAGCGTGCGGCGGGTCAGCCGGCAGTGGAGCACAGAACGGAGTCGCTCAAGCCGGAGCAGCCGCCGGGACCGACAGGGCCGCGGACGAAGCCGCCCTTCGCGCGATCTATCAGAAGATGCCGGCTCAAGTCATTGCGGGCGATACTTCAGCGATCGGCGCCCTCTTTCCGGATGATGGCGTCGAGATCATGGCCGGCGCGGCTCCGGCACAAGGGCACGCTGCTGTCGCGAAGCAATTCGCGGGCGTTTTCGCGTCGATGAAGAATCTCAGCATCACCTTTGGCGATGCTGTCGTGACGGTGGCCGGCGCCGGCGATCTGGCGGTCATCAAAGCGCCATATCAGATGAGCTACACCGACGCGAAGGGCAAAAAAGCCACCGATCACGGCACGACGATGACGGTGTTCAAGAAAATCGACGGTCAGTGGAAGATTCTCTACGACACGAACGTCAGCGAGGTTGCGCAGTAGTCGTCGAAATCGGAAAACGGACGGAGAGCGTGTCCGCACGCTCTCCGTCGTATTCCATCAGCCCATCGCCATCACCTCGAGCACGAGCTACTGCGGCGTCACGATGTACTGCTCGAGTTTTCCGTCGGGCATGATGAACGTCGACACGCCGTAACTCTTCGGCCCGCAGCGCACGGCGTATCCGCGATACGTCATTCCGCCGCGAAGCGACGTCGACGTCTGACGGATGTCGGTGACCGTGCCGCAGGACGCCAGGCTCGATTGGAAATCGCGAATGGCGACGTCCGTGAACCACGCGTTCGCGTTCGACGTGAAGAGCGATCGGTCGAGCTGCCCCTTCTCGAGGCCCATGAAGATCGCTTTCGCTTGCGCGACCGCCTTCTCCGTCGCTTGATCAGTCTCCGAGAACAGCAGCGTCGCAATGCGCCCGGCAACGGCGGCCTGCGCGTCGGTCGCGAAGAGATTCGCGAACACGACGATGGCGATTCGATCGTCGGGGAAGATCATGTTCTGCGTCGAGAAGCCGGAGACCTCGCCGTTGTGCGCGATCAGGCGATGCCCCTGAAATGACCCGACGTTGACGCCGAGTCCGTAGCCGGTCGATCGGCCGTCGGCGAGCAAGATGGTCGTCTGCTGCGTGTGATAGGACGCCGGCTTCATTAGTGATTGCTTGATGACCGAGATGTCCCACGTGGCGAGATCGCTCGAGTTCATCGCGAGCTCGCCCGCCGCATACAGCCAGCCCGGTCCCTCCTTTGGCGCGATTCGCGGAGGACCAAGGCCGAACCGCTCGTATCGCTCCGGATCACCTGGGCCGAGCGGTCCCTGATCGATGATCATCACCGAGCTCATGCCGAGCGGAGTGAAGATTTGTCGTTTGATGAAGTCGACCAGCGGAGTGCCGCTCGCTTTCTCGACGACGAGACCGGCGATCACATAGTTCGTGTTGCTGTACTGCCACTTCGTGCCTGGATCGAAGTCGAGCGGCTTCTTCGCCCACTGATCGACGATCGCCTGCGCCGTGATGGGCTTGAGCATCGGCGGCATCACGTAGTCCTGTGGCCAGTAGTCCTGATATCCCGACGTCATCGACAACAGCTGCCGGATCGTCACCTCGTTCCCGCGCGTGAGGCCGGGTACGAAGCGCGACACCTTGTCGTCGAGCGATAGCTTGCCTTCTTCGGCGAGCATCAGGATCGCCGTCGCGGTGAACTGCTTGCTCACCGAGCCGATGCTGTAGCGCATCGACGGAACCGCGCGCGTCGGCGGCTCGAGCCGCGCCAAGCCGTAGGCGTTCGTGTACGCGATGGCGCCGTCCTTCACGACGGCGAGCGAGATGCTCGGCGCGCCGCTCGCTTTCAGTTGTTGGTTGGCGATCGAGTCGATGCGAGCGCGAGTTGCGGCCGGGAGCGTTGTCGCGGATTGCGCCGACGCGGGTGCCGTCTGCACGGCGACGCCGACCACCAGCGCAAGTGTGGGTCGAAAGAAGCTGGTCATACGGGCGAATGTGCCGACTTGGCGAGAGTCCGGCAATCCTCCACCTCACTCGTGCGCGAACGCTCTGTGACCCGTGTTCGAATCAGATAAGGTCCAGCGTCCCTACCTGACTCCGGGCAGCAGCTCCTTGAGCGACCTCCCTGAATCCAGCAGTCTCGCGCGCCAGGCCACCCACGAGATCGTGAGATGCACAACCGACAATTTGCAGCCGAAGGTCGAGGCAGCGAACACAGCCAGGAACACCCAGCCTTGCCAGGAGTCCCACGTGCCGGCGCAAAGAAAGCCGAGCGCGATGAGGAACGCCAAGCCGGCCACGCTCTGGACGATGGCCTGCCGATACAGCGGATTCATCGACCCGTCGCTTTGAGAGCCTGTCGACCGGACTCTCGAGCGTTACTTGCGCATCGGACACCCGTCAGCACACCGTTGATGGTACTGTCGCGGCAGTCGGCATAGTGCGTCACCTCGGTGACTCCATCCTTTGAACGGCGCGCACACTCATGAGCAAATACACGCTGAACGTGAATGGCAAGACTCACTCCGTCGACGTGGCATCAGACACGCCGATGTTATGGGTGCTTCGGGACACCTTGGGTCTTGTCGGAACGAAATACGGCTGCGGGATCTGTGAGTGCGGCGCGTGCACCATCCATCTCGACGGCAGCCCCGAGCGCGCGTGTCAAACGCAGGTCTCGAAGGTCGGCAACAAGGCAGTGACAACCATCGAGGGCCTCGATCCCGCCGGAAAGCATCCGTTGCAGAAGGCGTGGTGCGAGCTCGATGTCCCGCAGTGCGGATATTGCCAGGCCGGCCAGCTCATGACGGCGGCGGCGTTGCTCAAGAGCAAGCCGCACCCGAGCGACGCGGATATCGATCTCGCCATGGGCGGCAACCTGTGCCGCTGTGCGTCGTACTACCGGATTCGAGCCGGGATCAAACGCGCCGCCGAGCTCACCGCGGGTCGCACGGTCGGTGAAGGAGGTTCCCGATGAAACAGACACTCGATGCACCGGTCATGGACCGGCGCAACTTCATCAAAGTGAGCGCGCTCGCGGGCGGCGGACTGTTGATCGGTACGTACGTGCATCACACGGGCTTCGATGGCGGCGAGCCCACGGCTGCTGCCGCCGGCGACTTTGCTCCGAACGCGTTCATTCGCATTTCCTCGAGCGGCGCCATCTCGATCATCGCGCCGAACTCGGAGATGGGCCAAGGTGTGAAGACATCGCTTCCGATGATCGTCGCCGAGGAGCTCGACGTCCCGTGGGAGCAGGTGACGATCGTCCAAGGCGACTTGAATCCCGAGTACGGGCGGCAGATGTCCGTCGGCAGCCAATCGACGCCGACGAACTTCGCTCCGCTTCGCCGCGCCGGCGCGACGGCGCGATTTGTACTCCTTCAGGCAGCCGCGGAGTCGTGGAGTGTGCCGGCCAGCGAATGCACGACTGAGGGCGGTGCGGTCATGCATCGCGCCTCGAATCGGCGCGCCACCTATGGCGAGCTCACCGCGAAGGCCGCGTCGATTACGCCGCCCGCCACTGTTCAGACGAAAGACCCAAGAAACTTCAAACTGCTCGGCACGCGCGTGCCCGGCGTCGACAATCCAAAAATCGTTACGGGTGCGCCACTCTTCGGCATCGATGTGCAACTGCCGGGGATGCTCTACGCGACGTACACCAAGTGTCCAGCGTTCGGCGGCAAAGTCGTGAGCGCCAATCTCGACGTCGTGAAGGCGCGCGCTGGCGTTCGCGATGCATTCGTGCTCGACGGGGTTCCGGGATTGCCGTCAGGCGTTGCGATCGTCGCTGATTCCACCTGGAATGCCTTCGGCGCAACGAGAGCGCTCCAAGTCAAATGGGATGAAGGCGCTGTCGTCAGTCAGAACAGCACCGACATGGCGAAGCGTGCGGAGCAGCTTGCGGCGGCGACGCCAGCGCCCGCATCGCCAAACGGGGCCAAGATCATCAAGGCCACCTATCACTATCCATTTCTGGCGCACGCGACGCTCGAGCCGCAGAACTGCACGGCTGTCTATAAGAATGGTGTGATGGAGATGTGGGCGCCGTCGCAGATTCCGTCTGTCGGCCAAGGCTTGGTGGCGCGCGGCCTCGGCCTCGATCCCAAAAACATCGTCGTGCACATCACGCGGCTCGGGGGCGGATTCGGCCGGCGCGGCAGCAACGAATTCTCGATCGAAGTCGCCGCCATTGCGAAGCGGCTCGAGGGCACGCCGGTGAAGCTGATGTGGCCTCGCGAGTACGACTTCGCGCACGACAACTATCGCTCGAACGGCTGGCACTATTTCACGGCCGGAATGGACTCGGGCGGCAAGGTCGTGAGTTTGCACGACGCATTTGTGAAGATGGAGGGCGGGCCGGGCGACATGAACGCCGCGGGCTTTCCGTTCATCGCGATTCCCGGTGCATCGGTGAGCTCGAGCAAGCTGCCCGCCGGCATTCCGACGGGCTATTGGCGCGCCCCTGGTGATAACGGGAACGTCTGGGCCACGCAGTGTTTCGTGGACGAGCTTGCGCACGCCGCGGGGCGCGAGCCGCTCGCGTTCACGATCGACTTGATCAATAGCCCTTCCGTGCAGCCCGGGTACGGCGCGCAGCGAATGCTCGAGGTGCTCAAGCTTGCGACCGACAAGGCGGAGTGGGGCCAGAAGCTTCCGCGAGGCGAAGGAATGGGCTTCGCGATCACCCGCACGATGGGCGCGTGGGTCGCCGTGGTCGCGCGCGTCGCTGTAACTCCGGCCGGCGAGCTCACGATCAAGAAGATCACCGCGGCCGTGGACTGCGGCATCATCGTGAATCTCAGCGGGGCGGAGGCTCAGGTGCAGGGAGCCATTCTCGACGGTTTGAGCGCCGCGTGGTTCCAGAAACTCACGATCGAGAAGGGTGCGGCGGCGCAAACGAACTTCGACGAATATCCGATGTTGCGGATGAACCACTCTCCTCACGAGATGGAGGTGCACTTCGTCAAGTCCGTTTCGCCACCGAGCGGACTGGGTGAGCCTGCGCTTCCCGCTGCGGCACCGGCGGTCTGCAACGCCATCTTCGCCGCGACAGGCAAGCGCATTCGCACCTTGCCCATCATCACGGAGAGCTTGAAGTGGGCGTAGGCTGCGACGGAGCGGCGCCTCAGTACGTCGTTGTCGACGGATGAAAGGTCCGCCAGCTATGCCAGAACTCTTGTGATGCGAATACGGGCTCGAGGGTACCGGATGATCCGCGACCATCGAGCCCGTACGCGTTGTTTCGCGATACGAGCGAGTCGCCGCGCGCGACGAACTGGGTCGACGCATCGGGCCGTGCGAACGCAAAGAAGCTGACGCGATCGGTCGCGATCGCGAGCACGACTGGCATGCCGCCGACGACGTCGTTCACCACACCCTCGCGGCGAAGGCGATTCCAGTCGTACGCTTTGCTCTCGCCACCAAGCGATACGCCAACGACCCACGACTTGTCGTGCCACGACGCCGTGTCCATGAGAAAGCCGCCGACTCCGAGAAACGTGACCGAGACCGTATCTGGACATGAGGCCCCGAGTGGGCAGCTTGCCGCCACGACCATAACGCCGTGCGCATCGCCCGGAGAGTAACGTCGAATCAGCGCCGCGAGTAGACGACGCATGAGTGGGGCGGGTGGGGGACGCGCCACTACGAATCTCGAACGGCAATGCGACGAACCTGAGCTGGTCGCGGTTACTCGCGCCCCCAACCAAGGCGGCTATCATTACGCAGAACTCGAGGGGCGCCGCCAGGCGCCGAGGAGACATTTATGCGACTGTTGCTGCGTGCTGCTGCTCTTTCGATCCTGAGCGCTTCTGTGCTCTCCGCGCAGGCCGCGCCGCCCAAGGACCCCGAAGCCGGTCTTGCCCAACTCGCCCTCACCAATGCGCCCGCGAAAGGAAACGCGAAGCTCACGGTGACCACGCCCGCATTCAAGAGCATGGGCGACATCCCCTTCGAGAACACCCAGTACCAGGGAAACAAGTTTCCCGGTCTCGAGTGGACCGCCGGTCCGTCAGGGACCAAGTCGTACGTCGTCATCATGCAGGACACGGACGCTCTGCGAAACGGCGCCCCCATTCTACACTGGACGATGGTCGACATTCCGGCCGCCACGACGAAGCTTTCCGCGGGAATGACGGAAGCACCGTCGGGCACGATGTACGGCCCGAACATTCGCGGTGCGATGCAAGCCTACATGGGTCCTCGCACGCCCGCGGGGCCCAAGCACCGATATCACATCCAGGTGTTCGCGCTCGACAACAGCGTCGGTAGCGAATCAATGCAGAGCTACGACGCGATGCTCACCGCGATGAAAGGACACGTCCTCGCAAGCGGTGAAGTGGTCGGCCTCGGCTCCGCGCCGGCGAAATAAATTCGACCCGGTCGCCGCAGGCGTTTCGCTACGGCGACCGCAATGTGACGTCCGCACCAGAGCTTCCTCTGCTCAGAAATCATTCGTCGCATCCTTGCCGACGGTCAGCTCCTTGAGCATGCCATGGCTCGTGTGCGGCTTGCCATCCTTCGCGTCCGGGATCACGCAATACAGCGCGTACCGTCCGGGCGCGAAATCGACCGTGATGAACATGTGGCGTCCTTTCGCGAGCCCTGACGCGCCGCCGAGGACCGTTGGCCCGACGCCTGACTGGCCGTCGTTGATCCAGGTCAACGCCGTGATGACGGATTGGCCAGGGTTGAGCCGCGCAATCACGACCTCGTGGGTTTGCGCCGCACGATTTTCCACGCGGATGACGTGGCGACCCGGGGTGATCGGTTTCGAGAGCTCGAATGTGTAATCGTCGAGCAGCATATCGATATCGGCCACCGGCTCGACGGCAGCCTCGGTGGCAATGCGGCCCGTGACGGTGATCGGCTTGGTCATTCCTTTCATCACGTGAAGCATGCCGTCGGGCGACGGCACCCAGCAGACGAGCATGTACGTGCCTGCGTCGAGCGTCATCGTTCCTTCAGCAGTGGTGCCGGCGCTCGCGCTGTTTGGGCCACCGACGTCGATCGCCCAGCTTGGCATCTTCAACGCCGTTCCCCAGGCGCGCATGGCTTTGGTGAAATCGTCCGGTGTCTTATGCGCGGTGAGCTTCACGATCCACAGATGATGAAGCTCTTTTCCCCTGTTCTCCATACGGAACGTGATCATGCCGGCTGGGATGCGCGCCGGCGCTTCGAAGCGGTAGTCGTACGCCGTGACCGTCACGATTCTCGGTGCCTGGCCGCGCACGGCACACGGCCAAGCAATGGCGGACGCGGCGATCGCCAAGGCGGTTGAGGCTCGCAAGCTGGACATGAGGGCTCTCGGGTTGAATGGAAGACGCGGCGAAGGTCGATGGAACCTTGGCAGTCGCGAGATCGATTCGCCGTCAGATATGGTACCGATGCGCGTCGGGGAAAACCCCGAAGAATTCCACTGCGTGCCGACGCATTGAATCCGGCGGTCCTGCGTACACAACGGTTACCCCACACCCGCGGCGGTCGTCGCTCCTCGCATGCGTACGAGCGGCTTCGTTTCTCGTCTCTCCCGACCGAGATGTCCGACACCACTGCGATCATCATTGGAGCCGGCCCCGCGGGGTTAACGGCTGGATACATCCTCAGTAAGGCGTCGGAGCGGGTCGTGATTCTGGAGAGCGACCCGCAATATGTCGGTGGCCTGTCGCGCACGGCGGAGCACCACGGCTATCGGTTCGACATCGGCGGGCATCGTTTTTTTTCGAAGTCCGCGGAAATCGAGGCTCTCTGGAGCGAGTTGCTTGCCGACGAGCTGCTCGAGCGGCCGCGCCTCTCACGCATTTACTACAATCACAAATTCCTCGCGTACCCGATCCGCGCCGGCGAGGTGCTCAGGAAGCTCGGCCCGGTCGAGGCCGCCCTCGCGGTACTCTCATATTTGAAAGCACGAATGTTTCCAGTCCCGAACCCGAAGTCGTTCGAGGACTGGGTGGTGAATCAGTTCGGCTGGCGCCTGTATCGCGCGTTCTTCAAGACCTACACGGAAAAGGTCTGGGGAATGAGCTGCCGCGACATCTCCGCGGACTGGGCGGCGCAGCGTATCAGCGGTTTGTCCCTCGCGTCGGCGGTGAAGCAAGCGCTCATGCCGACGAAACAGGAATCCGGTTCCTCCGAGACGATCAAGACGCTCGTCACGTCGTTCCGCTATCCGAGATTGGGCCCGGGCCAGATGTGGGATCGTTGCCGCGACAGAATCGTGGAGATGGGCGGTGAAGTGCTGCTCGGATATCGCGTGGTCGGCTGCCGCTACCTCGGCGAGGACGAGGGTTGGGAAGTGACCGCGCGAGGCGGGAACGGAGACGAGCGTGTGTTCACCGCGCCTCACGTCATCAGCTCCGCGCCCGTGCGAGAGCTGGCCCGAATGGTGGAACCGGCGCTTCCCGCGCGCGTGACTGCCGCGACGGATCAGTTGAAGTACCGCGACTTCATCACGATCGCGCTGATCATGCGCGATCGGCTCGGGCTCGGCGACAACTGGATCTACGTACACGATCCGTCAGTGCGCGTCGGGCGCATTCAGAACTTCAAATCGTGGTCGCCGGACCTCGTGCCTGATCGCTCGATGTGCTGCTACGGCCTCGAGTATTTTTGCTTCGAGGGCGATGGCCTCTGGTCGTCGTCAGATCAGGATCTCATCGCGCTGGCGACTCGTGAGCTCGCACAGCTCGGCCTCGCGCAACCCGGCGACGTACGCGACGCGTGTGTGGTCCGGCAGCACAAGGCCTATCCGGTGTACGACGCAGACTACACGACGCACGTCGCGACGCTTCGAGACGAGATCGCCGAAAACTATCCCGGCTTGCACCTGGTCGGACGGAACGGCATGCACAAGTACAACAATCAGGATCACGCGATGATGACCGCGATCCTGACGGCGAAGAACATCATCGCCGGCGAGCCGTTGTTCGATCCATGGCGCGTCAACCAGGACGCCGAATACCACGAGTCCGGCTCAGTGGACATGGAAGCCGGAGGACGCGCCGTGCCGCGGCCGATCGCGAGCGCCGCCGCGCGCTAGAGCAGTCTTGCGGCGAACAGATTCCTGGATTCGAATCGCGCTCATTGCCGCGGCATTCGCCCCATTCGCGGGCGTGCTGTTTTATGGCTTTGTGTACGACGATTCTGTGATCGTGGTGCACAACCCCGTCCTGAACGGCTGGCACTCGCTCATCGGCGTCTGGACGCATCCATACTGGCCTGACGGCTCCGTGGGCTCGTCGGGGTTGTATCGGCCGCTGTTCGTCACGTTTCTCGCGATTCTCTGGAATGGCGCGCAGAAGTACGCGATCGCGTTTCACGCGTTCTCACTCGCCGCGCACGTCACGGCAACGCTCCTGCTCTGGAAGCTGCTTCGTCGCGGCGTCGGTCAGTGGCCAGCCGCCGCGGGAGCGCTGTGGTTCGCCGTGCATCCGGTGCACGTCGAAGCGGTCGCGAACATCTCCAACACGTCGGAGGTGCTCGTCCTCATCTGGACGCTTCTGTTGATTCTGTGGCTCTACCCGAAATCGGACGCGTTCGGGGCGCCGCTGATCGAGCTTGGGTGGGGACGCGCCATTGTCGGCGCGATCCTCTACGCCGCGGCGATGTTCTCGAAGGAGTCCGGTGGAGTCGCGCCCGCGCTCGCGCTGCTCGTCGCGATCGCGTGGCGACCGGTGCCCGCACCGACCTTCGCAGAGGCGATCGAGCAAGGGCGGCAGTGGATCAAGGTCGTCGTGGTGTGCGTCGTCACCGTGATCGGGGTCGTGTTCGTTCGCCGGCTCGTCATGGGTGGCATTACCGGAACGTCGTCGCTTGCCGTGCCGGGACTGGCCGAGTTGAGCGGACCGCAACGGGTATGGACGGTGTTCTCGACGGGCGCGAAGGTCGCGCAACTACTCTTGTGGCCAACGAACCAGGTGCCCGACTATGGCCCCAGCTCGCTCCTGACAGGCTTCGATCGCACCGTCGCCGCAACAGCAACGATCGCGCTGATCGTGCTCGGCGTCGCGTGGGCGGTGCAGCGTGCATTGCGACCCAAGCAGCCCGACTCGCGGGCGCTCGTCGGCGTTGTGTGGTGTCTCATCGCGTACTTGCCAGCGTCGAACCTTCTGGCTGCGACTGGCGCCATCGTCGCGGAACGAACCTTGTACGCCACCTCGGCCGGCTTAGCGATGCTCGTCGCGTGGTGTCTCGATCGAGTGCTGGAGCGTGCAGCCGAACGACGCGTCTCGTTGCGCGGCGGAGCAATCGTTCCCGCCTTGGCGGGCGCGATCGTCCTCGCCGCGTGCGTTCGCGGATTCGTTCAAACGAAAGACTACTCCCGCGTATGGCGCACGCACGAGTCGCTCTTTGCGCGGATGGTGGAAGTCGATTCGCTCAATTATCGCGGATATCAGCTACTCGCCGGCGCCGCGAAGACTCACAAGCAGTATGCGGAATCGGCGCGACTCTTCGCCCTGGCGTACGCGCGTCTTCCGTCGGACCCGATTCTCCTCACCGATTACGGCGAATATCTGCTCGCGATGCATCGTCCGCGGTATGCACTCGCGATCGCGCAGCGGCTGTTGAAGCACCGCGACGTGTGGACCGACACGCGTGCTGTCACGCTGCTGTTGAATGCGACGGGTCAGACGTGGGGTCCGGACTCCGTCCTCGTTGCGGCGCGTGCCCTGAACGAGCGCGCGCCCAGCGCACGCTCGGCGCTTTTCATCGGGATGGTGCACGAGCTCAAGG
>Ga0070681_10004437_pt1 | contig 13365 bp, 14 predicted proteins | sample KBSC83BmetaG_FD_65650 | JGI IMG/M metagenome (GOLD analysis project Ga0070681, IMG submission 65650) | Corn rhizosphere microbial communities from Kellogg Biological Station, Michigan, USA - KBS C8-3B metaG | ecosystem: Host-associated > Plants > Roots > Rhizosphere | place: USA: Michigan... | reverse complement strand
CCAAGATGTTCGTTGCCAACGATCACCATGCCTCGTCGTCGATCCTGAAAGCGCACAAGCAGTCACAGATATTCGGCTCGCGAGAAACGGGAGAGGAGACGGTTCGTGTCGGCCGACTCAACGACTTTCTACCTCTTGATTGCATACGTACGCCCTGCCTGCTCAAGATTGATGTCCAGGGCTATGAGCTGCAGGTCATAAATGGCTGTCGTGAGGTGCTGCCCTTCGTTGACTATCTGTACGTCGAATGCTGCTATGTCGAGTTGTATGCGCGTCAGGCGCTCGCTCACGAGATACTGTGTCGGCTGGGAGAATTTGGCTTCGCTCTCCGGGGCACCTTCAACCAATACTGCGATCCGGAGGAGGGGCCTGTGATAGCCGATTTCCTCTTCCAATCGTTGAAATCGATGGCCGCGGTCCGGGCGGCGTAGTTGAAGTAGCGACGCTTCCACAAGAGCGACAGGAGCGCATCTGAAATGCCCAAAAGTGACGTTCGCAGCTTCTGGGACCAAGGCTCCGCTGGCGAATTCTGGGCTGTCGGATCGGATGCGAAGTTGCGCTTCCTCACCGAGGAAAAGTCGCGTGATCAGTTTGAACCTTTCATACCCGCTTTCGCCGACTTCGCTGCCGCGGCGGATCGGGTCGTGCTCGAGATCGGCATCGGCATGGGGTGCGACCATCAGCGGTGGGCGCGAGCGCGCCCGAGACGTCTGCTCGGCACCGACCTGAGCTGGCGTTCCATTGCCTACTCGCGCGAGAGGTTCAATTTGTTCAATTTGAAGTCCGATCTAATATTGGCCGACTGTGAACGTCTGCCGCTGTCTTCCGGCTGCGTCGACATTGTCTATTCATGGGGGGTAATGCATCACACCCCAAATACCCGGCAGGCGGTTCGAGAGGCCTACCGCGTGCTACGGCCCGGTGGAATCGCAAAGATCATGATCTATCACAAATGGTCGCTGACCGGCTACATGCTCTGGATGCGCTACGGCCTTATGCGAGGGCGACCTTGGCGGGGACTCGAATACATCTACGCGAATTTCCTGGAAAGTCCGGGAACTAAAGCCTACACCGTCGACGAAACACGCCAACTGTTTGAGCAATTTTCCGACGTTCGCATCGCCATACAAGTGAACTACGGCGACCTGCTCCAGAGTGAGGTCGGCCGACGGCACCGCGGCCCACTTCTCAGCATTGCAAAAAAGCTATGGCCTCGTTGGCTCATCCGCAGATTGCTGAAGCGGCACGGCTTGTACCTGTTGATCACTGCGGTGAAATAGAGCCGCGCTTCGTCTCGTCGTCCTTGCGACAGTTCGGTCGCCGCTGGCTCTTGTAGGGCGCCCCGTGATTACAAAGGCGCTGCCGCAACCTTCTCGTTCGGAATCGCAATCGTATTCCAAACGGGGCGTTGCAAGGGGGACCGGCCCTCGGCCTCACCGTCCAACAACACATAGCGATGCTTTTCAAAGAACGTTGCCATTGAATCCTGAAGCTCGCTTGCGCACTCGATGAGAATGTTGGGCCGAGCGATCGCGATCGTCTGCTCACCGCCGTCGAGGACCCTCATTTCCGCACCTTCAACATCTATCTTGAGAACCGTCGGCGCGGCCAGGCTCCTGGCGAGCGTGTCGATCCGCATTGTCGGTACCGGTCTCGTTTCCTCCGGAACGACGAACGTCTCACGCCACTTGCCAACTGACTCCAGCTTGTTGAGCGCCCGACTGAACTTGGAGATCTGAAAGGCGGCCGTAGCATCCTCGTTCGAAATCGCAACACTCATCACGGACAATTTGAGATTTCGGTTCTGGCTCAGCCTGAGGCTCCGCATCAGGTTGCAGGCAAGTTCCAGGTCTGGCTCAAAAGCATAGACGCGGCCGGAGCGGACCTTGAGTGCGGCGGGTAATGCGAACAGCCCCAGATTCGCGCCTATGTCCCACACGACGGCATCGGCTTCAACCCATTCGCGAATGAAGCGCTCATGCACGGGATCCACAAGCGACTTGCGGACGTCGAGAACGCTCAGGCTGCTGCTCGGCGAAACATAGGCCTGGAAAACACCATCATCCGTTCTGGCTGTCCGGCGAAAATATCTGGACTCGAAAAATCTGTACAGGGCGCGCCGGTAAAACGGGGATTGCGCTCCGATTCCCATCGTTGATTTCCATCAGCCCTATGGGACACCGTTCCCAGATCAGCGTCTCTTGAATCGCAAGTGTTTGCGTCCGGCGAGTTCGCGACAAATACAGTGGCAAGGCGTTGGCAGCATTTTCCCCCGTTTTTCGCTGATTAGCAAGGTGCGGGACAAAGCTACGCCTGATGCCGGACAGTCCGTGCGCGACGTGACGTTGCTGGCGCTATCGCCACACCATGCGCAAGCTGCGGAGCAATTGCAGCGAGTGTGGCTATTATGCTTCGTCTAAAGGTTGTGGGGTTGAATCGTGGGAACATCCGCAGCTACGAACGCTGGGGGCATATCCCACAAGGGCGCTGTGTCGGATTTTGCATGCCGCGCACGTTTTCGTTCCGGCCAGGAACAATTCGGCGACCGTAGGAAGCAGTCACCCGATCCTAAATCTGACAAAAGCGTGACACAAACCCGCCGAGGCTCGCCGAGCCAAAGAACTTTTAGGAACCATCATACTTGGAAGAAATTGAGTCAAATCCGAATCCAGGAACCTGGACCACCGCCTCCTGGAACCCGGGATCGATGGCAAGGCTTCACTTTGCTCTAACAAGGTTTCACTTCGCTGTAATTGGGTCGGACCTTGAACTGCATCACCGCGACGACAATTCCAGTGAGACACGGAGAGTACGCATGCTTGGCTAACCAGGCGCGGAGCGGGAAATGGTTGTATTGAGTTTTCCCGAGAAGGCTAAGGCTGCGGGTACGCTTCGAACGGCGGCGGGGCGAGATCCTCGACGGGTGTTTTACTTGGCCTTGGCCGAAATGGGGACGATCGCGATTTCGACCTATCTTGCCTTCGTCTTTTACCATCGGGTGGTCTGGGGCGAGCTTCCAGATAACATAGCTTACGGCTGGATTTGCACGGGCTTGGCGCTGATCTACGGGATCATCTGCTTGGCCGATAGGCAATACGACTCGCTAGGTGCCGAATGGAATCACAAAGCGCAAAGTCGAGGAGCGCTTGCAGTGACCTTAGCGTTCGTTTTCCTCTTAGCCTTTATGTTCCTCACCGGCGTCGTTACCAGCTACTCCAGAGGAACATTTATCGTGCAATTGGCCTTTGCGTTTCCTGCGCAGCTCGCCATCAGGACCTTGACAGAGCGCTCCTTGGACGCAGCGCGAAAGAGCGGCCATAGGACATCGCAAGGCGTCCTCGTCTTGGTATTTCCTGGTGTGGAAAATCCGATGCAGGTACTTGAGGGCTTGTCGTCAAGACGGGACGAGATACGCCGGATTTATCATCTCGACCAAGGTGCTTCTGCTTCGGAGTTGCGGACGATCCTGCGGGATAGCCGGATTCAGCACTATGAGTCCATGCTTCTGCTGTTTGGCTCAGACAGCATGGATGCGGTCAGCCGCGTTGTCGCAGTTTTTTCCGAAATGCCGATCAGAATTCAGCTGTTGCCGATCAGCATGCTTGCATTCATGCGCTGCAGCCGCATTGGATTTTACGGTCGATCCCGGGTCTTCGAGCTTGCCTCAGGACCGAACTGCATGATGGATCTGGTATTGAAGCGCAGTTTCGACGTTATCGTCGCCATCGGTGCGGGTCTGTTGCTGCTGCCACTAATATTGATCGTATCCGCGCTCATTAAGCTTGACTCGCGGGGACCGGTCCTGTTTCAGCAGATCCGTCATGGATACAACAACAAACGCATCAAAGTTCTGAAGTTCAGAACGATGTTCCCATGCGAAGAGAGTGAGTTTCGCCAGGCAAGACGAAACGATCCCAGGGTCACCCGGGTCGGACGCATATTGCGGCGAACCAATATCGACGAGCTTCCGCAGCTGCTGAATGTGATTCGAGGCGACATGTCGATAGTCGGACCCCGCCCACACGCAGTCGCGCACAATAAAATGTACGACCGTGAAATCGCGCACATGTCGAGACGACACAATGTTAAGCCGGGAATTACGGGCTGGGCGCAGGTCAACGGGCTCCGAGGCGAGACCGACACTTTCGAAAAGATGCGGGAGCGCGTGGAGCACGATCTCTATTACATTGACAACTGGTCATTTGCGTTCGACCTCAAGATCCTCCTCATGACAATCTTCTCGAAAAAAAGCTATCAGAATGCCTGCTAAACATGCAATTCAGTGCCGCCGATCCTTCTCGTTGCGGGGTCGCCGTAGGAATTGACCAATGAGGTAGCCGACCTCCAGCGCAAATGCGGGGGCGAGTAGCGTTAGCAGAATCTGCGCCGGAGTTGGGTCGTTGATCGCAAACCAAATAAGCGAGCTGACGGCACAGATTGCCGTCGCGACCAACGCGCCGAACACATTGAAGCGCGCCAGAAGGAATCCCACGACGAGGCCGACCAACATCAAGGCGAACACTGAGGATCCCAACCTGCGGTTGATTCGCGATGGATGCTTCAATACATCTTCTGTCTAGGCAGTTTGCAAGGATTGTTTAATCGGCCGCTTCGCGAGCGGCTAGGGTGTGAGTCCGGACGTGAGGAAGGCCGGTAGGGCGAGGCTGTGCATTGCATTGAAAGTCGGCGATCGTCGACGCGCCGGCTTCGCCTGGGCCTAGGATGATGGTCGAAGGGTAGCCAAGGGCAGGCGTCAGGGCGGACGCGTCGGTGAAATAGGGAGCCGTGCGGGGTTCGGAGCCAGCGTCTTCCCCAGCGCCGTCGCGTACGATCCCATATGCGTCTTTGATCCACGAGGAGGAGTGATCGGTCCAAACACCGGTGCTGTCATTGAAATTTTCTACGCCGACCGCCGGCTTGAGACATTCGGCAGGCACGGCGCTGGTTGGTTCTGGTGGTCTCGCCGGCGCGGGTTTTCGCCGGAGGGGTTACCTACCGGCCCGTTCGCTACGAGCTACGCAGCGTATAGCCATGCGCTGGCGAGAGGCTAACGTCGGCGCCCGCGGGGCGGCTGTTGCGCGACCATTTCTCGCGGTAATCCGCTTCAGCTTGCTGTTCTCTTCCTCGAGCTGACGCAGCCGCTTCATCTCTGACGGCAACAAGCCGGCATACTTCTTCCGCCAGTTGTAAAACGTCGCCTCGCTGATCCCGGCCTTGCGGCAGACCTCCGCCACTGCCGAGCCATCTTCAGCCTGCTTCAAAACGAATGCGATCTGCGCCTCTGAAAACTTCGATGCCTTCATGGAACTCTCCTCGTCCCCGTCGGGGGATCATAAATGGAAAATTCCAGTTCAAACCGGCCTAATTTGGTGGGGCACGTCAAACGTTCCCGTGGTTACTCCTTCAACTGGTCGAAGGCCGAAAGAGCTTTCCCGCCATAGACGGTCGATGGACCACCCCCCATCTCGATAGCAACCGAGATTGTGTCCACCACCTCTTCGCGATTGGCATGATGCTTAATTGCATTCTGAACATGGAACACAATGCAGCCTTCGCATCTTCCGCTGATTGCAATGGCTAGCGCCATGAGTTCTTTGATCTTTGAACTTAAAGCACCCTCTTCCGACGCAACCTTCATGATGCCTTGAAATGCCTGCATCACATCGGGCGCCGCCTTGGAGAGAACAAGCGCCTCGCTGCGCAACTCCCTTACTAGATCTTTGCTATTCATTTCAGATCTCCTACTAATGATGCGCTACATCGGGATAGATGGGGAATGATCGGTAGAGATTGCGCACCCTAGCCCTCCGCATACTTGTTGGTGAGAACTGATCCTTGCGCGGCTAACACTGCTTCCGACACAATGTTTTCTGACGCAATGAGCTCAATCTGATTTTGTTGACGATCAAGTTCTCGGTTAATTGCACCAAAGACCCGCTCGTCTTGCGACAACGGAAATGCTTTCGACTTCAGATTCACTTTTTTCCTCCCTTTCAGCACTCAGGAACATTGACCGCGAGACCACCACGAGAGGTTTCGCGGTACTTGTCGTTCATATCCGCACCTGTCTGCCGCATCGCTTCAATCACCTGATCGAGCGATACTTTGTGCGTTCCATCGCCTGCAAGCGCCAACGAAGCTGCGTTGATCGCCTTGATGGCTCCGAATGCATTTCGCTCGATACAGGGGATTTGAACCAAACCGCCGACCGGATCGCAGGTCATTCCGAGATGATGCTCCATGGCAATTTCGCCAGCATTCTCTACCTGCTCGTTCGTACCGCCGAGCGCTGCCGCAAGTCCCGCGCTTGCCATTGCTGCTGCCGATCCAACTTCACCCTGGCATCCTACTTCGGCTCCGGAAATCGATGCATTCCGCTTGATGATTCCTCCAATTGCGGAGGCCGTGAGCACAAACGCGCGCATGCCTTCTAAATCAGCATCAGCGCAAAAGTCGCGATAGTAGCGAAGGACCGCAGGCACCACACCGGCTGCTCCGTTCGTAGGTGCGGTTACAACTCTACTCCCGGCGGCATTTTCCTCGTTTACAGCGATAGCAAACGCGGAAACATAATCGAACGCATGGCTCGACGCGCGCGAGTTTCTCGTCTTCGAGTCGTGCGCTTTTTCGATAAGATGTTTAGCCCGCCGACGTACCGCCAACCCCCCAGGCAGCTCACCTTCCTGCGACAGTCCCCGGTCGATACAAGCCATCATCGCGCTGATGATACGATCTATTCGATCAATGGCAGATAGCTCGCCGTAGCGGGCCACCTCATTCACCAACGCTATTTCAGAGATGGTACACCCGCGGGCGCGACACACCGCAAGTAACTCGTCAGATGATCGATAGCAGAAGCCAAACGGCGGTGGCGTCTCATCCTCTGCGCGAGGCGCCCCGTCCTTTTCAACGAAGCCGCCGCCGATGGAAAACCACACCTCCTCGGCCAGCAGCTGTTCCGCCGCGTCAAAAACCTGGAACCGCATTGCATTCGGATGACGCGAGAACATGTCAACTTTGTTCGAAACAATGTCTCGGTCGCGCTTGAACTCGATATCGCGACTATCCGGAAGACGGATTCTTTCTCTCTCGCAAATTTCGCTAAACATTCCTTTCGCTTCGTCCGGATCGATTCCGTCAGGAAGAAAGCCCGCGAGTCCAAGGATAAGCGCCTTGTCGGTGGCGTGCCCCCTGCCGGTCCAGGCAAGAGAACCAAAGGTAGTTGCTTGAATTCTTGCGACACGCTCAAGAATTTGGCCATCGAGGCGACTGATAAAGGTGGCGGCAGCCTTCATCGGACCGATTGTATGGGATGACGACGGCCCGATGCCGATCTTGAACAGATCACACACCCCTATCGGCAGGATGAAACCTGCTTCGGTGGGTCGATCAGCAACTTCAATTAGCTTCGCGAGAGATCTTTGAGACGAAAGCATCGGAGCACTCCTGCTTGACCAAATTGATCAAGTTTGTGAAGTGCCCCATCTGTTTCTTTGCCTGAGAATGTTATCCCGTCGGCGGATGCAATTTGCATCACTTTCCAGAGTTTATTTTGATGCGGTCCTTTTGCCTGAGAGTTTCCGGGGCGGTTGCTCCTTCGGCGTCGGGGCGAACCCGATCTCTTCCGTCATCAAATAACGAGCGATAGCTAGCTTGCGTCTCCAACACGAGATAAATTCCAGATCGCGAAATTACGTCTATCAACTTTCATTTGCCTTGACAAGCCGTCTGCTGTCGCGCTGTTCGCGAGGTGCTCGCAAACTGTCGAAGCGAGTCGTTACAAGCAATCGTCAAACATCCTTCGCGTAGATTGAAGAACGTCAATAATTGCATCGACATAGACACTCGATCAAATCCTTACCGCACGTAACAATGGGTATGATCGTCTCACACTAAGGATCGCTCTGTATATGGTCACTTTGATCGATACTGTATCGGTTAACCCGGTACGCCCGCAACATCCGGAAAAGATGAACAAGCAGGACGCGAATCGCCTGCGAAGCCATCATGGATACGGGTTCGCGCATCAACGTCAAACGGCTACACTACTACTCGCAACATAGTGAGAGAAAACGGTCTCGTCACCGTGTGTGAAGAAGCCGGTTGCCCGAACATCGGCGAGTGTTGGGAAAAGAAGCACGCCACTTTCATGATCATGGGTGACACATGCACATACATCGGTAATCGAAACCGGCGAAGTATCGATCGGATGTGGACGAGCAGACCTGACGTTGAGCAACGAAGTCATAGATGTCTCTCGTGGAATGCAACAATCTTCGGCGTCAAGCCAACTTCGGAATGTAAATGAACCCTGCCGTTCGCAGGTTTCCTCAATTTACGTCCTATTTTTCTCGCGCAACAAAATAGTTTCATACGCGGTGAGATGGCCTAGGCTGACGCAGAATTTGACCGCTATATTTTTTCTTGATCTTGTATATATCGCTGCGCTTCATCTTCAGTGCAATATCGCGTAGTGCTGCGACCGTTCAGCATCTCATGAACCGGCTGGGAGAAAACGCCGAAATATCAATTCCAAGGTTCTGCCCCGAAATAGACGCGGCCAAGATTTTCGCCGTCATCGGTGCTCCAGTCATACCGACATGACCATGGCCAAAGCCATAGAGCACATTCGGCGATCGCTTTGACGGACCAATCACGGGCAACGAATCCGGCATGCTGGGCCGGAACCCCATCCATTGGGTCATCCGGTCGTCCGGATACTCTGCGGCGAGTCCCGGAAGCATCTGTCGAGCATTTTGCAGCAAGCTTCGCGCACGGCGCCAGTCCGGGGGCAGATTGAGCCCGCCAAGTTCGACCGTTCCAGCCAGGCGCAACCCTTCCTCCATCGCATTAACAATAAACTTGCGTTCCGCTTCTGTGGTCGGAACAGCCGGCTTCACCTCAGGATTTCGGATCATCAAATGATATCCTCGCTCAGTATCGAGCATCACCTGATCTCCCATTTGGTTCGCCAGAGACTTGGAATGCGCTCCTGTTGCAACGACAACGTAGTCGGCGGAAATTTCACCGCTCGATGTTCGAACGCCGCGAACTTGGTTTCCATCGAGAACAATTGCCTGAGCAACGGCAGGTATGAGAACTCCACCATTTCTCACCGCTTGCTCGACCAAACGTTTGACCAGCTTGGATGGATTGACGGTGTGCCCGTTCTCCTCAACAAAAACGCCGCGGAAATAATGAGGCGCAAGCGCGGGGTCGAATTCATGTAGCGCCGGCTGCGTCAATATTTGCAGCTTGATTCCATTTTGCTGCCGTAAGGCCCAACCGCCCTGATCCTTTCGAAATCCCTTCTCGGATCGGTAGACGTACAGATGCCCTTGATGGCGTATGAGATCCTCTGCTCCTGCCTCTTTCGCAAGCGAAGTCATTAGCTCGAGCGTCGGCCCCAGAAGGACGCGCAACGCGGAAGCCTGGGCCGCGACTTTATCGGGCCGTCCGGAACGCACGAAACGCGTCAACCATGGGATGATCCGAGGCACATAACTCCAACGCACGGACAGCGGACCCAACGGATCGAGTAACCATCCCGGAACGTCCTTCCAGAGGCCAGGCATTGACATCGGCACGATCGAGGAACCGTTTAGACAGCCAGCATTCCCGAAGGAAGCCCCCTCGCCCGGCGGCCTCGGATCGATGATCGTAACTGCATGACCGTAACGCTGAAGCATTAAGGCCGTACAAGCACCGACCACGCCTGCTCCGATTACAGCAACCCCATTTGAAGACTTCATGCGCCTCTCATCACATCAGCCGCTTTTCACTCGCCAGTTCGCAAATGAGCGCGTAAGGTCTCAATGCAACTGGGTCATCTGTCAAATATTTTGCCGCTAGAAGTTCATTCCTCTGGGCTATGATAGGAAATCATGTCGCGAGTCCGCATTCGACAGCTGGAAGCATTTCATGCCGTGCTCAAGACCGGCTCCGCAACGCGTGCTGCCGAATTACTTCGTATTTCGCAGCCCTCTGTCAGCAAGCTTTTGCTCGATCTCGAATCAGATCTCGGCCTTCGCCTCTTTGACCGTGTCCGAAGGCGTTTGGTCTCCACGCCAGAAGGACGTCGCCTTGGGCAGGAGGTGGAAGGTCTATTCCTGAAACTGAGCCGCATTGAGCACGTTGGAAACGAGATGCGCGCGAAGGGAGTCGGCGAGCTTCGTATCGCTACATTGCCTGCCCTAGGCATCGGTCTCGTCCCGCATGTTCTGGCGAAGCTTCGGCAGGTTCATCCAAGCATCACCGCAACGCTTTCGGTGGCACCGTCCCAGCGCGTCGTCCAGATGGTAGCGGGGGGCGAGGCCGATATTGGCTTTGCCTATCCCGTGCCAGGCACGCCCAGCACGCTGATCCGAAATCCGCTGGCGATATTTCCTGCAGTCGTTGCCCTGCCTCGCGGCCACCGACTGGCACGCCGCAGTATTTTACAGCCTGAGGATCTTTTCAGCGGCGACCCATTCATTTCGCTGGGGCGTGAGGATCGTTCGCGCGACAATATGGATATCATCTTCGGCAAAGCCTCGGTGGCGCCGAAGACAGTAATTGAAACGCAATTCGCTGCTGTCGCTTGCGAACTCGTCGCATCGGGGGTTGGCATTGCCTTGATTGACGCCGTTACCGCGACTTTCTACCGCAGTCGCGTCGTGATCAAGCCAATCAATCCCACGTTTAATTTTGACTTTGGCGCCATCATGCTCGCGGGCCAGCCCCAATCATCCATTGTCCATGATTTCTTGCAAGCAGTCACCGCCGCTCTTCAAGGCATAAACGTAGCGCTTCAGCCGCCGGCCAAATCCCGTCGTTCATAGGCTCCAGGCATGAACTTGTCATATTTACATATTTGACGCTCTTTCGATAAATCTAGAACCTTGCCCCTATTATTAGATCCCCGCTTATCGAAGGGTGTACAGGTGAACGCGATCAAGGTCCTACTGACGATGGACTGTGAGCCGACAACGGCGACCAGTCATCCTGCAGCCACAGGGCCCGCCGATTGGCACATGGGCGAAAAGGCAGTGCGTGGCTACGTCGCAATCGCGACCGAATACGGATTTCCCATCACCTTCTTTATTCATCCTGAGGCGGCGATCGCTCAAGCAAAACTGTTTCGTGAACTGGAGAACGATGGTGCTTGCCTAGGTCTTCACATGCATCCTTGGAAGTATTCGCTGTGGCGGCATCAAGGGCGCAAATACATGGCCCACTATGGCGGGCTTTCTCTTGAAGAGCAGGAGGAACTACTCGCTGAATCTTCCGCCCTATGGGCTGATGCGATCGGGCACAAACCGTATTATTTCCGGCCCGGCACATTTTCCGCAAACGACTCCATTTTTCGCGCGCTTGCTGCACAAGGATTTCGCGGCGGCTCTTGTACTGCGCCGGGCCGGCTTATTCCAGAAATGCAAGCCATTTGGAGCGGCGGCCAGCCCGATCCGCATCGGGCCAATAGAAATTTTCGGCAAGCGATCGGCGATCTCAAATTTGCCAACGTGCCGCTCTCTGCCGACTTCTCAAAGATTCTAAGCGGGCCAGCCGGGCGCAATATGTATGCGGACTTTCGGCCAGACGTCGATTGGCCTGGCCAGTATGGCGTCAGCTACGGAAGGATTGCCACGAATATTGTTCGACAAGTGCGTGATCGGACTCCAAGTATTCCTGTGTTGAGCACGATCACCCACAATCATTACGCTTATTGCGACACTTCGGACCCCGTTTATCGGCGGCTACGCGTGATGCTCGATGAGATGATGAGCGCATGTGACAAAGCCGGAATTAAGACTGAAGGGGCGACTCTGCACAACGTAACTGATGAAATTCTCGCCTTACCCCCAAAGCAGGAATCGTTCGTCTGTGAGGGCGCCATTTTCGACCTGAGGGCCGAACGAGCCGAGACCGAGCAAATAACTTAATTACAAAAGCACACGTGGGAGGAATGCGCGATGATCTCAAACCTACTTCGTAAAACGATTGCTGCAGCTGGATTGAGTTTCGTTCTTATCGCAACTTCGAATGCGCAAACTCAAGGAAACTATCCGCGCAAACCTATCGCGCTCATCGTAACATTTGCTGCCGGCGGCGGAACGGACGTCGTTGCGAGGGTTGTTGCGAAGCATCTTTCCAAAGAACTGGGGCAACCCGTCAATATCGTAAACAAGCCCGGCGGCAATTCTATTCCGGGCGCGTTATCAGTTATGACCGCAACGCCGGATGGCTACACACTTCTCTTCGACTCACCAGCTACCAGCTCGCTGCACTCTCTTATCAGCGATCTACCTTATGAGGTCGATAAGCGAACTTGGGGTCCTCTGGTCGCCACCGGGCCATACATATATGCGGTGAACGCAAAATCCCAATGGAAAAGCCTGAAAGACGTCGCGGAAGCAGGAAAGCGCGATCCGGCATCCATCGAAATCGGCTGGCTAGGTGGCAAAAGCTTCACCGACACCACGATGCTACTGTTCCTGAGCGTTGCTGGTATCGACCTATCGAAAGTGAAAAAGGTGCCCTTCGCAGGCGCTGGACCCGCCATGATTGCGCTGGCAGGCGACCATATCAATCTTTCCGGTGGCAATATCGGCTCGGCAACCTCCCTGATCGCATCAGGTGATGTCAGAGCAATCGCAGTCTCAGGAGACCGACGTGTATCGACGTTGCCTGATGTACCTTCTTCCAAGGAAGCGGGAGTATTTGTACCGCTTGTCGGTTGGAACGCTATTTCTGGACCCGCCGGAATGTCACCAAAGATCATTCAGCGGCTCGATAAGGCCGTCAAAAATATGGCCGAGGATCCCGATTACATTAAAGAACTCGCGGCTATCGGCAATCTGTCCGCCTACAAAGCGCCGAGCGAGATGCCTGCCTATGTTTCCGGTGAAGTAAAGGCCTTGCAAGAAGTCCAAGCTTCGCTGGCTCATGTAAAATAGACAGGTGACATATGCAGGATAGCGTCACGGAATTTACAGCAACGGACAGCTCACAAAGCAGATATTCGGCGACCGCCTTACTATCATTTATCGACGTGTTGCTGTTGTTACTGGTTGGCTTCGCCGGCATCGCCGACGGACTACGAATTATACTGACAAAAACAGACACTGTTGGCAGCGCTTCAGCCGGCGGCTGGCTTGTCTTGCTGGGCGGATTGCTTGGTATTGGAATATTTAAGCTCGTGAGGAAACAGGAAATCCGGTCTGAGCAGGACACATCTACGATAGACGACGAGGGGCATTTCTGGCTACCGGTCACTGCGTTGGCAATGCTGCTGATCTATATCGCGCTTATCAATCCACTCGGCTACACGCTGGCCACGCTGCTGTTCATGGCGATTTATCTCCGCGTGTTTGGAAAATATGGCGT
>Ga0070681_10004436_pt1 | contig 13368 bp, 10 predicted proteins | sample KBSC83BmetaG_FD_65650 | JGI IMG/M metagenome (GOLD analysis project Ga0070681, IMG submission 65650) | Corn rhizosphere microbial communities from Kellogg Biological Station, Michigan, USA - KBS C8-3B metaG | ecosystem: Host-associated > Plants > Roots > Rhizosphere | place: USA: Michigan... | reverse complement strand
CGGCGTGGGGAGATTGATGCCCGACCCTTTCACTTTAGTCGCTGTTCCTCCCACTCCCGAGGCATCGGCGAATTTGACGTCGGCGGAATTGAAGCCGAGATTGACCCGTCCGGTGTAAGTGAAGCCAAATTTAAGGCTTTCCATCGGCTTCACCAGCACGCCCACTTTATAACCGTAGGCATTGTCGGTGTCGGTGATGCGGAGTTTGCCGTCACCGAAGGGACCAAAAAAAATCGATCGGGAGAGAAGACCGGATGCATGGACGAAGCTCATACCACCGCCGATCGAAAGGTAGGGCAGCGGCTCCCAGGCGACCGAGGGGGTAACGAATATCGTTCGGAGCTCGGACCTGAGCGCGGCGTAGCGCGTGAAGCTGTCCGGCTTGTAACTGGTCGCCAAGCCGAACGGAGTGTAACTGCCGATGCCAAGGGTCAGTTTGGTGTCGGGTATATGATAGTTGGCGAACAGATTCGGCAGGAAATCGTCGTCATGGATATTTCGCGACGTGGCGCCGGCGTTTTTGATGCTGCTGATCGTATTGATGTACGTGGCGCCGCCGAGAACCTGGTTGCCGTCGATCTGCGTCAAGGCGGCGGGATTTACGTAAACTGCTGAAGGATCGTCGACACCGGCCACCGCCGCTCCGCCCATGGATTGGCTCTTGGCTGTTTGTGGGGGAATGGCGTAACCGCCGGCTAAAAGCTCGCGACCTGGGAAAAAAATTGAAAGATAAACATAAAAAAAGGCCGCGACCTTGCCGATTTTAGCCATATTCAAAGCTCCAGGATTAATCTTGACTGCTTATGGCAAAGCCTATATACCATTGCCAATCCGTGCCAAATTTTGCCATAGCCGAGGATTCGATGCAAGAAAATTTGTTAACCGCGGAGCAGGTCGCGCGCTATCTTCGAGTCGACAAGTTTACGGTTTATCGTTTGGTCACGAAGAAAAAGATCCCGGCATTCAAAGTCGGTAATCAGTGGCGATTCAAAAGAGAGCTGCTCGATGAATGGTTGAAAAAAAATTCCAACCTGGATTGAAAAGCGGCCTTCGATCAGCCGCGGCGAATGGAAATAAGGCAACGCGCTATGCAGAAATCCAAACAAGGCGAACATCGGGTCGTAATCACGGGTCTCGGCGTCGTCTCGTCGATCGGCATTGGCAAAGAGTCTTTCTGGGACTCGCTGCGCGCGGGACGGTCCGGCATTCGGCAAATTACTTCTTTCGATTTTACGTCGTATGACTGTCAGATCGCAGGAGAAATCAGCGATTTCGATCCCGCTGATTTTATGCCGGCGCAGACGGCTCGCCGGATCGACCGTTTCGCGCAGTTCGGACTGGCCGCCGCACGATTGGCGGTGAACGACGCGGGCCTTGATGTAGCGCGGGAAGACTCGGGTGCGGTGGGAATCATTCTCGGCACTTCCATCGGTACCCTTTGCTACGCGGAGCGGCAGATCGCGCTTTTCTATGAAAAGGGCGCCAAGCGAATCAATCCGTTTTTCTCCACCTCGGTGATCCCGAGCAGCGCAGCCACTCAGATCATGCTCGACCTCGGCATTCACGGAACCAGCCGGACGATCACCACCGCCTGTGCTTCGGGCACGGGGTCCGTCGGTGAGGCGTTTCATCGGGTGAAAGACGGCGAACTGGACGTGATCCTGGCGGGCGGGGCCGAAGCGCCGATCACACCGCTGGTGCTTTCGACCTTGTCGGCGATCCAGCTTTTGTCAGTCGCCAACGAGACGCCGGAGCGAGCTTATCGGGCGTTCAGCAAAGATGCCGCGGGTTTCGTGCTGGGCGAAGGCTCGGGGATCCTGATTCTCGAAGAGCTCGAGCATGCGCTCCGGCGCGACGCGAAAATCTATGCCGAGGTGGTCGGCTACGGCGCTTCGTCCGACGCGTATCACGTCATGATGTTCGCGCCGAGCCTGGAACATCCGGTGGCGGCCATTCGGAATGCTTTGGACGAAGCCCACATGACCCCCGCGGACCTCGGCTATCTCAACCCGCATGGCATCGCGATTCCCGCCAATGACCGCTCCGAGGTCGATATTTTCAAGCTGGCGCTGGGCGAGGCGATATCGAAAATTCCCCTGAGTGCGACCAAGCCGCTGACGGGACATGTTCTGGGCGGCGGCGGTGCGCTTGAATTGATCGGCTGCTGCCTAATGCTGGAACATCGGTTTCTCCATCCCACGATCAATTTATCGCCGGACGATTCCTCCTACGGACTTGATTTTATCCCGGAGACCGGACGGCACGCGGATGTCGACGCGATGTTGTCGGTTTCTTTTGGGTTCGGCGGCTACAATGCCGCCTGCGTGCTCCGGCGTTACGAGAACTGAGAGCTTCCAGGTCACCACGTGTCCATCTACTCGATTCCCACCCTGGCCACCGCACTTCTCTCCTTCGGCCTGGGAATTTTTATCCTGGGCAGGAACCGTCAATCGAAGCTCAACTGGACTTTTGCGACCTGGTGTTTTCTCACCTGCTACTGGCAGAGTTGCTGGACCGCTCTCTTCAACCTGAACGACCTACGGACGGCTGAATTGCTCGCCCGCATGGGCTACTCCGGGATCATTTTCATTCCGATCGTGTTTTTTCATTTCGTCGTAGAATTCACCAAGGGCGGGCAGGAGCGCTTTTTGTCCTATCTCTTTTATGCGCTCGGCGGCATGTTTTTACTTTCGACGTGGCTGACCGATTCCTTTGTCGCCGGAGTTTATCGTTACTCCTGGGGCTATTATCCGCGCGGCGGGACGCTGCACCTGTTTTATCTCGGCTTTCTTTTGGTGATGCTCTTGTCCGGGCTGCGATTGTTGTGGCGCTTCAAGGAACAAGCGACGGGCCAGCCGACGCGCTTGAATCAGGTCAAATACGTGATCGCTTCCACTCTCATCTATTCGATGGCGGGCATCGACTTTCTCGCCAACTACGGAATGCCTTACTATCCTCTCGGTCTGGTCTTTACCAACGTCCACGCGTGCATCATCGCTTACGCAATCATTCAGTATCGCCTGCTCGATGTCAGCGTCGTCATCAAGCGCAGCCTCATCTACGCGCTGGTTTTGAGTGCGCTGCTCGTGCCGTGCTACCTTGTAGTGGTCGGCGGCCAGCTTTATTCTTTCGGCGGCATCAGCTACTCCTTTTCCGCGCTCAGTTTGACGCTTTTGCTCGGCGTGGGCTTTCTGTTTCCGAAGTTCAGATTCAAAACCGAAGACGCGCTCGAGCGCGTGCTGTTTCGACGGCGCATCGATTATCGCGACACGTTGCTGCGCTCGAGCCGCGACATGGTTTCGATCGTCGAGGTGCGCGCATTGTCGAACAACTTGGTTCACACCATCGGCAACGCGTTGGGCGTGGAAAAAGTGTCGCTGCTGCTCAACAACGATGCAAAGCATATTTATGAGCTGGAAGCGGCGGTCGGCTTGGATTTCGATCAGCCGCGCGCGGTGTTTCTTGCCGCCGAAAGCCCGTTGATCCTGGCGATGCAGCGGCGGCGCGAACCCATCGTCAAAGAAGAATTGGAATGGATTCCGTTGGGGCCGGGCACGCCGCAAACGATAGAAACCATGAGCACCCTCGGCGCGGAGATCAGCCTGCCGATTATTTCGAAAGGAAAATTGATCGGCGTCCTCAATCTCAGCCACAAAGAAGACAAAACACTCTATTCCGACGAAGATCTCGAGCTTCTCACTACGCTGACCAACCAGGCGGCGATCGCCATCGAAAACGCGCGGCTCTATGAAAACCTCAAGCAATCGCAAGACACCCTTCGGCGCGCCGACCGGCTGTCCTCGTTGGGCCTGCTGACCGCCGGCCTGGCGCACGAGATCAGAAATCCGCTGGTGGCGATCCGCACGTTCACCCAGCTTTTGCCGGAGCGCTACGACGACGCCGAGTTTCGCGAGGGGTTCCAGGGCCTCGCGCTGAAGGAGGTTGATCGGATTTGCGGGCTAATCAACGACCTTTTGAGCTTTGCCCGCCCATCCAAGCCGAACGTGTCCCCCGAAAATGTCAACGATACGGTCGACAACATCGCGCGCATTCTGGAGACTCAGGCCAAGGAGAAGGGCGTCGTGATAATGCGTGATTTTAATGCCGATCTGCCGAAGGTTTGGATTGACAGGGAACAGATGAAGCAGGTATTTATGAACCTGATTCTCAACGCGATACAGGCCATGCACGAGGGTGGATCGATAGGCATTTCGACTCGTTCCGTCTCCCGGCATGGGACTGAGCCCTCCGGCGAGTTTGTTCAAGTCGAGGTGCGCGACACAGGTATCGGAATCTCCGAAGCAGACTTGCAACATATTTTTGATCCCTTTTTTACCAGTAAAGATGAGGGCAGCGGTTTGGGGTTGGCGGTGTCTCATCAGATCGTGCAGGAACACGGCGGCTTTGTCACCGTGGAAAGCGCGGTCAGCAAGGGCACCGCGTTCTTCGTCCACATTCCGGTGGGCAAGCCGGTGCGTCCGGCCGCAGCCAATGGCCGCGCTCAGGTGAATGAAGCGAATCTTAATCATTGATGAGTCGGAAGTTGTCCGAGAGACCCTGGGACTGATCCTCGGGCGCGAATTCGCCGTGTCGAAGCGAACGCTCGGCGCCCACGGCCTTTCCTTCGCCGATGCTCAGGAACCCGTCGACTTGCTGATCTTGGGCATATCGCCGCAGCATGGTTTGGAAGCGGCGAGCCTGGTGCGCTTCGCATCTCAGTTGCCCTTCGCTGTCCTGTTTCTGGTCGATTCGAAAACCACCGCGCGGGAGATTCCGCGAGAGTCGCGCTTCGACTGTCTTGCCAAGCCGTTCAATCCTTACGAGCTGCACGAAAAAGTCGGGCAATTGCTGGCGCGGCGGCCGGCGACTCACGCGATGCGCTCGCCGGGGCTCGATGCCGAGCGCGTTTCGCGTTACCTGGAATTTCCTTTTCTGAGCCGCAGCACGGCGCTTCTGATCAGACGTTTTGCCGAGGCGCGCTTGCCGCTTCTGGTCAGCGGCGAGATCGGCTGCGGGCAGAGTCGGGTCGTCGAAGCCATTTGCCGTCTGCAAGAATCTTCCGCCGTGCGGCTCACGATCGACGCCAGCCAAACCGGCGGCGCATATCTTGAACAGAAGAAGTTTCAATTTTCTTTGGACCCGGCATTGAGCGCGGCGCCGACGACCATGATCGTTTACGATCTCGACAAGATCGGCCCTGCGGCGCAGCCCGAGCTGCTCGCCTTTCTTGAAGAAGCGGAAGAGAAACTCTCTGACGTGCGCTGTCTCGCCAGCGCCAACGGCGACCTGCTGGAGAAAGTTTATCGCGGCGAATTTCTCGAAACGCTTTATTATAAGCTTGCGACCCTCACGTTGAAGCTGCCGCCGCTGCGTGACCGGGGCGACGATATTGTCGGCCTTGCGGCTTGGTTTGCCCGGAGTTACGCCGAGAAGCTTCGCATCGGCGAACCGAGTTTTTCCGTCGAAGCGAATCGTCGGCTGCGCAATTATCTCTGGTTCGGAAATCTCATGGAGCTTGAGACGGTAGTCGCCCGCACGCTGACCTTGCATCGGAAATCGACGATCGACGCAGTGGACCTGGTCTTCGATTTCGATGACGCGGCCGCCGCGGTGCCCGGTGATTTCACGGAATTCGTGCCGACGGTGAACGCAAAGATCGAACCGCCCGAGTCGCGCTTTCAGCCCTACGGCGCGAGCCATGCCAATGGCGTATCGGAAGGCCAACCGGTCGATTTGCATGTGCTCATTCATGAGCTCGCCCACGAACTTAAGAATCCGATGGTCACGATCAAGACTTTCGCGCAACTCCTCGGCGATCGCTATCAGGACGAAAATTTTCGCACTCGTTTTCAGGAAGTCGTCGGCGGCGACATCGAGCGCATGGATGACCTTCTGGAAGTGATGATCGAGTTCGCCGACTTCGCGGCGCCGCGCAAGGGCATTGTCGCCCTAGAAGAGAAGCTACGCGGCGTGCTCGACGCGATCCAACCGGACTGCGCCAGGCGACAGGCCCGCATCGAATGGAAAAAGAACGGCGCTGCCCACCCGGTGCGCGCCGACGAGGCGCAATTGGAGTACATCTTGAAAAACGTTCTGCTCGCCGCCTTGGGCCAGGCGCGCATGGGGAGCGAGATCGAGATCGAGCTGCCGGCGCCCAGCGTGGTGGCGATCAGCTATCAGCGCGAGGGCGGGCGGCTGGCGTCCATCGCTCATTATCTCGATGAAAAGGCGGGCGCGCAGGAAAACCTGCTGCCGCTCCGGGTGATCCTCGCGAAACATTTGTTGGAGACCAATGGTGGACGATTTGAAACGAGCGCGGGCGGCGACAAAGAAATTTTAAAAATGGAGTTTCCGGTTGCGAAGCACGGATAGTCAAGGAGATATGAGCCAACCTGTAATTTTAGTGGTCGATGATGAGGCGGGGGTGCGGCAATCCTTGCAGATGGTCTTCAACAAGGCCTACCGCGTGATCGAAGCCTCGGCCGCGGATGAGGCCATCCAAAAAGTCGCCGAGGAATCGCCGGATGTCGTGCTGCTCGACATCATGATGCCCGGCACCGACGGCCTCGCGGTCTTGAAGCAAATCAAATCGGTCAACGGCGATTGCCAGGTCATCATGCTCACCGGCCTCAACACGGCGCGCACGGCGTTTGCCGCCAAAGGAACCGGGGCGTTCGACTACGTGACCAAGCCGTTCGATGTGGAGGAACTGCGTCTGCGCGTCGAGCATGCGATGGAAAAAGTGCAACTGTCGCGTGAGCTCGAGCGCCTGAAGGAAGAAGTCGGGCGCAAGTACGGCGTCGATCACGTGATCGGCAAGTCCAAACAGATCGTCGATGTCTTCAAAGCGGTGAGCATGGTCGCGGCCAAAAAAAGCACCGTGCTGATCACCGGCGAAAGCGGTACGGGCAAGGAGTTGATCGCGCGCGCAATCCACTACAACAGCGACCGGCGCGCCAAGCCCTTCGTGGTGGTCAACTGCGCGGCTCTGCCGGACACCCTGATCGAAAGCGAGCTGTTCGGCTACGAGCGCGGCGCCTTCACCAACGCCTCGCAGAAGAAGGTCGGCCGCTTCGAGCTCGCCCACGGCGGCACGCTTTTTCTCGATGAGATCGGCGAGCTCAATCTCGGCACCCAGGCAAAGTTCCTGCGCGCCATCGAGCAGGAGACTTTTACCCGGTTGGGCGGCACTGACGAGATCAAAGTCGACGTGCGGGTGATCGCCGCCAGCAATCGCGATCTCGAACAGATGGCGAAAAACGCCGAGTTTCGCCCCGATTTGTTTTACCGCCTGAATGTCGTTGCGCTCCTGCTCGCGCCGTTGCGCGAACGGCGCGATGATATTGCGCTTCTGCTCGACCATTTTGTACGGCTCAAGGCGCAGGAGCATTCGATCTCGGCAAAGATCCTGTCGCCCGAGGTGGTGGATTTCTTCACTTCCTATCCGTGGCCGGGCAACATCCGCGAGCTGGAAAATCTGATCGAGCGCCTGACGATCTTGACGCCTCATGAAACCATCATGCTCCGCGACCTGCCGCCGGGAATGCGCTCCACCGATCAGACCGTGGCGCTCAAAGAGGACGTGCTGAGCGGCTCGCGTCCGCTCAGCGATGCAGTGGACGAATTCGAGCGGGAATTGATCGTCAAGGCGCTCCAGCGCACCGGCTTCAACCAGACCAAAGCAGCCTCGCTGCTTGGCACCAGCCGTCGGATTTTGAAATATCGAATCGAGAAATTGAAGATCAACGATCCCAACGATTCGGAAGCCGAAGTTAAATTATCGCCATGAGCGGACAAAATTGTTCCGCAACTGTTTTCTCTCTCCCGCATTTCATCAAAATCTACCGTTAAATTAGTAGTTTGCCGGTGCCAATGGGTGGCATATTCCTTGCTGATTGTCCGGGCATGGACTCCAGCAAACCGAGCATACTAATCGTCGACGACGAAATGGGGCCGCGAGAATCGCTCAAGATGATTCTCAACCCATACTACAACGTCCACACCGCGGAGCGCGGTATGCAGGCGGTCGAGATGCTGAAGCAGATCCCCGTCGATCTGGTCACGGTGGATTTGAAAATGCCCGGTTTTAGCGGCATCAACGTGCTGGAAAAAGTCAAACAGCATGACCCCGACATCGAAGCGATCATCATCACCGGCTACGGCTCGCTCGACACCGCCATCGAGGGGCTTCGGCTGGGCGCCTTCGACTACATTTCCAAACCGTTCGACGTGAATCACATTCTTTCTCTGGTCCGGCGCGGCCTGGAACGGCGCACGGCGAAGTCCCAGCTCCGCCAGGTCAAATCCGATTTCCTCTCCAACATCTCGCACGAGCTGAGGACGCCGCTCAGCGTGGTCGTCGGCTTCGTTTACCTGCTGCTCAACCAGGTGATCGGCAAGCTCACCGAAGACCAGCAGAAAGTTCTCGAGACCGTTTATCGCAATTCGGAAGAGCTGCTCGAGCTGATCGACAACGTGCTGTGGATGACTTCGCTCAACGCCGGCGACGCGAACGCGACCCTGGAACGATTCGACGCGCGCGACGTGGTCAGCGAGACTCTCAAGCGCCACGAGAAGCCGATCCGCGAGAAGGGCCTGCACGTGAACGTGCAGGGTGGCGACCAGGAGCTGTCGATCATCAGCGATCGCGCCAAGGTCGAGCGCATTTTTCAGAACGTTTTCAACAATGCCGTCAAGTTCACCGCCGAGGGATCGATCGACGTGAAGATCCAAGCGACGCCCGACAAGAGCGGCGTCGAATTCGAGATCGTCGACACCGGCGTCGGCATCGAAGAGAGCAAAATCGATTCGATCTTCGAACCCTTCCATCAGGCTGACAACTCAGCCCAGCGCGCCTACTCGGGCCTCGGCCTGGGACTCACGGTGGCGCGGCGGATGGCGGACCTGGTCGGCGGCAAGCTCAGCGTCGCGAGCCGGCCGGCTGCGGGCACGCGCGTTTCCATGATTTTTCCGTCGCAGGTCAACGTCACGGCGGGGGCGGGTGCGGAGCAGCGCAAATATGGATAAGGGCCGCTACATCTGGTGCCGCAAATGCGGCGCGATTCATCATGTAACCGATTTCGATCGCTACCCCGGTTACGCCGGGGCAGATGACGAGGCGCTGCCCGCCAACGATTGGCGCGACTTCATGGCGCGCCACGCCGGCCATCGGCTCGAGCCCATGACGGCTACCGGAAACGATCCTTTTCCTTCCGGTTCGGTTGGCGATCCGATGACCGTCGCATACCTCGAAGTCAGCAACGGCGCGGAAACGTTGCTACTGCGCCGAAGCCGCAAGAGCATCGATGTGCCGCTCGATTATGAGATCATAAAAGGCGCGTTGGTCGAAAACGGCGTGAGTCTGGAAATTCAAGAGCAGGCGATTCGCAAGGAGATGAAACTTCATTTTCGCTGGTCGCCCGCCGCGCCCTTGAGCGATGAGCAAATCAGCCGCTTTGTTTCTTTGTTTCGCCAGATCGTGAGCGGGATCGATCCTGCCGATGCGCAGGACGGCCTGCGTTCCGATAGAGATGAGGATGTCAGCTATTGCCGGCTCGATGCGGCGAGCATCGAAAATCTCATCGAAAGCTGCAGCTCTTGTTTCCCGCCCGCGGAATTAGCTTCCCTGCGCCGCTTCATCGAAACCCATAGCGCCGCCGACGACGTGATGGCGCTGCTGAAACGCCGGGCGGTCGCGGTTCAGCAGGCGGCCCAGTAGAAGTTCTCCTCGCGCGGCAAGCCCGCGAAAGAATTTTTCCGACTGAATTCCCGCAAACCTAAAGGTCTTTTTCCTCACTCGACCAGAACTTCGTCCGTTTTGTCCACTTCTTTGAGTCGGACCTGTACGTTGCCGGCGGCGGAAAGATTGATTTTCTTACCGACGTAGTTGGCGGCAATCGGAAGCTCGCGACCGCCGCGGTCGATCATGACCGCGAGGTGGATCATGCGCGGCCGGCCCAGGTCGATCAGGTGATCGACGGCGGCGCGTACGGTGCGGCCGGTGTTGAGCACGTCGTCGAAGAGCACGACAATCCTGTTGGCGATGTCGAAGGGAATGCGCGTGTGATCGATGGTACCGCCGGGCAAGAGCGCGTTTAGATCGTCGCGGTAGAGCGTGATGTCCATCTCGCCGATCGGGATTTCCTTGCCGTGGCGCTTGCGGATCACTTCGGCGAGTCGCTTGGCGACGTAGGGCCCACGGGTGCGGATGCCGATGAACACGATCGCATCGAGATTGCCGTAGGCGCGGATCATCTCGCGCGCGAACCGTTCGAAGATCGCTTTGATCTGCGCCGAGTTGAGGATGCGTTTCGGTCTGGACTTAGAGGTTTTCATTGGCGACTCGAATCATCGTTTCCATCAAAAGCTGGGCGCCGAGGGCGATGTCGTCGGGATCGCTCCATTCGAGCGGGTTGTGGCTGATGCCGCGGCGGCTTGGAATGAAGATCATCCCCGCCGGCGCGATTTTCGCCATCTGCATGGCGTCGTGTCCGGCGCCTGACGGCATGATCTCGTAATCGATTTCTTTCCGATCGCACAATTCTTGAGTGAGCCGGAGCAGGCGTTTGTCGAGCGGCACCGGATCTTCCGAGCGGATGTCGAGGATTTCCACGCCAACCCGGCGGCTTCGGGCGATGGCTGCGGCGCGTTGTTTGACCCGACCCGCGACCCGTTCTTTCGATTTCGCCGAGGTGCTGCGAATGTCGATGGACAGCTCGGCGCGCCCGGGCACGGCATTGATGACGCCCGGCTCGATTTTCATCGCGCCGACCGTGCCGACCACGCGGCCCTTCGCCATGGACGAATATTTGCGGCAAATCGTCTCCACGGACTCGATCAGTTGCGCGGCGGCGACGAGCGCGTCCCTGCGCATTTCCATCGGCGTGGTGCCGGAGTGATCGGCCTGGCCGGTGAAGATCGCTTTGAAGCGGCTCGGTGCCGCGATCGAGGTCACCAGGCCGATTTTTTTTCCGATCGCCTCGAGAATCGGTCCCTGCTCGATGTGCAGCTCGAGGTAAGCTTTCACGGTTTTCGGGTTGCGCGCCAGGCTCGGCAGATGGCGCGGCGAGATTCCCAGGCCGGCGAGCACGTCCGCGAGTTTGGTTCCCTGGGAATCCACTGCGTTGGTCAGATCCTTGGCCTGCACTTCGCCGGCGACCAGACTGCTGCCGAGAGTGGAGAAGCCAAAACGGCTCGATTCCTCGCCGACGAAGCAGACCACTTCGATCGGCGCGCGCAGGGCGACCTTGTTTTCATGGATGGTGCGGACTGCTTCGAGAGCGCCAATCACGCCCACCGGCCCGTCGTATTTGCCGCCGTGGATGACCGTATCGAGGTGAGAGCCGGCCAGCACCGCGGGAGCTTTCGGATCGTGGCCTTCGAGGCGTCCGAAGATATTGCCGATGGCGTCGATGTGGATTTGCAGCCCGGCCTGGCGCATCAGGTGAATCAGCACTTGGCGGCTGCGCAGTTCCTTGATCGAAAACACGAGCCGCGTGACCGAGCCGTGATTGCCGATCCCGATGCGGCCGATGGCGTTCAAATCGCGCATGAGGCGGCGTTTGTCGACGACAAAGTCACGGAGTGAAGCCGGCGCGGCGGCAGCGGACGGTCGCTTCATGCGATCGCATCTTAGCAGCTTCCCACCTTCGGTGAAAATCGATTTTCCGCCCGGCAATTTGTTGGAAAGCCTCCGGCGCTGTGTTATAGGCAGCTATACCGCGCCGCTGAAAGGTCTTTTCGATGAGCGAAGTTTCTAAAAAAGTCGCCGAGATGCTGCTTTCGAGCCAGTCGATTGCGGTCTACACCGACAAACCGTTCGTGTTCGTTTCCGGCCGCATCTCGCCGGTCTACATCGACTGCCGCAAGCTCTTGTCGTTTCCCGCGGAACGCGAATACATCGTTACGGCGTTGGCCAAAAAGGCCGAGTCCGACATCGGCCTCGACAAGATCGACGTGGTCGCCGGTGGCGAGACTGCGGGTATTCCCTACGCGTCGTTCGTATCTCATCTGATCAAGAAGCCGATGATCTATATTCGCAAGCAGCCCAAAGGCTATGGCGGTACCAAACAGATCGAGGGCATATTAGAGGCCGGCAAGCGGGTGATGCTGGTGGAAGACCTGATCACCGATGGTCTCAGCAAGCTCCGCTTCAATATCGGCATCCGCGGCGCAGGCGCGAAGATGACGACCTGCCTGTGCGTGTTCGACTATGCGTCCGATCGACTGAACCAGCACGAAGGCAAAGTGAATCTTGCCAAGAACGATATTGACCTCCACGTGCTCTCCAACTGGGACGACGTGTTGGATACGGGCTTGAGCAAGAGCTACTTCAGCGAGGAATCGAGCCGGCAGATCATCGATTTTCTCAAGGACCCGGAAAACTGGGGAAGGAAGATGGGATTCGTCTAAACGTTGCAAGAGCGCCGGTCTTTGTAAATGGATGCAGGGGCACGGCACGCCGTGCCCCTGTTGTTTTCGGCGCCATGAGTCTTGTTGCCGAGGTGTGAAATGAAAACACTGATTCGCAACGCGCTCATCGTGACGATGAACGCAAACGACGAGATCGTCGAGCATGGCGCGATCGCGATTGACGGCAATCGCATCGTCTACGTCGGCCCGATTGAGTGGACGCCGGCGGATTCCTTCGACCGAGTTATCGAGAGTGATCGCTTGATCGCACTGCCCGGTCTGGTCAATGCTCACTGCCATTCGCCGGCCAATCTGGTGCGCGGCATGTTGCCGAGCAAGCCGCTGGAGATCTGGCGCGCCTATTATCGCGCGTCGCTGCGCGACATGCGCGATGACGATTTCTACGCCAGCGCGCTTCTGGGCGGCATGGAAATGCTCAAGAACGGCGCCACCACCGTGCTCGATCATTTTGCCGGCAGTCCGGCGTGCCGTTTCATGGGCGCTGGCGCGGCCATTCAGGCCATGCGCGATCTCGGCCTGCGTCACGTCGCCTCCCTGACCATCACGGACAAAAATTACGAAGACACGATACCGATCGGCAAGACCGCCACGGCCCTCGCGGGTGAGATCCAGCGCATGAGCGCGAGCGAAGCGAAATCGGCGCGCGCCTGGCTCGACGAGTGTCAGGAATTTATTGAAGCGTTTCACGCGCCGGAAAAACTGACGACCGCGTGTCCCGGGCCGTCGGCCGTGCAGCGCTGCAGCGACGAGTTGCTTACCGGCGCCGCCGAGCTGGCGCGCAAGAAAAACCTGCCGATCCACATTCACCTTGCCGAGACCAAAGCGCAGGCGGTGATGGGGCGCCAACTCTACGGCGCTTCGCTGCTGCGCCACCTCGACGATCTCGGCGCGCTCGACAGCAACGTTTCGCTGGCGCACTCGATCTGGATCGAAGAT
>Ga0070681_10004434_pt1 | contig 13372 bp, 11 predicted proteins | sample KBSC83BmetaG_FD_65650 | JGI IMG/M metagenome (GOLD analysis project Ga0070681, IMG submission 65650) | Corn rhizosphere microbial communities from Kellogg Biological Station, Michigan, USA - KBS C8-3B metaG | ecosystem: Host-associated > Plants > Roots > Rhizosphere | place: USA: Michigan... | reverse complement strand
TCGTCAACTACTTCAACGTCGACGACTGGCGCGACCGACTCCCAGCCGGGCCGTGGTGGGAACGCAACGGAGAAAGGCGGAGCAAGTCAGTCGCGAAACGCCTCGTCGCCGAGTTGGTCGAGGAAGGACGCCTTCTTCCGGCCAGCGTTGAAGGCTGGTCCGAGCCGGCGTATCTCGCACCCGGTGCGCGTGTGCCGCCAAAGGTCGACGCCCGAGCGCTCGTGGCGCCATTCGACTCGCTCGTGTGGGAACGCGATCGAATCGACCGGCTCTTCGGAATGAAATACTCGATCGAGATCTACACGCCCGAAGCGAAGCGCGTGTACGGCTACTATGTGTTCCCGTTTCTGCTCGGCGACACGCTCGTTGGCCGATGCGATCTCAAAGCTGACCGCCAGCGCAAAGTGTTGATGGTGCGAACGGCCCATCTCGAGCCGGGGCAAAATGCTGTGCGCGTGGCACGCGCACTCGCCGATGAATTGGAGCTCGTTCGAACGTGGCTCGAGCTCGATCGAATCGAGGTCGGGCGCCGCGGCAAACTCGCCGCGAGTCTGCGCAAAGCAGTTCGCTAACTCACGATCCGCCGAGTGCAGCGCTCACAGCGTTGTACGTCGCTTTCTTTCCGAACGAGTCGTCGAACAACAGCGCCTGTCCGTATCCAGGGAAGGTGCCTGGAATCCATGACTCGCCGTCATTCAGTCCCCAGACGACGATCGCTTCGCAGGCGGACACGGCGAGACACGCCGACACGACATTCGAGAATCCCTGCGTCTGCGCGGAGAGCTCGGCGGAAGTAGCGCCGGGTGTGCGAACGCGGATGTCGAGCTCCGTGATGTGAATCTTGAGCCCGAGGGCGGCAAAGCGATTGAACGTCGCGACCAGCACGTCCTTCGATGGAACGCCGGTTCCGTCGGCGTTGACCTGGAAATGCGACTGGAAGCCAATGCCGTCGATCGGCACGCCGCGCGCTTTCATCCCGCTGATCATCGCAAATGCCGAGTCCTGTTTTACGCCGGGGAACTCGAGGTTGTAATCGTTATAGAACAGCTGCGTGGCTGGATCGGCCGCACGCGCCTCCTTGAATGCAAGGTCGATGTACGACGGTCCAATGGTCGTCGCCCACGGTGAGCCGGTGGTGCGAAGCGTTCCCGAGCCGTCGTTGATGGCTTCGTTCACGATATCCCACGCAGCAACTTTTCCTTTGTAGTGCCCAACGACGCTGTCGACGTGTTCCTTGAGTACGACCTTGAGCGTTTCGGGATTCCACGTCGTGCTGGTCAGCCACGCTGGGTTCTGCTGATACCACGCAAGCGTATGGCCGCGGACTTTCATGCCGTTCGCCTGCGCAAATGCCACCATCGCGTCGGGATTCGTCCAGCGGTACTGATATCGTCCGTCGCGATGGATGGAGCTCCACTTCATCACGTTTCCCGCGACGATCATGTTGAACTCATGCGCAACGACGGTATCGTACGCCGCGGGATTCGTGCCGAAGAACGTCGCGTCAACCGCGACCCCGAACGAGCGAGACTTCGCCGCGGCGAGGCTGCGCAACATGGTCGTGACTGGAGGAGTCGTCACGCACTTCGACTGCGAGGGGTCCTGCTGACAGGTCTTCTCGGCGGGAACCGTCGGGCCGCTGTCGCTACCGCCACACGCAATCACTGCGCAGAGGGTCAGCGAGAATATCCGCGATATCGCGATCTCACGAGGCATGCCGGAGTATGATATCGCGACGCGCGTCACGCGAGTACGTCGAGACGCTAAAGCACCTCAATACTGCCGAACAGCGCGATTAGATCTCGTGCGAGCGCGCAAATCGTGCGATGTGCTCGGCCGCTCGGTACGCTAGCGCCTGAATGGTCATCGTCGGCTGGCCGCGTCCAGAGGTCACGAAACTGCTTCCGTCACAGATGAAAAGATTCGGAACGTCGTGCGCGCGGTGATATCGATCGACGACTGATTCACGTGGATCGTTCCCCATGCGCGCCGTGCCGAGGAGATGGACGCCGCTGTCGATCGGCAGGACGGGCTGGTTCCACACGCGTGAAGCGCCTGCCGCCTCCATCAGCTCCTGCGTTCGATCGCGAAACCACCGCTTTGTCTCCATGTCGTCCGGATGATCTTGATACGTGAGGCACAGTGCCGGACGACCGAACTGGTCGCGATGCTCAGGATCGAGCGTGATTCGATTGCTCGCCACGGGAAGCGTCGTCAAGTGCGCGGCAAAGCGAACGGAGTGCGTGTAGTAGTCGCGCAGCGCCCGTTTGAATTCGCTTCCCCACGACGGCAGATCTTCAGGCAGTCCGTTGACGGCGAATCCGATGGGTCCGTTGTTGAATCGCGCATCGATTCCGCCACCGCCATAGAAGCCGCGCTTCGGATCTGACTCGTAGAAATCAAGAAGAATCCGGCTGACGACGTGTCCCTTGTACTCGTTCGTCGGATGGTCGAACCGTCCCGTCGTGCTCGACCCACCGTTGAACATGATGTGGGAACCGACCACGCCGCTCGAGTTCGCGAGTCCATGCGGAAAGGCCGGCGACGCCGACATCAGCAGCAGACGCGTCGTCTCGGCGCCGTTTGCGGCAAGAACGACGGCACGCGCCAACTGGCGACGCTCCTTCCCTTCTTTATTCCAATATGCGACACCGGTCGTGCGACCGGCCGCGTTCATCTCGACGCGAAACACGGTGGAGTCCGCCCGAATCTCGCAACGGCCCGTTGCAACCGCTTTCGGAATCACCGATGCGAGCGTCGACGACTTGGCGCCGAACTCGCAGCCATAGGCATAGCAGTGGCCGCAGCCCATGCACGCCGAGCGTCCGTCATACCGCTGTGAGAGGATGGCCATCGGCGCGACCTGCGCGTGCAATCCCAAACTGTGCGCCGCACGTTCGAGCAGCACGCCCGACGATTTGTTCGGCAGCGGAGGCAGCGGGTATGGACGCGACCGTGGCGGATCGAACACGCCCGGCGCGCCGGAAACGCCGACTTCCCAGTCGACCTTCGTGTAGTACGGCTCGAGCTCCTCATACGTCACCGGCCAGTCGGCGAACCCCGTGCCGCTGATCGGACCCAACACCGACCGCTCCTTGAAGTCGATCGGGCGAAAGCGCCAATAGTTCGCGGTGAAGTGCACGCTGCTGCCGCCGACGCCGCGGCGGTACAACAATCCCCGCCCGGGGTTCCGGCGCATCGACTCCGCGTCAGTGATTCGAAAACTCTGATACGGCTCGACGCCCGTGTTGAGCATCGCGCCTTCGCGCTCGACCGCCATCTCGTCGTGCGTGAACTGACTCGGCTGCTGCCACGGACCTTGCTCGAGCACCACAACATCGAAGCCGGACGTGGCAAGCTCTTTCGCCAATACACCGCCAGCGGCGCCAGAGCCCACGATGACAAAATCGACTGTTTCGTTCTCGCTGAACGTGCGTTGGTTCATGCGGCTGAATGCGCCGGCGCAGCGCCGGATTGCGAGTCGTACCAGCCGAAGGGAGCCGTGTACATATCGTGGTCTTCCTTTCCGATCATCGCCCATCCTGCTCGGCCGATGTTTCCGCCATACGACGGATCGGCGAACGTTCCGATGAGCACGAGGGTACGTGCCTCGGTGAAGAAGCGTTCGCTTTCGATCCGCTTCATGATGGCGATTTGCTGAACGCCCGAGAGCGATGCAAAGCCGCCTGTCGCGTCGAACGCGCTCGCACGGAAATCGAGCTCGGCGAGGCCGGCGCGAATCAGCGGCGCGATCTCGGCGAAGGACGACGTCCCGAGTGCACGATCGATGAAGTGCACGGCGCCTGCCTCCACCGCACCTGGACCGTCGTCCGACGGGAGGATCTGGGCCGCGAACGCTCGCATCGTTCGCGCTTCGCTCGGATTGAGATGTGTGAGCGCGACATCCCGACGCGCATCTTCTCGAGCGCACCCGGCAAGCGCCGAGATCCACGGCAGGTGAAACGTCAGCCAGCCAAGTGAGGCGGCTCCGCCCGATTCAGCCAGAAAGCGTCGGCGCGACAGCAGATCTGCGCACATGTATACGAAACGCGCTCCATTACAGGGAGCGGACATATGCCTCGGAAATGCCACCCTCTCGCGGCGCGCGCCATTCCCGATTCTCTTTTGGATATGCCGAGCCGGTCTGGATCGTCCGTGCTGCTGGCCGCACGCAGCCTGCTCTGGGTTGTGTTGATGCCGGGAGTCGTCGCCGGCTACATCCCGTGGCGTCTTTTCGGCGTGGATCGATCGATCTTCGATTCCGTCGACGCGCGCCTCATCGTAGGGCTAGTCGTTTTCATCACGGGGGTCGTGCTGCTCGCCGTTTGCGTGTGGGAGTTTGCAAAGCGCGGGCGCGGTACACTCTCGCCGGTGGATCCGCCGACGCAGCTCGTCGTTCGCGGATTGTATCGCTATGTCCGCAATCCGATGTATCTCGCCGTATCGCTCATTCTATTTGGCGAGGCGATCGCTGCGCGATCTGTCGATCTGGTGATCTACTGGGCGGTCTTCTTCACGATCACGAACCTGTTCATCATCGGGTTCGAGGAGCCGGATCTTCGCCGGCGATTCGGCGCATCGTACGATGAGTACACGGCGCGCGTGGGACGATGGATTCCGTCACGCTCGTTCAAGGCAACGGAAAGTGGCGGCGAAACGCACGCTCGCCGTCCGCAGTGAACAACAGCGCGCGTGACGATTGCGCGCGACGCGCCCATCCGCGCTCGAGACAGTAGGACAAAAGCGCCGCGCCAACGGAGCCGCCGAGGTGATTGCGACGCTCGCTCCAGTCGAGGCAGACGCGGCAGAGCGGTCGTCGCCGCGAGCTCAGACCAGCGACATCGATCCCGAGGCCTTTGAAATAATCGGCGCCGGCTTCGCTGAGTTCCGCGCCATCGTTGCCCACCTGAATGAGGCGGCGGCACGCGAGACTTTCATACGCGAGCACGCCCAACTCACCCGCGATGTGATCGTAACACACACGAGCTTTGCGCATGAGCGGATCGCGAGGGCCGAACGTTCGCGTTTTCGTTCGGCTTTCCGTTACCGTCGCGAGTCGCTCGAGCAGATCCGCGACGCCGCTGTCGGCCAACCGGAAGTATCGATGTCGGCCTTGAACAGCGACGCTCACGAGGCGCGCCTCGAGCAACTTGGCGAGATGTGAGCTCGCCGTCGACTTCGTGATGCCGGCTGTCGTCGCGAGCTCCGTTGCAGTGTGAGCCCGGCCGGTCATGAGCGTTTGCAGCATTTGCGCGCGAACGCGGTCGCCAATCAGGGACGCGACGGACGCAATATCGGGTGCATCGGTCATGCTTCGACGATAATACCTGGGACGACGCCCATGGTTCGATCGTCGTCGAACCGATACACGAAGCTCGCGAACGCGCCTCAGCGCGTGTCAGTCGCCCGGATGTAGACGTCTTCCTGCGCGAGGACGGTCGGATCGCCCGAATGCAGGATTAGCAAATCGGCCTGGATCACCGCGACCGCCGACGTACCGGTCGGATAGTCGGCGAGCGTGATTTGCGCGCCCGAGATCGAATACGCGCCGTGATACAGATCGAGAGTGAACACGTGCGTCGCGGGATGATAGCGGACGTAGACCGAGCTGTACGTCGCGTCCCTGGCAAGGGCCAAGCGGCCGGCGAGAACCATGTATGGATCGGCAGTGCTGCCGAATGTGCCGGGGATCTGCTGTCCGCCCTGGCTCAAGAGGTCGTACCAGTCCGATCCTGTCGGCATGGTGATGCCGTAGGCATCGAATGCCAGCGATGCGCCGCCCTCGAGCGACGCGGTGACCTGGTTTGGCCCGCTGACATCGCCCAGCGTCCACGAACCGCTGTTTGCGAGGCCATGGCTGTCGCTCTTCACCAGCTTCGTGGCGACGACCCCGTCGCCGAGTGTCACGGTGAAGCTGACGTAGACATTTGGAACCGGAGCGCCGGCCGGATCCAGGACTTCGACGGCCGGCGCGGCGGCAACCGTAATTCCGGGCGCGGCAGTCTGGACCGCGCGCGCCGTCGGCGCCACGACTAAAGACAATGCTCCTTCGGGAGCCGCGGGCTCACTCGAACATCCCGCGACGATGATCGCCGTGCAGGCTGCGGCGCTCATCCGGAGCAGAAGCGACTTCATCCGTATTTCCTCTCGAACAGAACGAGGCTCGGCTCAAGGTCCGGCTATCGCAGCGACGCGAAATCGTCCGGCAGGTTGCCCCGGCATGGCGGCGCTCCCACTTCTGGGCTTCGGCTACCGGGTCGAAAAGTCCCAGGCGCTGCGTCAGAAGTCTTCGTCCTAAAACGCTCAAGCCAGCGTTAAGGCAACACAGAACCTCGCATCGAGGTCCGCACTCAGCAACGGCCCATTTTTCCCCGACAAAACATGCCGCGACACGATCGAGGCGGTTCTTTACAGATTCTAAATGGCGGCATCGCTGATGCAGTTGGGGAGGCTGGACCATTGCATCAGCGTTGTCGCTAGATGGCTCGCCACGTCACTCGGCTGGCATCGACTATCACCTCGGAGCGCATCGTCTGTATGGTCAGTCTGCCGAAGTTTTTCGGAGGAGCCGCCCGGCGTCTTTTCGGCTTTCCGTTCGATCGAACGAAGCCGGATCCCCCGATGAGCGAGCTCGCCGTGGAGGCCGCGCGCGAGCTCATTGAAGCGGGCATCGAGATCGAGGTTCCTGTCTCGCCGCGATCGTCAGATCGCAACCCGCTGACGCGCGGTTAGGATCCGCGCAGGACGTTCATCGGATCCACGCTCGCGGCGCGACGGGCCGGCACCCAGCTGGCGAGCAATGCGACGCCCGCCAGAACTCCAATCACGCCTGCGAACGCGATCGGGTCTTCAGTGCTCACGCCATAGACCATTCCCTTGAGGAATGTCGTAAGGAAGAATGCGCCGATACCGCCCGCCACGAGCCCACCGGCAGCGAGCAGCGCGCCCTCTCGCAACACGAGTTGCAACACGTCCGCGCGACGCGCGCCAAGGGCGATCCGCACGCCAATCTCTTGTCGCCGCTGCGTGACGACGTACGACACCACGCTGTAGATCCCGAGTGAGGCGAGCAACAGCGCCACAGCGCCAAACACGCCGACCAATACCAAAGAGAAGCGCCGATCGGCGACCGACGTCGAGACCACCGTTTCCATCGTCCGCTCTGCCACCGGGAGATCGGGCCGGATCTGGTGAACGATCGACCGCACCGACGCGATGATCGACGTCGGATCGCCATCGAATTGGACGACGAGATTGAGGTTGCCCCATGCCGTCGTCCGCTGACGGAGGGCCGCGTAGAACGTCGGCTGCGGCGGATTCGCGAGGTTTTGATCGCGAACATCGCCAACCACACCGATGATCGTGAACGGCTTCAGATTGCCATCCATGTTGCCGAACTGAATGACTTTCCCGATCGGATCCTGATTCGGCCACTTTTCCTTGGCGAGCGACGCACTGATCACCGCAACGTGCGGCGCGTCCTCGGTATCACTGCTGCGGAACGACCGGCCGCGCTCGACCGGAATACCCATCGCGTCGAAGTAGTTGCCGTCGACGAGAGTGAAATTCGCGGTACCGCTTCGCGCCGGGTCTTTCACGAGCAGCGGATACATCTTCATGTCGATCTGTTCGTCGATGCGCGTCATGATGATGTACGTGCCGTCAGGCCCGGTGTTCACGAGCGGCACACCATTCGACGCGCCGACGTTCATGACGCCTGGCACACCACGGACGCGGCCCATCACATCTTTGAAGAACGCTAACCGACCCTGCGCGGCTTCACGGCCAGACGCGAAGGGGAGCGCAACGTCGACGATCAACGCGTGATTCGTTCGATAGCCAGGTTTCACGTCCATCAGATGGAGAAAGCTCCTGGCGAGAACGCCCGCGCCAACCAGCAGAACCACCGTCAACGCCATCTGGCTGACGACGAGCGCTCGCCGAATCGTTGCGCCCGAACCCAACCCTGCCTGCGTACGCTGTGACGACGACAGCGTTTCGCGAATCTCGGCGCGGGTGGCCTGCCACGCGGCGATGATCCCGATCGCGAACGCCGTGACGATGGAGACGAGCAACGCGAAGCCCAGAACGGGCAGATCGAGGTGGACTTCGTCCGCACGCGGAAGCTTTCCTGCCGCCAGAGCGACGAACACGCGAACGCTCAACGCCGCGAGTGCGATGCCGGCCAGTCCGCCGACGACGGCCAGCGCGCCGGATTCCGTCAGCACCTGACGCACGAGACGTCCTCGACTCGCGCCGAGCGCCATGCGAACGGCCAGCTCGGACCGTCGCACGACCATGCGGGCGACCAGCAGATTGATGACGTTCGCACACGCGATCAACAACAGAAACGCGGACGCGCCGAGCAAAACGAAGAGCGTCGTTCGAACTTTGCCGACGAGCTGTTCGTGCAACGGGATGATTTGGGAATCAGCCATCCACGTGTCGTCGCCGTACGTCTGCTTCATTCGTCGCGACAGGCCGCTGAGATCTCGGCTCGCCTGCTCGACCGTGACTCCATCGCGCAAGCGTGCGACCACGCGCCAGCCGCCCGAGCTGCGGCTCATGTTTCGCTTTTCGATGTCGTGCGGCATCCATAGCTCGTTGCCCGCCGGAACGTCCAGGTTCGGCGGCATGACCCCGATGATCGTCACGAGCTGTCCGCCGATGGTGACGGCGCGACCAATCGCGCTCTGCTCGCCGCCAAGATGCGTGCGCCAAAATCGATCGCTGATCACCGCTGTTGGCCGCGCGCCGAGTTGAAGCTCCTCGTCGCTGAAGAGACGTCCGAGCTCCGGGTTAACCGCGAACACCGCGAAGAATTCGCGGCCGGAAACCGTAGCCGCGCGCGCTCGAATCGGCTCAGCCAGTCCGTTGACGGTGACAGGTCCAGACGGTGACATCTGCGCCATCACCGAGAAGTCGCGCGTCTGTTCCTTCCAATCCAGGAAGTTCGGCTCGGATAGGCTGCCCTGCTGACCCTGCGGCCCGATGGAGAACAGCTGGACGATTCGATCCGATCGGCTGTACGGGAGGGGCCGAAGGAGAACGCCGTTCACGACGCTGAAGATCGCCGTCGTGGCACCAATGCCGAGTGCCAGCGTGAGCGTCGTGACGAGGAAGAAGCCCGGATTGCGCGCGAACGAGCGCGCCACGAATCGAATGTCCCGCCGAAGTGATTCCATACGATGATCTCGGTGAACCAGAAGTGCAGATCCCTCGCTTGTGGCTCGGGATGACCAGGGCAATACGAAGGCTCGCGTGCACTCGTTTCGACAGACCGGTGGGACGGAAGGTTGTTAGCCTGTCACGAGCGGCTTACCATGGGGGATGAACCTCGTCGTCAATCCGACCATCCTTCCGATGCTCGCGAATCGCGCGGGTGACCTCCCGCCGGGCGAAGGTTGGATTTTCGAGCCCAAATGGGACGGATTCCGCGCGCTGATCTTCCGCGACGGCGATGAAACCTTCATCCAAAGCCGCGACGAAAAGCCGCTCGACCGGTACTTCCCCGAGCTCCTCGACCCAATCAAGGCGGAGCTGCCGGACAAGTGCGTGCTCGACGGCGAGATCGTCATCGCCACAAACGACGGGCTCGACTTTGAAGCGCTGCAGCTTCGTCTTCATCCCGCCGCATCTCGCGTGAAAATGTTGGCCGGACAGATTCCCGCGTCGATCGTTTTTTTCGACGTGTTGTGCGAAGGTGATCGCGACCTGCGCGACACACCATTCAGTGAGCGCCGAGCGATTCTCGAACGGATCCTCGCGAATGCAACGCCGCCGTTGCACATCACTCCCGCGACGCGCGATCGCGCGACCGCGAGCGACTGGTTTCGACGATTCGAGGGTGCGGGACTCGACGGCGTCGTCGCGAAGCCCGATCGCGGCGCCTACGAGTCGAATAAGCGGGTGATGCTCAAAGTGAAGCACGAGCGCGATTGCGATTGTGTCGTCGCGGGCTTTCGCTGGCACAAAGGCGGCCAAGGAAGTGCCATTGGCTCGCTGCTTCTTGGACTCTTCAACGACCAAGGCCGCCTCGAGCACGTCGGCGTCTGCGCGAGCTTTTCAATGGCGAAGCGAAAGGAGCTCGTGACATTTCTCGCACCGTATCGCGAGAATGCGCTCGAGGAACATCCGTGGCGCGATTGGGCCGAGTGGGAGTCGTCCGCGGAGAGTGCTCCGCAACGACGGCCGGGCGGCGGCAGCCGTTGGAGCCAAGGCAAAGATCTGTCGTGGGAGCCGCTGCGACCTGAGCTCGTGCTCGAAGTCGCGTACGATCACATGCAGGGCAGTCGCTTTCGGCACACGGCCCAGTTCCGCCGGTGGCGGCCCGACAAGAAGCCGAGCGACTGTACATACGCGCAGCTCGAGATCGTGCCGCCGCACGAGTTGGCGGCGATCTTCGCGACGGGTCGTTAGTAGATCGTCATCCCGAGCGCAGCGAGGGATCTGCACTTCATGACGTAAGTGCAGATCCCTCGCTGCGCTCGGGATGACAAGAAGGGGCGCTCGGGATGACAAGAAGGGGCGCTCGGGATGACAAGAAGGGGCGCTCGGGATGACCGAGTTGACTACTGCTTACACGGACCCTTCGGGTCCGGCTTCGGCTGATCGACAATGATGCGGTGATCGAGGTTGCCCACGCGCACCGCGAGCGCGTACACCAGGTGCGCGACGTCGGCCATGTGATCGTAGTCGATGTACTGCGGCTCGTCCGTCAGCTGATGGTAGTCCGCGTGGCCGCCCGTCGTCATGAACACGACCGGAATGCCCCACTTCGCATACGACCAGTGATCGCTTCGGCAGTAGATGTTCTGCGGATGGCCGTTCGCGTCGATGCTGTAATCGAAGTTGAAGCCGAGCTTCTCGTCCCTGTTCACCTTCTCGACGAGATCGCCGAGCTCCGTCGACAGGCGGCGCGAGCCGACGAGCTGGAGATATCCCTTGCCGCCGTGCAGGAGCGAACCGTCCTTCGCTTCGCCAGTCGCGTCGGTCGAACGGCCGCGGCCAACCATATCCATGTTGAGCTGCGCGACGATCGAATCTCGCGGAACCGACGGCAGCGGATGATCCGTGAACAAACCGGAGCCGAGCATTCCGAGCTCTTCGCCCGTATGCCATACGAAAACGACCGAACGCTTCGGCTTCACCTTGGCATTTGCGAACGCCTCCGCGATCTCGAGAACCGAGACGCTGCCTGAGCCGTCGTCGTCGGCGCCGTTGTAGATCGAATCCGCGCGTGCACCACCATGCAGTGCGTGCAGCGAATCCGTGATCGCTTTGACTTTAACCGCCTGCTCCGGCGACGCCACCATCCGTGGATTGTCCGCGCCCTGCGGCATCACGATCTCCATGAACGCCTTCACAGAATCGTGATCGGCCGGCCGGCGGCTGAATCCCACGTGATCGTTGTGCGCGCCGATCGCGACGAACTCACCCTTCAGCTTGGGATCGCTGCCCTCGAGAATCGCGATCACGTTTCGGCCGACCTGTTTCGGGTCGTCCTTGAAGTGGACGTCGCTCGTGATCGACTTGCCTGCAGCGCCCTTCGCGAGCTCGCTGATCGGGCCGCCCAGGATGGCTTCAGCCATCTTGTTGGTGACCGTGATGTTGAGGGGCAACTCATCCGGTCTGAGAAACGCCGGACGCACCGGCGCGAACGCGTTCTGGAGCGCGGCGGGGCTGAGCTCTGGAGCGATGAGGGCGGCCGCCAGTACAGTCGAATAGACCGCCGTATATCGCTTGTAGCCTTCCGAGCCGAAGAACTTCGCCTGGTCGAACCCCGGTGGAATCACGAACGGTTTCATCAGGACGAGCTTGCCCTTGATCTGTTCGAGCGACGGAATGTTCACGGTGTCGAGCACCGTCCCGCCAAACACAACCGGCGCGTCCACGAACTGCTTCGGCGTGCCATTCGACGCAGCCAGGAAGTCGACGCCCGCTTTGAACGTCTGCCCCGCTCCAGTGATCGTTGACGCACTGTCGAGCACGCGCGTCGCGAACGGCAAATTCTGGAAATACGTCCCATTCTCGCCGCCAGGCTTGAGCCCCATCCGCCGAACTTCGCTCTCGATGTACGCGGTGCCTTTGTTGTTGTACTCCGTGCCAACCTGACGGCCCATCATGGAATCGTCGGCAAACTTGTACAGCCGCGTCATCAAATCGCCGGCGCTGATATCGGCCTTCGTCGGCGGACCGGAGTACTTGAGCGGAAGCTCCTTTGCCTGGGCCATGAGCGCCGAGGGCAGGACGATTGTGAGCATCGCGCCTACGGCAGCGATGGAGTGGCGTGCGAACATGACGATAAGGGTCGAAGGCTCTGGGGAAGCCGCGGCGTCGCGGGACCATCGATGAGACGCGAACGGCGGGATGGGACGGCCATGTGAAGATGGCAGTCGGCAGTCGTTCGCGAAACGTCGCGCGGCGAACGTGCGGAAATTGTAAAGGACCCCCAGAAGTAACTACAGCCAGCCTTTTTCGCGCGCGATCCGTGCCGCTTCGACCCGGTTCTTCGCGCCGAGCTTGGTGATCGCGTCGGAGAGGTAGTTCCGCACGGTGCCCTCGGAGAGTTGGAGATGCCCGGCGATCTCTCCGCCATTCGCGCCGTCGCTTGCCAACCTGAGCACCTGGCGCTCGCGATCGTTCAATGGATCGCGCTCCGTCCACGCTTCCTGCGCCAACTCCGGCGCCACCGCACGCATTCCGCCGTGCACTCGGCGAATTGCATTGGCCAGCGTATCGGCAGGACTGTCTTTTAGGAGATAACCAAGCGCGCCGGCATCCAGCGCGCGGCGCAGATAACCTGCACGAGCGAACGTGGTCAGGATGACGACTCGCGTTCGCGGATGTCGCGCAGTCACGGCCGCGGCGACTTCGAGCCCCGACAGATGAGGCATCTCGATATCAGTGAGCAGCACGTCGGGCATCTCGCTGGCGACCAGCTCGAGCGCGTCGCGTCCGTCTCGCGCTCGCCCGACGACTTCGATGTCACGCTCGATCTCCAGCAACGCGGCGAGCGCACCAAGAACCATCGACTGATCTTCGGCGACGACGACGCGGATCATGGCCGTGCACTCGCCACAGGTTCGAGCGGAATTGCGACGGTGAGGCGCATTCCACTGTGCGATGTGGACGTCACATATCCGTCGACGGCTTCTACTCGCTCGCGCATCCCGCGGAGACCGGCGCCCTCGGGGCGTTTCGCGCCGCGGCCGTCGTCCGCAACCTCGAGAATTGCGCGACGCGTCGGCGATTCATGCCATGTCCGAATCGTTGCTTGCGACGCGCCGGAGTGTCGCACGACGTTGGTGACGGCCTCACGCAACGCGAGCGCCATCACCTCTTCGGCGCCGTCGCGCGTCTTGAGATCGGC
>Ga0070681_10004432_pt1 | contig 13374 bp, 12 predicted proteins | sample KBSC83BmetaG_FD_65650 | JGI IMG/M metagenome (GOLD analysis project Ga0070681, IMG submission 65650) | Corn rhizosphere microbial communities from Kellogg Biological Station, Michigan, USA - KBS C8-3B metaG | ecosystem: Host-associated > Plants > Roots > Rhizosphere | place: USA: Michigan... | reverse complement strand
AACGACTGCGACGGTATCGCTGATGACATCGTGTGCGTGACGAACAACTACGTGTTCGATCAGACGCTCGCCACCCGATCGGATCACTTTCTGAGTGGCTTCACGGTGAACTACAACCCGGTCGCCAAGCTCTCGAACCGCTTTTCGGTTGGCTGGGACTACCTCGACATGCAGAACGTGACGAATCTGCCGTTCGGTTTCCTCACGCTGCCCGAAGGGTATTTCTGGGATGAGAACACGCGCCACACGAAGATGTCGCTCGACTACGCAGGGTCCTGGCTCGAGAACATCTTCCACTCGGCGCAGTCCACGTTCTCCTGGGGCGCGCAGCTGTACCGCGACAAGCATCGCTGGACGGAGCTGGACGTCCAGAACTTCGCCGGTCCAGGTGACCCGACGCTCAAGACGGGCGCGGAGCTGACCTATCGCGAAGACCTCCCGTCTTCGGTCACGAACGCCGGGTTCTTCCTGCAGGAGCAGATTGCCTGGCGCGACCGGCTGTTCATTACCGGCGGCCTCCGTGTCGACGGAAGCAGCGCGTTCGGCGACAACTTCGGTCTCCAGAAGTATCCCAAGATCGGTGCCTCGTACGTGCTTTCCGAGCACTCGTTCTGGCCCACGAAGTGGTGGGACACCTTCAAGGTGCGCGCGGCGTTGGGCGAGAGCGGCAAGGCGCCGGGAGCATTCGACAAGCTCCGGACCTGGTCGCCCGTCACGGGCGACGAGAACAAGCCGGGCTTCACGCCTAACGACGTGGGCAACCCGGACATCGGCCCGGAGCGGACGCGCGAGCTCGAGGGCGGTTTCGACGCGAGCTTCCTCTCGGGTCGCCTGGGCCTCGAGTTCACCGCGTTCAGTGCGCGCACGCTCGATGCGCTCGTTCCCGTGACGCTGCCGCCCTCCAATGGGTTCCTCGAGTCGCGCATCGCGAACATCGGCGAGCTGAAAAACAGCGGCGTGGAAGCGCAGATCAACGCCGGTCTGGTTCGTACGCGCGCCGTCGACTGGACCGTCCGCGGGAACTACTCGGCGCTCTCGAGCAAGGCCGTGGACCTGGGCGAGCAAACCGAGGTGTACACGGGGCTCGGCTCGTACATCAAGACCGGCAAGCAGTTCCCGGCATACTACGGAACCGTCGTGACCAACCCGGGCGCGATTGCCGATTTCGAAACCGCCGACGACCAGCTCATTGGACGGGTGAATCCCGACAAGCTGTGGGGCATCGGAACGACGATGCGGCTCTACAACCGCTTCACGGTCGACGCGTTCCTCGAGCACCAGGGCGGCTTCTACGTGCAGAACTACACGGCCTACCAGAATGCCCGACGTGGTGCCTGGTTCCCGTGCTACGACACGCAGGAGAAGGTCATCTCTTCATACGGACCGGACATGGAGCCCGGCACGTCGGATGATGTGGCGAGTGCGCTCAGCGGCGTCACGGCGCTCATGCGTGCCCGCTGCTCGAGCAGTGACTACGACATCGGTTTCTGGACCGAAAAGGGCGACTTCACGAAGCTCCGGTACGTGTCGCTGACGTACCAGTTGCCGGCGCGGCTGGTCAACGCGAAGAACGCGACCATCACCTTCGCCGCGCGCAACCTCGTGACGTGGAGCAAGTACAACGGTGGGGATCCCGAGGTACAGGACGTGGCCGACCAGTCGAACCTGGCCGACTTCAACGGGACCTTCGGCCGCCGGGATTACTACCAGATCCCGCAGCCCAGGTCGTTCGTGGTCACCTTCAAAGTGGGCTTCTGACAATGAGGAGACCAGCGATGATCACAACCCATTGGGCGGTGCGCGGGTCCCTCGTTTTCGCCGTCGCGCTCGCGGTGAGCGCGTGCAGCGGGATGTTCGAGGTGGAGGCCCCTGGCCGCATTGCCGACGAAAATCTGAACGATCCCGACGCGGCGCCCGGTATCGTGACCGGCATGTCATATGACCTCGCCGGGGCGATGAACGCCGGCTCCGATATCCTCGCCCTCGCGTCCGGCGAGTTGTACCACGGTGGCAGCTACAACTGGGCTGACGTACCTCGGGGAGTCATCACCGACGAGGACGCGGACGCTGTCTGGGGCAGCATGATGCAGGCGCGGTGGGTGACGGAGCACGGCATCGAGCGGCTCCAGGCGAGCATGAAGCCCGAGGAATTCCCCAAGAGTGACCTCGTGGCGCGGGCGTACCTGCTCGGGGGCTTCGCGAACCGCCTCATTGGTGAGAACGTTTGCGAGACGGTGATCGACGGTGGGGCACCGGAGCCGAATACCGTGGAGTTCGACCGCGGTCTCGAAAAGTTCGACAAGGCGATCGAGATCGGCACGGCGGCCGGCTCCGGCGCCAGCGACATCGTGACGGCCGCGTACGCCGGCCGAGCATCGCTCAAGGCGTGGAAGGGCGACTGGGCCGGCGCCGTCGCCGACGCCCAACAAGTGCCGACAGACTTCCTGTACAACGCGGTTCTCATGACCGACGGATTGACCAACACCCTCTCGTACGAAACGCACGATCGGTACGAGTACACGGTGTTCGGCACCGAGTGGGCGGAGCGACCTAACGATACACGCGCGCCGTGGCAGATCATGTACAATGGCGACGGCTCCGTGGCAACCGGCGCGAACGGGTCGACGCCCATGTACCAGCAGCAGAAATACGAGGACAACGGCTCGGACATTCCGCTCGTGAAGGGCACGGAGATGCTCGTGCTGCGCGCCGAGGCCGCGCTGCGCAGTGACGATATCAACGGTGCCATGACGCTGATAAACCAGGCGCGTGCAGCGGCCGGCATGTCGGCCCTGGCGACACCGGGCACACCCACCGAAGCGTGGACGATTCTCCACGCCGAGCGTGGCGCCATCACGTGGCTCGAGAATCGCCGGTTCTGGGACGAGCGCCGCTGGTTCGCGGAGAGCGGGCCGCCACACTTCGACTTTCTGAACGGTCGGGACAAGTGCATCCCGATCAGTAAGACGGAGAAGGACTCGAACCCGAATGTTCCGTAGGGTGGATTCCAGGCGACTCGCCTTCGTCGTCCTCACGGCAGTCTTGTTCGGCGGGTGCTACTCGTACCAGGTAGTGCCCGTCGAGCAGGCGCCTGTTGGCCAGACGGTGCGGGCGAGAATCTCGCCCTCTGAAGCCGACCGACTGCGCGAGGTCGTCGGCAGAGACGATCGTGTTCTGGAGGGCGAGCTGCTGGCGCCGCCGGATAGCTCGATTCTGGTCGCGGTGCGCACGAGCGTGGTCGATGCGTCGGTGCAGACGCACCAGCGCGTGACGGTGCCGCGACAGGGGCTGGTCGAGCTGGAGGTGCGGCGTCTCGACCGCTGGAAGACCGCGGGCGTCACGGCGGTGGTTGTGGGCGTGGCGAGCGCGCTCGCCATCACCCAGTTCAATGCCGAAAAGCCCACGGAAAACGGAGGCAAGAGCGGAAGCAACAAGTCGGTGGTGATGCCTCCGGGTGTGTCGTTCCACTGGAGTCATTAGGGGCGGCGCGCCGCCGCCGCGTTCCAGGCGTGAAGCAACCCACGTTGCGCCGGGGACAAGCCACGTTGCGTGCAACACCAATCGCTTCAAGTCACACCATGACTGCTTAGTAGCCGCCGAAGCGTCCGATAGAGTCCCCGCATCGAAAGAGCTGTTTCGTTCTTCGACGCCTGGGGGCAGTTATGCGCGCGAATCGGCGGATTACGCCAACTACATGGATTGCGGCAGTCGTTGTCAGCACGAGTTGCGGCCCCGCGCCGGACTCGGCATCACCTAACGCCTCGACCCTCCCGACCGAAGTCTCCCTCCACCGCGACGGCGCCGGTGGGCATGGCGGCGACAGGAAGGAAGCGACGACACTCTACATCTGGGCCAGCGATCAGGCCCGCGTCGCCCCAGATTTTCTCGCGGTCATCGACTTCGACCGCCGATCACCTGACTACGGGAAGGTGCTCAAGACCGTACCCCTCCCACCGCCCGGCAACATCGGCAACGAGCCGCACCACTGCCACACGTCGGTCGACCAGCGGATACTCGCGTGCGGCGGGCTCCTGAGCGTGCTCAAGGGCCAGAACGACATCTTCTTCTTTGATATCTCCGACGCCAGAAACCCGAGGTTCCTGCGGTCGACGCACGCCCCGAGCTCGAGCATCACCGACGACTTCCTGCCGCTGCCCGGCGGCGGATTTCTGGTCACGAATATGGGGTCGGCGAGCGGCGGACCGGGCGGGCGCGTCGTGGAGTTCGACAAAGACCTGAACCTCGTCGCGGAGCACCCATCGACACTTCCGGCGGATGGTGGGTTCAATCCGCACGGCATCGACGCCGACTTCTCGCGGAACCGGCTCGTGACGAGTGACTTCATCAATCCCGTCACGACGCTGAACGTGTTCGCCGGCGACCTCCAGTTGCGGAGCTCGATCCGTTTCTGGGACCTCGGCAATCGCACCATCACGCGGTCGGTCTTTCTCCCCGACAACGCCGGGACGATGGACGTGAAGCTCATCCCCGGCGACAACCGCGGGCGCGCCGTGACGGTCAACATGTTCACGGGGCTCATGTACACGGTCGATCCGACTGACGGCAGCTACGTCCAGTCGTTCGACATGTCCGACGTCACGCCGCATGTGGACACTCCGGTGCCTGGCGGCATGCCGGGACTGCTCGCGGTCCCGAGGAGTGGGCGGACCGTCATCACGGCGACGCTGATGGCCGGCCAGGTAGTGATGCTCGACATGTCGAGCCCGAAGAAGTTCAGGCAGCTCTCCGTCGTGAGCTTCGGGAAGGACACGGGACCACACTCCGTCCACCTGACACACGACGACAAGCGCCTCATCGTGACGGACTATTTCCTCAACCAGGACGACTTTGGAAAGGTCCATCTGGAGGGCGACCACAAGGTGCATGTGCTCGACGTCGGAGACCGGAGCCTAACGGTGGACCCTTCGTTCCAGGTGATCGACTTCAATACCGCGTTCGCGACCGGGCCGGCGCGTCCCCACGGGATCGGCATGAAGTGATGCGTGAGCCGGATCATTCACCGAGGGTGCGGCTGGAGGTTGCGTTCCTCGACGCGGACCACGCCGCACCCGCGCCAACCACCTCGCCCGGAGCCGACGAGCGTGGCCGCCGAACGGTGCTCGTCGTTGCGGGTGAAGTGGATCTGAGGTGTTATGTTCGCGAATGCCTGAGCGAGCGGCCGGACCTCCGCGTCCTGGAGGCGTCGACGGTCACCGCGGCGGTGACGCTCGCCGCGGCCCGCCCGCCGGATCTCCTCGTCGTGGACGAGCCGGAGCGTGACGTCCTCGTACTGCTCTCGCAGCTCCGCGCTGTCCTAATCGTCGACGATGTGCCGCGCGGTGCGCCGGCCTTCGGGGCGCACGTCCGACCCCTCGCGCGTCCGTTTACGGCCGAGCGGCTCGTGGGGGAAATCACCCAGCTGGTTGAAAACGATCCGTAAGGGGTCAGAGTCCTAAGTCATCCTTCCATCTCACTGGACTGGCCTCCCTTGGCGGCCCCAACGCGCAACCAGGAGGTTGCGTGTGTGCCGATTATCGCCTATACTTATATGCAACTACGAGGTTGCATATGCCAAACCCGGTGAAAACGCAGATGCCGAGCACCAACGCGATCGAAAAGCAGATCTTCCTCCGCGCGCCCCGAGCCCGGGTGTGGCGCGCGCTCACCGACGCGCGGGAGTTCGGGACGTGGTTCGGTGTGAGCCTCGACGACCCGATCGAGGAAGGGAAGTGGGCTAGCGGCCGGATTACCCACCCCGGATACGAGCACGTCCGGTTTCAGATGCTCGTCGAGCGCATGGAGCCCGAGGTGCTATTCGCGTATCGCTGGCACCCGTATGCCATCGAGCCCGACGTCGATTACTCGAAGGAGCCCATGACGCTCGTCGAGTTCCGGCTCGAGGACGCTGCTGGCGGCACGACGCTCACGCTGCTGGAATCCGGATTCGATCGCGTGCCGCTGGATCGTCGCGCCGAGGCGTTCCGAATGAACGAGCAGGGCTGGGGGCAGCAGATGGAGAACATCCGGCGCCATGTCGAGACCTAACGCCGCGGCCAGGTCGCCGGTGCGCGATGCGGCGCCACTCTTCGCCGCCCTCGGCGACGAGACGCGCCTCGGGCTCATCCTGCGGTTGTCGTCAGGCGGGCCCGGATCGATCACGCAACTGAGCGCGAAGTCCGCGGTATCTCGTCAGGCGATCACCAAGCATCTCCGCGTGCTCGCGGATGCGGGGCTCGTACGCAGCACGCGCCGGGGGCGGGAGCAGGTGTGGGATCTCGAGCCCAGGCGCCTCGCGGACGCTCATGCGTACCTGGACCGCATCTCGGCCCAATGGGATGCGGCGCTGGCTCGGCTCAAATCATTCGTCGAAGACTAAGTTCGATTTAACCGCTCTGCTGGTAAACTGTCTTCACCGAGACGCCTAACGTTTAGCACTCGCTGCGGCAGTCGTCCGAGCCTCCTCGCCCGCGCCGAGCACCACGATCGGCGCCATCCACCGAACTGGCCCCCACTCCATCGCGAGGGTCCCGTGCTTCGCGTCCGACCCGGTGATCGAGATCGTGAACTTCTCCACCGGAGTCGCCACGGAATCCGAGGTCATGGGCGCCATGGCGAGGTCCTTCGAGCCATCGTACTCCGTCCCCCACTGGCCCGTCTGCTTGTTCACGATCAGATCGGTGCGCTTCGGCCGAGGGACCGTCCAGAGCGTGTAGGTGCCGGCGGGCACGCGCATCCCCGCCAGCATGATCGGCGCCGACGTCGTGAACTGCGTCGCCGCATTCGCACCAGTGCGCCACACGTAGTCGTACGGCAGCAGCTTCCCTAACAGATCACGCCCGCGCACGAGCGGGCGACCGTAGTCGACAGCGAAGCTCGCGGCGCCAATGGTGGCGCGTGCCGTATCCCGGACGCTGAGCTGCGCAAAGCCGTTCTTCGTCTCGAGCGCAGCGAACTGGGTGAAGACGGGTTCCACATTGGGTGGATCGCTAACGCGAGTGACATCCACCTTGTACGTCGTGCGCGCACCCGAGTAGCCCGTGAGGCGTCCGCTCGAGTCGACGTCCGCGACGCCGATCCCGGACAGCCAGTCATGCTGGATCTCGAGCTTCCCGTCCGGCCGCCGCCACACTCGGCCCGTATGCAGTGGGAACCTGTCGAACTCCCGGTCGATGTAGAACTGCCGCAAGTGGGCGGTGTCGCGAGCGGAGGTGCTCGCCTTCAGCTGGCCTAACGCGGCGTCGAAGTACAGCTCGTAGAGGCTGTACATCTGCGGCAGGTGAGCCATCGCTATCCCACCCTGCGTGGCGAAGTCGCGGCGGACGGTCCCGGTCGAGTCGCGCTTGATGATGTGCACGGAGTCCTTCGTCACGTCGACGACGACACGACGCAGGCGCTGCTTTGGCTCCTCGCTCGGCGTCACAATGTCCATCGCGAGATGACGGATCCCGCCATTGTCGCCGAGCTCGATCTCGGTGTGACGCTGCCGGACGCGCGGGAACCGGTCGACTTCGTCGCTCGTCACCCGGTTGCCCTGGCGCGTCACGTTTTCGACGGAGACGGTGTCGCGGCCGAGCCGCGCGATGAACCCATAGTGTTCGGTAGGCTCGCTGGGACGACACGCCCCGAGCGCGAGGCCGGCGAGGGCAGAGAGAAGGAGTCGTTTCATGCGACAACCTTTGATAGTCGCGCGCCCGTGGCGCAAGGGTGCTGGGATGAGGTGTTAAAGCGACGCCCCGAACGTACATTGTACCGCGAACAACAGCCCGCCCCTGACATCCCGCTGACGTTCGCATTGACCACGACGCTCTTCATCCGCGCCGCGCAGCTCGGCGCGCTCCTCCTGCTGGTCGGCTGTCGCGCCACGCGGGGCGACGGTGCCGCCCACCCGCCGCTCCGCTGGGGTGGAGACGCCGAGGGCGGCGCACCGTTCGTGGAGGCTGACCCGAATGACCCGTCCCGCGTTAGGGGCTTCGACGTCGAGATCGCGGACCTGATCGCACGAGGGCTCGGTCGTCGCGGGCAGTTCATCCAGGTGGCGTGGGCGTCGATCGCCCAATCGGTCGAGCGTGGTGACTTCGACATCGGTCTGTCCGGCATCGAGGACCGCCCCGAGCTTCGCGAGCGGCAGTCTCTCACGATCCCGTACTTCGAGTTCCGCGAGGTGCTGGCGGTTCGGCCGGCGGACCGCGATCGGTTTCGCACGCTGGCGGACCTCGCCGGGCGGCGCGTGGCCACGTTAGGCTCGACGACGGCCTACCAGATTCTCCTCGACGAGCAGGCTCGCGCGAAGGTGGTACCGGTTTCTTACGACGACGACGTCCACCCATACACCGATCTCGTTGCGGGCCGAGTGGATGCAGTGCTGCTCGACAACATCATTGCGGAGCGACGGCTGCGCGTGCTTGGGGGGTTCGTGATACAGCCCGAAGCCGTTGCAACGGGCCACTACGTCGGCGTGCTCGCCAGGGCGAACGTCGCGCTGCGGGACTCGGTGAACGCGATCCTTCGCGAGCGGATGCGGGACGGGTCGCTCGAGAAGATTTTTCGGGGCTGGGACGTCTGGGACGACGCACAGGCGAAGTATTTCGCGCGCGTGCTCGCCGATACCTCGGCGGGCGTGGCACGAAACGCCTCGAACGGCCCGACGTCGCCGTTCTCGTACCTCCCATCGCTCCTGCGGGCGGCCGGCATCACGCTGGCGCTGTCCGTCCTCTCGATGGTGCTGGCGGTGGCGTTCGGTACCGCGGTCGCGGCGGGACGCGTCTACGGCTCCGCGCTCGTGCGGGGCGTGCTCACGGTGTACGTGGAAGTTGTGCGCGGCACGCCGGTGCTGCTGCAGCTCTTCGTCATCTACTATGGCCTTTCGGGTGTCGTTCGACTGCCGGCGTTTCTCGCGGCCGTGATCGGGCTCGGGCTCAACTACGCGGCATACGAGTCGGAGATCTATCGCGCCGCGCTGGAGGCGATCCCGCGCTCGCAGCTCGAGGCCGCACGCACGCTCGGATTGTCGGAGGGGCAGATCCTGCGACTCGTGCGAGGGCCGCAGGCGCTCAGGCTCGCGCTCGCGCCGATGACGAACGACTTCGTCGCGCTACTCAAGGACTCGTCGCTCGTCTCCGTCATCACGGTCGTCGAGCTCACGAAGCAGACCGCGATCTACGCGGCGAACATTGGCAGCTGGGTCGTTCCCGGAATTTTGTGTGCGCTCGTTTACCTGTCGCTGTCGCTGCCGCTGTCGCGGTTTGCGCGGCGGCTCGAGCGCAAATGGAGTCTGACGTGACCGCGCAGGCGCTCACGGTGCGCGGGTTGCGCGCGACGCGGGGCGGCACGCCGGTGCTGCGCGGCGTGGATCTCGATGTCGCGTCGGGCGATATCTGTGCGTTGATGGGCGTGTCGGGCGCCGGGAAGTCGACGGTGCTGCGAGCGATCGCGGCGCTCCAGTCGTTCAGCGAGGGCAGCATCGTCGTGGATGGGTTCGCGCTGCAGCCAGGTCCGGTGCCGCCCGAGTCGCGACTGCGTCCGCTCCGAAGCAAGGTGGGCTTCGTGTTCCAGGCGCATTCCCTGTTCGAGCACCTCACGGTGATGGACAACGTGACGCTGGCGCCGATCCATGCACAGGGGTGGACGCGCGAGCGTGCCCGCGGGGTCGCGGCGGGCCTGCTGGAGACGTTAGGCGTCGCGGCGCGGTCGGCGGCGTATCCGCGTCACCTGTCCGGCGGCGAGGCGCAGCGTGTGGCGATTGCCCGGGCGCTCGCGCTGGACCCACAGCTCTTGCTCATGGACGAGCCGACGTCAGCGCTCGACCCCGCCCGGCGCGGCGCGTTAGGTGAGACGCTGTCGGCGCTGGCCAAACACGGGAGGGGGCTGCTGATCGCGACCCATGACGTGGACTTCGCACAGGACCACGCAGATCGGGTGGCGGTGCTGGCGGACGGCGTACTCGTGGAGTACGGGGCGGCGCGTGAGGTGCTCGCGAACCCGACGCATCCGGCGACGCGGGCGCTGCTTCAAGCGACTAATGTCTCGGCCCCGTAACCCCGCCCTCGCAAGAACCACGAACGCTGGTAACGCTGGCGGCGCTTCGCGCCGGCGCGGAACACGCTGAGTTTCTTTTATCACAACAGCGCCCTCAGCGCCCGGCGAGGAGCGCTGTCAGCGTCTCCGGCGTTCGTGGTTCGCTTCCTCTGGCGAGCACCGATGGAGTACTGGCGAGCACCGATGGAGTAGCGGAAGGCGGCGCCGCGTGACACTTTCATGGCCGCCGGAAGGGATATGCCGTTGTCTCCGTTAGGCGACGCGGCGCGTGAACGACTCGTCGTCGCCACGGCTAGAAAACTATTGGGTTTCGTCAATTCGATTCACCCGCGGCATCAGGAGATCACCCGACGGTGGAGCGGCGCGGCGCGCCGTTTACGGTTCTCGCCCATGCGAACACCGCGAGCTGGTTGCTGCCTAACGTCTATCGTCGTTCTGATGGCCGCCGGTGCCGACTCGTCGGCCCGAAGGGAGTCGGTGATCCCGATCAGCGGGTCCCCGACTCGACATGGCTGCTGGCTCGAGCCAATGAACTCATGCCGGACCTCATCGAGGTCTCGACCGGTAAGGTGCTGCCACTCGGCTACAGTGCATCGTTCCTGAGCGGCAGTCTGAAATAGCGCTAGTCAGACACACCGTGACCGATTCGAGCGCTCCCGCGCCTGACCGCACCGACGAAGGACTCGTTCGCGCCATTGGCGTCCGAGCCCTCGCGGCCAACGTCGTCAACCAGATCATCGGCTCGGGCATTTTCGTCCTGCCCGCGGCGGTCGCCGCGATCCTCGGACCGGCCTCCGTTGTCGCCTACCTCGTGTGCGCGCTCGGCATCGGGCTCCTCGCGCTCTGCTTCGCCGAGCTGGGGAGTCGCGTCGCGCGCTCGGGCGGGACGTACGCGTACATCGAGACCGCGTTCGGCCCGTTCGTCGGATTTCTCGCGGGCATTCTCCTCTGGTTCGGCGGTGAGGTGATCTCGGTCGCAGCGATCAGTGTCGTCGTCGTCGACTCGGTCCTCACGGCGGTGGGTGTTGACGCGGGCGCTCTCGTGCGCGCCATCCTCCTCATCGCGCTCCTGGCAGGACTGGCCGCGGCGAACATTCGAGGCGTTCGGACGGGAGCCAGGTTGGTGGAGGTGGCGACCGCGGCGAAGCTCGTGCCGCTGATCGTTCTCGTCATCCTCGGTGTGTTTTTCGGACAGCGGCACAACCTCGCCTGGACCGGTGTGCCCGCCGTTCGCGATATCGGGCGCGCCACGCTGCTGCTCATTTTCGCGTTCACTGGGACGGAAGCAGCGCTCACGGCGAGCGGTGAGGTCGCGGCACCCGCGCGAACGATCCCGCGAGCGATCCTCCTCGGGCTCACCGTGGTGACGACGCTGTACATCGGCGTGCAGCTCGCCGCCCAGGGAATCCTCGGGGCCGCCCTTGCGACAGAGCAACGGGCGCCGTTGGCGGCCGCCGCCGGTCAAGCGATCGGCGCTAGTGGACGACAGGTGATCCTCGCCGGCACGCTCATCTCCGCGTTCGGGTATCTCACCGGCAACATTCTCGCGTCACCACGGATGCTGTTCGCGTTCGCGAACGATGGGCTGCTTCCGCGCGCGATCGCCGCGGTCCATCCGCGCTATCGAACGCCCCACGTCGCGATCGCGACACACGCGGGCCTCGCCTGTGCGTTCGCGCTCACCGGGACGTTTCGCGCGCTGGCGGTGCTCGCGGTCGTCCCTACGCTGCTTGTCTTCCTTGGCTGCTGCCTCGCGACGCTCATCCTGCGACGGCGTGATGTCCGGGCGGCCGGCGCGCCGTTTCGCGTGCCGGGTGGCCCTGTCGTCCCGCTCGTCACGACCGGCTTCATCCTCTGGCTGGTGGCGAGCGCCGGTAGATCCGAAGTGCTCGTCGTCGGAGCAATTCTCGCGGTCGCGTCGGTGCTCTATGTCGTGCGCGGCCGGTTCAATCCCGGACGCCAGCCGACCGAACAGGTTTCGTGACGGCGGGCGCGAGCGACGACCAGGTGACGGCTGCACCTCCCGGATGTGGATCTGATCCTGTTCGACAACGAGCGAGGCGAGGCGCACCTCAAGAAAGCGTTGAGCGTCGCTGCCGATGGGGCGGCGTGGCGTAAGTGGCCGTATCAGGTGATCCACTGCTGTCATTGCCGGTACGTCGCGCCGTCGTGACCGCCGCACCGGCGAGCCTAACGAGCCTAACGAGTCAGTCTTCGGCGTAGATCTCGCCGTAGAGCCACGCTTTCGCTTTCGTCCAATCCCGCCGAGCGGTGCGAACGCTCACCCCCAGCGCCGCGGCCGTCTCGTCCTCCGTCAGGCCGGCGAAGAACCGGCATTCCACGACCTGCGCCTGCCGCCCATCGAGCTCACGCAGACGATCGAGCGCCTCATCGAGCGCGATCAGGAGCTCCGCCCGGTCCTCGATGGCGATGTCGGCCGACTCGAGCGGAACACGCCGAAGCGCGCCGCCCCGCTTGAGCCTGCCTAACGTCCGCGCGTGATCGACGAGAATGTGGCGCATCGCGGTCGCGGCGACCGCCATGAAATGGTCTTTGCTATGCCACTGCGTGCCATCCTGGCCGGCGAGCTGCAGGTAGGCCTGATGGACGAGATCCGTCGTCGTTAGGGTGTGGCCTGGCGCTTCGCGCTGCAGGTGGCGGTGTGCGAGCCGTCGCAATTCCTCGTACACGAGCGGCACCAGCTTCCCGGCGTCCGCCGGAGTCGGGGCGCCAAGAAGTGGGTAAGCCGTGCCTGACCATTCCTGCGCCGACATATCGCCAATGTGCCACTCGGCGCCCGGCCCGGCAACGCCCGTTCGTCGCGCCGTCGTCACACTGAAGACGCCGTGGCGCGAGGTCGCCCACGCCGTCGTATTGCGTCCACCACGACCGCCGCCGCACATTCGCGATATGCCGCGCCATATGCGTGGGGCAACGCGAGACCGACTCCGTGAGATCGACCGCCTCTTCGACGCGGCGCTCGACCAGCCCCCCACATTGCGCAAGGAGCTGCTGGATCACGCCTGCGCCGACGACGCGGAGCTGCGCGGCGAGGTCGAACGGCTGCTCGAGGCGCACCACGCGGCGGCCGGATTTCTCGAGCTGCCCGCCGCGGGTTTTGCCGCCCCCTTGCTCGACAGGGCCGCCCGACTCAGCGCCGCCTCCGTACCGGCGCGCATCGGCCCGTTCCACGTCATTCGCGAGATCGGCCACGGCGGAATGGGGACGGTATTTCTCGCTGCGCGCGCCGACGGCCAGTTCGAGCAGCGCGTCGCCCTCAAGCTCATTCGACAGCGCGGCATCATCGACCTCGTGCCGCGGTTTCTCGAGGAGCGCCGA
>Ga0070681_10004427_pt1 | contig 13380 bp, 10 predicted proteins | sample KBSC83BmetaG_FD_65650 | JGI IMG/M metagenome (GOLD analysis project Ga0070681, IMG submission 65650) | Corn rhizosphere microbial communities from Kellogg Biological Station, Michigan, USA - KBS C8-3B metaG | ecosystem: Host-associated > Plants > Roots > Rhizosphere | place: USA: Michigan... | reverse complement strand
CGCCGCCATGGCCTGCTTCACCGAGACCGCCGGGGCCGGCATCGGCAGGTCGTGAGCACGCCCAAATCGTTAATCCCACTTCACGAGCTCACGATTGCACGGTCTCACGGGCTGGCCCAGGCTGGCCATCAGGCTGGCCCAGGCTGGCCATCAGGACTGGCCACCGGGACTGGCCACCGGGACTGGCCATATTGGGCCGATATTGCTATGAGCGCGCGTTCGGATCGGACGGGCACGCATGAGCCTTGAGCCAATACCCACGGTGCAGTCGGCGCGGTGGGCGAGCCGGATCGCCCTCTTCGCGGTCGGCCTGCTCGCCGTGACGCTGGCGCTGCACCGCTTCTCGGCGATGCCGACGCCGCTGGCCCTCAACCTGTTCGTGGTGGGGCTGGCCGGCGCCGGGCTGGCGCTGCTCGTGGGGCTGGCGGCCACGGCCCGCATCTGGATCACGGGCGACGCCGGGGCGGGCAGCGTCGCGCTGGGCGTCCTGCTGGCGCTGATGGCGCTCGGCGGCCCGCTCTCCCATGCGGCGGTCCACTACAACCGGCCGTGGATGAACGATGCCACCACCGACACGGCGAACCCGCCCGCATTCGTGGTGCTGGCGCAGCGGCCGCCGGGCGCGAACCCCGTCGCCTATCCGGGCCAGGCCTTCGCCCAGCTGCAGACCAAGGCCTACCCGGACCTGCGCACGCTGGTGCTGGACAGGTCGGTGGAGGAGGCATTCGAGCTGGTCGAGGAGGCGGTGCGGCGCCTGCGGTGGCGCGTAGTGGCCGAGGAGCCGCCCATGCCGCCCTCGGCCGGCAAGGCGGCGGAGCCCGGCACCATCGAGGCCACCGAGCAGACGCTGCTCGTCGGCTTCACCGACGACATCGTGATCCGCATCGAGGGCGGGGCCAAGCGCTCGCGCGTCGACGCACGCTCCGCCTCCCGCTACGGCGGCGGCGATTTCGGCGAGAACGCCGCGCGGCTGCGCCGGCTCATGGCCGAGATCCGGGCGCGCGCGGAGGCGACGCCGACCGCGGCGGTCGCGTCCTCCCGCGAGCGCACGCCCGGGGCGGCGGCGCGCGCGCTGCTCAAACGGCAGAAAGCACGCGATCAGCAGAAAGCGGAGAGTCGCAACGCACGAGGCCCCGCGCGACCAGATGCTCAACGTGCGCCAGCACGGAAAGAGTCGCCGCGTTTGTGAGCTTCGGGTCGAGGCCGCGGTAGATGGCGGGTACGATCGCCTTCACCGTGTCGGTGCCGGAGCGGATGCAGTCGAGGATCGCCTGCTCGCGCATGCGCCGGTGCAGCAGGAAGGCCTTCACGAGGCGCTGCGGCTCCGCGATCCGGCCGCCGTGGCCGGGAAAGTAGACGCGGTCGCGGCCGCCGCGCTCGCCCAGCAGCTCCAGCGAGCGGATGTAGTCGGCCATGCTGCCCTCGGGCGGCCCAATCACACTGGTGTTCCAGCCCATCACGTGGTCGCCGGAGAAGAGGACGCCCGTCCCCTCCAGCTCGAAGCAGAGGTGGTCCGGCGCGTGCCCCGGCGTGTGGAGCGCGGTGAACGCCCAGCCGTCGCCCGCGAGCCGGTCGCCGTGGCTCAGCTGCACGTCGGGCGCAAAGTCCTCATCGACGTACTCGCCACCCGAGGCGCTGATGCGCGTGGTCCCGCGCTGCGCCGCGCGGCGGCCGAAGCCGCCGGTCCTGGCCCCGGTGGCTGCAACGAGCGCGGGAAGCCCGTCGACATGGTCGCGGTGGGTGTGGGTGATGAGGATATGGCTCACCCGCCGGCGGCCGACGGCGGCCAGGATGGCGTCGCGGTGGGCGATATCCTCGGGACCGGGATCGATGAGGGCGAGATCGTCGCCGCGGCCCACGAGGTAGGTGTTGGTCCCCTTGAAGGTGAACGGACCCGGATTGTTGGCGACGAGCCGCAGCACGCCGGGCGCCAGCTCGCGCGCCACCCCGTAGGCGAAATCCATGCTCGTCCTGAACTGGGGTCCTTCGGCCATGATGCTCCCTGCGAGGATGCTGGAATTCGGATGGGCCGGCTGGTGCAGGCGTGTCAAGTTGCATGCGGCAGTCGGCAGTCGGGCTTCGGCAGTCGATCAATCCGCGCCCGACGCCCGACTGCCGAACCCCGACTGCCAATGTCACGACGGGTCATGCAACAAGCGCACCACCACCACCGTGGTGTTGTCCTGGTGGGGATCGCCGACGACGGCAACCGCGGCGATCAGGGCCTCCGCAGCGGCATCGGGCGTCTCCGCCGCCGCGACCAGGCGCGCGATCTCGGCCTCCGGGACCGTGTGGATGCCGTCGCTGGCCAGGACCACAACGTCGCCCGGCTGCAGCGCCAGCGCGGTCTGCGATGCGTCGATCAGCTCGATCTCGCTGCCCATCAGCGCCGCGCGCAGGACGTGCCGGCGCGGGTGCACCTTCGCCGTCTCCCAGCTCATCCGGCCCAGGGCGGCCAGCCGGTCGATCTCGGGCGCCAGCGAGTGATCCTCGTTGAGGCGGTGGATATCGCCCCCGCGCACCAGGTAGAGCGGGCTGTCGCCCACGCTGATCCAGTCGAGGCTCGCCGGCCCGAAGCTGGCGCCGACGAGCGTGCAGCCCATGCCCCTCAGCTCGGGCTGGCCGGCGGCCCGCTCGGCGATGGCGGCATTGGCAAGATCGAGAGCCTCGGCGAGGCGGGTGCGCTCGTCTCCGGGGGCGGCGAGGAAGGCATCGAGAAAGCCGGCGCTGGCCACCTCGCTCGCCACCGCGCCACCGGCGTGCCCGCCCATGCCGTCGGCCAGCACGGCGGCGAGGCCGCCGGCGTGGGCGCGCACCGCGGCGGCATCCTCCTGGTAGCTGCGCGCGCCCCGGTCGGCGCGGATGGCATGGACGAAGGCCACGAATTATACCCTGCGCATCGTTTGCAGGTGACGCAGTGGCGCTGTGGAGGGCGGCGCTGCTCCGTCAGGCCTGCGATTGTCGTCCATGCTCGCCTTCTCCCAGGGCTTTCGAGCGGTCGCTCAGACCGGGGCATTCTCGAACTTCAGTCGCGTCCGGCCAAGCTCGATCACATCGCCGTCGGCGAGCCGCGCCTCGGCCTTGGCCTCCCCGTTCACGCGTACAGCGCTGCCCTCCTGCCCGCTGATGTCCTTGATCGTAAAGGACTCGTCGGCGGCACGCTCGATCACGGCGTGATGGCGGTACACCGTCCGGTCGGCGAGGCGGATGTCGTTGTCGCGCTGCCGGCCGATGCGGATAATGTCGCCCGCCAGCGGCATCGGTACGCCGGAGCGACCCTCGACGGTAAGCCACGCCTGCAATTGCGGCGCGGAACCGGGGGCCGTGTCAAGCTCGGGCATCTCGTTGACCGCTGCTCCTTCCTCGGTTCGTGGCGCGCGCTCCACCGCGCGGAACGCGAGCTCCCGGCTCACACGGCGCCGCCCGGTCTGCGCCGCAAGCGAGATCAGCGCTGCCGCCGGCAGGACCAACAGCGCCGACAAGGCCAGCACCAGGACCGGCGCCCGCTCATACGCGCCGGCGATCAAGGCAAACAATTGTTCGAGCAACGAACCAAGGCTTTCCACGAGGCTTGCCAAGTATGCATGAGCCTGCGCCGACAAGGGCGATAAAGGGAGCCGGCAGAACCGGACCGAGCAAGTGAGAACGTTCCTACTCGAAATGCAACGGCCGATAAAGCAGAACGACGTGACCATGGCCGGCATCTCCGCGCCGGCCCGCTGCGTCATCACTGGCGCTTTGCCGCTGGGCGGCGGCAGAGTAACGTTGCCGCGCGTGGGGTAGGCTGGGTGCAGGGTTCGCCGATGAAGACTGCCGTATTGGCTCTTTCGACCCTCCTCCTTGCGTCAGTCGTCTCCACCCGCCACGCCCATGCCGTCCCGCTCGGCGCTGCCTGCGGCGGGGGCGGCGGCGCCACCTGCGACAAGGGCCTATGGTGCGAGCCCTCCGCCGGGATGTGCGGCTCCACGACCGGGCTGTGCGCCCCCATCCCCCGCTTCTGCTTCGCGCGCAAGAGGAGCAAGGACTACAAGCCGGTGTGCGGCTGCAACGGCAAGACCTACTCCAGCGACTGCTTCCGGCGTGCCTACAAGATAGCCAAGTCCCACGACGGCAAATGCAGTTGAGGCGGCCTAAGCAGAGTTGCCCCAGCTGGCCCAACGAATGGCCAGCGTCCCTTGCGTCCGCCTTCGTGCTTTCCTGCCAGACGGCAGCCCATGCCACGGTGAGTTTTGGCACGAACCGACCGTCCAGGCGCTGGAATCGTCTGCTCGCAGAAGCGAACCAGACGCCTCGTCAAGGGCTGCGATGGGGGGTCATGACCCGGAGCGATCCCACTTGCGCAGCTCAACTCACTGTGCCGCGACGCGAAGCCTGGCTATCGGTGTGCCTGCAACGACACACAGACACAACTTGTGACCGAAATGGGCAACGAGGAGCAATGACTGGGTATTATCACCGCCCATCAGGGTTTTTGATCGGCGTTGGTCATGAGCGCGCATTGGTGTGGAGGGGCCATGGCGAAGCGAGCGTGGTTGTGTGCGATCGCCGCGCTTGCGGCGGGCGCGTCGGTCTGCAATGCGGGCGAACCCATTACGTTCAAGTTCACCCTGCAGGTACCCGCCTCGAACCCCCAGTTAGGCCTGCCTGTGGTCCAATTCAAGGAGGAGGTGGAGGGGGAAACCAACAAGGCCGTGCTGGTCGAGATCTACGACAAGCAGCGTCTCTTCATCGATGATCAGGTCGTGGACGCCGTTCAGTCTGGGGCGGCGGAGATGGGCATGGCCGGCATCAACCAGATTTCCAAACGGCTGCCGGCTGCCGAGATCGTAGAGCAGCCGTTCCTGTTCAACTTCGAGGCCTTGACTCGCGCCGCAGCGAATCCAGACGGGGAGCTGAGGCGGCTCCTCGACAACGCGGTGCTGAAGACGGTTGGCGTTCGCGTGCTCTGGTGGCAGACCGGGGGCAACCACATCCTTTTCGGCAAGGGGCAGGACGTCGCGGACCCGGAGCGCATGAAGAACAGGAAGGTCCGCGTCTACAGCGAGTCCATGGCGAGCCTGATCCGGCTCTGCGGAGGACTGCCGCAGGTCCTCTCCATTACGAAGGTGTACGACGGGTTCAAGGACGGTTCCATCGACTTTGCCATGACCGGTGTGCTGTCGGCCGAGACTCGCGATCTATGGAGGGTCTCGGACACTCTGACGCGCACGGATATTGCGAGCATGGAGTGGGTCGTGATCATGAATGAGAAGAGCTGGCAGGCTCTGACCGACGGGCAGAGGGCGATCGTCGAGTCTGCGGCCAAAAGAGCGGAGCGGGACGTTCGCGATAAGTCCGCCAAGCTCGAGGAGAAGTCGTGGGAGTGGGCGCGGAACAAGGGCATGAAGGTCTACGATCTCACGCCCGACCAGGTGGCCGAATGGCGTGCCTGCAGCGCCGGTGTGCTTGAGAACTACATGAACGGCGGCGGGGAGCTGGTCGACAGGCTTATTCGCGCCTACGGCAAGCTGCGCGAGGACCCGTGCTGCAGCGCGGGGCCTGCGGGCGCCTTCACCCGGCGCTGAACCTCGGCGCGCCCGCTGCGGTCGGTGCTAGTCGCAAACATACTCCAGGAGGGGTCTCTGGCAGGTCAAACGGAGCTCCTGTCGGAACTGCGCGACCGCCGCTGTCGCCTCGCGCTACCAACCCGAACAGAACGATCGTTGGCTCCGCCTCCTTCTGGCACTCTTACCCCGCGGCTTGTCAGGGAACAGTGTTACATTCACCGCGCCGAGGCCGGTGCCGGACCGGGCAATGATGGCACAATTCCTCCGGTCTGCGTCCGTCAGGTTCCGGAGGCATAACGGTCTTTTGCTGGCGTGCTTGCGTTAGGTCAACGACCGAAGGAGCAAAGCCTCAGGCCACCAAGGAGAAACTCGACCACAAAAATTCGCTACTACGGGAGGGGGCGGCGGCGAGCGCAGCCATCCCGCTTCTCCGATGCCTCAGGGGGGCCTGAAGTCGGTCGGATCGGCGCGCCTGTCCACGGGAACGGCACCGTCCGCGCTTGTTCCGCCACACTGTTGCCTCTAGGTTGACACACCCTGTCTCCGGCAACTGGTGGCCCGGCCATCAACGCGGTAAGGACAGGGCGCGGGTGGTGCGTGACGCGCGCCAAGACGGCCGCATGGCTCCCGTGGCGGGTCCTGGGCGACCGGGGTCACGAGCTGAAGAGGGAAGGTGATGGAAGCCAAGGCGGCGCCATCAGCAAACCTGCTGGCCCTGCCGGAGGGCACCGAGCTCGTCGGCGACTATCGCATCGAGCGCGTGCTGGGCGCCGGCGGGTTCGGCATCACCTATCTCGCCGACGAGCGGGCGCTGGGCCGCCTCGTCACCATCAAGGAATACTTCCCCGCCGAGTTCGCCGCCCGCCGCAAGCGCAGCGCCGCGCCCCGCTCCCGAGACGTTGCCGACGACTACCAGTGGGGCCTGGACCGCTTCATCGAGGAAGCGCAGACGCTGGCCCGCTTCGACCACCCCAACATCGTGCGGGTGCACCGCTACTTCCGCGCCAACGACACCGCCTACATGGTGCTGAAGTTCGAGGAGGGCGGTAGCTTCAAGTCCTGGCTCAACGGCCTCAAGCGTCCGCCGCGGCAGGCCGAGCTCGACAGGATGGTCGCGCCGCTGCTGGACGCGCTGGAGATCATCCACGACGCCGATTTCCTGCACCGGGATATTGCGCCCGACAACATCATGGTGCGCAAGGACGGCTCGCCGGTGCTGATCGACTTCGGCTCCGCGCGCGGCGCCCTGGCCTCCCAGTCGCGTACCGTCAGCGCGCTCGTTAAGCCGGGCTACAGCCCCTACGAGCAGTATGCCACGTCCGGCGCCAACCAGGGTCCCTGGACCGACATGTACGCCCTGGCGGCCACGCTCTATCACGCCGTCACCGGCAAACGCCCGCCGGATGCCCCCTCGCGTGTGGTGAAAGACGAGTACGCGCCGGCCCGCGAGGCGGCCCAGGGCTCCTATCGGGACGGGTTCCTGCGCGCCATCGACAGAGCGCTCAGGATCGAGATCGGCGAACGCCCGCAGCGGATCGCCGACTGGCGCGCCGCCCTGCTGGCGGCCGATGCGGGACCCAAGCCGGAGCGGTCGATCGGGGAGCGGGTGGCGGGGCTGCCGCTTGCCCAGAAGCTGGGCCGGGTGCAGAAATCGCGAAAGACCGCGCCGCCAGGAAAGAGCGCCCGCGGCGTGCCGGCGTCGGCTTCCCCCGCGGCGGCAACCCTTGTGCCGGCGCCGCCCGATACCCCGCAGCCCAAGGGGCAGCTTCTTGATTTCATCGAGGCGCTCAAGAGGCGTGGCGCCGGCTTCGCGGCGGCCAAGGCCCCCAAGACCCCGAGCGCCAAGACCCAGGCCCCCAAGACCCCGGTTCCCAAGACGGCCGCGCCCCCCAGCCAGAAGAAGAAGGTCACTGCCAAGCCCGCCGAGAAGCCTGTTGAGAAGACGCCGGTCGAGGAGAAGCCGGCAGGGAAAAGGCCGCCCAGCCCCGACCTTCCCATCAAGGCGGAACCCGCGCCCGGTCCAGCCGCAATCGGTTCGGCCGCCGCACCTCGCACCCCGGTCGCGGCCGATGGCAACGCACCCCCTTCCCCGCCACCGGAGCCGGCGCCGCGTCGAAGGCGCCGGATCAGGCTGATCCCCTCGCGCGCATGGCGCATCGCCATCGTCAGGGTGGCCGCCGCGGTGGGCGTGGCGAGCCTGGCCGTCGCCTATCAGGAGAACGTGCTGCGGTCAGCCACCCGCCGCGGGGCCGCCAGCGAGCTTGCCGCGCCCACCCCTGTCATGCGTCTCGTCGGCCACAAGGGGCCCGTCGTCGCGGTGGCGAGCGCGGACGAGGGCCGGTGGATCGTCTCGGCCGGCACCGATGCCACCGTGCGGCTGTGGAGCGGCACGTCGGGGGCGCTGGTACGCACCATCGAGCTGAGGGAGGGCGCCGTCACCGCCTTTGCGGTGGACGAGCGGCGCGCGCTCGTCGGCCACGGCGGCGGCACCATCGTGCTGTGGGACCTGGAGCAGGGCGAGCGGCTGGCGACGGTGCAGAATGGCACCGAGGCCATCACCTCCCTGGCGTTTCTCGGCGAGGGGTTCGTGGCCGCGCGCCAGGACGGCAGCATGGCCGTGTTCGAAGCCGCGACGCAGGCCACGCCGGCGGCCAGGCTCGACAGCGAGGATGGCGGCGGCCGCCTGGTCGCCGCAGCCCACAGCCGCAGCCTGTTCGTCTCGAGCGGCGCCGATCGGACGGTTCGTGTCTGGCGGGCGCCGGGGCCACGGCTGGTCCGCACCTACCAAGGCCTGGCAGAGAATATCACCGCCATCGACGTCTCCCCCGATGCCAGCATCGTGGCGGGCGGGGGCAGCGACGGCATCGTCCGAATCTGGCCCACCCCGGGCCTGCGCCCGTGGCGGGCACACACCGTCCAGACGCTCAAGGCCCATGACAGCGAAGTGATTGCGGTGGCGCTCGGCCCGCACGGCGCGCTCGCCACCGCCGGGGCGGACGGCAGCGTGAAGGTGTGGAGTCTGCGTCCGGCGCCGGTGGCGCGCTCCCTGGTGCCGGGCCGTGCGCACACCATGAGCTTCTCCCGCGACGGCCTCCGCTTGTTCACGGGCGGCGAGGACGGGCTGATCCGGGTGTGGCAGTTGCCGGCGCTGCCCGCGATTGGGGCGATCTGAAACGGCGCGGCGATGCCGGTCACGGCGTCTTGTTCAGCAGGCCCGCCAGCCAGGAGAACACCGTCTGCGGCTCCTCCTGCTTCTTTTTCTTCTTCTCGGCCAGCTTCTTCTTCGCCTCGGCGGCCTTCGGATCCAGTGCAGCCGGTGGCCTGGGATCGGGGGCCTTGATGAGCCGGGGCGCCCAGTTGTCAGGCACATCGGCCACCACGCCCCGGTCAGGCTCCGGGAGCGGCTCGACCGGCTGGGGCCTGCCGTATGAGCGGGATGGGGCGGAGGCCTGCACCTCCCATTCGGGGGCGAATGCGCCGTGCAGCGTGAACGCGCCCAGGATGAGCCCGCTGGCCACCAGGAAGCCGGAAAAGAGCAGCTTCGTCACTGACATGCCGCCCTCCCTCACAAGAACAGCAACAGCAAAGCGGACCCGCCGGATGGAAACCATCGGACTATGGAGTTTATGCGACGTTACCGCCAATCGAAGCCGCCGGGCAACGAGGATGATGGGGCGGCAGGGATGCGAACATGCCACAGGGTGAGGCGTTCGTGCACATAGGCCGCGTTGGCCCGGAGGTGGCCCAGAGTTGGCCCAGAGTTGGCCCAGCCGGCCTTGGGGTTGACGAGATTGTCAACTAGGTGACACCTGCCTCGCACCGCAGGCTGCAGCGATCCACACTCAGCGCCCGACCGATGGCCCCCCGACCGATGGCCCAGAGTCCGACGGCAGTCGCCACCCTGCTCGGCAAGACGGCCATATTCGGGCCGCTTGGGCAGGCCGACCGGCTGGCGGTCGCGGGGCAGATGCTCAAGGCGGAGCTGCAGCCGGGCCAGATCGTGTTTGCGCGCGGCGACGCAGGGCGCAACGTCTATCTCGTTGTCAGCGGCTCCGTGCGCCTGTCGGTGTTCTCGGCAGACGGCCGGCTGCTTTCCTTCAAGCACGCCAACGCCGGCGACATCTTCGGCGAGATCGCGGCGCTGGATGGCGGGCGACGCACCGCCGACGCCGTGGCCCTGACCCGCGTGGTGGCCATGACGCTGACGAAGGAGCAGTTCGACAGGTTGATCGAGACCAACCCGCGTGTGGCGCGCGCGGCCATCGGCTGGCTGTGCCAGCGCCTGCGCGACACCAGCGCCCAGGCCGAGGCGATCGCGCTCCATCCCGTGGAGGTGCGGCTGGCCCGCTATCTCCTCTCCAGGCTGATGCCGGCGCCTCCGGAGAGTCCGGCAGCCGACACAGGTGACCGCAAGGCCACCATCGATCTCGGCATCTCCCAGGGGGAGCTCGCGTCCCTCATCGGCGCCAGCCGCCAGAAGGTCAACGCCGCCCTGGGGCTCCTGGAGGGTGCGGGCGCCGTCAACCGCATGGGCCGCCGCCTCGCCTGCGACCCCGCCGTGCTCGCCCGCATTGCGACGCCGGACTGAACCGCAATTGGGTTGGCGACCTGTCACCCAGGTGACACTTTCTCCGTTGCCGCAGGATCGGTAAGCTGTCACCCAGGTGACACTTGCGACCCGGCCCACATGCCCACATCGGTGCCTGTGCCGCCGCCTGCGGAGCGGCGTGCGCTCACAGTGATGTTCTGCGACCTGGTCGGCTCCACCGCCCTGTCGGGGCGGCTTGACCCCGAGGACCTGCGCGATCTGCTGGCGGCCTACCAGCATCACGTCACCGCCGTGGTGGAGGCGGCGCGTGGCCGGGTGGCGCGCTACGAGGGCGACGGCGTTCTGGCCTATTTCGGCTACCCGGCCGCCTCCGAGGACGACGCCGAGCGCGCCGTGCGTGCCGGCCTGGAGCTGGCCGGCGGCATCGGCCTGAGCGGGGCCGGGGAGCGGCTGAGCGTCCGCGTCGGCATAGCCACCGGCGTGGTGGTGGTGGGCGAGCTGGTGCGCTCCGGCGTGGCGGACAACCCGCCCGTGGTTGGGGAGACGCCCAATCTCGCGGCCCGGCTGCAGGCGCTTGCAGAGCCCGGCACGGTGCTGGTGTCGAACGCCACGCGGCGCCTGACGGGCGGCCTGTTTGACTACCGCGACGGCGGCCCGCGCCACCTCGAAGGCTTTGCCGGCCCGATCCGCGTCTGGCGGGTGGTCGGCGCGAGGGTGACGAGCCGGTTCAAGGCGTTGCGGTCGCAGGCCTTGCCGCTCATGGGCCGCGACTCGGCGATGGCGGCGCTCATGGACCGGTGGGCGCTGGCCGAGCAAGGCTCCGGCCAGGTGGCCCTGATTTCAGGCGAGCCCGGCATCGGCAAGTCGCGGCTGGCGCAGGCGCTGGCGGAGCGGGTGCGGCAGCGCCCGGCAACGGTGGTGCGCCTGCAGTGCTCCCCGCACCACGAGAGCAGCATCCTGCACCCCATCCTGGAGCGGCTGCAGCCGGCCGCGCGTCCGCCCGGCGGGGGCGGCCCCGATGCCGCCCTGGAGCGTCTCAAGCGGCTCCTGGGCCGCGGCATGGCGGCGGCCGACGGCGCCGTGATCCTGCTCGCCGATCTCATGGGCCTCTCTGCGCCGCACACGCAAGGCCTCCAGCCCGATGCGCAGCGCCAGCGCGACCTCCTGCTGGAGGCGCTGGCTGGCATCCTTGAGCGGCTGGCCCTGGTCCGGCCGCTGCTGCTGGTGCTGGAGGACGCCCACTGGATCGATCCCACCTCCCTTCAGCTGCTCGAGCTGGTGATCGGGCGGCTGGGCCGGTGGCCCATCCTGCTCGTGGCCACCTACCGCCCGGAATTCCAGCCGGATTGCCGGGGCCAGCCTCACGTCGCCCACATCGAGGTTCAGCCGATCGACGCCGACGTCGCCGGCAGGCTCGTGCGGCACGTTCCCGGCGGCCGGCACCTTCCTGACGCCGTCGTGCACGGCATCGTTGCCCGCTCCGACGGCGTGCCGCTCTTCATCGAGGAGCTGACGAAGGCCGTGGTGGACGCCGCCACGCCTGCGGGCTCGCCGCGCGGCGACGGGCAGGGCGCGTCGGCCGTCCCCACCAGCCTGCAGGCCTCCCTGATGGCCCGCCTCGACCGCATCGGCCGTCCGCGCGAGCTTGCCAGGATTGCCGCGGCGCTGGGGCGGAAGTTCACTCTGGACCAGCTCAGCGCGGTGCTCCCGGACCGCGATCCAGAGGCCCTCAGGGGCGAGTTGCACCGGCTCGTCGAGGCCGAGCTGATCGTGCCGGCCGCCCCGCCGTCGTCGGAGGCTTACGCGTTTCGCCACGCCCTGATTCAGGATGCCGCCTACGGCTCGCTTCTCCGCAGCGAGCGGCGCGTCCTGCATGGCCGCATCGCCGCCGCGCTGCAGGAGAGATTCCCTGAGATTGCCGCCGCCCAGCCCGAGGTGCTGGCGGCCCACTGCACCAAGGCAGAGCTTTGGGAGCCGGCCATCCAGCAGTGGCTCAACGCCGGCAACCGCGCCGCGCGCGGCTGGGCGCTCACGGAGGCCGCCGAGCACTTCTCCGAGGCACTCGGTCTTGTCGGCAACCTGCCCGTATCGCCCGAGCGCCAGCGCCTGGAGCTGACCCTCCACATGGCGCTCGGGCCCGTCATCATGGGCACGCGCGGCTACGGCTCGGAGGAGAGCCTCGAGGTCTATCGGCGGGCCGAGCCGCTCGTGCATGCCGTCGGCGATGTCCCCGAGCGTCTCCTGCTGCAGATGGCCCTGTTCAATGTGCGCTACGGCCGCGCCGAGCTTGCCGAGGCGCTTGCCTCTGCGGAGGAACATCGCGACCTGGCCGAGCGGCACGGCACCAGCCTCGGCCGCGCCTACGGCCTCCTCGCCCAGACCCACGCCGCGATCGGCGCGCTCGACGCGGCGGAGCGTGAGTTCGTGCGCAGCCTGGAGATCTTCGCGCGGGCGCCGGAGGACTTGGCGACGGTGGGTGTGTTCGGCAGCCAGCACGTCATCTCGCTGGCGTTCCGCGGCGGCATCCTGTTCGCGCTCGACCGGCCGGAGGCAGGCCACGCCTCGATGGCCGAGGCCATCGCGCTCGCCCACCGGATGGAGCACGCCCTGTCGATCGCACTCGCGCTCGTCACCGAGCTGCTGACGCCGATCCCCGGCGGGCTGCACCCCGACCTCGCCCGCGCCGACGAGACCCTGCGCTTCTGCGCCCGGCACCGGCTGAGAAACTTCGAGACATGGGCGGAGTTCGCGCGCGGGGCGATCGTCGCCCGCCGCGGCGATCCACGCGAGGGCATCGAGGTCATGCAGGCGGCCGTGGAGAAGGCGGAGGGCATGAGTTCGCGCCTGTTCCGCCCGGTCCATCTCGCCACGCTGGCCTCGGCGCACGCCCGGCTGCGCGAGCTCGACAAGGCGCTGGCCCTTGCCGATCAGGCGTTGGCGACGGCCGCGCGCACCGGCGAGAGGCGGGCCGATGTGGCCCTGCACCGGCTGCGCGGCGAGCTTCTCCTCGCCGTCGGCAGGCGCAGCGAGGGCGCGCACGAGTTGCAGCTGTCACTCAGCGTTGCCCGGTCGCAGGGGGCAAGGGCGGAGCAGGCCCGGACGCAGGAGGCCATCGCCCGCCTCGCCACCAGGCAACGTTGATTCTCAAGCCGCCCGAGACGAATCTCGTACCGGCCGGGTTGGACCCGGCGCTCCGGGAAGTTGAAAAATTGGAGGCCACGCCCGGAATTGAACCGGGGTACACGGTTTTGCAGACCGTTGCGTAACCACTCCGCCACGTGGCCC
>Ga0070681_10004426_pt1 | contig 13380 bp, 14 predicted proteins | sample KBSC83BmetaG_FD_65650 | JGI IMG/M metagenome (GOLD analysis project Ga0070681, IMG submission 65650) | Corn rhizosphere microbial communities from Kellogg Biological Station, Michigan, USA - KBS C8-3B metaG | ecosystem: Host-associated > Plants > Roots > Rhizosphere | place: USA: Michigan... | reverse complement strand
GCCGTGGTGCTCGTTGGCGCCGCCGAAGTGGCGCTCGGCGCGCTTGAAGTAGGGCAGCACGTCGTTCCACGACCAGCCGCGGTTGCCCAGCTCGGCCCAATGGTCGTAGTCGCCCTTCTGGCCGCGCATGTACACCATCGCGTTGATCGACGAGCAGCCGCCCAGCACCTTGCCGCGCGCGTAACCCAGCGTGCGGCCGTTCAAGCCCGGCTCGGCCTCGGTGCGGAAGCACCAGTCGGTGCGCGGATTGCCGATCGAGAAGAGGTAGCCCACCGGGATGTCGATCCAGAACCAGTCGTCCTTGCCGCCCGCCTCGACGAGCAGCACGCTCGACTTCCCGTCCTTCGAGAGCCGGTTGGCGAGCACGCACCCCGCGCTCCCGCCGCCGACGATCACGTAGTCGTATTCACCGAAATTCAGCATCGAGTCAGATGCTAGCAAATCCCGCGCGACTAGGGCTTGACGTAGGGCGCGATGAAGGGGGCCGGGGCGGACTGGAAGGTGATCGACGACCAGTCATGGTCGCGCACGGCATGCTCGAGCATCGCCTGGTACTGCGCCACGCGCTGCGAGCTCTGGGGCGAGAGGCCGTAGAAGAACTGGTACTCGCGCAGCGTCTGGGCGTCGCAGTTGCCCGGACTGGATCTGCGGCGCGTCCGGGCCGCACGGATATCCCGCATCGCACGCCACCAGCTCCGCCGCCACGGAAAACGAGCCGACATTGATGGGCCGCCCATCCTGCGCGCTCTGCAGGCTCAGGTTCGTGAACGGTCCGGCCAGGGTGTGCGCGGCGATCGTGAGCGCGTACGGATCGCCCGATTCGGCCGCGTGCTTCAAATCTCCGATCTGCGCTGCGCTGATGGTGGGCCAGGGCGCGGTGGACATGGAGAAATTGTTCGCCGGCATCGCCTGGAACGGCGTCCACAAGTCGTGGTACACGAGGGAGGCGACCGCCTTCGGATCGCCCCCGGCCGCGGCCTGGGCAAGCAGCTCGCGGATCGCCTGCGGCGTGGCCTGGAGGTCCTTCAGGTCGGCGCAATGGCCCACGTACGTGTCGCGATACGCGGCGATGCGTCTTTCGCGGGACGGATCGCGTTCCGGAAGCGCGGCGGCGAAACGCGCCACGGCCACGTCTTCGGGAACGGACGAGCGGTCGCTGCGTGGCCGTCCGGGCCGGGGGCTGCAATCCTCGAGGATCTTCGCGAGGATCCACGTCTCCTCCGGAGTGCGCGAGCTGGCGGGACGCAGGCGGTCGTAGAGCGGCTTGTAGCTCTTCGCGTGGGCGAACTCCGTGAGCGCCGGCGAGAGCACGGAGACGGGCCGCGGCGATACCGACGCGTGCGATCCCGGCGCGATCGCGAGCACCGCGTCCGCGGGCAGCGTGCGCGGCGCGCCCGCGTAGCTCGAGGCCGTGGGGGGCCGCCCCGTGAACGGCGACGAGGGCGTCGTCGTGAGCCGGATCGTCACCAGCACGACGGCCGCGAGGGCCAGCACCGCGACGATGGCCTTCTTCGCGTTCACAGCGAACCCGCCGAGCTGTCATCCACCGCCCGCAGGGCCGCGGCGCGCGCGTGGAGCTCGGTCGTATCGAAGAGCGGCACCGGCGAATCCGAAGGCCCGACCAGCATCGTGATCTCGGTGCATCCGAGGACGACGCCCTGCGCGCCGCGCGCGACCAGCCCCCCGATCACGCGGCGCAACTGCGCGCGCGAGGCGTCCAGCACGCGGCCGCGGCAAAGCTCGTCGTAGATCACGTTGTGCACGACCGTGATGTCGGAGGCGGGCGGCACCAGCACCTCGAGGCCATGCTCGCGCTCGAGGCGGCCGCGGTAGAACGATTGCTCCATCGTGAAGCGCGTGCCGAGCAGGCCCACGACCTTGACGCCGGCGCGCCGGATGGCCGCGGCGGTGGGATCGGCGATGTGCAGCAGCGGGATCGAGATCGCGCCCTCGATCTGCGGCGCCACCCTGTGCATCGTGTTCGTGCAGATCACCAGGAAATTCGCTCCCGCCTGCTCGAGCCGCCGCGCCTCGCGCGCGAGGACCTCGCCCGCCTCGTCCCATCGCCCCGCGTGCTGGAGCTTCTCGATCTCGTCGAAGTCCACGCTCGCGAGCAGCACCTTCGCCGAGTGCAGCCCGCCCATCCGCTCGGCCACCGTGCGATTCAGGATCTGGTAGTAGAGCACCGTCGACTCCCAGCTCATGCCGCCGATGAGCCCGATGGTCTTCACGCTGCCTTCCCGGGGCGGCGCGCCCAGAGCCACGACGCGCCCCACACCACCCCGCCCACCATCATCAATACGCCGAGGTGGTGCGCTGTCTTGCCCCAGCCGTGCGCGTTCTGCAGCGACCCGAAGCGACCGAGGAGGTAGATCCAATCGTGGCCGCCTTCCTCGCCCGTCTGGCCCCCGAGCAGGATGAGCTGGGGATGGAGCGCATCCCAGATGTAGGCCGAGAGATCCACCAGGCTCGCTCCCGTCCACCACAGGCACATCGCCGCGCCGAACGGATCGCGCTGCTTCACGACGAACGCGACGCCGATGGCAAACGGCAGCAGCACCTGGAAGAGGCTTCCGCCCGCCACCGTCATGAGCTCGCCGAAGAGCCGGAACAGCACGTGCCCGGCCTCGTGGATCGGCAGCAGGATCGCGTGCATGAACGAGCTCATCAGCTCCTCGCCGCGGTAGTCCGTCGCCGCGAGGCGCAGGCCCCAGATCGCCACGAAGGCGAGCAGCGCGACGCGCCCGTAGTACGTAAACGGATCCGGGGAATCGACGTCGTCCAGCGCGCCCGACTCCGCGAGGACCGGCACGATGTCGACGTGGACCGGATCCACGCCCCACTTGTTGAACCAGATGCCGCACTCGGGGCACTCCGAGGCCAGCGCCCGCGCCGGCTCGAAATACGTGCCGCACTTGGGGCAGCGATGGATCGCGGTGGCCGCCATCCCCTCGGTCAGGCGCGCATGCGCCCGATCGCCTGCGCCGATGCGCGCATCGAATTGGCGAAGCGCTTCCAGCGGTTCTGCGTCTTCTGCACGAAGGTCTGGTCGACGAAGTAGGTGAGGAGGATCGAGTCGCGCGTGTTCACCTCGGGACCCACGACGTCCACGGAGTGGTAGGTATCCGGCCCCACCGCGAACGCGTATCCGGTGTTGGGCGAGAAGGACATGCGCTGCGCGACCTCGTACTTCCTGTCGCCGACCTTGCGGTTGAAGATGGTGCCCACGTGCGCGATGGACTCGTCGCGCGGCAGGTAGAGCTGGATCGTCATGCCCTTCCAGCGCGTGTCGGGGTGGACGCCGATCTTGTAGCCCGCCACGTCGCGCGTGAGGATGGGCACCGGGTACATGTCGACGCCCTGGTACCCGGGGCCGAAGCGGCGCTCGAGGCCCGCGGCGAGGCGCTTCCTCCACGCTTCACGAACCGGCGCGGAGCAAAGGGCTTCTCCCACCAGGTCCCAGATGGCGCGCTTGGACGCCGGCAGGTGGCGGATGCACTCGGGAAAGAGGTCGATCTTCGTGCGCGTGATCTTCGCGGTGCGCGCGCGGCCCGACATGCGCCGGTAGTCGCGCGCCTCGGGCATCGCTTCCAGCATCGCGGCGTAGATGTCGGCCGGGAAGACGTTGGCGATCTGCAGGTGCTGGAACGGCACGTCGTTCGCCGCCGCCGATTCGATCGCTCCCACCACGTGGGCGATCGTGCGGTCGAGGTCCAGGGCGACGGTCAGGCTGTCTTCTCTCGCATTCATGATCGAGCTCACGGGACGATGGCCGCGTTTCGGGCCGCTGCGGGCCCCCTATGCGGGGTATTTTACGACGTAGGCCGCCGGCTGGGTCAGGCCGCGGCTTTGCCCAGGATCGCGGGAACCAGGGCCGCCAGGACCAGGACCAAAACGGGACCGATGCTGAGGCCATAGCCGAGGGTGCGGCGCTTTGCCGCGACGTAAGCCTGCCGGTAGAGAAGGCGGCCGACGAGATAGACAGCGCCAAGGCCGGCGACATAGGGGGCGGGCCAATACCTTGCTGCGACATATAGCGCGGGTATGAACGCGACGAGGAGCTCGAGCGTGTTCATCTGGACGCGATAGGCCCTTTCGAAGGGCTCCGATCCGGCGACCGCCGGGGCCTTGATGCCGTACGTGCCCCTGGCCCTGCCCACCAGCCAGCCGAAAACCAGGTATTGCAGCACAGCGAGCATCGCGACGATGTCGACGTAGTTCATTTTTGCCTCCTGCGTGAGCGGCAGGAAGGAGGGTATCAGCTCGCGCTACAGCTCGATCGACTCGCCCAGTCCCGCGAAGAGGCAACGCTCGCCGAACGCCTCGCGTATCGCCGCGAACGCAGGCTCGCCCGTGCAGTGGCCCGGCGCGATGTGCTCGACGTGCCAGTCGTCGCGCAGGGCGTTGACGACGCGGCGGACCTCGGGCTCCCGGGTCAGCACGAGGTGAAGGCCGCCGAATATGCAGAGGATCTTGTCCGCGAGGGGACGCGCGGCTTCCAGTATCTTCTCGATGCCGGGATGCGAGCACCCGGCCACGAGGACCAACCCGCGAGCGGTGCGCAGGCCGACGGAAATCTCGCGCATTTCCCGCGTTCCGGGCACGTCCGAGACCACGGGGATCAGGAAGACCCCGGGCGATGCCTCGGTGACCTCCTTCGTCCACACGAAATTCGCGTCCGGCCAGGGACTGCCGTGGCGAATGACCTCGGGCGGATTCCCGTCGTAGTACTGGAAATAGCGCGGCAGGGAATGGCATCGCGGATAGAACCCGCCGAAGAGCGAAGAGCCGAATACGCCGTAGGTTTCATCGGGGGTATAGATCGTCGCCCGGGGATTGACCGTGAGCAGGTGGTTGAGCCCGCTCGTGTGGTCCCCGTGCCGGTGCGAGATCACCGCGTAGTCGATGCCCTGAAGATCCACCCGCAACGCCGAGCAATTCTCGGCAAAGGTCCTCGCGTTGTTGCCGGTGTCGAAGAGAATTCGCCGCCCCTCGAGCTCGAGAAGCGCGGCGAATCCCCACTCCTTGCGCAACGGGGACGGGTGGCCGAACGCGTCATGCAGGATGGTGATCCTCGTGGCGCTCATCATCGATCTTCCGAAAGCGACGCAGCCATGACCGGGTCGACGTAGATGCGGCCCCCGAAGGCAAACTCCCTGCGCCCTACGTTGACGAAGCCGAACCGCTCGTAGAATTCGATCGCGCGCAAGTTGCCGTCGTAGACGCCCAGCCAGATCGTCTTGCGTCCAAGCCGCCTTGCCTCGGCATGCACCGCCCGCATGAGCTTCGCACCGTTGCCCTTGCCTATGGCGTCCCGATCCAGGTAGAGCCGGCCGAGCTCGATCGGCGAAGGGCCGCGGACGCATGCCGGCGGCTCGGTCGCCCTGAGGTGCGCATATCCGACCAGGCGGCTCCCGTCCACCGCCAGGAGGATCGTCGAGGCGGGATCGACGATGTGCGCGGCGACGGCGGCGGGCTGGAAGCTCTCGGCCACGTAGTCCTCGATGGCCTGCGGATCGGCGACCGAGCGATAGGTGTCGCGAAAGGTGTTCGTCGCCAGGTCCGCGAGCGCCTGCGCGTCTTGCGAACCGGCGCGACGGACCACGAGAGGCGAGATGGGCATCGGGCTGACCGGGAGGTGCCGGATAACTTGGCCCGCAGGAAGAACGCAACGGTCAATATGTCACACCCGGCAATCCGTGGTCAACGAAGCGGGATAATGTCGCCATGCGCCGCCTGCAAGCCCCGATCCTCGCCGCCGCCCTCCTGCTCCTCGCCGCGTGCACTTCGGCCCCCCCGCGCATCGGCGCGCCGTCCTCGACCTGGCTCCCCTCCCCCAATTTCGACGACCGCCGCCCGGAGTTCGTGGTCATCCACCACACGAGCAACGAGACCGCCGCCGAAGCGCTCGCCGTGCTCACCGACCCCAAGCGGGAGGTGAGCGCGCATTACCTCATCGGGCGCGACGGCCGCATCTACCAGCTCGTGGACGAGCGCAAGCGCGCGTGGCATGCGGGAGCGGGACGATGGGGCGGGGACGCGGACGTGAACTCGTCGTCGATCGGCATCGAGCTGGACAACGACGGCGCGGAGCCCTTCGCCGACGGGCAGATCGCTGCCCTCCTCGCGCTCCTCGACGACATCCAGTCGCGCTGGCACATCCCGCGCGCCAACTTCATCGGGCATGGGGACGTGGCGCCGGGGCGCAAGGTCGATCCGAGCAAGTACTTCCCGTGGAAGACGCTCGCGGAGCATGGATACGGGTTGTGGTGCGAGGCGACGGCGCCCGAGGTGCCGGTGGGCTTCGACACGACGCTCGCGTTGCAGGCGCTGGGCTACGACGTGTCCGACCTGCGCGCGGCGGTCGCGGCGTTCGGGCGCCATTTCCTCGGCACCGACGACGCGGGGCCGGACCTCAGCGAGCCTGGGAAGGCCGTTCTGGCGTGTCTCGTGGCGGAATCGCGGCGGCCGTAGGCACCGCGCGCAGGATCGCCTCGGCCGCGTCGAGCAAGTCGCTCGCCACGACGTGCGGACGGCGCAGCGGTGACGGGTCCACCTCGGGTGAGCCGAGCAGCACCGTGCGGCAGCCGGCCCGGCGCCCCGCCTCGACGTCATCCAACGCTCCACCGATCATCCACGAGCCCTCGAGGTCCAGCGCGTGCTCGGCGGCCGCGGCGTGCAGGAGCCCCGGCATGGGCTTGCGGCACGCGCAGGCGAGCGCGTAGTCGGCGACGGTGCCGTCGGGATGGTGCGGGCACCAGTAGCAATCGGCGAGCTTCAGGCCGTGCGTGAGGAAGAGGTCATCGAGGTGCTCGCCCACCGCGGCGAGCGCTCCGTGCGGGAAATGGCCGAGCGCCACACCGGGCTGGTTGCTCACCACGATCGGCGCGTAGCCCAGGCCCACGAGGAGCAGGAGCGCATCGACGGCGCCCGGGCGCAGGCGGATGCGGCCGCGCCGCGCCTCGCCGTCGGCGCCCTCGATGAGCGCGCCATCCTTGTCCAGGAAGACCGCGCGCCGCGTCACGGGAAAGTCGGGGTGTTCTTCCGCATGACCGGAGTTTCGCTCCCCAATGTTGCGGGAGCGTGAAGTGTCATGACCCGGTGGGTGGGGGCAGGCGCACAGCGGCGCGGCGCGCTTCGTAGGTCTTGAGATGGGTGAACGCGAGCGAAAGGAGCGTGTCGTCGGCGCCGTGCTCGCGGGCGCGCTCGAGCATCCAGCCCACGATGTGGTCCGCCTCCACCTGGCCGCCGGACTCGAGGTCGCGCAGCATCGAGGCGCTCCACAGGCCCTCGGGGTCGGTGAGGCGCGCCCGGCCGGATTCGAGCATCTTCGGGCGCGGCGGATGGCCCTCGCGGCGCGCGATCTCGGCGTTGGCCTCGAGCGCTCGCAGCATGGCCTCGCGGCCGCCGGGTGCCGCCACGATCTCGCGCACGTTGCCGCGGAAAAGGCACGTCGTGGTGGCGAGCGCGCACAGGAAGACGACCTTCTCCCACATGTCCTGCTCGATGTCCTCGGAGAGCTTCCAGTCGACCTTGGTGTGCGCGAACGCGTCGGCGAGCGCCTGTGAGCGCGCGGTCTTCCGGCCGTCGCGCTCGCCGAAGAGGATCCTCTGCAGGCCGTCCCCGTGCACGATGACGCCGTCGCGCCGCAACGTGACGTTGATCTGCGCGGTGCCGCCCATGACGTTGGGGGTGCCGAAGCGCACGTCGAGGTGCGAGAGGTGCGCGAGGCCGTTCAGCATCGGGACGATCGCGCACGGCATCGCCGGCTCGATCGCCTGCATCGCCGCATCGAGGTCGTAGGCCTTGCAGGTGAGGAGGATGGCGTCGTACTCGGGGCGCAGCTCCTCGGCAAGCACCGTGCGCACCTTGATCCTCGCGTTGCCGAGCGGGCTTTCGATGCGCAATCCGTCGCGCGCGATCTGCTCGCGGCGCTTGGGGCGGACGAGGAACGTGACGTCGCCACCCGCCTCCGCGAGCCGGCCGCCGAAGTAGCCCCCGATGCCGCCCGCGCCGAGGACGAGCAGGCGCATTCGGCTACATCCCGCCCAGCGGGGCGGGGGCGGAGGTGAAGTCGAAGGCGTTGGTGAGGTCGTTCACCGCGGCGTCGCGCGTGCCGAGCGGCGCCAGGTTCCAGCGCTTCTCGATGAAGCGCAGGATCGACGTGGTGTCGTACTCCGTGTGGTCGATGTAGCCGCGCTTCGCGTAGGGCGAGATGATCACCGCGGGAACGCGCGAGCCCGGGCCCCAGCGGTCGACCCTGGGCGGCGCCACGTGGTCCCAGCGCCCGCCGTTCTCGTCGTAGGTGACGATGATCGCGGTGCTCTTCCACTGCGGGCTCGCCCGGATCGCGGCCACCATCTTCGCGATGTGATCCTGGCCCGACTCGAGGTCCGCGTAGCCGGGATGCTCGTTCAACGGCCCGATCGGCTTCACGAACGCCACCGCCGGGAGCTTGCCCTCGCGGATCGCTTTCCAGAAGTCCTCCTCGTCCAGGAGGTGCTCCTTCTTCGCCTCGGTGCCGTCGGCGAACGACTTGAAGTACATGAACGGCTGGTGGTGGAACTGGAACACCGGGTGCGGATGGCCCGCGAGCGCGTCGTTCCAGCCCCCGCCGTACCACGCCCACGTGAGGCCCTTCTCCGAGAGCCGGTCGCCGATGGTGGGCAGCGTCTGGCTGGGCATCAGGTGCCTGGCCGCGCCGCCCTTGGTGGGATGGGGCGCGTTGACCGAATAGCTCGTGTTGACCACGTAACCGTCAGGTGTGACCTGGCCGTCCTTCACGAGGAGGCCCTTGTCGTCCAGCACCGCGCGGATCTCCTTCGGCGCGTCCTTCCACTCGGGCGTGCACGCGCACACCAGCCAGAAGTGGTTGAGGAACGATCCGCCGAATGCGCCCATGAAGAAGTTGTCGGCGAGCGTGTACTCCTTGGCGAGCTTGCCCAGCGGGTAGTCGCTCGCGTCGTAGTAGCTCATCACCAGGCCGCCCACGTTCGTCCAGGCGACGAACTTGTCGTTCCTGCCGCCGTCGATCTGGAGCTGGTTCTGGTAGAACAGGTGGATCGGATTGCCCGCCTTGCTGTCGGGGGGCACGTACTTCGCGAGGTCGAACGGGCCGTTGGGAAGGTCCGCCGGAATGCGCGCGTCGGGCCTGCCGTCGGGTCCCATCGAGGGCGGCAGCGTCGCGTAGACGTTGCCCGCCTTGTCCACCTGCGTCGCGGCGGCGCCCGCGTTCGCGAGCCCGTTGGCGCCGGGAAACTTCCCGAACAGGCCGTCGAAGCTCCAGTTCTCCTGGAAGAGCACCACGACGTGCTCGATCCTGTCCACGCCGCGCGGCTCGGGCACCCCCGCGCACCCGGCGAGGAGGAGAAAAAATAATGGGGTCAGGTTAATTTTTCGACCTGTCCCCTTTTTCTGGCCTGCTGCCAGGTCGTAGCGTGGCGCCATGTTCATGACCCCATTGTTATGAGCAGTAGAAACGGGGACAGGATGAAAAATTAACCTGACCCCATTATTTCGGCGAAGCCGCGCTTTTTTACCAGCGCGTCGAGGTCCTTGAGGACCGCGAGCAGCTCCTTCATGCGCCCGAGGGGCCAGGCGTTGGGGCCATCCGACAACGCCTTGGCGGGATCGGGATGGGTCTCCATGAAGACGCCCGCGACACCGGTGGCGACCGCGGCGCGCGCGAGCACCGGCACGAACTCGCGCTGGCCGCCCGACGACGTGCCCTGCCCGCCGGGAAGCTGCACCGAGTGCGTGGCGTCGAACACCACCGGGCAGCCGGTGTCGCGCATGATCGCGAGCGAGCGCATGTCGGAGACGAGGTTGTTGTAGCCGAACGAGGCGCCGCGCTCGCAGACCATGATGTTGTCCGAGCCGCTCGCCTCGCGCGCCTTGTCCACCACGTTCTTCATGTCCGAAGGCGCCAGGAACTGCCCCTTCTTGATGTTCACGGGCTTGCCCGCCGAGGCCACGGCGTGGATGAAGTCCGTCTGGCGGCAGAGGAACGCGGGGGTCTGGAGCACGTCGACCACCTTCGCGACCGTCGGCACCTCTGCCTCCGTGTGCACGTCGGTGAGCACCGGCACGCCCACGGACTTGCGCACCTTGGCGAGGATCTCGAGCCCCTTCTCCATCCCCGGCCCGCGGAACGACTTGCCCGAGCTGCGATTCGCCTTGTCGTACGACGACTTGAAGATGAACGGGATGCCGAGCGCGGCCGTCATCTCCTTCAGCTGGCCGGCCACGTCCATCTGGAGCTGCTCGCTCTCGACGACGCAGGGACCGGCGATGAGGAAGAACGGTTTGTCGAGGCCGGCTTCAAAACCACAGAGTTTCATTTCGTATTCCTGCAGTTCGTCGTCCCCGCGCACGCGGGGATCCAGCGTCGGCTAGGTTCCCGCCTGCGCGGGAATGACGAGCCGGTGACGTGAATGACGAGCCTCGTTACGCGGCGGAGCCGCCGATGACTTTCAGCCCCGGCTCGGGCACGCGCAGCCGGTGCTGCTCCTGCGCCGCCTTGATGTACGAGATGAAGAGCGGGTGTCCGGCGCGCGGCGTCGAGGTGAATTCCGGGTGGTACTGGCAGCCGAAGAACCACGGGTGGTCGGCGAGCTCGGCCATCTCGGTCAGGTCCTCGGCCTTCGTCTTCGCGCTGATGTTGAGCCCCGCCGCCTCCAGCCGCGCGATGTAGTGGTTGTTGACCTCGTAGCGATGGCGGTGGCGCTCGGCGACGGTGTCGGTGCCGTAGATGCGGTGTGCCAGCGTGCCGCGCTTCACGGTGCAGGGCTGCGCGCCCAGGCGCATCGTGCCGCCGAGGTTCGACTGCGCGTCGCGCCGCTCGACCTTGCCGTCGTGGTTCTGCCACTCGGTGATGAGCGCGATCACGGGGTGCGGCGTGTCGGCGTCGAACTCGGTGGAGTTGGCGCCCTCCAGCCCGCACTTGTTGCGCGCGATCTCGATGGCCGCGATCTGCATGCCGAGGCAGATGCCGAGATAGGGCACCCTGCTCTCGCGCGCGTACTTCACCGCCGCGATCTTGCCCTCGATGCCGCGCTTGCCGAAGCCGCCCGGGACGAGGATCGCGTCCATGTCCTTCAGCGTCTCCACGCCCTTCGCCTCGATCGCCTCGGAGTCGACGTAGTGGATGTTCACCTTGGTGCGCGTGTGGATGCCCGCGTGCACCAGCGCTTCGGAGAGGGACTTGTACGAATCCTGCAGGTCCACGTACTTGCCCACCATCGCGATGTCCACCTCGTGCTCGGGATTCTCGAGCGCATCGACGATGTTCTCCCACATGGTGAGGTCGGCGGGGTACGCGGCGAGGTCCAGCTTGCGGCAGACGATCTCGTCCAGGCCCTGCTTGTGCAGCGCGACGGGGATCTTGTAGATGGAGTCCACGTCGTAGGCCGAGATCACCGAGCGCACGTCCACGTTGGTGAAGAGCGCGATCTTGCGGCGGTCGTCCTCGGGAATCGGCCGCTCGGAGCGGCACATCACGATGTCGGGCTGGATGCCGATGCCGCGCAGCTCCTTCACGCTGTGCTGCGTGGGCTTGGTCTTGATCTCGCCCACCGACGCCAGGTGCGGCACGAGCGTCAGGTGGATGTAGCAGGTGTTGGTGCGGCCTTCCTCGATGCCCATCTGGCGGATGGCCTCGAGGAACGGCAGCGACTCGATGTCGCCCACGGTGCCGCCGATCTCGATGATGCCCACCTCGGCATCGCGGCAGGCGGCCTTCACCGAGGCCTTGATCTCGTCCGTGATGTGCGGGATGACCTGCACGGTGCCGCCCAGGTAGTCGCCGCGGCGCTCCTTGTTGATCACGCGCTCGTAGATCTGGCCGGTGGTGAAGTTGTTGGCCTTGCTCATGCGCGAGGACACGAAGCGCTCGTAGTGGCCGAGGTCCAGGTCCGTCTCCGCGCCATCCTCCGTCACGAACACCTCGCCATGCTGGAACGGCGACATGGTGCCGGGATCGACGTTGATGTAGGGATCCAGCTTTACGAGGGAGACTTTGATCTTGCGCGATTCGAGGATCGCGGCGAGGGAGGCGGCGGCGATGCCCTTGCCGAGGCTGCTGACAACGCCACCGGTCACGAAGACGTACTTGGTCATAGCGTGTCCCGTGCTGGTAAAAGTGAATTTTACACACCTTCCAGCGCTCCGTCATTCCCGCGCAACGCTCCGTCATTCCCGCGCAGGCGGGAACCCAGCCCTCAAGCCGCCGCCAGCGCCACCCGCGACCGCATCGCCGCCTTGATCGTATTCACCAGCAGCATCGTCACCGTCATCGGCCCGACGCCCCCCGGCACCGGGGTGATGAAGGACGCCTTCTGCCGCACCGCCTCGAAGTCCACGTCGCCCACCAGGCGCCCGTCGGGGAGCCGGTTGATCCCCACGTCGATCACCACCGCGCCGGTGCGCACCATGGGCGCCGTGATGAGCCCGGGCTTGCCCGCCGCCACCACGAGGATGTCCGCGAGGATGGTGAACTGGGCCAGGTCGCGCGTCTTCACGTGCGCGATGCTGACGGTGGCCTCGCGCTTCATCAGCATCATCGCCATGGGCTTGCCGACGACGTTGCTCGCGCCCACCACGACCACGTTCTGCCCCGCGATGGGGATCTCGCAGCGCTCCAGCATGCAGACGACCCCGTAGGGCGTGCAGGGCGGGAACACCGTGTCGCCGGCGACGAGCGCCCCCACGTTGTAGAGGTTGAAGCCGTCCACGTCCTTCTCGGCGGCGATGCCCTCCAGCACCCGGCGCACGTCGATGTGCGGCGGCAGCGGAAGCTGCACGAGGATGCCGTGGATCGCCGGGTCCGCGTTGAGGCGCGCGATGAGATCCAGCACCTGGTCCTGGGGCACGTCGGCGGGAAAGGCGTGGCGCTCGGAGCGGATGCCGACCTCCCCGCACGCCTTCATCTTGCGGCGCACGTACACCTGGGAAGGCGGGTCCTCGCCCACGATGATCACCGCGAGGCCCGGCACGATGCCCGCCGCGGCGAGCTCTGCCACGTGGCCCTTCCATTCGGCGCGCACCGTGGCGGCGATGGCGTTGCCGTCGATGATCGTCGCGGTCATTCGCCCAGTATCGCATCCCGCGCGTGAGGGGGCGGGCAGGGGTAAAATTGCGCCATGAAAGTCGGCAACCGCCACTACCGCAGCCTCTGGGCCGATCCGAGCGGGCTATCCGTGCAGATCATCGACCAGGCCCGCCTGCCGCACGTCTTCGAGACCCGCACCATCGCCTCCGTCGACGCCATGGCCGAGGCGATCACGGCCATGCGCGTGCGCGGCGCCCCGCTGATCGGCGTGGCCGCGGCCTTCGGGCTGGCGCTCGCCGCGGTGCGCGATCCGTCGGACGAATCCGTCTCGC
>Ga0070681_10004425_pt1 | contig 13383 bp, 7 predicted proteins | sample KBSC83BmetaG_FD_65650 | JGI IMG/M metagenome (GOLD analysis project Ga0070681, IMG submission 65650) | Corn rhizosphere microbial communities from Kellogg Biological Station, Michigan, USA - KBS C8-3B metaG | ecosystem: Host-associated > Plants > Roots > Rhizosphere | place: USA: Michigan... | reverse complement strand
TCGGCGGCCTCGAGGTCGACGTCGAAGCGAAGGCGCGTCCCTTCGGGGACGAGCGCGATGATGCCGCCCGACGGCGGCGGCGTTTCGCTGCAGTCGCAGACCGTCAGCACGCCGCGCTCGGCCGGGGCGGCGGCGATCTCGGCGTCGATGACGCGAACGTCGCAGCCGTCGCCCGCGGCGTACGCGTCGACTTCACGCACGGCGAGCTTGCGCGTATCGACCGGCTTTCCCGCGAGCTGGTCGAGCGCGGGCGCGAGCGTGCTGCGCGCAGGCACGCAAACCGTGATCTCGGAAGGGCTGCGCACGGGCGCCGGCCACGTCGTGTAAAGCGCGAAGTTGTAGACGAATGCGGCTTTCAACGTCTCCGCATCGACCTGCGCGCGCGCGCTCGTGCTGCCGGCGAGGAACAGCGCTGCGATCGCGGTTCGGGCGGAGGGCAGGGCCGCGCGCATCAGAAGCGGTAGCTCGCGCGCACGAAGACGGTGCGCCCGTCCTGCTCGATGCCGTTCTGCACGAACGAAGGCCCCGGCGGATCGGCGTAGCGCGTGTCGAAGAGGTTGCGCAGCGAGAGCGCGAGCTCCAGGCGATCGTGGACGACCGGCCACGTCAGCGTGAGATCGACGACTGTGTAGGGATCGATGGGGCCGGTCGCGCCGAGCCGCTGGCTCACGTAGCGCGCTTCGGCGCCGGCGAGAAGCCCGGTCGTGCCGAGCGGCGCCGTCACATCGACCTTGAACAGATGGTGCGGCGAGTTCTGGAACCAGACGCCGCCGTTCGTGACGTCTTCGACGTTCGCATGGCTGTAGCTCGCGCGGAGCGTCGCTCCGTTCTGCCAGACGTGGTCGATGGCCAGCTCCAGACCGGTGTCGCGGACGTGGCCTGCGTTCGCGAAGCCGGAGTCGCCGGTGTCGGGATCGACGATCTCGTTGATCAGCGAGCGGATGTCGTAGCGGAACAGCGAGGCCGTCAGCGTCGTGCGTGTGCCGAAGCGCTGCGAGGCCGCGAGCTCGAGCGTGCGGATGCGTTCGGAGTCGAGCTCGCCGGTGTCCAGACCGGTGGCGGCGCCGGTGTTCGCGTACGTGATCTCGTAGGCGTTCGGTGCGCGATAGGCCTGGCCAGCCAGCGCCTTCAGCGTCGTGCCCGCCGCTGGCGTGTAGATCAGCGCGAGGCGCGGGCTCGTGTCCGAGCCGTTCTCGCTGGTATGGTCGTAGCGAAGGCCCGCATCGAGGCGAAGGTCGTCGCGGATCGCGAACTCGTCCTCGACGAACGGCGCGAGGTGCGTGTTCGGCCTTCCGCCGTCGATCAGGAGCGCGTACGGATCGATGTCGTAGTTCGAAAGCTCGCGGCGCACGTCGCGCTGTGCGTCGAGGCCGACGGCGACCGTGTGCCGCGCCCAGCCGGTGTAGATGCCCTGGATGCTCGCTCCGTACCAGAACGCGTTTGCGGTGTCCTGGTTCAGCGGTCCCGGGGGCGGCGCGTAGACATACGTGCCGAGGTAGTCGTAGCGGCCGGCATAGAGGCGGCCCGACCACGTGAGATCGTCCGCGAGCATGCCCTTGTCGTCGAGATTCGCGAGCGTGCGCGTGTCGCGCGCCTTGCTGCGAGGGTCGCCGAAGAGCTGGCCGTACGACGCCGTCGGATCGCCTTTCGTCTGCGAGGCGTGCGCGAGCATGAACGAGACGTCGCCCATGTTCGCCTTGACGAACAGCCGATCGAGATCGACGCCATCGAGGCCGCGCGCAATGCCGTTATTGGTCTGCGGCGCGTCGAACTCGGGGAAATGGAGCGTCGCGCCGTCGTTGCGCTCGCGGGTCGCCGCGAGCAGCAGGTTGCGATCGCCGTCCGAGACGCCGTACTGCGCGGCGATGCCGCGGTCATTGAACGAGCCGGCCTGCGCGGTCGCGGCGGCGCCGGGGACCTGCTTGCCGTTTCTCGTGATGACGTTGATGACCCCGAAGAACGCATTGGAACCGAACGCCGCGGAGCCGGGGCCCGGCACGTATTCGATGCGGTCGACGAGCGCCATGTCGACGACGAAGTCGGTGCCGATCGGCGCCTGGTCGTAGACCGGATCGTTGACGCGCATGCCGTCGACGAGAAGAAGAAAGCGGCTGTCGTAATCGCCGGGCCTGAGGAACCCGCGGGCGCCGAGATAGGCGTACGTGCGGTCGTAGCTCGTGAAAAGCCCCGGCAGGCTCGCGAGCGCCTCGGCGAGCGTGCGCCAGCCGTGTGCGCGGATCTCGGCGGCCGTGACGACGCGCGCCGACGACGGCGCGGCGCTCGCCTTTTGCGGGAATCGCGAGGCCGAATAGATCTCGAGATCGAGAAGCCGCTCGAGCGGCAGTGCGGCGATGTCATCGGGCGCCGCGGGCGGCCGATCGTCGGCGAGCGCGGCGGCCGGTGCGATCAGCAGCGCAAGGGCGAGCCATGCGCACGCCGGCATCGCGCGGTTCGTGTACGCGGTGCCGTGCGCCCGCAAAGCCCTGCTTGCCATTTCGCCTGTTGCCGCCCCCGACGGTGGTGTCGCGAAGCGGAAGCGCCGCGCGTTTCAGGCACCGATGTCGGCGCGAACGCGGCGGACTTGAGCGCGTTCAGGCGAGGGAATAGAAACGTTGCAATCGATGCGCGCGACCGCGTACGCCGATGCGCATGAACGCAATGGTTGACGGCGGCCTTCGCGATCCGAATAATCGCGCGCCCTTCGGCAGCCGCGCCGTCCGGCGGCGGCGGTCCGGGGCATGATGTACAATAGGCGGTTCACGCGCCCGTAGCTCAGTTGGATAGAGTACCAGGCTACGAACTTGGTGGTCGGGAGTTCGAATCTCTCCGGGCGCGCCAATTCCGCTGCAGCGATGCAGCACGCAAAGGGTGCTTCGGCACCCTTTGTTTTTGCGGGTTCGCGGGCGCTTCGCGAGGCCGGGTTGACGGCTCCTGTTTAATTGACGCCGCAGGGGCCTCATTCGTACCATCTCGGCCGCCTTTTGCGCGCGCGTGCGCGCACCGGCGGGCCAGGATTCGGCGGGGTATAGCGCAGTCTGGTAGCGCACCTGCTTTGGGAGCAGGGTGTCGGGGGTTCGAATCCCTCTACCCCGACCAACCCTGGCGCGAAGGCGAAGCGGGGAACGCGCGGGTTTCGCGCGACAATGCGGCTGACGATGCGCCCGTAGCTCAACCGGATAGAGCATCGGCCTTCTAAGCCGACGGTTGCAGGTTCGAGTCCTGTCGGGCGCGCCAGTCGTGCGGGTAGGATTTCTTACGTTCGCGGAGAAATCCGCGAAAATGCGGTCTACGGTGGGTGTAGCTCAGTTGGTTAGAGTACCGGATTGTGATTCCGGTTGTCGTGGGTTCGAGTCCCATCATCCACCCCAGTTTCGCTACAATGAAGGGCTGTCGTCTCGAAGCCAGGATTTTCCTTCTCCCGCTTGCGGGAGAAGGTGCCGGAGGCGGATGAGGGCGAGCTTGCGAAGCGTGCCCTCACGCCTTGCCCTCTCCCGCAAGCGGGCGAGGGGGAGTGATCGTCGCGCGGTGCGCGACAGCGTTATTTGTTTTGAAGCGGCGGGCCGTTAGCTCAGTTGGTAGAGCAGGAGACTCTTAATCTCTTGGTCCTAGGTTCGAGTCCTAGACGGCCCACCAATTTTTTTGCGATCGAGACCGTCCATCCGCGGCCGCGATCCGGCGTATCCCGAGCGAAAGTGGCGGAACTGGTAGACGCACTGGATTTAGGTTCCAGCGGGGCGACCCGTGAGAGTTCGAGTCTCTCCTTTCGCACCACGTCTGGGTTCACCCTTCCCTAGGGAGATCCCGCTGCTTCTGGTCGTCACCCTTCCGCTCCTCGATCTTCTAGTCTCTTAACGCAGCCCACTCCGGTTCAGCGGCTGAAAACAAGGCACCGTCAAGGAAACACGCAATGCAAGTCTCGATCGAAAACGTCGGCAAGCTCGGCCGCAAGCTCACCGTCCGCCTCCCGGCGCAGGAGCTCGAGGACAAGGTCCGCTCGCGCATCCAGGAAACCGGCCGCAGCGCGCGCCTGAAGGGCTTCCGTCCGGGCAAGGTGCCGACCAGGGTCATCGAGCAGCGTTTCGGCCGCCAGATCCGCGGCGAGGTGCTGTCCGAGATGATCGGATCGAGCTATCAGGAAGCGATCACGCGGGAAAAGCTGCGCCCGGCCGTGCAGCCGGCGATCCAGACGACCGGCACGCCGACCAACGGCGAGATCGAATACACGGCGACGTTCGAGGTCATGCCGGAGATCGGCAGGATCGACATCTCCGGCCTCGAGATCATGAAGCCGACGTCGAACGTCACCGACGCCGACATCGACCAGATGATCGAGACGCTGCGCATGCAGCGCCGCACGTTCCAGCCGGTCGAGCGACCGGCGCAGGCGGGCGACATGGTGCTGTTCGAATACGCCGCCGAAGCCGGCGGCGCGCGCCATCCGGCGACCGGTTTCGACCGCGTCGGCACGCTGGTCGGCTCGGGTGCGTTCGTTCCCGAAGTCGAGAACGCGCTGGTCGGCCACAAGGCCGGCGACGAGTTCACCGTGGACGCTGCGTTCCCGGCCAGCTTCCGCGAGCCGCTGATCGCGGGCAAGACGGCGAAAGTCGAGATCAAGGTCGTCCGCGTGCAGGAACCGCACATGCCGGCCGTCGACGACGCATTCGCCGCGAGCTTCGGCATCAAGGACGGCGGCATCCCGAAGTTCCGCGAGGACGTCCGCGCGAACCTCGAGCGCGAGCTCAAGGGCGTGCTGATGGGCCGCCTCAAGGCCATCACGGCCGAGAAGCTCGTCGACGCGTATCCCGAGATCGACCTCCCGCAGGCGATGATCGAGAATGACGCGCGCGGTCTCGCGCGCCAGTCGAACGCGCCGGGCGACGATGCATTCGTGCAGTTCCTGCCGGCCGCGCGCCGCCGCGTCGCGGCGGGCTTCCTGCTCGCCGAGCTCGGACGCCAGAACGAGGTCCGACTCGATTCGCGGCGCGTCTCCGAGGCGCTTGCCTCGATCGCGTCGACCTACGAGGAGCCGGAGAAGGTCGTTGAACTTTACACGCGCGACCCCCAGCTGATGCAGGGCCTGCAGAGCCGCGTGATGGAAGACCAGGTCGTCGAGTGGGTCGCCGAGCACGCCAAGCTGACCGAGCAGCCCTTGAGTTTCAATGAAGTGATGCGTCCGGGCGCGTAACGCACGACGACGCGGGAGAAAGTCAGATGTCGCAGCAGTACGGACCCATGGGCCAGAGACAAACGGGCCAGCTCCAGGGCCTCAACCTCGTTCCGGTCGTCGTCGAGCAGACCTCGCGCGGCGAGCGCGCCTACGACATCTATTCGCGCCTGCTCAAGGAGCGCGTGATCTTCCTCGTCGGCCCGATCGACGACTACGTCGCCAATGTCGTCGTGGCGCAGCTCCTGTTCCTCGAGTCCGAGAATCCGGACAAGGACATCAATCTCTATATCAATAGCCCGGGCGGCTCGGTGAGCGCGGGGCTCGCGATCTACGACACGATGCAGTTCCTGAAGCCCGACGTGTCGACCATGTGCATCGGCCAGGCGGCCAGCATGGGCTCGCTGCTGCTGACGGCCGGCCAGAAGGGCAAGCGCTATGCGCTGCCGCATTCGCGCATCATGATCCATCAGCCGTGGTCCGGCGGCATCCAGGGCCAGGCGAGCGATATCGACATCCACGCGCGCGAGATCATCAACACGCGCGCCAAGCTCGACGAAATCCTGGCCAAGCACACCGGGCAGCCGATCGACCAGATCGCCAAGGACACCGACCGCGACCGGTTCATGTCGAGCGAGGACGCGCGCAACTACGGTCTCATCGACGCCGTGCTCGAGAAGCGGCCGACCGAGACGCCGGCCGCCGCGACCTGAATGCGGCGGGCGCGCCCAGCGCGTTGATCCGACAGTAGTTTCCTTTCGTCGGGGGCTGGACCTGTGGTCCGGCCCCCGTATGCTATTCTCCGGGCGCAGACAGGCGCTTTACCTCCGAGGCGGGAGCAATGACTGACGACCGGCAAAGCCGATCGGGCGATAGTGGCAAGATCCTTTACTGCTCGTTTTGCGGCAAGAGCCAGCACGAAGTCCGCAAGCTGATCGCCGGCCCCTCGGTGTTCATCTGCGACGAGTGCGTCGAGCTCTGCAACGACATCATCCGCGAGGAGCTCGAGGAAAAGGCCGCCGGCGCGAGGAGTCATCTTCCCAAGCCGAAGGAAATCCTCGACGTGCTCGATCAGTACGTGATCGGGCAGAACCGCGCGAAGAAGGTTCTCGCGGTCGCCGTCTACAACCACTACAAGCGGTTGGAGACGCGCGGACGCAGCGAAGAGGTCGAGCTCGCCAAGTCGAACATCCTCCTCGTCGGTCCGACCGGCTCGGGCAAGACGCTGCTCGCCGATACGCTCGCGCGCCTCCTGAACGTGCCGTTCACGATCGCCGACGCGACGACGCTGACCGAAGCCGGCTACGTCGGCGAGGACGTCGAGAACATCATCCAGAAGCTCCTGCAGAAGTGCGACTACGACGTCGAGAAGGCGCAGACCGGCATCGTCTACATCGACGAGATCGACAAGATCTCGCGCAAGAGCGAGAACCCGTCGATCACGCGTGATGTCTCCGGCGAAGGCGTGCAGCAGGCGCTCCTGAAGCTCATCGAAGGCACGGTCGCCTCGGTGCCGCCGCAGGGCGGGCGCAAGCATCCGCAGCAGGAGTTCCTGCAGGTCGACACGCGCAACATCCTCTTCATCGTCGGCGGCGCGTTCGCGGGCCTGGAAAAAATCATCCAGCAGCGCAGCGAGGCGGTCGGCATCGGCTTCAACGCCGAAGTGCGCTCGAAGAACCGCAATGCGGAAATCTCCAAGCTCCTCGCCGACGTGCAGCCGGAAGACCTGATCAAGTTCGGTCTCATCCCGGAGTTCGTCGGACGCCTGCCGGTCGTCGCGACGCTCGAGGAGCTCGACGAGACCGCGCTCGTCAAGATCCTCACCGAGCCGAAGAACGCGATCACGAAGCAGTTCAAGCGCCTCTTCGACATGGAGGGCGTCGAGCTCGAGTTCCGTCCCGAAGCGCTGATCGCGATCGCGCACAAGGCGCTCGCGCGCAAGACCGGCGCGCGCGGCCTGCGCACGATTCTCGAGCAGGTGCTGCTCGACACGATGTTCGACCTGCCTTCGCTCGATCATGTGAGCAAGGTCGTCGTCGACGAAGCGGTCATCAACGGGCAGGCTGAGCCGTACCTGATCTACCGCGGCAACATGCAGACGCGGGCGGCCTCCGAATGACGAAGCGAGCGGCCGGGCATCCCGCCGCTCGCCTTGCACGGGTCGTACCTTCCGCCGCCACTGGCGAAAAAAGTCGCAAGTTCCCATTCAGTCTCATGGCTGCGTCCGCGCAGCGTGAACTGTCTTGCATTCGCGTGACAGACCCTTACTTGACGATATAGCGGTCGGGGTCCAACCTCGACCTCAAGTTTATCTGCATGTCCTGATTGAGGCTTTGACTCAGCCAAATGACTGAAAAGACCATCAAATCGATGAAACCCGCCGAAACCGACCTGATCGAGCTGCCGGTCCTGCCGCTGCGCGACGTGGTCGTGTTTCCGCACATGGTCATCCCTCTCTTCGTCGGCCGCGAGAAATCCGTTCGCGCGCTCGACATCGCGATGGAAGGCAACAAGAAGATCCTGCTGGTCGCCCAGCGCAGCCCCGATGTCGACGAGCCGGGCGCCGGCGATCTCTACACGATCGGCACCATCGCGAGCGTGCTGCAGCTCCTCAAGCTTCCCGACGGCACGATCAAGGTGCTCGTCGAAGGCACCGGCCGCTCCGAGATCGTCTCGTTCGGCGAGCGCAACGGGCTCATGGTCGCGCATCTTCGCGAGCTGGAGCCTGCGTACACGCGCAGCGAGCGCGAGGTCGGCGTCATCGCGCGCTCGCTGACAACGCTGTTCGAGCAGCTCGTCAAGCTGTCGCGCAAATTGCCGCCCGAGCTGATGTCGACGCTTTCGGGCATCGAGGATCCGTCGCGCCTCGCCGACACGATCGCCTCGCACATTTCCGTTCGCGTTGCCGACAAGCAGCGCGTGCTCGAAACCGCCGACGTCGCCGATCGCATGGAGCTGCTCGTCTCGATGGTCGACGGCGAGATCGACGTGCAGCAGATCGAGAAGCGCATCCGCGGCCGCGTCAAGTCGCAGATGGAGAAATCGCAGCGCGAGTACTACCTCAACGAGCAGATGAAGGCGATCCAGAAAGAGCTCGGCGACATGGACGAGGCGCCGAACGAGCTGGACGAGCTTTCGAAGAAGATCGCCGCCGCCGGCATGCCCAAGCCGGTCGAGACCAAGGCGCGCGCCGAGCTCAACAAGCTCAAGCAGATGTCGCCGATGAGCGCGGAGGCGACGGTCGTCCGCAACTACATCGATTCGCTGCTCGGCGTGCCGTGGAAGAAGAAGACCAAGGTGCGCCGCGATCTCCAGGTCGCGCAGGAGGTTCTCGACGCCGATCACTTCGGCCTCGAGAAGGTCAAGGATCGCATCCTCGAATATCTTGCCGTGCAGCAGCGCGTCAACAAGATGAAGGGTCCCATCCTCTGCCTCGTCGGTCCGCCCGGCGTCGGCAAGACCTCGCTCGGCCAGTCGATCGCGAAGGCGACCAACCGCAAGTTCATCCGCATGTCGCTCGGCGGCGTCCGCGACGAAGCCGAGATCCGCGGCCATCGGCGCACTTATATCGGCTCGATGCCGGGTCGGATCATCCAGAACCTCGCCAAGGTCGGCACGAAGAATCCGCTGTTCGTCCTCGACGAGATCGACAAGATGTCGATGGACTTCCGCGGCGATCCGTCGGCGGCGCTGCTCGAGGTGCTCGATCCCGAGCAGAACCACACGTTCAACGATCACTATCTCGAGGTCGACGTCGATCTGTCGGAAGTGATGTGGATCGCGACGGCGAACTCGCTGAACATTCCGCCGGCGCTGCAGGACCGCATGGAGGTCATCCGCATCCCGGGTTACACCGAGGCGGAGAAGATCAATATCGCGCAGCGCTATCTCGTGCCCAAGCAGCTGAAGGCGAACGGCCTCAAGACGGCCGAGCTTGCGATCGCGGAGCCCGCGATTCGCGACATCATCCGCTACTACACGCGCGAATCGGGCGTGCGCAACCTCGAGCGCGAGATCTCGAAGATCTGCCGCAAGGTCGTCAAGGAGCTCTCGCTCGCCGCCGCGAAGGCGGCGAAGAAGGGCGTCAAGAAGGAGCGCGGCAAGGTCGCGGTGTCGTCGAAGAATCTCGACAACTATCTCGGCGTCCGCAAGTTCACGTTCGGTCGCGCGGAGCTTCAGAACGAGGTCGGCCTCGTCACGGGGCTCGCCTGGACCGAGGTCGGCGGTGACCTGCTCTCGATCGAAGCGACGATCGTGCCTGGCAAGGGCAAGCTGATCCATACGGGCCAGCTCGGCGACGTGATGCAGGAGTCGATCCAGGCGGCGCTCTCGGTCGTGCGCGCTCGCGCGGAGCGGCTCGGCATCGATCCCGACTTCCACCAGAAATACGACGTGCACATCCACGTGCCGGAAGGCGCGACGCCGAAGGACGGTCCGTCCGCGGGCATCGCGATGTGCACCGCGCTGGTGTCGGCGCTGACCAAGGTGCCGGTGCGCTCGGAAGTCGCGATGACCGGCGAGATCACGCTGCGCGGCCGCGTGCTGCCGATCGGCGGGCTCAAGGAGAAGCTCCTCGCGGCGCATCGCGGCGGCATCACCACCGTGATCATCCCGGACGAGAACAAAAAGGATCTCGCCGACATTCCGAAGAACGTCACCGACTCGCTCGAGATCAAGCCGGTGCGCTGGATCGACGAAGTGCTCGATGTCGCGCTCGAACGTCCGCTCGCGCCGCTCGCGCGTCCGGAAGGCGAGAACGTGCGTCCGCGCGAGGAGCGCAAGGAAGAGCGTCCGGTCGAATCGCCGGTGCGCCCGCACTGAGCTCATGTCGAAGACGGAGCGGCGCGATGCCGCTCCGTCGCGTTGCGAGGCAGCAGCGCACCCCCGAAACTTTCCGAAGTTCACGTGCGCGCGCGACCGAACGTCCGCGCTTCGCATCGCATCGTTTTTCCCTGCAACTTCTCCGCCACGCTGTCAAGCGAACGGCATTTCCCTGCAACTTCGCGTGATGTTTCGACGCACCGAAACACGCGCCGCGCATCGTGTTGCGCCCCCTCAGGGCCACTGGTATAAAGATCGCGCCGCGATCCAGGCGACAGCAAATGTCCGGGCGGTTGCGGGGTATCGGAGCTACGCACACGCGGGGAACCCCACCATGCTTGCGAAGAGCTGCCTCAACAGGCGTGCTCCGACTCGATCCTTTCCGATGCGGGTCGCTGTTCCGTGAGGGAGTGATTCATGAATAGAGGCGAGTTCGTTGCCGCGATTTCCGATGCGTCGGGCCTGACCAAGGCCGACGCCGATCGCGCGCTGGAAGCAATGTTCAAGGTCGTCAAGAAAACGCTGAAGTCCGGCGACACGGTTTCGCTGGTCGGCTTCGGCACGTTCGTCGTGCGCAAGCGTGCCGCGCGCACCGGCCGCAATCCGCGCACCGGCGACACGATCAAGATCAAGGCGTCGAAGGTGCCTGCGTTCAAGGCCGGCAAGGCACTCAAGGACGCTGTGGGCTGAAGGACGGCCGTGCGTCGTCGAAGCCGTTGCAGGGGAACCGAAGTTTCTTGGGGGCAGGTGAAAAGACAGATCCGGTTCGTCGCAAGGCCGGGTGCTTAGCTCAGCGGTAGAGCGTCGCCCTTACAAGGCGAGGGTCGGGGGTTCGAAACCCTCAGCACCCACCAGCGCAAGGCCGGCGCGCCGGCCCGCAGGGGGCGGGAAAATGGCGCGGCGATGCCATGAGGCGCGGCGCCGGAAGCGGCGGGAACCCTGATCCCGCCGCCGGTATCGAAGCAGGAGGCCGCCACACGCTAGAATGGCAGGCCGTCACGCACGAAGGAGCGCCCGAGAGCGCTCCTCGAAGCCCACTGGAACAGAAGGGCGCCCGCGTGGCGCCCTTGTTTTTTTCGCCGGTTCCGCATCGTCGCTTCGACGCGCGCGGAATCCCGATCAGCAATTTAAGGCGTCGACATGCTGCAAGCGTTGCGTGGAAAGAAATCGGGTCTGCTGGTCAAGATCATCCTCGTCGTGATCACGATCGGCTTTTCGTTCTGGGGCATCGAGTCGTATCTCTTCACGAGCGTCGATTCGAGCATCGCGAAGGTCAACGGCACCGAGATCTCGCAGGATCAGTTCCGTCAGCGCTTCGACGAGAACCGCCAGCGCATGATGCAGATGATGAACGGCCAGCTCGACGCGTCGTTCTTCGAGCGCCCCGAAATGAAGAAGCAGGTGCTCGACCAGCTCATCAACGAGCGCGTGCTGCTTGACGCGAACAAGGATCTCGGCGTCAGCGTCACCGACGATCGCATCAAGCGCGAGATCCTGTCGGTGCCGGCGTTCCAGAAGGACGGCAAGTTCGATCCCGACACATACAAGATGCTGCTGCAGGCGCAGCAGATGTCGCCGCGCTCGTTCGAGGAGCGCGTGCGCGAGGATCTCGCCGTGCGCGAGCTGCCGCAGCAGGTCGGCTCGGCCGTGCTCGTCACCGACGCAGAGCTCGACAGCTACCTTCGCCTCAAGGACCAGCGCCGCGACTTGCGCTACGTGAAGCTCGACAAGCCCGCGCCGGACACGTCGCCGGTCTCCGACGACGACATCAACGCGTACTACAAGAGCCACACGGCCGAGTTCACGACGCCCGAGCGGGTCGCGCTCGACTACGTCGAGCTCGACGGCAGCAAGGTCGAAGTCAACGCGACGCCCGACGACGCGGTGCTGAAGGACCGCTACGAGAAGGAGAAGTCGCGCTTCGTCAGCGCCGAGCAGCGCCTCGCCTCGCACATCCTCGTCAAGGTGCCCGGCAAGGGCAGCCCGGACGACCAGAAGCAGGCGCTGGCGAAGGCCGAAGGCATCGCGAAGGAAGCGAAGGCCGGCAAGGATTTCGCGGCGCTCGCCAAGCAGGATTCCGACGATCTCGGCTCGAAGAACCAAGGCGGTGATCTCGGCTGGCTCGAGAAGGGCCAGACCGACGAAGCATTCGAGAACGCCCTCTTTGCGATGAAGAAGGGCGACATCTCCGATCCGGTGCTGACGTCGGACGGCTACAGCATCATCGACCTTCGCGACGTGCGCGAAGGCAAGACGCGCAGCTTCGAGGATGTCAAGCCCGAGCTCGCGAAGGAATACGCGACGACCGAGAAGGACCGCGCCTACACCGACAAGGCGGGCCGCCTGACCGACCTGACCTACCAGGATCCGTCCTCGCTCGATGCGGCCGCGAAGGATCTCGGCCTCACCGTGCAGAAGACCGGGCTCTTCGCGCGCAACGGCGGCGCCGGCATCGCCGAGAACCCGAACGTGGTCAAGGCCGCGTTCTCGGACAGCGTGCTCGTGCAGAACAACAACTCCGATCCGATCGAGCTCGGCCCGAACCACATCGTCGTCGTGCGCATCGCCGAGCACAAGCCGGCGACGCCGATGCCGCTCGACACCGTCAAGGAGCTCGTGCGCGCGCGCGTCGAAGCCGAGCGCACGTCGAAGCAGGCCAAGGAGCGCGCCGACAAGCTCTTCGCCGACCTCGGCAACGGCGAGACGCTCGACAAGATCGCCGAGGCGAACAAGCTCAAGGTCGAAACGCAGCAGGGCATCGCGCGCGAGGCCGTCAACGTCGACAGCGCGATCGTCAAGGCCGCATTCGCGCTGCCGCGTCCGGCGGCGGACAAGCCCGAGCGCCAGCTCGTCACGCTCGGCAACGATGCCTACGCGCTGCTGCAGCTCGATAGCGTCACCGACGGCGATCCGTCGAAGCTCGATGCGAAGACGAAGGACGCAGCGCGCAACACGCTCTCGCAAGCGATCGCGCAGACGACGCAGCGCGAGTTCGTCGACGCACTGCGCGCAGGCGCCAAGGTGCGCACGTCGACCGAGAAGCTCGAAGCGCAGCAGTAAGCGGGCTTCCCTCGCGGGCAAGCCTGCTTTTCCCCTCTCCCGCAAGCGGGAGAGGGTAGAGCGCACACATAGGGTGGGCTTCAGCCCACCACACGATTCCCGCGTTACAGCCCCGTCATCCCCAGCGTGTTGTACCCGGCATCGACATACGTCACCTCGCCGGTAATCCCCGACGCAAGATCCGAGCACAAAAACGCCGCCGCGTTGCCGACCTCGTCGATCGTCACGCTGCGCCGCAGCGGCGCGTTCTGCTCGACATGGTCGAGCATCTTGCGGAAGTTCTGGATGCCCGCCGCCGCGAGCGTCTTGATCGGCCCCGCCGAGATCGCGTTGACGCG
>Ga0070681_10004423_pt1 | contig 13385 bp, 14 predicted proteins | sample KBSC83BmetaG_FD_65650 | JGI IMG/M metagenome (GOLD analysis project Ga0070681, IMG submission 65650) | Corn rhizosphere microbial communities from Kellogg Biological Station, Michigan, USA - KBS C8-3B metaG | ecosystem: Host-associated > Plants > Roots > Rhizosphere | place: USA: Michigan... | reverse complement strand
CCGCGAGCCGCACACCATCCGGCGAGCAGCAGACGACTCGATTGAGAACGACGATGTCGGCGCCCGCCACCGTCTCAGGACGATTAAGCACGTCAGCGACGCGGAATGTGGTTCTGTTGACGATTTCCTTCGCACGCGCCAACTCCCGCGCGTACGGCTCATATGCCGAGACGAGCTCGATGATCTCTCCCTGTGATGCACCGGCCAGGAGCAGCTCGGCCTGAATCGTTCCGATGCCTCCACCGATTTCGAGAACGCGCGCATGTTCCAGTGCGTACGGCGGAACACTGGCGACCATTCCGCGTTCGATCGGGTCGAGTCCTTTCTTGAGATAGCGCCGAAATGTCTTCCGCGCCGCGCGCGGCTTGAACATCTCCTCGCATACGGCGGAACGACAACAGCCAGCCATGCAGGGATGATACGCTGCGGCAATCAGCGTACGCTGCGAATGAACGGCGCCGAAGTGCGATCCACTGCGGCGCGTTCCTGCACAGCGCCCGTCCCCGGGTGCCGATCGCCTTCCGTGAACCGAACGGCGACGATCACGCCTGACGCCAGCGTAATGGCCGCGACCAGCGCGACCGCCGTGTTCACACCGAGGAGATCGGCGGTGCCGCCGGCGATCACCGCACCAGCGGCGTATCCCAGATCTCGCCACAAACGGTAGACGCCAACCGACGAGGCTCGCCACGATGGATGCGCGACATCACCAATCGACGCGAGCAGCGTTGGATAGACCATGGCCGTTCCGAGTCCGAACAGGACCGCGCTGAGCAGGTATCCCGTGAAGTCATGCACGAACACGACCGCGGCGATACCGACTGCCTGGAGCCACATTCCAGAGGCGATCAGCCATTTCCGCCCGATTCGATCCGACAGCGCACCGGTGAACAGTTGCGCGATACCCCAGACCGATGGGTACATAGCCGCCAGAATGCCGATGCGATTCAGGTCGAGGCCTGCGGCGGCGTACACGATTGGGAAGAGTCCCCAGGCTGCGCCGTCGTTCAGATTATTGGCGAAACCGGCCTGACTGATCGTGGAGAGTTTTCGATTGGCAAACGAGGTCTGGAGGAAGACGGTGCGCGCGGACGGTGCGGCGCCTCGGTCGCCGGTCGTGTGTGTGCGCGCTTCATGTCGTGCATGCGCCTGCGTGTCGTGTACACACATCGTCGACAGTACCAGGCCTGCCACCGCATAGAACACGCCAGGATAGAACGGTTCCGGACGAATGGCGTATCGACCAGCGAGATATCCCGTCATCAGCGCCGAGATGCCGACTGCGGCATACCCGGCGAATTCGTTCAGCCCCATCGCGAGGCCGCGCTGCCTGGGGCCAACCAGATCGATCTTCATGATGACGGTCGTGGACCACGTGAGCCCCTGACTGATGCCGAGCAGCGCGTTCGCCCACAAGATCCACGTCCATGAGGGCGCCCACATCAGCATCCATGGAATCGGGACGGCGGCGAGCCATCCGATCACGAGCACCCGCTTTCGCCCAATCGCGTCGGACCAACGGCCGGCGAAGTAGTTGGTGATGGCCTTGGTCGCGCCGAAGACGACGATGAACGAGAGAATCGCGGTGTGCGCAACGAGATGAAAACTCTGTTCCGCGAGCGCGGGCAGGATCGCGCGCTCCAGCCCGACCATCGCACCGACGAATGCATTGACGACAACCAGCAGCGCGAACTGCGGGAGGTTGGCGCGAAGGCCGAGCTGTACTTGCTGCGTCATGCGGGCGTCGGTGTAGATACCTCGCCGCGATTGAACGCCAGAATCTGCTGCATCTGTTCGGGTTTCGGCGGAACGTCCGCGAGTGCCGTCACGAAGGCGTCGCGGCGCATCGTGAGCATCGGATTCCACCGCCGCTCGAAAGCGATCGTGCTCATCGGCTTCCCGCTCAGACCGGCCCCGCACACCGATCCGGCGAAGTGCCCCGGATAGATTTCGATGGCGTCGGGCAGCGGCATCAGCTTTTCGTGAAGGCTGGCGTACAGCAGCGCGGCGTTTTCACGCGCACGGCCCGGCAGGTCGGGGCGCCCGACGGCACCGACGAACAGCGTGTCGCCCGTGAGCACGAACCACGGGTCCGTGCCGCGCCGCAGGTCCGTGCCGAGCAGGCAGATGCTCTCCGGTGAGTGTCCCGGCGTGTGCAGAACCCGCAGCCGCGTGTTGCCCAACTCCACCTCTTCACCATCACGAAGCGTGATGAACGGGAACGAGACGTCGGCTGACTCGTGAAGACAATACGCCGCGTTCACCAAGTGGGCGAGGTCGCGACCACCGGAGCGATGGTCGGCGTGGACGTGCGTATCGATCACGTGCGTGATGCGCATGCCCTTGCTTGCCGCGAACGCGGCATAAGTCTGCACATCGTCGGTGCGCGCGTCGACCACCGCGCACTTTCCCAACGTGCCGCAGCCGAGCAGATATGTGGCGCAGCCAAGGTCGTAGTAGTAGAACGGACGGAAGATCACCGGGCCACCTCCTCTGGGACGACCGGCGTTCTGCGCGTCGGCCAGCCAAACAACAGGCGATAGACGAGCGACGGAATGCAGATGTCGGTGGCGCTCACGAGTGCCGCCATCCCGCTAACGAAGCGCCGCGCGGTGGCGTAGCCGCGGCGAAACAACATCGCTATGGCCACGAGGCATCCGGCGCCGAGACCGCATGCGAAGCGCGTGGGTGCACCGCGCCCCGGCAACGCCGCGGTCCTTGTGAAACGGCGGACGACAACGTTGTAGATCAGGTCGAATGGATGTGTGGGCGACAGTGCACCGACAAATGCAATGACGGCCAGCGCCAGCAGCAGCGCCTCCGAGACCAGTACCGTTCCGACCAGCGCCAGCCCAGCACACAGCGCAAAGGTCAAACGCAGCCAGGGTGCGACCGGAGCGAGACATGCCGGATCGACCTGGTCGAATTCCTGGATATCGAGTCGACGCAATGTGGACGGCGAGATGGCGTGGCGCGTGGGGCGATCCACGATCATTTCTGTCCTCCTTCCGAGGACATGCCGGTGCTGACAGGAAAGCCGGCAGCACGCCATTCAGGCAAACCACCACGTAGCCGCCGCGCACGCCGGCCGCTCCTGCGAAGCATTTCTACCGCGCGATCGGCGTACACACAGTACGGTCCGCGGCAATAGGCGACGTATTCCTTGTTCCTGGGAAGCTGCCCGAGCCGCTGCTGCAACTCGTGGACGGGCACTGAGAGCGCCCCGGGAATGTGGCCGGCCACATACTCGCTCGCGGGCCGCGTATCGAGAACGATGACGTCCTGCGAGCGCGCGCGTTTCAACAGGTCAGGCATCGGGACAGCTTCTGCGTCCGACCGTTCGCCGAAGTGCTCGCGGACGAGATGCTCCAGCGCCGCGTTCCGCCGCTCGGCCACAGTCCTCAGCGCGATGCACAGATCCATAACGGCCGGATCGGCCAGGCGATAGCGCACGAACAGGCCGTCCTTCCGGCTTTCGACCAGCGCCGCGCGGCGGAGCACCTGAAGATGCTGCGACGCATTGGCGAGGGAAATGCCGGTTTCGGCGGCGAGCGAATCGACGGTGCGCTCGCCCTGGGCGAGCAGCTCGAGGCACTCAATCCGAATCGGGCTGGCGAGCGCCTTGCCGAGGCTGGCGAAATGACCGTACAGGCTGCTCTTGAAGTCGCGGTGGGCCGCCTCCGCCATAGTCAAGTAATCAATAGACTACTTGACCACCACGTGTCAAGCTTAATGCCGCTGCGACTCGATGGGCGTAACGGTCACAGTTCGCCGTTCGCCGCCGCGAATGACCATCACGACGACCGGTGTGTTGATTCGTTCCTCTCCCAGAATGCGATGGAGATCGTCCACGCCGGTAACGGCGACGTCGCCGAAGGTCACGACGATATCGCCATCGTGCAGGCCGGCCTGTTCCGCGGGACTCCCCTTTTCCACTGACGCGACACGGACCGCGGATACCACCGCCAGCTGGTTGGCGCGCGCGAGCGCGCGCGGCACGTCGATGTTCTGACCGGCGATGCCAATGTAGGCGCGGCGTATACGCCCGTCTCGAATCAGCCTTGACGCGACGAACCGGGCCGTGTTGATCCCGATGGCGAAGCAGAGGCCTTGCGCTGGCCGAATCATCGCGGTGTTGATGCCGATGACCTCGCCGCGTGTCGTCACCAGCGGACCACCGGAATTGCCCGGATTCAGCGCAGCATCGGTCTGGATGATGTCGTCGATCAGCCGGCCCGACTGCGACCGCAGCGACCGGCCAAGCGCGCTGACCACCCCTGACGTGACGGTGTGCTGGAACCCGTACGGGTTCCCGATGGCGATGGCCACCTGCCCCACGCGCACGCGCCGTGAATCGCCGAAACGGGCCCACGGCAAAGTGGCATCGACACGCAGCACCGCGAGGTCGGTGCCCGGATCCTGCCCGATGAGATCGGCGCGAAGCGTGCGGCCATCCGTGAGCATCACCTGAACGCGCGGCGCTCCGTTGACGACGTGGTGATTTGTCAGGACGAGACCGTCCGGTGTAAAGATGACGCCTGAGCCGGCGCCCTCATCGCCGCGGTGAACGTTGACGACGGCTGGACCGACGGCCTCGACGGCTCCGATCACGGCTTGCGAGTACGCATCGAGCAGTTCATCGTCGTCTACTCGAGGTTCAGAATTCATGTGCGATCTTCACCACCACTCCTCCGGGGACTTCGGCTTCATTGTCGACGTGCCGGAAATCCGTGCGTTGATCGATGAGACGCGCCGGTTGTGCCGGGAGATTCGCGATGATGCGGCGCGCCTTGACGCGCTGCGGCCGGCGTTTTCGCGACTGCTGGCGGCGGACGGCTGGCTGCCGGATGCGTTCGCGCAGCCGGATCGGAAGAGCGGTATGGGCGGAGGCATCGGACAGTACGCGCTGTACCGCGACGAACGCGGCGAGCTATGCCTGTTCTCGCTCGTCGTGCCCGCCGGCGCGTTCACGCCCGTGCACGACCATCTCGCGTGGGGCCTGGTCGGTGTGTACCGCGGTGCGCAGCTCGACACCACCTACGCGCGACTCGATGACGGCCGCGATCCCGCGAAAGCGACACTGAAGGTTGCCAACGAGCAGACGGTCGGCGAGGGACAGTTCTACGCGCTGCTGCCGCCCGCCGGCGACATCCACTATGTCAAGACGGTTTCGGGCCAGGCGTCGGTGTCGATTCACCTGCTGGGCAACGACGCTGCGTGCGTCTGGCGCCACAAGTACGACCCGGACGCTGGCACCGTCGCGGCGTTTCGCTCGGGCTACTCGAACGTCAACTGTCCGCCTGAATAGGCTGGCTGCTGGCCAACTGCCGACTACCAACCGCCACGGGGACTGTCCTCGTTAAATGACTCCCGACCCCATATTCTTCGAAGTTGGAAGTTGGAAGTTAGACACGATAGGTAGCCACCGCGTCTTCGTCCCACTCGATGCCCGCACCGGGCCGGTCGGGAATGATTGCGTGGCCGTCTCGGATCTCGATCGGACGTTTCAGGATTGGTGCAGCCCAGTCCACGTATTCAAGCCAGTGACATGTGGGCGTCACCGCCAGCAGATGCGCGCTGAACTCCGGATAGAGATGTGACGACATCTCCATGCCTGCGGCCTGCGCCAGCGCCGAGGCTTCGAGCCACCCGCTGACACCCCCAATCCGCGCGAAGTCTGGCATCGCGTAGTCACACGCGTGTGCGGCCAGCGCCTCCGCCATCGCGTAGGGCGTGTCGAAGTTCTCGCCAATCTGGATGGGCGTGGCCACCTCCCGTGTCAGCGTCGCGTTGCCGGCATAGTCGTCATGCCGGATCGGCTCTTCGATCCAGGCCACACCTGCCGCATCGAGAGCGCGGCCGCGCTGCAGCGCCTCATCGACCGTCAGTGCCTGGTTGTAGTCGGTCATCACGATCGTCTTCGCGGGAACGCGCGCGCGGACCGCTTCGACGGCTGCGAGGTCCTCACGCAGTGTCTCGTATCCAAGCCGCAGCTTGATGGCCGTGAAGTTCCCTTCCGCGAGCAGCTCCTCGGCTTCGTCGGCAAGTCCGGTCCACGGATCCCGGATCCCGCCCTTCGACGAGCTCAGGGCGCCCCGAGGCTCTCGAGGGGCGGATCCCGGATCCCGGACACTCATCCCATTGCTGTTGTACGCGGGAATCGGTCGAACCGCCCCGCCGAGCAGCGTGACCAGCGGCACGCCGGCGGCCACCGCCAGCGCATCCCAACACGCCGCGTCGAACCCCGCAAGCGCCATGGTCACGAGCCCGCGGACGCCAAGCAGACGGAAGTGCCGCGCAAGCTTTGCATTGAGATCGCCCGGCACGATTCGATCGCCGGACACGCGCCCAGCGATCTCACGCAGAATGGATTCAACAGCCGCCGTGGCGGTGGGCAGATAGCAGAAGACGTAGGCCCGGCCCGTCACGCCTTCGTGCGTCTCGACGTCAACAAGCACGATGGGCGCAATGTCCATCCGTCGCGCGCTTGTCCCGAGCGCGCGCTTCATCGGCACGTGCACGCCTCTGGCGGTGACGGAACGGATTCTTAAAGTGGGATCGGAGATCAATGATCTCCGGCTCCGGCTTCATGGAGCGCCAGGATGTCCCACACCGCGCGGTTCATCGGCGTCGGCACCCCTGCCTGCTCGCCGAGCTGTGCGACGCCGCCGCTCAGCCACGACACTTCCAGACGCTTGCCGGCCTTCAGATCGTGGTGCATCGACGAGGTCATCGCGTCCGGTAGCGTATCCACGAACGCGAGGCGCTGCTCCGCAAAGTCAGATGGCAGGGCGACCCCCAGCGCACGGCCGACGGCAACCGACTCGCGAATCAGCTCGGAGAGAAACTGGCGCGAGCGCGGATTCGACCGAATCGGTCCGATCGTTTCGCGCATGGTCGCGGTCGATCCCGAAAGACCGACGAGGAACACGAACTTCTCCCAGATGGCCCTTCGCACATCGTCGCTGAGCTCGGCGTTGATGCCGGCGCGCACGCACCAATCGAGCAGCGTTTCGGCCCGCCGCGACCGGCGGCCGTCGTACTCGCCGAAAATGAGACGCTGCATCGTTCCCGTGTGCTTGATCACGCCGGGTCGATCGATGTGCGTGGCGATGTAGGCCACGCCGCCCATGACGGCGTGATCCCCGAAGGCCGCCCGCAGCACGTCGTCTTTCTGAACTCCGTTCTGGAAGGAAATGATGCCGGTGTCAGGGCCGATGAGCGATCGCATCGAGCGGACCGCGCCATCCATGTCCCACAGCTTCACCGACAGCCAGACCATATCGGCCGGCCCGATGCTGGCCGCATCGTCCGTGACGTTGACACGAGGAAGATGGATCTCGCCCAGCGTGCTTTCGACTGTAAGACCGTCGCGCTGCATCGCGGCGAGATGCGCGCCGCGCGCCACGAAGTGAACGTCCGCGCCTGCCTGCTGTAACCTGGCGCCGAAGTACCCGCCGACGCCGCCTGCCCCGATGATCGCAATCCGCATGTGTCAGTGACCCAGGATGTCCAACCGCCATTCGGCGGCGCTGCCTATCTGGTTGTAACGGGCGCCCCCAACAGCGCGCGCATGTCCATCTTGTTGGCGTCGTCGATGATCTTCGCGAACACGTGCGCCGACTGTTCGAGCCCTGCTGCCGGGACGACGTTCATGGTGTCCATGTCGGTGTGATAGACGATCTGGTCGATGATATGAAAACTTGGCGCGTCGGTGAACACCCGCTCCAGTTCGCCGCCCGGACGTGCCTCGGGGCGCGAGAACAGCGCCATGCCATAGTCCTTGAAGTCCTTCATCACGATCGACTTCAACTGATCGCTGCCACCGACGTACCAGCGCCGCGCGCTAATCTGGTTGGAGCCGTACAACGTATCGCCGACGAGGAACGTGGCCACCTGCGCGGTGTGCTCGCAGTTGACCAGCAGCGCCGTCTTCGACCACATCTCTTTCATATTGTTGTGAATCCACCTGATGCCCGCGTTCTGACCAGACGGTGAATGGTGCGCCGACGTGGTGAAGAACGTCATCGTCCGGCGCCGCTGGTTCTTCGGAATCCTGGCGTAGTGCTCGGCCAGGGCAAGCATGGTCGCCACACCGGAGGCATTGTCCATCGCTCCCTCGAAGAACGCATCGGTGTGCGCCATGACGGCGATGTTCTCGTCGGTTGCACCGGGGAGCACGCCCCAGACCGTCGCCGTCTGCAAACCGGTGCGCAGCTCCACGGAGAGACGGAAGCGCATCACCGGCGACTCGTTCTTCTCGATCATCTGGCGGATGGCGGTGCCGTCCTGGTTGCCGAGCATGAAGATGGGCATGCGCGCCGGCGGCTGCGTGCCACCCGCGGTCGGTTCGTTCATCACGTTGCCCGGAAAGCCGAGGATGATGAACAACGCCGCCGCGCCATGTTCTTCGGCACGCGTGACGATGCCCCAGGTCAGCGCGGTGTTCTCACGCCCGCCGGGATTCGGAAAGCCGTAGGCGACCGCGGCTTTTCCACGAACATCGCGGCCGTCGAAGTCGGCTTCGGTTCCCATCCCGACCCAGACAGGCTCGACGTTGACCTGGCCGTCAGTGCCGACGGATCGGTACAGCGGGAACGCCGTCTTCATCGGCATGGCCTGAGCACCGACCGCAGTCACTTCCCACGACGTCGGCCACCACTGTTCCGGCAGGTCCGTAAACTCCTGCACGCGCGTTTCCAGACCAATGCGCTTGAACTGCGCCGCGACCCAGTCTGCCGTCATCTTGTCGTAGGGCGAGCCCGTGATACGGCCCCAGTACTGGTTACCGTCGTCGCGGCTCTTTCTCGAGATCGCGGTGATCTCGTTGATGTAACCCTTGATCTTCGTCCCCTCGAGATCCGCATAGACGGCATCACCAGCGGGATAGGGCCACCTCGGAAACATCTCGTCGCCCCACCAGAGCGTCGGCTGGTAGGTACCTCGGCTTTGCGGGGCGTTCGCGGGCGTTGCGGCAGCCTGACCGGACTGCGGTCCGTCGCCCTGCGCGGCGAGCGGCGTCATGAGGACACATGCGACGACGCATGCAGCGAGCACGTTTTTCATGAATCCCCCGCCAGCGTGGGCGGACGCGATAACACTAGTCTCTTTCACGCTTGCCGACAACGAGACCGTTGAGGATCCAGCTGACGATGCTCACGAACAAGGCGCCGAGGAGCGCCCACCAGAAACCGTCCACGCTGAAGCCGGGGACGACCCACGCGGTCAGCGCGAAGCAGATGGCATTGAGGACGAAGATGAACAGGCCGAGCGTGACCAGCGTGAGCGGCAGGGTCAGCAGGAACAGAACGGGACGGATGATTGCGTTGACGAAACCGAGGATGACCCCGGCGATTACAGCAGGAAAGGGACCGGAAGTGTGGAGTCCAGGCAGCAGCCACGCCGCAACGATGATGGCGACGCCGTTGAGCAGCAGCCGGGCGAGAAAGCGCATCTACGCCGCGCGGATCACTCTCCAGAGCGTGGATACCATGGATTCCGGCTCCACCGGCTCCCTCAGGAACGCATCTGCGCCGCCCCAGCGGATACTCTCGACAAGATCCACCTGGCCGCTCAGCGTGGCCGATATCAGCACGATCGGAATGTGCGCCGTGGCGCTTTCCTGCTTCAGTCGCTGGCAGAGCTCGCGGCCATCACCGTCCGGCATATGGATGTCGAGCAGCACCAAATTCGGCTTGATGCGCATCGCCGTGTTGTACGCACTTGCTATAGAGTCGGCGTTCGTCACGGTGAAGCCGTGCAGCCGCAGCAGACGATCGCGCGCGTAAAGCTGCTCCGGCCGATCGTCCACGTTCAAAATCATTGGTGAATCTGGCACTTTCTTCGTCCTCATCACGCGGCCATTGGTGCACTGCTGGCACTGATAACGCGCACGGAGACCGTCCTGGGCACCCGGAATAAGCTGCCAGCCGCCGGCCGTCCATTCCGGAGAATTGAGACCGGGCGCATGACGGTCGCAGGCCACCTCACCCGCTCGCGACCAGAAAAGCGTCGTCTTTTCCATACGGTCTAAATACTTTGGGCCGAGAGGGATAGTTTATCAGAGGCATTCGCCTCACTACGCCGGGAGCGTTACTCCGGCCGCGTCGATGGCGCGGCGAATCTCGCGATTGCCGTCATCTTCGCCGATCCGTCCCTTGCTGAGGATGGCGACCGCATGATTGGACAGGCGTTGCCGCTCGCTGTCATCGAGCAACTGTGACGTCGCAATAATGACCGGAATGTCGGCGGTCGTGCGCTCGCGCTTCAAACGCGCCAGCACCTCCGTCCCCAGCATGTCGGGCATTCGCAGATCGAGCAGGATGAGGTCGGGTTGGTCCGCCGCTGCTCGCTGCAGCGCATCCTCCCCACTGGCCGCTTCCATCACGCTGCAGCCGAGCGACGTGAGGCATCGCCGCAGCACGTAGCGCGCCGTCTGCTCATCGTCAACGACCAGCACCGTCGGTGACGATGCGCCGGAGGCATCGCTGGTTGTGGGGGCGCAGCCCGGCAACACGGCCGGTACGCGGACCCAGAACGTGGACCCGACGCCAGGCTCGCTCCTGACGCCGACGGAACCGCCGAGCAGCTCGGCAAGACGCTTGGATAGCGAGAGACCGAGACCCGTTCCGCGTTCACGTCCCTGCAGCGGATTCGGGACCTGTCCAAATTCCAGGAACAACCGACTCTGATCTTCCCGCGCGATGCCCACGCCCGTGTCGCGCACCTCGAAGCAAACCATGCCCTCGGCGTCCGCCGATGCGGAGACCCGCACTTCGCCGCGCTCAGTAAACTTCAGCGCATTCGAGAGATAGTTGCGAAGAATCTGCGCGATCTTGCCCTCGTCGCTGAACAGCGGCGGCAGCCCATCAGCGTTGTCGAAGACGAGCGTGACGGTGTCACGCTGCTGCAGCGGGCGGATCAACCCGCGCAGCGCCCCGAACACGTCGTTGACGGTGAACGACGATGGCCGGATGGTGATCTTTCCCGCTTCGACTTTCGCGAGGTCGAGGAGATCGTGTACGAGCTCGGAGAGGTGCTGCGCCGCGCTGCGGACGAACTTGACCTGTTTCTCCTGCTCCGGCTGCAGGTCGCCGTCCACGCGATCGAGCAGTAGCCGCGTGAGAGCCAGGATCGAGTTCAGCGGCGTCTGGAACTCGTGGCTCATGTTGGACAGGAATTTCGATTTCATCGCGTCGGCGCGCTGCAGCGTCTCCGCTTTCTGATCGAGCTCCGCGTACAGCGCCAGCACGCCACGGTTGGTGTCCTGCAGCTCCGCGTTCAGGCGCCCCAGTTCGTCCTGCCGCTGCGTCAGCTCCGCAAGTGCGGCCAGCAGTTCGTGATTCTGGTACTCGGCCTCGTCGTGCGCAGTCGCGGCCTGACGCGCCAGGCGATCGACGATGCGCCCGATGTCTCCGGCTGCCACGCGGTGTCCCTGCAGATGCTTGCGCAGCGTCACGACGGTCCCCGACCCGCGAGCGGAGCGGATGTCGAATTCATCGACGAGGCGGCGCGTCCCCATGATGCCGATACCCATCCCTGTGGACGATCGGTACGACCCGTCAAGCACCGCCTGCAGATGCGGAATCCCGGGGCCCTGATCGCTGATGGTGATGGACAGCGACGCGTTGTCAACATCGAGGGCGAATTCCACTGTGCCGCCGCCGGCGTAGCGGAAGGCGTTGCGGCAAATCTCGGAGAGCGCCGTCGCCAGACGCGTCTGCCCCTGCGCATCGACGCCGAGCGCCTCGCACACCTGTCGAGCCCGCTGACGCGCGTTGACGACGTCCTCTTCACGTGCGATGCGAAGTGTCAGCAGCCGTGTCATGCGACCATCTCGCTGTGCCGCGCCACGACTACGGTTGCGTCGTCCGTGGTGCGGCGGTGATCTCTGGCGATGACGCCGGCGACGACTCCCGGAAGCCGCCGTACAAGGCCCGGATACTCGTCGAGCGACCAACGCGTGCCGATGCCGTCGCTGTGCATGATGAGGATGGTGCCGGATACCCACGGAACCGTGAAGCAGTTTAGTCGGCGCGCGATGTGGCCGGCGATGCCAGCGAGGCTGACGAGTTGACGCTCCGTCCCGTCCGACGCCGCGACACGAGCGGAGATGTTGCCGAGGCCGCAGTACTGCAGCAAGCCCCGGCGTCGATCCATTTCCGCAATGGCGACCGCCGCTCCGCGCGTGCCCTTGAGCGCGTCGTGCACGGCGTGAATGACATGGTCAGCCGACCGCTCCGCATGCCGGAGAAAGGTGGCGACGGCCACCGTCGACGCACGCGCCGCCTCGCGACCATGCCCAAGGCCGTCAGCAACGAATACGGACGTCAACTCGCCGGCGGACCAGGCTGCCCACGCATCGCCGCAGATCGTCTCGCGTGGAGCGGGAATCGAAATACCAGACACGAGCGGCGCAATGAGCGTCCGTGGATACAGCGTGGCGGAGATGACGGTACCGCGATCCGCGCTGGAGTAGAGATCGAAGCTGCTGGCCAGTCGCTTGATGGCGCCCAGCCCGTTGCCCGGCGTCCCCGCAGTCGACACGCCGTCGCGCAGGCTCGCCGGGATGTCGCGGATGCCGCGCCCGCGATCCATCGCGACGATCTGCAGTCCGCTGGCGTTGCCGGGATTCACGCCGACGAACAGCTCGCCCCCGCCCGCATGTTTCAGCAGATTCGTCGCCGCTTCCGTCACCGCAATCGCCGCATTGCCGGCCACGATCTCGTCGAAGCCGAGGTGCGACGTCAGCTCGGCGGCGCGCCGGCGCGCTTCGGCAACGTCCGTCTGGGCCATGACGGGGACGAGCGCACTGGTCAGTTCCATCTGGCGATGACGATGCGAGTACCCTCGCCCGGTTTCGAATTGATGTGAAAGTCCTGCGTGAGACGCCGAGCCCCGCTGAGTCCCAGGCCAAGGCCGTCGCCCGTCGTGTATCCGTCCTTGAGCGCCAGATCGATGTCGGCAATGCCCGGTCCCTCGTCCGCGAACGTCAGACGGAGACCGCGCTTCCGCTCGTTGGTGATCGCTTCGAGTGTCAGTGTCCCGCCGCCGCCGTAGATCAGCGTATTGCGCGCAAGCTCGCTTGCGGCGGTCACCAGCTTGGTTTGATCGACGAGGCTGAATCCAAGGCCGACGGCCCAGTCACGGACACACTGCCGCACCCGTACGACATCGTCGTGCGTCGTGATCCGCATCGATTCATGCCGGTCGATGTTCACCGGTGCCCTCTTCAGCGGCGTCCGAGCGAATCAGCTTCATCCCCTGCTCGACGTTCAGCGCCGTACGGACACCTGCCAGCGAGAGACCCAATTCGACGAGGGTGATGGCGACCGCCGGACGCATGCCGACCACCACGGTCTTCGCATCCAGCACGCGCGCCATCG
>Ga0070681_10004422_pt1 | contig 13387 bp, 10 predicted proteins | sample KBSC83BmetaG_FD_65650 | JGI IMG/M metagenome (GOLD analysis project Ga0070681, IMG submission 65650) | Corn rhizosphere microbial communities from Kellogg Biological Station, Michigan, USA - KBS C8-3B metaG | ecosystem: Host-associated > Plants > Roots > Rhizosphere | place: USA: Michigan... | reverse complement strand
GCCAAGCCAGCCGCGAAACCTGGCGCTCCGGCGGCGAAACCGGAAGCGAAAAAAAGTTAACTGTCTCGTAACGGTCACCGGCACATCTGCTGCCGCAACGGATTGTAGCTCGTCTGATCCGGCTTCAAGCGAGCAGTTCGGCTGCTCTCGCAACGCGATGAATATCCATGAACGCCCAGCGCCTCCTCCACGGAATTGATCAGATTAGTTACTGGTCAGGCAAGGCCTTCGCATGGCTCATCGTCGCGCTGACATTCGTCGTCTCTATCGAAGTATTCAAACGCTATATTCTCAATGCGCCGACGGCGTGGATCTTCGATTTCAGCAACATGCTGTACGGGACGCTCTTCATGATGTGCGGCGCCTATACGCTGGCGCTCAGCGCACACGTGCGCGCCGATTTTGTTTACATCTACCTCAAACCAAGGGGCCAAGCGGCGCTTGATCTGGCCCTCTATTTCTTATTTTTCATCCCCGGGATTGTCGGTCTGATCTACGCCGGCTACGGTTACGCCGCGGATTCCTGGCGTATCGGCGAGCACTCCAACATTACCGCGGAGGGTCCCCCGATCTACCATTTCAAGACGGTGATCCCGATTGCCGGCGCTTTGGTGCTGCTCCAAGGGTTCGCCGAGATTGTCCGCTGCATCGAATGCCTACGCACCGGCGCCTGGCCAGCGCGCCTGGCGGACGTGGAAGAAATCGACGTGATCGACACCCAGCTCTCTCATAGCGAGTACGTCGACGAGGAATCGCGCCGTACGGCAATGCAGACCGCGCACGCGGTCGATGAGGCGGCGCGCCACCGCAGTGTTATGGAAGAGAGCGTCGTGCACGAGCGCGCGATCAGAGAGGACGAGCAAAAAAAATCATGAGCGATCCCGCGCTCGGTCTGACCATGCTCGGCCTCATTGTGGTCGCGATCATGATGGGGTTTCCCACAGCGTTCACGCTCATGGGTCTCGGCATGATCTTCGGCTACCTCGCCTTTTTGGACCCAGGACAGCACTGGTGGAACAATAGAATCTTCGATCTGATCGTACAGCGGACCTACGGCGTCATGACGAATGACACCCTGCTCTCAGTGCCACTGTTCGTGTTCATGGGCTATATCATGGAACGAGCGGCATTGGTCGACCGGATGTTTCACGCGGTGCAACTCGCCTTCCGGCGGGTTCCGGCGTCGCTCGCGGTGACCACGATGCTCGTGTGTGCATTCTGGGGCATCGCCTCCGGCATCGTCGGCGCCGTGGTCATTCTCATGGGCGTCATAGCCATGCGCCCCATGCTCAACGCCGGTTACGACGTGCGGCTGGCATCCGGGGCGATCACCGCCGGCGGCACCCTCGGCATTCTCATTCCGCCTTCCGTGATGTTGATCGTCTATGCAGCGGTGGCCGGACAGTCGATTGTAAAACTTTACGCCGCGGCGATGCTGCCGGGTTTTTTTCTGACGTTCTTGTATCTCGTCTATATTCTCGGCTGGGCAATGATCAATCCAAAAATCGCTCCCAAGCTTTCCGAGGAACAGTATCGAGTCGCTGTGCCCGACTGGCTAAGGCGGCTCGAGCGCGGGCGCGCACGAAGTGTTTTTTTGGGCATTGTTGCGGCTATGTTTCGTCCCGGTGTAACTCGGGGCTCCGCGTCCTCCGATGGCAATAGAGTGAGGTACGGTCTAGTTATCCAAAATTTTCTCGCCCTCATGGTTCCGTTGGCGCTTACGGCCGGCACATTCGCCGCGACCTGGTGGTACGTGGTCATCTATAACGCGCCTTCGGCGCAGGTCGAAAGCGCTCCGGCTGCCGTGGCGCCGACGCCGCAGACGGTAGCGCCACAGGCGGGTAGTCCTGTCGAAGAGAAGCCGCAGGAATTAGGTGAAGTCGAGTCTGAGATAAAGAGCGCAGAGCCGCCGCGCGGCGCCGATGCGCCGCCGGAAGAGATGACTATAGCCGGAGAGCCTTCCGCACAATCCGCCGCCGGCAAAGTGCCGGCGCATTTTTACGACTGGTTTTGGGGCTTGGCGGCGGTCTCGGCACTCCTGCTCGCCTATTACTACAGGCGCATGGACGGCGAACAGTTCGAAATCCTCAAAGAGTTATCGGCGTCAGTCGTCCCACTCGGTGTGCTCACGGTGGTCGTACTGGCGGTGATCCTGTTCGGCATATGCACAGCCACGGAGTCAGCCGCCGTGGGGGCATTGGGCGCGCTTTATTTGGCGGTGATCGCCAAGTTTCCGCGCCAAGCGTACACGTGGAGCGTTTTTGGCGTGATTGGCGGTGTGGCACTTGGTTGGGCGCACGCCGATTTTGTCGAGCTAATTGTTTCGGGCTCTCTCGGCGCGACATTCGCCGGTACTGTTCTACCCATTCTGCAAAACCTAAAATCGTCGCCCGAGCTGCGCCAGAACATCAAGGAATCAACTTTTCTCACGGCGAAAACGACCGCAATGGTCTGCTGGCTTTTCATCGGCTCGGCGCTTTTCTCGGCTGTCTTCGCACTTCATGGCGGCCAATCACTGATCGAGCGCTGGGTCCTGAGCATGAATCTCTCGCCGTTGGGATTTCAGTTTATGGCGCAACTGATCATCTTTCTGCTCGGTTGGCCGCTGGAATGGACGGAGATCATCGTTATATTCTGTCCGATTTTTATTCCTCTTCTCAGTCACTTCCAAATCGATCCGATTCTTTTCGGAACGATGGTCGCAGTGAATCTCCAAGCGGCTTTCCTTTCACCGCCTGTGGCTATGTCGGCTTTTTACTTAAAAGGCGTCTCGCCGCCACACGTGACCCTCAATCAGATATTTGCTGGCATGATGCCGTACATGCTCATCGTCTGTCTGTGCCTGGCGTTCATGTACATTTGGCCTGGCATGACATTGTGGCTACCGGAATTTCTTTACGGCAATTAGTGCCGCGACGATAAGCGTCGCATCGCTGCGTTCTCAGCCGGCGGGCATCCTCAACGTACTGACGACGTACGTTTCCGGTACCCTTCTCCCTCGGGCCTTGCGCTGCTCGCTTCTCATCGTGGCGCCTGATGGGAGTGTTTTGCGCTGTCTGAAGATCCTAGCTCAAAGGCCTTCGGTCATGGAATTGACGAATCTTCATTTGCTCTCAGCCGCTGAAGCGGCGGGTTTGATTCGGGATGGTGTTATCAGCTCAGCACAGTTGGTCGAGTCGTGCTTGGCACGGATTCGAGAGGTAGAGCCGGGAGTGCAGGCTTGGGCATTCCTGGATCCAGATTACGCCCTGGCGCAGGCGCGCGCGGCGGATGAGCGACGTCTGACCGGTCAGCCGATTGGCGCGCTTCACGGTGTGCCGGTAGCGGTCAAAGACATCTTCGATACTGCCGATTTTCCGACGGAATACGGCTCACCCATTTACGCCGGGCATACGCCATCGCGCGACGCGACCGTAGTCGTGCTTTTGCGCGCCGCCGGCGCGGTGATTTTGGGCAAGACCGTCACGACGGAGTTCGCCTACTTTTCGCCCGGCAAAACGCGCAACCCACAAAATCCCGAGCATACCCCCGGTGGGTCATCAAGCGGCTCGGCGGCTGCCGTAGCGGCGGAAATGGTACCGCTTGCGATCGGCAGTCAAACCAATGGCTCGACGATTCGCCCAGCGGCCTATTGCGGCGTTGTTGGGTTCAAACCGACGCACGGCTTGATCTCGCGGTATCGCGCGCTGGCGCTGTCGCGCAGCCTCGATCACGTCGGATTATTTGCGCGGTCGATCGGTGACATTGCGCTGATTACCGAACGGTTGGTGGGCTATGATGAAAATGATCCCGATACGAAGCCGCGAGCGCCGATTCCATTCAGTCAAATTGCCGCCGAAGAGCCGCCGCTGACGCCGATGTTTGCGTTCATCAAGACGCCGGTCTGGGCGCGCGCCGATGAAGATACCAAACTGGGTTTTGCGGAAATCATCGAGCAGCTGGGCTCACAGGTGGAGGAAGTAGAGCTTTTTCCGTCCGCGGAAAAAGCCTGGGAATGGCATCAGACGATTATGAGCGCCGAAATGGCATCTAATCTCGAGCGCATCTGGCAAAGGAGTGTGGGCGGATTATCGGAGCAGTTGCGATGGCAAATCGAATCGGGAAGAAAAGCGCTCGCCATCGATTATCAACGGGCGCTAACGCAGATTACACCGATGCAGGAAAGCTTCCTCGAGCTCTTTGAACAGCGCTACGATGCGATCTTGACTCCGGCGGCGCCGAGCGCGGCGCCCAAAGGTATCAGCAGTACGGGCGATCCTGGATTTTGTACTCTGTGGACGCTTTGCGGGATGCCATCCGTATCGTTACCACTGCTCGAAAGCAGCGACGGACTACCTATTGGCGTGCAGCTGGTCGGCGCACGAAATGGTGACGCAAAACTTTTGCGCACAGCACGTTGGCTCGCGGCGAAGATGGCTGCCACATGAGCTAGCGAATCTCGTCCCGGGCGAGCGCCGGTCCCCCTACAGCACTGCAAACTAATCTTTCGATAGTTCCACGCGGTTGCCATTCGGATCGGTGATATACACCGAATAGCCGGGACCCTGACCATGAATTCGCGTTTCGTCGACCTTGATGCTTTTGCCTTCGAGCTCTTTGATCAATTCTTTCGGATCGCTGGGTCCTTCGATGTCGAAGGTGTGGTGCGGCACGCCGGGAAAGTGTTTTTCCGAAGCGTCGAAGAGACCAAGGCCGGTTTCACCAGCGCGGAGACGATTCACTTTTACTCCGGCGAGGGTTTGCTCGGCGCCCAGGTCTGCACCCAAAGCGACTTGATAGAAGCGCGTCATTGCGTCCAAATCAGGCGCTTGAAAATTCCATGAACGGAGTCGTAGGACTTTCATATAGCCTCCATAAGTGTTTTTAAAATCCGACGTGTATTGAAGGGCGCTATTTCACCGCGCCCATGGTGAAACCGGAAATAAAGCGGTCAACAAAAAAATTGTAAATGATCGCAATCGGCACGCTTGCGATAAAGCAGCCGGCCATGAGCGAACCCCAAAAATAGACATCGCCATGGACCAAAAACGTCGGCACACCGATACCGACGGTCATATTGTGTACCGAGGAGATGAAGGTCACAGCGTAGACGAACTCCTGCATCACCAAAGTGAAACTGAAAATGGCTACCGTCAATATGCCCGAGAAAGAGATCGGAACGACAACTCTAACAAACGCTCCCATGCGGCTGTATCCGTCCACCATCGCAGCTTCCTCCACGTCCTTGGGAATCGCCTTGAAAAAACCCATCATCAGCCACGCGGAAAATGGCACGGTGAAAGACGGATAGACCAAAACCAGCGACCAGAGCGAATCATCGAGGTGAAGATTGACCACGACTCGTGAGAGCGGGATGAAGAGCAAGGTGGGTGGAACCAAATAGGTGAGAAAAATGCCGATGCCCAGCTTGGCGCCCCAATTACGGGTCAGGCGCGCCAGGGCATAACCGGCAGGCACTGCGAGTAAAAGCGTGATCAGCACCACCAGAATACCGACAAATGCGGTATTCAGGAGCCACTGACCGTACAGCGTTTCGAAGAACAGACGCTTCACGTGTTCCAGTGTCGGTGGTTCGTAAAACAGAAACGGATTGTGCTTGAGATCATACAAATCCGACGTCCGTTTGAACGCGGTGATGAGCATCCAGACAAAAGGAAAGGCAAAAAAGAAAGTGAGCACCCCCAGGATGCCCACGCGGGTCGAGAGCGCGCCCCAGCTCTTGGCTCGATCAAGCATGCTCAGGTCACCTCAGTCCGGTGGGCGATCATCAGGAAACCGAGCGCAATCGCGAGCAGCAACGGAAACAGAAATAACGCGATGGCTGCACCTTCGGCCAAATCGCCGCCGGCGATGCCGGTATAGAACGCCAAGCTCGCGAGCACCTGCGTGGTATCGAAGGGTCCGCCGCGAGTCAAATTATAGATGATGACCATATCGGTAAATGTGAAGATCAAACCAAACAGCAGCGCAACCAAGGTGATCGGTAAGATCAGCGGCAAAGTAACTTGAAAAAAATGGCGCCAGAAACCGGCCCCGTCGACGGCGGCAGCGTCGTGAATATCCTGCGGAATCGACCCATAACCCGCGAGCAGAATGACCGTGGCGAGCGGAAGTTGCCGCCAAATATTCACAGCGATGATTGACCCCATCGCTAGGTGCGGCAAGCCCAACCACATGTAACCCGTTCCATGAATCAATCCGGTGAGCCTGAGCATCCAATTGAGCACGCTGTATGTCGAGTCGAAGATCCACAACCACGCAATGGTTCCGATGGAGATCGGCGCCACCCACGGTAAGAGAATTAAAAAACGGATCAGCCGCTTGCCGCGAAAGTTCGTCTGCAGAGACAGAGCGAGTGCATTGCTCAGAATTAAAATCAGCACCTGGGAAATAAGCCCAAAGGTGATGGTGTTCTTGAGCGCGGTTTGAAACTTCGGCGTGCCAATGACAGCAGTAAAATTTTTGAGACCAACAAAACCCATGGTGCCGCCACCCGTGGTCGTGTTGCTGACACTGTAGTAGAGCGCCATGAGAAACGGCACACCCACCAGGAGCACGATGTAAAGCACCGCCGGCCCAAGCAAGAGCGGCCCGAGCCAGCGTTCGTTGTCGAGCAAAGCAGAGCCGCGCCGATGGCGGGGCGAAAAGCTTTGCGCTGAAGTTGCGATCGAATCTGAAGAGTTCATCAGCGGTTTCCCGTCTCGCTATCGATGGACCGGCGCTCGGACCGGCGTTCGTGGTCTTTCGAGCATCACTACGCTAGAGCGGGGGATTGCTTCGGCTGAACCGGTTAATTCCTGCATCACGGCTTAGGGCCCCCTAGCGCTAGCTAGATCGGCTGCGCCGGGATGCGCAGTTCCGTCGAGCTATCGAAAAACCGAAGTTCATCTTCCGGTACCGTGAAATCGTAACTATTGGCCGCCTCCAACTTAACTGGGACCGTAACCGGTAGCCGCGCGATCACTTTCTGAGCGGAATAATCGCCGAGCAAAGTTCCATAAATCAATCGATCAGCGCCGAGGTATTCGAGCCGGGTCACATTTAGTTTGAAGCTCGCAAGGCGTGCACTGCCATTGTGAATCCCTTTGGGATGAAAATCCTCCGGGCGGAAACCGAGAATATACTTCTCATGGCGCACTAAATTCATGGGCGGCGAGCCGACAAAGCCAGCGACGAACGCATCGGCGGGCTCGTCATAGATTTCCTGCGGCGTGCCGATCTGGCGCACCGAGCCAGCTTTCATTACCGCGATACGATCGCCCAATCCCATCGCTTCCACTTGATCGTGGGTCACGTAGATGGTCGTGATACCGATGCGACGCTGAAACTGCTGAAGCTCGTCCCTTGCCGAGGCGCGCAGTTGCGCGTCGAGATTGGAAAGCGGCTCATCCAGTAGAAAAACCGAGGGCTCCCGCACCAGCGCCCGCGCGAGCGCAACGCGCTGGCGTTCGCCACCGGAAAGCGCGCGCGGCTTGCGGTCGAGCAAATGACCAATCCCAAACAGCGAAGCCGCCCATTCTACTTTCTGCGGAATCAGCGCTTTACGCATTCCCTGAGCCTTCAACGGAAAGGCGATGTTCTTGTACACCGTCATGTGCGGGTAGAGAGCGTAACTCTGAAACACCATGGCAATTTTCCGCGCGCGGGGTGGCAGGTGGTTCATGATCGCGCCACCGATCAGGAACTCGCCTTCGGTGGGCGTTTCAAAGCCGGCGATCATCCGCAGCAGTGTGCTTTTGCCACACCCGGAAGGGCCGAGCAGGACAAGAAACTCGCCATCGCGAGTGAGCAAATCGATTCCGTTCACCGCGACCACGTCGCCGAAAATTTTTTTTACTCTGCGTATCTCAACCGTGGCCATTCTCGGTACAATCCTAGCATTTAACTGTGTTCCGGTTCACTAGCCGGCCACGAGCCAAAAAAAGGAGACGCCGAACTTCGACGTCTCCTTTTCGTTCGTCAGCCTCCAGCGGATGTGGCAGCGGTACCGATGGCGACCTAAATCAATTTGCGCTCACGCCATTTATCCCAGATGCGCTTGCACTCGGCCTCAGCCTCTTTGACGGCGTCCTCCGGGCTCATGACCCCCTGCGCGGCTTTGGCGAACATGACGGGAATGATCCATTTCTGGTAAATCTCGTCGATGGCCGCATTGGCGTAACCCGGATAACCGATGTTGGTGGCCCAGCTGAGCGAGTCTTCAAGAACACTATACTTGCCCGCTGGTTTGCCATTAGGATCTTTGGCAAGCAATTGCTTCAGATCGGGCACCATCCGTTGAAAAGTGGGAAAGTCATAAAATTGGCTATTGACGAACGCCTCGTGAAAGTTGCCGATGTAGTCGACGAGAAACTTTTTTGCGCCATCGATGTTCTCGGCAAACTTCCAGATGACGTAGACGCCCATCACATGCTCGACGCCGATGCGCCGCACTGGTCCCGCGGCTGCTTTGGCAAGATGGATTTTCTCGGTGAAGCTCGGGTTGTCTTTTTCACCGGTCCGCGTGATCGAGATCGCGTTGAGCGCTATCGAGATCGTTCCGGCCAGCATCGCTCGGTTATTCGAAGAAGCGTCCCAGGTGAAGACTTCCGGCGTCATGGTCTCCTGAAACAAAGCCTTCATGTATTTGACAGCCTCAAGCGTATTTTTCGAGTTGATGGCCAGATTGCCGTTGGCGTCCTGTTCGCTCGCACCGTGAGAGTACATGATCGTACGCAGCGCCATCGAGGTGTCGAGCTCCTGGGCCAAACCGAGTCCCACAGGAATATTGTGCTTCTGCTTAATCTTGCGCCCGCCGTCGAGGATCTTGTCCCAGCTATCGGGCACCACGCCGACATCGTCCCATAAATCTTTGCGCCAATTGATGGGGTCCGGTGTGAACGATGGCGAGAAGCCGAAATACTTTTTGGTCTTCGGGTTGTAAGTGCTCTTGATCGCGAGATCGATAGGTTTGCCGTATTTCTTCTCGCACTCCCCATAGACATCCTTCATGTCGACGACTTGATCTTCGTAAAACGGCGGTGGCCATTCGAAGAGGAAGAGATCGTGGCCCTTTTGTGCAGACACTTCGGCTGCCGCCCGCGCGCTCAACCCAGCCAAACCGATATTGTCAACCGTTACTTCGGTGTTGTTTTTCTCACCCCATTGTTTGATGTAACTCTCGTTGAACCACTTATCGAACGCGGGAACAAAGTGTACCCACTGCAGAATTTTCAAGGTTTTTTTCGCCGCGGCGCCGTAAGCGCGCCCAGGAAGGATCAGAGGTCCTGCCAGCCCGGTCGTAAGCGCTCCCGCCGCCGCGGTTTTAATAAAGTCCCGTCGAGTCAGGCGCCGCTTTGCCATAGTCCGCCTCCTTTGTGCTCGGTTCGTTTCCGGTCGGTCGATGCCTCGCGCGCGTGAGCCTATTGCAGAATTCAGCTCAGTGTTGCACCGGGAACATAACGGAGATGGCGGTGCCAAGTCAATTTCAATACTTATTGGAAGACGGAGTTTCGCAAGTGGGCAAGCAACTTATGCAACGTGACTCCATGCGTGGTAGGAGCTCCGAACGAGGGGGCCTGATTCGACATGGCGAAAACCTAAAAGCTCGGCCTTCGCTTTGAAATCGTGGAATTCTTCCGGTGTCACATAGCGCTCAACGCGAAGCTGCTTGGTAGATGGCTGCAAATACTGACCCATGGTGACAATGTCCACGTGGTTGTCACGCAAATCTTGCAAGGTGGCGAGAACTTCCGGGGCGGTTTCGCCAACACCGAGCATGAAACCGGATTTGGTGAGGATCTCCGGACGGTGCTTTTTAGCCGCCCTGAGGAGGTCCAGCGAGCCTTCATAGCTATGGCCGGGGCGGACCTTGCCGTATAGACGCGGCACGGTTTCGATATTGTGGTTGAGAATTTCGATACCGGAGTTGACGACGGTTTCGAGCGACTGCAAGTTGCCGGCAAAATCGGGAACGAGCAATTCTACCCTGATCCCCGGATTGAAATGCTTGATCCAGAATACGGTCTGGGCGAAATGCGCTGCGCCGCCATCAGGCAGGTCATCGCGGTTCACCGAGGTTACTACGATGTGGTCGAGACCGAGGTCTTTTACCACCAAAGCGACATTGCGCGGTTCTTCCGAATCTAGGGCGAGCGGTCTACCCTTTTCGATGGCACAAAATCGACAGCCGCGCGTACAGGTATCGCCCAAAATCAAGAACGTCGCAGTTTTGTTGCCCCAGCACTCGCCAATATTTGGACAGCGCGCCTCTTCACAAACCGTGTGCAGGTTTTTTTCACGCATGAGGCGCTTCAGCCGTAGGTAGTTGGGATTACCCGGCGCTTTGACTTTGATCCAGTCGGGATGTCGGCGGGGCATGTCAATCCACTTGAGGATGGAGAATTGACGATAGACGGTAGCCATTCTCGATCCTCGATCCTCGATCTTCGACCTGTTCAACGGACGAGTAGCCAAACACGTTTGCGAAGTTATGGAGAAATCGATCCCGCACTGCGGTTAAACTTTGGGCCGCGCCGAGCGCGCGCGCCATTGACGTCACGCCGGCCCAAGCGAGGCCACAGGGTACGATCCGTCTAAAATATGCCAAATCCGTCGTCACATTCAGCGCCAAGCCGTGAAAAGTAATACATCTCCGCACCGCAACACCGATCGCCGCGATCTTTTTATCGTCGATCCAAATCCCCGTGAAGGGAGGGCGCCGGGCGCCACTCAAACCGAAGTCTTGCAGGGTCTGGATCGCCGCCAATTCGAGGTTTCTGACGTAGCGATGCACGTCTTTTCGCAGCTTTGAGCGCAGATCGATGATTGGATAAATAACCAGTTGCCCGGGCCCGTGATAGGTTACATCGCCGCCACGGCTGGTCCGAATAACCGGAACGTCTTCGGGCGTCAGCACGTTGGCTTGGTTGCCGCCCCGACCCAGCGTGTACACATGGGGATGCTCGACAAAGAGGAGAATATCTGGCGAGGAGTTCTGTTGCTTCCCAGCGACAAACTGCTCCTGCAAAGCCAGTGCGGTGAGATAATCCGTTAAGCCAAGGTCCTGGTAAAGAAGTTCGCTCACTGTTGATTGCTTCTTACCGCCCGCCGTCTGTGGTTTCAACCCGAGGTAATCGTCCTGAGCAACGGGTTGTCTTGCCGCCGACCTAGGAAATCGCGTAGAGTCACTGCGCTTTTGGGAAATAACTGATAATAGCCAGTCAAAATCCCGGATGATCCACGCTTCGGACATTTCGAAAATCATGCTGCCGCCACAAGCGGATCTGATCTTTAAGCGTCAAGCGCGAACGCTCTGGGGTGTGGGCAATGCTGAAATTCTCCGCTGCCCACTGCTTGCGCTCATTTCCTCTCAACAGATCGAACGCGATCTCGAATTGACGAGTTTGCAGCTCACACAACGACTGGCCGCTTCCAAGAATATGAGTTTTATCGGCGGTTGGCATTCGCAATTGGAGCAAGAATGTCTTCGGATCTTACTTGCTGAACAAGCAACAATGGTTTTTTGCACATCCAAGGCGCTCGATCGCTTCAAACCTTCGGCGGAGCTCAGACAGCTGGTTGCTCAGAATAAAGGTTTGCTGCTGACGCACTGCACTCCAAGCGCGAAGCGCATTAGTAGGGAAGCATCGATTCGCAGGAACGAACTGGTGATTGGATTGGCCGCGGCCCTGCTGGTTCTATCCGCGCCCGAAGGAAGCGCGTCATTGAACCTCGCCAGAGCCGCATTGGACGCGCAAAAGCCGGTATTTACCCTCGATCATCACATGAATCGAAAACTCCTCGCCTGCGGTGCCTCGGACGCGACCTTCGAAAGGATCTGCGCCGCGCTTGGTTAACGTCGCGGATACCCAAACACCTCGAGCTCCTATAAACCCTATCTGAAATTTTCCCAACCGACGCAGATAGGGTTATTAACCGCACCTGCTCTACTGAGGTTTGACTTAGAACAACGGCGACAGCTAGAGTCGCGAAAAATTTCACTTGGAGTTCACCTGATGCCGCTGCAAAGCTCATTCAAACCGGCTTGGTTTGTGCGCAAGGATCTCGACGGGTTCTTTGGATTGATGATCGATAATCTCATCCAGCTCATTCTGATCGTCAGTCTTTGCCGCGAGCTGATCCACCTGCCGAATGAGTACATTTTCGGCCGGATCCTTCCCGGTGCGGCCATTTCAATTCTGGTGGGGAATTTTTTTTACGCCTGGCAGGCGCGGCGTTTAGCGCGCGAGACCGGCCGTGAAGATGTGACGGCGCTCCCCTACGGCATTAACACCGTAAGTCTTTTTGCGTTCATATTTTTTATCATGCTGCCGATTTATCTTGAAACAAAAGATCCGATCTGGGCTTGGAAGATCGGCTTGGTGGCGTGTTTTCTTAACGGCGTGATCGAAATCGTCGGCGCTTTCGTCGCCGAGACGGTGCGACGTGTCACTCCGCGCGCGGCGCTATTATCGGCGTTGGCGGGGATTGCGATTACGTTTATTGCCATGGATTTTACCTTCAAGGTTTTTGCTCGGCCGCTGGTTGCCTTGTTGCCTATGGCGATCATTTTCGTCGCTTATTTTTCGCGCCAAAGGTTGCCTCTCGGGCTGCCCGGTGGGATGCTCGCAATCGCCGTTGGCACTGGCCTCGGTTGGGCGCTCGGAACCATGAACGGCAATGCGATCGCGGGCTCGTATGCTTTTGCGCTGCCGAAGTATTCGGGCGATTCCTTGTGGCAGGCAATCACGGATCCGGCATTCCTGAGCTACTTCTCGGTTATTTTGCCAATGGGAATTTTCAATGTTGTCGGCTCGCTGCAGAACATCGAGAGCGCCGAAGCGGCCGGCGATCGGTTCCGCACGTTTCCATCGTTGATGGCCAATGGTATCGGTTCGGTGGTCGCGGCGCTATTCGGCAGCGTTTTTCCAACCACGATCTACATCGGTCATCCAGGCTGGAAGCGCTTGGGCGCGCGCTCCGGCTATTCCGCTTTGAACGGTATTTTCATAAGCGTTCTCTGTTTGACGGGAACGATTCAGATCGTGCTCGCTGTCATCCCGCTCGAGGCGGGAATCGGCATTCTCCTTTACATTGGTATTATCATTGTCGCGCAGTCCTTCCAGGAAACGCCCAAGGAACATGCGCCGGCAGTCGCTCTCGGCATCGTTCCGGCATTGGCTGGATGGGGATTGTTGATGGTCGAGACGGGGCTTCGGGCAGGCGGAAAATCTTTGTATACAGCGGGACTGTCGAGCTTCGATCAGGCAAGTTTAGCGATCCGCGGCATGATTTCCTTGGAGCGCGGTTTTATTTTTACTTCCATGATTCTTGCGGCCATCGGTGTGGCCTTGATCGAACGCAGGTTTGCACAAGCCGGCGCATGGGCGACAGCGGCCGCTCTGCT
>Ga0070681_10004420_pt1 | contig 13392 bp, 14 predicted proteins | sample KBSC83BmetaG_FD_65650 | JGI IMG/M metagenome (GOLD analysis project Ga0070681, IMG submission 65650) | Corn rhizosphere microbial communities from Kellogg Biological Station, Michigan, USA - KBS C8-3B metaG | ecosystem: Host-associated > Plants > Roots > Rhizosphere | place: USA: Michigan... | reverse complement strand
AGTGTAGAGGGCCGTTCTGGCCCTCCCCTCGATTGTGGAGGAATCCACGAACGCCCTCACCTACGCATTCAAACAGTGAGGGAGCGGTCCGCGGCAGCCCTTTTTCAGCAGCCTGATTCAGGCCTGTCCGATCGCGCCGAAAAAATTCACTTACCTGAGTCGAAGCGCTTCTCGATCTCCGGCCAGTTGGCCACGTTCCACCATGCCGCGAGGTAGTCGGGACGGCGGTTCTGATATTTCAGATAGTAGGCGTGCTCCCACACATCGATCCCCATGACCGGGAATTTGCCCTCCATGACGGGACTGTCCTGGTTAGCGGTGGAGATGACGTCGAGCTTGCCGGAACCATCCTTCACCAGCCAGGCCCAGCCGGAGCCGAAACGCGTGGTGGCCGCATTGTTCATTTTCTCTTTGAATTGATCAAGGCCGCCGAAAGTGCTCTTGATGGCGTCGCCGAGCTTACCGCCGGGTTGGCCGCCGCCTTTAGGTCCCATGATGGTCCAGAACATCGAGTGATTGATGTGGCCGCCGCCGTTATTGCGCACGGCCGTCTTGATGTTCTCGGGCACGATGGCGCAGTTATTCGCGAGCAATTCTTCGACGGTTTTGTTGGCGAGATTAGGCGCTGACTCGAGCGCCTTATTGAGGTTCGTCACGTACGCGTTGTGATGCTTGCCGTGATGAATCTCCATCGTCATTTTATCGATATGAGGTTCCAAGGCGTCAACTGGATACGGTAATGGTGGTAGTGAGAATGGCATATCGCCTCCTTAAATAGATGTAGCGGCAGCGCTCACGAGCAAGCGCCCCCGGCACGTTCAAAAGCATCGGCTAGGCGAAACATCTTGGCTTCGTCGAAATGTTTGGCCAGAATTTGCATACCCACGGGCAAACCCTCCGCCGTCTTGCCGCACGGCACGCTCATACATGGAATCCCAGCTAGATCGCCCGTGATGGTGTAGATATCAGAAAGGTACATGGCGATGGGATCGTTGACTTTCTCTCCGATCTTGAATGCCGGAAACGGCGAAACCGGCGCCACTATCGCGTCCACTTCGGCAAAAGCATTCGTAAAGTCTCGCGTGATCAGGGCCCGTACTTTCTGGGCTTTCAGATAGTACGCATCGTAGTAGCCCGAGCTTAATACGTAGGTTCCCAGCATAATGCGGCGCTTACATTCGGCGCCAAAACCTTCGCCTCGAGTATTGCGATACATATCGCTCAGCGAATCCGAAAACGCCGAACGCAGCGTATAACGCACGCCGTCGTAGCGTGCCAGATTCGAGCTCGCTTCTGCCGTGGCAATCACGTAATAACAGGCGACGGCGTAATCGGTCGCAGGAAGGCTTATGTCCCGCACTTCGCAACCCAGCTTCTTCAGCTTTTCCACTGCTCTCGCGATCAGGTCACCGGTTTCACTCGTTAAATCTTTTAGATATTCGCGCGGCAGTCCAAGCTTCAAACCTTTTATGTTGCCGTCGAGATGCGCGATATAGTCCGGAACGGGCGCTTCGGCCGAAGTCGAATCAAGCCGATCGCGGCCGGCAATCACTTGCAGAAGCAGAGCCGCATCCCGGACGCTGCGGCCGAGGGGACCGATGTGATCGAGCGAACTGGCAAAGGCAGTGAGCCCGTAACGGGAAACACGGCCGTAGGTGGGCGTCACTCCGACCACGCCGCAGAAGGACGCCGGTTGACGGATAGAGCCGCCGGTGTCAGAACCAAGCGCGACCACCGCTGTTCCCTGTGCAACTGCCGCCGCCGAGCCGCCACTCGAGCCGCCGGGTACGCGATCGGGCGCGTGCGGGTTGCGTACCGGCCCAAAGGCCGAGTTCTCAGTCGACGAACCCATGGCAAACTCGTCACAGTTTGTCTTTCCCAAAATGATCCCACCCGCGGCCTCCAGACGCTCAATCGCCGTCGCGTCGTACGGTGGAATATAGTTGGCAAGTAGCTTGGAGCCGCACGTGGTGCGCAGGCCTTTGGTGACGATGACGTCCTTCACGGCAATGGGAACGCCGGCCAGGGGCCCCGGATCTGCGCCGCGCGCCAGTGTCTCATCGACACGCTTCGCTCCGCTGAGAGCGCGCTCTTCGGAGAAGGTCAGGTAAGCGTTGGTCTTGCGATTCTCTTCGCGCGCGAACTGGAGTGCGGCAATCGTGAGTTCGGTACTAGTGAACGTACGCGCACGCAGACCTTCACGCACCGCATCGATGGTCAGCGAGGCAATATCCATCACGTCTCAGCGTTTAATCACTTCGGGTACCTTGAAATATCCGGCGCCCGCCAGAGGTGCGTTCGCGAGCGCCAATTGAGTGCCTAAACCGGGCCGCTCGCGATCCGGCCGCAGCGTGGCGGTCTCCTCGGCATCGTAGAGAACCTGCGACATCGGTTCGACCTGTGACGTATCGATATCATTCAGCCGGTCGATATGTACGAGAATCTCGTCCAGATCCGCTTGGAATTTCTGCACCTCGCTATCGCTAAGTTTCAGATTCGCCAGCTCGGCTACGTAACGGACTTCGTCCTCGGTGATCTTCAAGCCAGTTCTCTTTTGCGCGATGCTTTGTAGATATTGCGCAGCACTGGATCGACTATCCCGTCAGCGTCGTCCTTCGCCGCGGTTGAGTGCTGCGCCACTCGCGGACCCAGTCGCCGTGGGGCCACGCGAAATTCGATATCCTCGACGATTCCCGCGCCGATGCTCTCGTCGATCTTGCGTCGGATTTGTCCGCGCAGCACAAAAAGTTGCCGCTGCCATATGTTGTCTTCCACTTCAACAATCAGATGCGAACGGACCAGGCGCGCAGCGCGCGTGTGAGCAGCCACTTTCTTACCTACGGCGCCGGCCCACGCCGCGCACACCATAATTTCCGGATCTACGGTCCCTTGGGGGAGATTGAGTTTCCCCAAGACCTTGCTTGCGCGTTCCATGTAGTGGAATGAATCATTCTAACATGCGGCCTGTGCTAGACTGGTCGCAAATTTCGCCGAGAGACCGGCCCATGCGGATCTGTATACTCCCTCACGTTTGCTTGTCGCTCATCCTCCTGGTGTCGCGCACAGTTGCTCAACAAACGGATCACGCCTACCATGACCAGATTCAAAAATGGCGCGACGATTACGAGGCCGCTCTCAAGCAAGATGACGGCTGGCTTACCGTGGCGGGCCTGTTCTGGCTCAAGAAGGGCGATAACGGTTTCGGTACGGGATTGGCAAATGAGATCCTGTTGCCCCAAGGTTCCGCGCCGGAGTTCGCGGGCTCATTCATTTTTCGCGACGAGAAGACCCGTCTGCTGGCCAAGCCCGGCGTAGACGTGCTCTTGAATGGCCGGCCGGTGCGAACGGAGATGCCGCTCACAACGGATACTCCACCTGGCAAGCCGGACCGTGTGACACTCGGCCGTTTGAACATGATTGTGATCAAGCGCGGCGATCGTTACGGAATTAGATTGTGGGACAAGGCCGCGAGCGCGCGCCGCGACTTTAAGGGATCGAGCTGGTTCCCCATAAAAGCGGCCTATCGAATTACCGCGCCGTTCACTTCGTATGCGCGACCGAAAATGATTGCGATCCTGAACGTTCTCGGCGATTCCGAAGACACTCCCAGCCCGGGGTACGCGACTTTTGAAATCGACGGCAAACAATTCCGCCTGGAACCGCTACTCGAAGACAACCAGCTATTTTTTTTGTTCAAGGATTTCACCAGCGGGAAACAGACGTACCCCGCCGGACGATTCCTTTACGCTGACCTCCCCAAAGATGGAAAGGTCGTCCTCGATTTCAATAAAGCGCACAATCCGCCGTGCGCATTTACTTCTTATGCCACCTGCCCGCTGCCGCCGAAACAGAACTACCTGGCGGTGGCCATTGAAGCCGGCGAGTTGAAATAGCGGATGCTCATTCTGGCTTCCCGATCGCCCCGGCGCAGCGAGATCCTCCGGCAGGCCGGCATCGAATTCATCGCGACCGCGGCGGACGTCGATGAAGGTGTCCACTCTGGCGAAAACCCGGAAGACTACGTCAAGCGTGTGGCGCAGTTGAAGGCGCTTGCGGTCAATGGCGGCGAAGGCGACATCGTATTAGGCGCCGACACCGTAGTGGTGATCGATGGCGAGATTCTGGGCAAGCCCAAAGACCCCGCGGATGCGGTTCGCATGTTGAAATCTCTTGCCGACAGAAAGCACGAGGTTGTTACCGGCGTTTGTTTCCGGCGCGGCGAGGAGCTAACTGCCGATTGGGCTGTGACACACGTATGGGTAATCGCCTTGACACAAGGCGAAATTGACGATTACGTCGCGAGCGGCGAGCCCATGGATAAGGCCGGCGCCTACGCCATTCAGGGACTCGCATCGAAATTCATCGAGCGCATCGACGGCTCCTATTCAAATGTCGTGGGGCTTCCCGTTGAGCTTGTGTACAAACATTTGCGGAAAAGCGGCGTGGCCTAGGCCCGCTTCGCTATATTACTCGCGGTGGGACGGACGCCCCCGTCCGCGCCGGACCCCCACGTCCGGCTCTGCCCTAAACGAGAACAAGGGGCCGACGTGGGCGTCGGCCGCGGTCCAGGGGGACCACCCCACATCGCGAATTCGTCAATGAATTTACGATTCAGGAGTTTAGCCCGCAGCCCGAACTGAAATCGCCCTAGCTACTTTCTTCAAATCCTCGACAAACCGGCGCTTTTCGGCGTGGCGCGTTTCATCATCCGGGGCTCGCAGTATGGAAGAGGGATGCACCGTGGCCATCACGTGCGGCGCGAGCGGCGATTCAATAAATTCCCCTCGATGTTGCGTGACACGAAACTGCTTGCCGAGAAGAGCCTGGGCCGCTGTTGCCCCGAGACAGACGAGCACGTCAGGTTTGACGACCGCGAGTTCCGCGTTGAGCCAGGGCAAACAAGCGTTAATCTCCATCGAATTCGGCTTGGCATGAATCCGCCTTTTGCCGCGCGGCTCCCACTTGAAATGCTTGACAACGTTCGTTACGTATACAGTGCGGCGATCGATTCCAGCCTCTTGCAGCGCCGCGTCGAGCAGTTTTCCGGCCGGGCCGACAAACGGTTTGCCCGCCAGGTCTTCGTCGTTACCGGGCTGCTCACCTACGAACATCACCTTGGCTTTCTTTGCACCTTCACCGAAAACCGTCTGTGTGCCGCGTTTCCACAGGTCGCAAGCTTTGCAGCCGGCCGCTATTTTTCCCAGCTCAACCAGACTCGCATGTGGTGGTATCAGAGCTGCCGCGCTTCGCGCCATTGCCCTATTTTAGCCGCTTAAAATAACACAGTCTGGTACATCCGTCTGAGCCGCCATGCGTAAGCATGCGGTTTTCAGAGTTTTTTCTTGAAAGAACTTCCCGGACGATGCACTCAGGACGTTTTCGGACCGTTACCCTCAGCGTGGTCCTGTGACACAATGGCCAGAGCGGCACGCCACGTGGCCAGTCAACCTCAATCCGGCAAATCGGCCGGGCTCCTCCGTCAACTCGGCTTCATTAGTGCCACCGCGATCGTGGTCTCGAACATGATCGGGACAGGCATCTTCTCCTATACCGGTTACATGGCAGCGGATCTCGGAGATGCCAGGCTCATCCTTGCCGCCTGGCTCGTCGGCGCCGTGTTCGCCCTCTGCGGCGCTCTGAGTTATTCGGAACTGGGAATCAATCTTCCGAGTTCGGGCGGTGAATATGTTTATCTGACCCGAGCGTACGGGCCAACCTGGGGGTTCATGACTGGTTGGGTCTCATTTTTCGCCGGCTTCTCTGCGCCCATTGCGGCCGCCGCACTGGTTTTTGCCGATTATGTCGGCTATTTCTTCCCCGTGTTCAAGCAATCCAACGCCCCGTTCACGGTCGGATCGGGAACTCTTTCGTTCAAGTTCGGCGGAGCGCAATTGCTGGCTTCCGCATTGATCGGATTGTTTACGGCGCTAAACTGCTTCGGTGTCGGTCGTACAGCCAAGGTACAGAATGTCCTCACCGGTACGAAGGTTGCCGTGATCATCTCCTTCATCACCATTGGATTTCTCGCTGGATCGGGGAACTGGGAGCACATCTGGCAGCCCGCTGTGAGAACTTCGACTTTAACTTTGCCCGTCCAGTTCATGATCAGCCTTCTCTGGGTCATGGTGGGTTACAGCGGATGGAATGCCGCCACTTATGTCGCGGAAGAGCTGAAGCAGCCTGAGCGCACTCTGCCGCTTGCACTGGCCACTGGGACCGCTCTAGTGACCGCACTTTATCTGGGGCTGAACCTGCTGATTATCTATTCGACACCGCTCGAATCCATGAAAGGAGTCCTGGCGATCGGATCACTGGCGGCTTCGAATCTGTTCGGGCCGAATGTGGCCGGCATATTCGCCGCGCTGATGGCCATTTCCATCACTTCGACGGTGAACGCAGAAATTACCATCGGCCCGCGTGTCTATTACGCGATGGCGAAAAATCGCGTCTTCTTCAAAGCTGCCGCCGCTGTAAATCCAAAATGGCATACGCCGGTCACGGCCATCATCGCGCAAGGCGTCTGCGCCATGCTCATGACTTTGACACCGTTCCCCCAACTCATTTTGTACATCGGGTTCAGCCTTACATTTTTCAGCGTCATGTCAGTGGCCAGCCTGTTCATTTTGCGGCGCTCGCGGGGCTGGCAGCGGCTGAGACCGGTTAGCTTCTTGTTTCCGCTGATCCCAGGCGCCTATATTCTGGTGGGGGCCGGAATGATTCTATACGGAATCGTCTCGGAAACCAAAGCCTCGCTTACAGCCGCCGCCACCATTGCGATCGGCGCCGCCGTGTATCATTTCTGGTTTGCGGAAAAAACGGCAGTCGGAAACGAAGACTGACAGCTCGTCGTCAGTTGGCTGCGTCCCCTCGGTGATGCTCCAGGAAATCGTCGTCGATCGGCTTGCGGCCCGCGAAGCCTTCGTTCGTTCCATGCCAGAACCGGATGGCGGACTCGCCCAGCTTCCAACACAGGTACACCTCTTCGCCGCGGAAAAGCGTCGGAAAATCGACCAGCCCCACATCCAGATCCTTGATGACGCAGCCCAGCTCCTGAATTGTTTCGATGGCACTCTTGAGGATCTCTGCGCTCTGGTCCCGCCGCGTCTTGTTGTCTTGGACAACACGGCGGTCTACCAGCACACCGCCTAGCATCATCACCCGCTGTGTGATCGCTTGCAGAGCGCTTTCGGCATCTTCAAATGCGGATTTGGAAGACACGGCCTCGCGGATGCTCTTTTCAATGTCGGGCAGTAAACTTTCAGCCTGCTCGAGCGTGAAGCGTCTCGACATGGTGAGAGGCATTTGGGGCCTCATCGATGCTAGACGCCTGACACTTGGATCGACATCGATCGACTTCGCGGACCATCGAATTCGGCGAGAATAATACTCTGCCACGTGCCCAGCAGAACCGTCGAGTTGCGAACCTGCAGGCACAGGCACTGGCCCATCAGCATGCCTCGCATGTGCGAATCGGCATTTTTACGTTCGCAATCTGAGAACTCCGGATCGTTATGGCGCCAGCCGTTCTCGCGGCAGACGATTTGATCCAGAAAAGATTTCACATCGTCCAATAGCGCATCCTGCCACTCGTTAATGAAAACCGCTGTAGTGGTATGAAGTGATTGCAGATGGACCAGGCCATCCTGGATGCCGCTCTTACGTACAATCTCATTAATCCGATCGGTGATATTAATGAGCTGCATCCGGTCGCTGGTAATCCAATCCACAATGCGGTTGAACATCTTGAATCCACTTTGTGGCGCAGCTTCAGACCCGGAGTCAGAGATCTGCCCGATGTCTGCAAGTTTCCCTTGTCCTATACTCATTTGCCTCTCTCTTTCGTGCAGACTTGAGATCCTCCGCACCCGCGACAAAAATACCGCAATTTAACGTGATTACAATTATAGCAAGCGCACAAGTACTTGAAAGCGTGAACCGCTTTGTAGCGGGCGCCATGTCACCAGAACGCTCCGGCGTGCTTGCGGACGCGGTCTCCATGCGCGCGCAGCGTTTCAATCTCCGGGGCATCGGGCGGCCGCCAGTCATCCAGAAGTGCTAAATCCTGCTCCAGCTCGCTTCGATTTCCGGGCGCAGCCAGGGCCACCGCCACTGCCGCGTTCGCAAGGCAGAATCGATAGCATTCCACGGCCGAAAATGGCACGAAGCCCTCCGGGTCCTCTGGCGTACGTTCGAGGAGCGCCTTCCACCTCAGCCCTGTGAATGTGACCACAGGGATGCGTTGCTGCTGCGCCACTGGAAAAACGTCATGCTCCGCGCCCCGGTGTGCTGCATTGTAGCGGATCATCAGCAGATCGAGTTTCCCGGATTGCGCCCACCCGGCCGCCAATGAACGTTGGTGACTCGTAAGCCCGATCCGTTTCAATCGCCCGCGCCGCTTTTGTTCGGCCAGGTAGTTCCACGCCCCATCTGGAGCGATGATCTCTCCCCATTCGCTTTCGGATTCCACGTAGTACAACGTGAGCACGTCGATATAATCCGTTCGCAATACATCCAGCATGGATGCGAACTCGCGCTCTGCATCGCGCGCCGACCGCGCCTGAAACTGAGCGGCCACTACGACGCGTTCACGCGCGTCCCCCATGCGAGCGATGGCGCAGCTCAGGCCATCGGGATGGCCGCACCAATTCAGGTAATTGATGCCGCGCTCGCAGGCCCACTCGACGTCCTCAGCCTTCAGATTTGTGTTGCCGCGCGTGGCCAGTCCCAAACGACAGACCTCCGGCAGCCCCGCTCCAAGGGAAACGGTTCGCTCCATCAGTTCGAGGCCGTGCTCTCGTTCAGCCGCTGGCGGTATGCAGCGCGTGCCGCTTCATAGGCCCGTTCGGCCTCGCCGCGCTCCTCCAAACGGATATGGGGGCCCTTCTGCGACCAGCACTGGTCAACGGCTTTCAGACACCACTCGGCACTTTTGCGCGACGCGCGGATGGGTTTGTCGTTCACCAGAACGAAAATTGGATTGGTGTGGGAGGACGGCAAAATCCGTAAAGCTACCCAACTGCTGCGATCGATCTTGTAATCGAACCGGACGGGCCGCGCGACGCCATCGGCTTCGACCTCTTGCCGCGCCACAGGCTCGCCGTTCACCACCAGCTCCAGTGGGACCCTGCGCGTGCCACCGATGCGCGCCCGCTCCAGCTCCCAGTAGGGTTTCTGGTCGAGCGGCAGCTTGCGAACGCGCTCGTCCGCCGTATCGTCCAACAGAGCGCCCACATTCGCGGTTACGCGCACCGTGGCAGGGCCGCCTAATCGAACCTCGCTTGCGCCCGCGCCCATTTCCTGGTCATTGACCCGGAAATCAAGCAAGTGGCTCTTGCCATCGGAAACATAGTTACGGCCTTCGCGAATGCCATCCGCCCAATCGCGATAATCCCGCTTCTCGCGCTGCCGCACATAGCTGCGGCCCAGGCCCACGCGCTCCCCGTAAATGCACGGGAAATCCGTCTCGCCGCTGATCCTTGCCCGGTAACCGACATTGAGCGTGTGATACCAGATGTTGAGTTCCCAGACAGACGGCGTATCGACAGTGGAAATGAAGTCGACCAGGTTCTGCGTCACGCCCACGATATATTCGTTCGCGCCGATGCCATCGAATGGCGGAATTTCATCATTCGGCAGCTTGTCAGTTTTCAGCGCGAGCCCCCAACCCGAATGCGCAAACCCGGCTACCGCGTTCTGCGATTTTGCCCACCGAAACACCGGAATTCCCCAGCTCGGCCAGTCTTCAATGCGTCTGGTGCCTGGATAATCCTGTTCAGTCAAGCCGAGTAGCACGATGTGTCCCGTGTGGCTCGATGGAAATCCGGAGACCTCCACGTCGTAGCGCATCAGGTTTTCTTTGGTTGAAAGGTGATTGTCCTTGCCCTCGAAAAATGTCTTTTGAAAATACCAGCCCGGGCCCCAACTCAACACACTCCCCACTTTCAGATCCTCACCTAGGATGTAGCGCATCATGTCTTGCGGGTACACTCCCTCAGTGGGCTTCTCATAATGCGCGCAGCCGGCCGCGTGGATGTGATGATCGCCCGAATACCAGCCCTCCTTGGCGGGATCGATCCAACGCTCGAGACGAAATACGAGTTCCATGGGCTGATCGCCAACGTGAATTCGCTGCGTCTTTTTTCGATACTCCGGACCGCGCGTATACACCACCGTGTAATCACCTGGGGGCAGCGACAGAAAATCTCCGTTGCCGCGATATACCTGCGGCTGAAACGCAAGGTCCGGAGCGAGGCGCTTGGCCTGCGACGGATACACTCGCCCCTCGGCATCGCGCACATGGAATGAGGCCGTTGTAGGACGGTCGTCTGAATCGAAAATGCGGAGCGTGACCTTCGTAGCTGGCCGTGCGTTAAATAGGATGTCCACCTGGCTGCGAAATCCGAGGTCCTGTGTTCCCTGCCCCACATTGAACTCCAGCCGCGCTTCGCGCTTTCCCGCATCGCGCGAGAAAAGCTGCAGGATCCGGTACTCCACCTCGAGACCGGACAGGCGGGGCCGCATGGGCTGTTTATCGAACATGCGAATATCCAGCCAGCGGCGCTGGACGGCCCCCTGATCGCTCCCCGCGAGGATTCCTGCGTTGGGGCTTTCAGCCATGAGCACCGGCGTAATCCCCGCCTGATTGATCACCTTCACCAGAAACGTGCGCCAGCCCTGCTCGACCAGCTCGGCTTTGGCGGGGCCTTCCTGCACCTTGACGCGGCTCTCCGGGTTGATCTCGACCGCGGCGAGGCAGTGCCGGTCTAATATCTTTTGGATCTCGGCGACAGCTTTCTCACGATCCGCATCCGTGCCCGTGAAGCGCTTTAGTTCCGCAGTCTCATCGGCCGGCAGCGGCTCGCCCAAAACTTCGAGCGCTTCGAGCAGGCGCGAAACCTGCGCCGCAAGCGGCTGGCGCTCAACTTTGGCCACAATCGGCAATTGCTGAGCGGTAGAAATGCCGGCGCCCAGTACAAGTAGACACATGACAATACGCATACGATCTCCTGAGGAATAGCAGTATATCGCGTGAACCATCGGGGATTGCCACTGGTTACTGAGACTTTAAAATCTCATAGCGATATAATCGGCAGGATAGGAACATTTCAATGCTAGCGTCAAAGAGAATCCTCGTAATCGATGACGACCATGTGTTCTTGCGAAAAGTCAATGAAACGTTGACGGAAGCGGGGTATGGCGTTTTAGAGGCACTCGACGGAACGGCCGCGCTGGCCCTTCTGAAAAAGCTCCACTACCACGTGGACCTGATCATCACGGATCTCGTTCTTCCAGGATCGAGCGGCCATAATATCATCGCCGAGGTCAGCGGCCGCGATGCAACCATCAAAATCATTGCCACCACCGGAGTGTTGAACCAGACGCAATTGGAAATTACGAAATATCTGGGAGCCGACGCGGTGCTGAGAAAACCGGCAGCGGGAGCGCCATTCTCGGGCGATGAGTTATTACAGACCGTCCGAACCCTTCTCGCCAGTAGTAGCGATCGCGCGGACAAAATCGCGTAACCCGGTGGCTCGATCCAAGCGATTCTTACATTCTGGCATCGGCGGCCCGCGGTACCGGAAAATGGGCGCAGGTTTTCCTAACAATGAAACTATGCGGCTTCTACGGGCGGGCACGCTTTCGTAGGAGAGTGAAAGCTCCTAGCAAGGCCGTACCCAACAGAATGATACTATTCGGCTCTGGCACGCTTGAACCAATTGTGCCGGTTCCGCCACCCGCCTCAAAGATGCCGCCGCTCGGCGCGGTAGAGATAAAGCTCGTACTCTTTTTATAAGTGGAACCGTTGCCCAGAAAACCGGCGAGCACCGAAGCCAACGGCAGAGGGCTTCCTGAGAGCGTCAGGACCGGCTTAACCGGATTACTTGGGCTCTGCAGCATATTGTTCCCCAGATCAATCTGATACACCTGGTAGCCCGTCGCTCCGGCATCACAGGCCGCATTTTGTGACGGACCGCAATGCATTCCCTGTGTATATGACAGCCACGCCGAGAGCGGATTGCTAGGGGCGCCGCTGCCCAATGTTAACCCCAGGAAATCTTGGAGATTGCCGCTCGTCCAATGGCCTTTTAAAGTTGACGATCCCGAGACATTCGTAGTGTCCGTCGCACCGCCCAAGGTTCCATTGATCGTGAAGTTTAATGCGGAAGGTGTAGGATCCTCGTTGTCAGGAACCAGAATGTCGACTAACAAGTCTCCTGTACTGGGTCCGGGGGAAATCGTGAAAGTAAAGGCGGGCAAAGGGTTCGACGTGGTTGGCGTAACGGCTCCATTGTCGAAGCAGGAAGTACCGATAATGCACCCGTGCAGTGGATCCAAAATCTGCGCATAAGACGGCAAGCCCACAGCACTCAACAACAGAAGCAACAACTTCGCCTTCATTCTGACTTCCTCCCGTGCCACGTCTCGAATTAGCGCCCCGTGTTCTCCGTAAAGACGCGGGTAGACTCAACTCAAGTTAAAGTACCCAGAGCACGGCGCCTTCCAAACTAACGCACAATCTAAGTCGTTTTTTTTCAGTCACTACGGAGAAGTAGTTATGATAAAAATTAGGCCGGCGTTACTAATGAATCAGCATAGTTGCAAAAATGTTGGATGTAACTGGCGGCTCACTTCGGTTTCAGGATCATCCGTGTAGCGCCCTGCGCCTCCGGGAGCCGTGGATCGAGCTTCAGGGCTGCGCTGAGGGTCTTGGTGGCATTCTTTTCATCGCTCGTTTTGGCGTAAGCCATCGCTAAGTGATAGCGCCGTATGGCAGTGCCATCGACCACATTGGTGCCCTCGCGGTTGACGGCGTCTTTCAGATGCTGCAGGGCAACCTCATACATGCCTTTTTGAAAATAGACCCAGCCGAGCGTTCCGTCGACGGTGATATCGGTAGGAGCTAAATCTTTGGCCCTCTGGGCATACTTCAATGCGTCGTCAGTCTGATTGGTTTGGTCCGCGAGCAAATACGCCAGATTATTCAGCGCCACGACATTCTGCGGTTCGGCTTCGACGACCTTGCGCAGGTGTTCAATGGCCATGGTGTAGTTGCCTGCCTTTGCCTCAATGAAGCCGAGCTGGTTGCGGGCACGAGACTCACCTGTCTTAGACGTGAGGAGAGGGCCGAGAACCTGGCGGGCAGCATCCGGTTTGCCATCGGCTTGCTCCATGGCGGCGAGGCCCAGCCGGGCTGGGGGAAACTGGGGATTCAAGGTGAGAGCCGCATCCAACGCCGCGCGAGCCTCTTTCGGTTGCCTGTTGGCTACCAGCAGCGCCGCCAGCCGATATTTCAGCGCCGGGGAGTTGGGCCGTTGGCGGATCACCATCTGAACTTTTTCGATTGCCGCTGCAAACTGCTGGCGCGCGCTATAGCTGCGAATCAAAACG
>Ga0070681_10004419_pt1 | contig 13393 bp, 10 predicted proteins | sample KBSC83BmetaG_FD_65650 | JGI IMG/M metagenome (GOLD analysis project Ga0070681, IMG submission 65650) | Corn rhizosphere microbial communities from Kellogg Biological Station, Michigan, USA - KBS C8-3B metaG | ecosystem: Host-associated > Plants > Roots > Rhizosphere | place: USA: Michigan... | reverse complement strand
GGTGTGGTCAACGTCGTGACGCACGATCCGAAGGACGCCGAGCCGATCGCGGAGGCGCTGATCGCCCATCCCGCCGTCAAGCGCGTCAACTTCACCGGCTCCACGCGTGTGGGAAAGATCATCGCCGGTATTTGCGCAAAGTACCTCAAGCCGGTGCTGCTCGAGTTGGGCGGCAAGGCACCGCTGGTCGTGCTGGAGGATGCGGATCTCGATGCCGCAGTCGACGCGGCGGTATTCGGCGCGTTCGCCAATTCCGGGCAGATCTGCATGTCCACGGAGAGGCTCATTGTCGATGAGAAGGTGGCCGATTCGTTTGCCGCCAAACTCGCCAAGCGCGTTGCGGCTCTGCCGACCGGAGATCCGCGCAAGGGCGACTTCGTGCTCGGCTCCGTTGTCGGGAAGCCGACGGTGGAGCGGGTACAGAAGCTGGTGAACGAGGCCGTTGCCAAGGGCGCCAAGGTGCTGTGCGGCGGCGAGAGCGACGGGACGATCATGAAGGGGATCGTCGTCGACAAGGTGACGCCCGACATGGCGTTGTTTCGCGAGGAGTCGTTTGGGCCTCAGGTTTCCATCACGCGCGTGAAATCCGCAGACGAGGCGGTCAAGCTCGCGAACGACACGGAGTACGGGCTCGCCGCTGCAATTTTTACGCGGGATATCGCGAAGGGGCTGGAGCTCGCGAAGCGGATTGAGTCGGGGATCTGCCACATCAATGGGCCGACGGTGCATGACGAGGCGCAGATGCCTTTCGGTGGTGTGAAGGCGTCGGGGTACGGGCGGTTTGGCGGCCGTGCGGGGGTCGATGAGTTCACCGAGTTGCGGTGGATTACGATTCAGACTACGCCGAGGCATTACCCGTTTTAATGTTGCGCCGTCCGCGTGACGCGGGCGAAATGTCGCGGCGGGTCACGGGGCGGGCGCGCTGACGCCCGCGCGCGGCGCCCTTCACGGGACCTGCCGCGACATTTCACCCGCATCGCGCGGCCGGCTGGCCGCAGCTTGGGGCTGGGTCGTCCGGAGCCGAGAGCCCCGAGCGCAAAGAGCGCCGAGCGCGCGGCAGCTTGCGCGCGAGTTTCGCGAAGCGGCGCATATTTCGCGGCGGGAACTGCTGCCACAATCCGGGCATGAAGATCGCGGTATTGTTCGGCGGCACGAGCGAGGAAAGGGACGTTTCCATTGCGAGCGCCGCTCAGGTGATCCCGGCGTTGCGGGGATTGGGGCACGAAGTGGTCGCGGTGGATGCGGCCACAGGTCGGCTTACGGGTGTCGCTGAGCAGCAGCTGCTCACGGCTGGAGTCGCACCGGAGCCGCCATCGAATTCACTGCTGGCGAACATGCGAGAGGCGGCCCTTGCGCTTCGCGACAACGCTGCCGATTTGCGCGATGTCGACGTCGTCTTCCTGGCTTTGCACGGCGGAGCGGGGGAGGACGGGCGAACGCAAGCCGTGCTGGATCTCGCGGGGCTCGCGTACACCGGGAGCAACCACATCGCGAGCGCGACGGCGATGGACAAGGATTTGTCGAAACGACTGTTCCGTGCCGCGGGCGTTCCTACTGCAGATTGGTTGATGGCACCGGTGCCTGCTCACGACGTGGGCGAGACTTTGGGCTGGCCAGTCGTCGTCAAGCCTAACAAGCAGGGCTCGACGGTCGGCCTCACGATCGTACGCGACCCGGCTCAACTCGATGCGGCAATAACGCTCGCCGGACGCTTCGACGATGAAGTCATGGTCGAGCGCTTCGTCCGCGGCCGCGAGCTCACTGTGGGCATTCTGGAAGGGCGCGCGCTCCCGGTCGGCGAGATCCTCGTGAAAGGCGAGGTCTTCGATTACGCGGCGAAATATCAGAAGGGCGGGGCCCGCGAGGTGTTTCCGGCGGACTTGCCGGCCGAAGCGGCATCGCGAGTCCAGACGCTGGCGTTGCGGGCGCATGCAGGGCTGAAGCTCGGTGTCTACAGCCGCATCGACTTTCGGATGGATCCCGAGGGCCGCTTCTGGTGCCTCGAAGCCAATTCGCTGCCGGGCATGACGGCCGCGAGTCTGCTACCGCAGGCTGCACGGGTGGCCGGTATCGACTTCCCGCAGCTGTGCGAGCGAATCTGCCGGGCAGCGCTCGCGCGGCGGACGCGCTAGTCGCGCTTACTTCTTGCCGATCACCGCCATCCGGTCGCCACCCTGCCGCTCGACCATCCATCCCGGATACTCCGGGGGAAGTGCCGAGACCTTGTCGAGCGTGCCCATCTGCTCCTGCGTCAACTGCACCTCGGTCGCAGCGATGTTGTCCAGCAGCTGCTCGTTGGTCTTCGCGCCGATGATCACCGAGGTGACGTGGGGTTTGTGCAGCAAGTAGGCGAGGGCGACTCTGGCGACCGACACTCCATGAGCCTGCGCTATCGGTCGCATGGCATCGATGCAGTTGAATAGCCTGTCGCGATCCACGGGCGGGAAATCGAACGTGGTACGGCGTGCGCCGTCAGGTCCCTTGCCATCGCGCGTGAACTTCCCGGACAGGAGACCGCCTGCGAGCGGGCTCCACGGCAGAATCGCAAGCTGTTGGTCGTTGGCCAGCGGCACGATCTCGCGCTCCAGGTCGCGGCCCGCAAGCGTGTAATACGCTTGAACGCTCTCGAAGCGGGCGAAGCCTTCGCGCTGCGAGATCCACAGGGCTTTCGTTATCTCCCACGCTGTCAGGTTGCACAGGCCGATATAGCGGACTTTGCCGGCGCGCACGCAGTCGTTGAGCGCACCGAGCGTCTCCTCCATTGGCGTCACCGGATCGCGCCCATGAATCTGGTACAGGTCGATGTAGTCGAGCTGCAACCGCTTCAGACTTTCCTCGACAGCGTGCAGGATGTGCGCGCGTGACAAGCCGGCTTGGTTGGGGCCCGGCCCCATGCGACCGAGCACTTTTGTGGCCACTACGATCGAGTCTCGCGCGATCCCCAGCGTCTTGAGCGCTTGTCCCGTCAGGGTCTCGGATCGACCGGCGTGGTAGACGTTTGCGGTGTCCAGGAAGTTGACGCCGCGATCGATAGCTGTCCGTACGATGCCGTTCACGGCATCCTGGCCGAGCTGTCCGATGGCGGCCCAGATGCCTTGCGACTCGCCGCCGAACGTCATCGTGCCGAGGCAGATCTCGGACACGACGAGGCCGGTGTTCCCTAGTTTCTTCATGCGCATGCGAACTCTCCTCGGAGGACGGGGCGTGCGGCGGCGGCCGAAGCCGCGCAGGGCTCAGGCGAACTGAGCGGCCGTGGTCTCGTACGCGGTTCGGACTGCTTTCTCCAGCGGCCAGGTGCGCAGCTCCTTCGAGAGCACCTCGATGCCCACCGGTCCGCCGTAGCCCGATTTTGTCATGAGGGATGTGAAGCCTTTGACATCGAACTCGCCCTGTCCGCAAAAGCAGCGGTACTGCGTGGTCTCTTCGACGAGGTCGGTCGTCGGCAGATTCCTCAGGTAGCCGTCGTTCAGCTCGACGCCCAGGAAGTACTCCTTGGGGAACTGCATCACCTTCTCGTACGGGATGCCGAGCTTGACGATGTGCCACAGGTCGAAGATGACGCCGCCGTTCCTGGCGCCTGCGCCGACGACGAGCTCGCGCGCTTTCTCCAGCGAGTCGATCCACGAGAACGGCATCATCTCGTAACCGATCCGGCTGCCGCGATTCTCGGCTTCCTTGCAAAGGCGCACGAACTCCTCGATGAGCTTGGGCATCGCGACTTCGGTACGAAAGAAATCGCCCACCTTGATGTGCCGAGCGCCGAGCGCTTCGGCCGCTTCGAACAACAGCTGGCGTGTCGCATCGGATTGAGTGCGGCGCTCGCCGGGACCTAGGAACCAGTCGGCGAGAAACTCGATCTCCACGTGCTGGATCCCGTTGGCGTCCAGGATCTGTCGCATCTCCTTCAGAGTGTGCGTCTTGCGCACGTGGATCAGGTCGGCGTGCCACAGGCCGAGACCTTTGAACCCGGCGCGCGCCGCGTGCTCCACGCGAGTGCGGAATTCGAAAGTGCTGTATTCCTTGTCGGTGTGAGGCAGAGCGCCACCGCCCAGGGTCCAGTAGGAAGCGATCAAGTCGACTTTAGTCATAGAGCGATTCTACGCCGCCACCGCGCCGTGCGGCAGACTCTCCCGAGAGCGAGGTAACGCTAGCCTCAGAGTGCAGTTCGCTTGCGGTTGTCGACGCCGTGCCGCAGCCTGCGGCCGGGACGTTTACGACGCGAAAGAACAATGCAAGCCTATGAAATTCAGCAGGGCGCTCAGTCGCTGGAAGGACTGCGCCCGACGCAGCGGCCGGAGCCGATTCCGCAGGCGGGGCAGATTCTCGTGCGCATGCGTGCCGCGTCGCTCAACTTCCGCGATCAGGCGATCGTCACCGGACGCTACTTCAGTGGGCCGCTGTCGCGTAACACAATTCCGCTCTCCGACGGCGCAGGCGAGGTCGTAGCGCTCGGCGCCGGCGTCACGCGTTTCAAGATCGGCGATCGCGTGTCCGGAACGTTCTTCCAGGGGTGGCAGGACGGTCCGCCGCCGGGGCCGCTCGTCGCATTGGGCTCGCCCGCCGACGGCGTTCTTGCCGAATACGTCGTCTTCAATCAGAACGATGCAGTCTCGATCCCGAAGTCGCTCTCTTTCGAGGAAGGCGCGACGCTCGCTTGCGCGGGGGTGACTGCCTGGCACGCCCTCGCAGCGGTGTGCGGTGTGAAGCCGGGCGACTCCGTCCTGCTGTTAGGAACCGGCGGCGTATCGACGATCTCTTTGCAACTCGCGCGCGCTGCGGGTGCTCGCGTTATCGTGACTTCCTCCAGCGACGAGAAAATCGCCCGCGCGCGGGAGCTGGGCGCGGATGCAGGCGTGAACTACAAACGCACTCCCGAATGGGACAAAGAGGTCATGACCCTGACCGACGGCCGGGGCGTGGATCACGTCATCGAGCTGGGCGGCCCTGGCACGCTTGCGCGCTCGATGCGTTCAGTGGGCTACGGAGGGCGGATCGCGCTGATCGGAGTGCTCGCGGGTTTCGAAGGGGATACGAATCCGCATCCGTTGATGCTCAAGGGAGCGAGCCTGCACGGCATCTTCGTTGGCAATCGCGCGCACTTCGAGCAATTGAATGCCGCTATCGAAGTGAATCGCATCAAGCCGGTGATCGACCGGACGTTCTCATTCGAGGCCGCCGCGGATGCGTACCGCCATCAGCTGGCGGGAGCGTTCGGCAAAGTGGTGATTCGGATTTGACGCCGAGCTAGCGGGCAGTACTTGAGGCGACGCGACGTGCGCGTGCGGCATCGAGACCGGCGAGCGCGGCGTTCGCGTCCACACTGCTCACCAAGTTGAGCGCTTCGGCGGAGTTGGCCTCAGCACCGTTGCCCCTCGTGCGCTTCAGAAGACCCTCCACGGAGCTGCCTGTCAGGTGTGGGTCAGCCGACAGGAGGAGGGCGACTACGCCCGTTACTTCCGCCGCGGCGACGGAGGTCCCCGAGACGAAGTCATATTGCGCGCGTGGCCGCAGTGTCATCACGTGTACGGAGGGGGCAGTCACCGTCGGGTGACCGGCCGGGTGCTCCGAGCTTCCGACGCCAATGACGCCTGGCACGTTCGCCGGAAAGGAATTGCCGTCGCCAGCGGCTGCACCCACGAAGATCGAGCCGCGCTTGAGGCCCGCTTCGATGAGCGCTGAGAGCAGCGGATCCGCGGGGCCGGCGATGCTGAGGTTCACGAGCGGAATGCCTGCGTCGATCGCGCCCGCCAAAGCTTTTGCCAGGGTGAAGGTGTTGCAAGCGGCTTCGTCCGCATTGGGCTGGAGTTGCCAGCACGCTTCGTAGACTTCGACACGCGCCTGGGGGGCGACTCCAACGATCCCGATCCGGTTGTTGGCGGTCGCCGCAATCAGCCCCGCCATTGCAGTGCCATGACGGTTGCCGCCCGCGGCGGCCGCCGGCGCCCCGTCCACGAAGGAGTGCGAGCTTGCGATACGGTCGCGAAGGTCCGGATGGCTCGTATCGACACCGGTGTCGATCAAGGCGACACGAACGCCGGAACCCTGCGAGCGAGCGTGGGCTTCGGGGATGCCGAGCGTGCTGAGATTCGTCTGCAGGTCGTACAGAGGATCGTTGTAAGGCGCGTCGGACGAGCTGTCCGTCAGCGTGTGAAATTCCTGCAGCGGCTGCGCAAGCGAGATCTGCGGATCCTTGGCCAGTGCGTCGATCACTGTGGCGACGGACCTGTCGTCAGGTACTTCGTACACTACGCAGTGCACAGCGAGGGCCCTGATGGGCCAGTTGGCCACCTCTCGGAGAGCATAGGTCTCCGCCACTCGGCGCGCTTCGCGGTGAGCGGCTTGTCCCAGGAGATAACCCGTGCCGCTGTAACGGCGCGCGGTCGTTCCCGCCCGGCCCGCCGGATGACCCGGGTTGTTGGCAAACGTCACAACGATCAACGGGTGGCGCGCCTCGGTACTGCTCGTGGGTGGCGTCTTGGTCGACGCCGCCGTCTGAGGCGAGGACGTCGAAGGGGTGGCCATCGCAGCCGGTGCCGCCGCCGTCTGCGCGCGCGCTACCGGCATTCCGCCGCTGAGCGTCAGCAGCGTTCCGGCCAACAAAAGCGCAGCGTGGCGCATCACTGTCCTCGGCTGGGCGACTTCTCGGGCGCAGCGTCGTCGATACCGATCGGCTCGACCCAACGCACTCGCGGATCGGTCCGCAGGCGAGCAGCCAAGTCCTGCAACCGGCGCTCCGCGCTTGCGGCGCGCTCACCTGTGTGCGTAATGGGGGCGATGGCGAAGACGCCGGTCGTGCCGGATGCCTCGACGACCTGAGCGCCATCCGCACGAAGCAGCTCTTCCGCGTCGCCAATCGTCAGCCGGCGATCGAACGCGATGTGCAGCACCACGGGTGCCTGCGTGTCGGTCGGGTTGAGAACCGTCCCGTAACGGCTCTCGGACCAGCGGTAAGCGATCGTCACCAATCCCGTCATCGCCACCATGAGGATAAAGCTCGCCGCCCAGGCAAGTCCCGGCGGACGCCACAAAGCCGCGCTCCCACCTCGAAGCTTGCCGCGGTTGCGGGCGACGAAGGCTGCGACACCCGAAGGAGTCCCGGCCCTGCTCGACTCTCCGCGAGCCTGCGCATTCGGACCGTCGATGCGCTCGAGGAGCTTGCGGAACGAGGGCCCGGGAGCGTAGGTCACTGTCTCGGGAGCGGACAGCGCGTCGCACAAACGGTGCTGCACCGCCAACTCCTCAGCGCACTGGCTGCAAAGACGAACGTGCGCTTCTGCCCGCTCGCGCTGCTCACCCGACAGGCGGCCGTTCGCAAGCCACGGCAGCAGCAACCAGATCTCGTCGTGCATCGAAGACTGTCGTGCGGCGCTCATCGAGTCTCTCCAGCATCCGCAGCGCGGTCTTTTGGCGGCGCGGCGCTCCCACCGAGCACGGGCAGCAACTTTTGCAGCTTGGCTCGTGCGTGGAACAGACGCGTCTTCACCGTGTTGACCGGACAATTCATGATCGTTGAGATCTCCTCACATGAGTACCCGAGCTCATAACAAAGCTCGACGGCCATTCTCTGCTCGACCGGCAGTTGCGACAAAGCTTGCAGCAGCCAGTCGCGCAACTCCTCGGCATGCATCGGCTCATGACTCGTGAGTGGCGTGAGCAGGGCTTCGAGGTTCTGCCCTGCCGTGATGCGTGTCGCAGATCGGAACGCGTTCCTCGCACGGCGGTAGGCGATTCCGAGAATCCAGGTCGAGGGCTGCGAGTCCCCGCGGAAGTCGCGTGCCTTGCGCCACACGATCAGGAACGTGTCGTTGATGATCTCTTCCGCGACGTCGAAATGACTGGTCAAGCGCGTAAGAAAGCGCGCGAGCCGGCGGTGGTACAGGTTGTACAGCTCCTCGAGCGCATGCCGATCGCCGTTGGCGATTCTCGAGACGAGCTCAGCCTCACGCGCGGCCGAGGCGCCGCCGCGGTACGGCTGTTCAAGGGCAGGATCGCTGTGCTTCGACTCTCTCAAATGCCGCATCCTCACGACGCGTGCCGACTACTGCTCGGTAAGTGTCTCTGCCGACCGCCTCGGTTCAAGCGAATTGGACTTAAGTCTGCCGTGAGTCGCTAAAATCGCCAGCTCAGGGCCGCCGCCGCCCGGTTGTTTCGCCCCGAATAGGGAAACAGGTTCTCGGACTGCTTGTCCGAGAAGTAGTATCCGACGTCCACACGCCATGCGCCGTATTCTGCGGCGAGGCCTATGTTCCCGTAGCTGTACCCCTGAGTACCCCAGTGAGTGGTGACACTTTGCGGCCCCATCGCCGTGAGCACCACCGCGGTATGGCTCGAGGGTCCCGCGAGGTAGTAGTAACCCGCGCCGGCGGTCAGGGAAAAAGGACCGAGCAGGGGCCATTCCCCGCTGACACTGGCGTCGTAGCTTTCGTACCGCCCGACCCTGAATCCACGCCAGTAGTGCACCGCGTTCGGCGAAGCCGCCAGCGAAACGGTGAGGCCGTCGAGATACTGCACCGCTACCGAGAGTTCCTGGTAATCGTGCGAGGCTCCGTACTCGGAGTGCAAGTACACGTAGTCCACCGCACTGACCGTCGCACTCCAGTTGCTTGAGAACGGGAATCGCATGCCGACGTAAGGTTGGATCTCGAAATCGCCTGCCGGCCCCATCGTCGCAGGCGGCGGCACCGGAGGTGTACCGCGCGCATTCAGTGTCGTTCCCCACAATCCGGCGAACAGCCCGTTGTCGGCCCCGGCGTGCAGATCGAACTGCGCGGCCGGCCGGCCGTCGTTCTCGGAAATACCGCGGTAGATGTAATCGGTGACGACGGTCACGTCGCCTCCGAAGGTAGCCGCCTGGATGCTCGAGGCAGCAGACAACCCCACGACGGTGGTCAACATCAGGATGGAGCCGGTGAGGCACCGGCCAACACGTCGTCGGGATCGACCCACATTTCCCCGCTAGTTTTAGGACGAGGCGTTCTTGCTGCGAAACTCGCTCGGCGTGGCCGCGAACCGTTCCCTGAATACGCGTCCGAAGTGCGAGGCGTTGTTGAACCCGTGCAGGAACGCAATCTCCGTCACCGTGCGCCCTCGCTGGGCGGGATCGGTCATCGCGCGCGCGCATTCCTCGAGCCGGCGCCTGAGGATGTAGGCCCCGACAGTCTCGCCATCCGCCTGAAACAGCTGATGCAGGCGCCGGGGTGAAAGATGGACAGCCTCCGCGAGCCGCCCCGGTGTCAACGCCGGATCGTGCAGATGGGTTTCAATATAGGTTCGCACCTGCTCGCGGCGCGCGACGGCCACCGAGGACTGCTCGGTTCCTGCGCCAGTCACCGAGGAATAAGCGCTAGCGATGAGATCGAGCAGGGCCTCGCTGAAGCGCGGCGACAGATAGCGGTCCTCGCCGTTGGAACGCTGTTGCCAGAATCCGGACAGCAGAGAAGAGAGCAGGTGCGGCAGCCCGATGCGGCCGGACATCGGGAGCCCGATGACACTCTCGGGGTTGGCCAATCGGCGCTCGAGGTCCCGGTGGGCCACAGCCAGCACCAGCATCCGATTGGATTGCTGGAACGACAGTTGGTAGGGGCGTCCGCTGTCCAGCAGCAGGAAGTCGCCAAAGCGTAGGGACGCCTCGCGTCCCTGCTGGCGCGCTATGCTGATGCCGTCGAGTTGCAGGCACAGCAGGTACAGCGCCTCGCGGGCGCGGGCAACGTGCTGCCGCGAGTGATGAACCACCGCCGGTTCCGACCGAGCTTCGGCGAGCCGGATATCCCCGACTTGGGTGCGGGTCAGGCGCCCAGAGAACGCCTGCCGGTCCAGGGGGTCGCTGACCAGTGGCGTGAATGCGTTGCCGGTGAGCTCGTTCCAGTAGTCCAGGCGCCGGGGTACCGGCACTTCGGACGTCGAGAACGATTCGAGCACAGGCATTGCCGCTACCCCCTAAGCGCAGAAAAAGGTCGAGGTCTAGTCAAGCGGAACGGCGTGTGCGGCGCAAGATGAGTCGACGTCTACCCCTGTTGGCACATGCCCGGTTCCCTATCGGTCGAATACTATCTCCTTTTGGGTCGAGCCTGCCGGGGCCCCGGGAGGCTTCATGTGTATTGTCCTATGGCAAAAAGCCGCCTGCGGCGCTTTTTGCTGCGCCGGGCCAAAAGCGTGGTTTTTGCCCGGCTACTCAAGTGGAGGTTGCCAGCGTGAACGCCTCGATTGCCCCCTCGTCCCCCCAGATCGCTCCGCAGCCGGATCCCTCGGCCGCGGTGGCGAAGTTCCTCAAGCGACCGCCCCGGCTGTTCATCGGCGGGGAGTGGGTCGAGTCGAAATCCAAGGAGCGCATTTCCGTCGTCGACCCCGCAACCGGCCGTGAGATCGCCTCCGTCGCGGACGCAAACGCGGCCGACGTGAACGCCGCCGTCGCGGCGGCGCGGGCTGCATTCGAATCGGGACCCTGGGCGGAGATGCTGCCCGCGGACCGCCAGGCCCTGCTGTGGAAGCTGTCGGACCTCATCGAAAAGTACACCGACGAGCTGGCGGAGCTCGAGAGCATCAACAACGGCAAGACGAAGTTCATGGCCACGGTGGTCGACGTCGCCGGCACCCGCGACTACTTCCGCTACATGGCCGGCTGGGCGACCAAGATCGAGGGTTCGACGTTCGACACCTCGATTCACGGACCGCCGGGGGTGAAGTTCCACACCTACGCGAAGCGGGAGCCCGTCGGCGTCGTGGCGCAGATCATTCCTTGGAATTTCCCGTTGTCGATGGCTTCCTGGAAGCTGGGGCCGGCGCTCGCGACGGGTTGTACCGTCGTCCTGAAGCCGGCCGAGCAGACGCCGCTGACGGCGCTGCGGCTCGCCGATCTCATCAAGGAGGCGGGCTTCCCGCCGGGAGTCGTCAACATCCTCACCGGGCTGGGAGAGACCACCGGTGCTGCGCTCGTGGCGCACCCGGGGGTGGACAAGGTGGCCTTCACCGGCTCCACGGCCGTGGGCAAGCTGATCAACAAAGCCGCCACCGATACCCTGAAACGGGTCTCGCTGGAGCTGGGTGGCAAGTCTCCCGTGATCGTGATGCCGGACGCCGACATGAGTCAGGTAATCGGGGGCGCCGCCAACGCGATCTTCTTCAACGCCGGCCAGGTGTGCTGCGCCGGTACCCGGCTGTTCGCCCACAAGAAGGTGTTCGACCAGGTGTTGGAGGGCGTGAGCGCGGCGGCCCAGTCGATCAAACTCGGCCCGGGTCTGGATCCGCAGACGCAGATGGGGCCTCTCGTCTCGCGCGAGCAGCAGGAGCGCGTGCTGGGTTACATCGACTCCGGACGCAAGGATGGTGCGAAGGTCATGACCGGCGGCGATGCCCCTTCGTCACCGGGCTTCTACGTCAGGCCCACAGTGCTCACCAGCGTGCGCCCCGACATGAAAATAGTCCGCGAGGAGATTTTCGGGCCGGTGCTGGTGGCACAGCGCTTCGAGGATCTCGACGACATCGCAGCGATGGCGAACGACACCCCGTTCGGTCTCGGCGCGAGCGTCTGGTCGAGGGACATCAGTGCCGTGCATCGTCTCGTGCCGAAGATCAAGGCGGGCACCGTCTGGGTCAACTGCCACAACTTCGTCGATCCGGCGATGCCGTTCGGCGGCTTCAAGCAGTCCGGCTTCGGACGCGAGCACGGCCGCGCCGTCATCGATCTCTACACCGAGCTGAAGTCGGTCTGTATCGCTGTTTAATAATTCATGTACGGGGTCCCGCGAAGCGGGACCCCCGTGCGAATCTCGGGGGGTCTATGGGATTACGCCAAGAGGCGCCGCGCCTCCGTGCCGTCGTTGCCAACGGTTTTTTCGCCGCGTTCCTGGTGGGCTGCGGCTCGCAGAGTGCGAGCCCTCCGTCCGCGAGCCCAACGCCCGCGGCCAGGCCCGTCGCAGCCGTCGATGGGGCCCGCCTCGCCGGCGCCGATAGCGATGCCGCCGAGTGGATGACCTATGGCCGCACCTACGACGAGCATCGATTCAGCCCGCTGAAGCAGATCGACGCCAACAACGTCGGCCAGCTCAAGCTCGCCTGGCACATCGACCTCGACGCCGCGCATCGGGCGCAGGAGTCCACACCGGTCATTGTCGACGGTGTCATGTACATCACTACAGCCTGGAGCAAAGTCCTGGCGCTCGACCCGACCAGCGGTCGGCAGCTCTGGTCGTTCGACCCGATGGCGCAGGGACCGGCGGGCTTCAAGGCGTGCTGCGATGTGTCCAACCGCGGCGTCGCCGTCTGGAAGGGCAAGGTGTATGTCGGCACGATCGACGGTCGTCTGGTCGCGCTGGACGCCGGCACCGGCAAGCCCGTGTGGTCTGTGCAGACAGTCGACGATTCCAAGTCGTACACGATCACGGGTGCGCCGCGCATCGTGAAGGGCAAGGTCATCATCGGCAGCGCCGGCTCGGAGTACGAGACGCGCGGTTTCATCAGCGCTTATGACGCGGAGACCGGCAAGCAGGTGTGGCGCTTCTATACGGTGCCGGGCGAGCCGGGCAAGTCCGATGGCGCTCCTTCGGACGGGGTGTTGGAAAGCAAGGCACGTCCCACCTGGAACTCCGCCTCCTGGAAGATGGGAGGCGGCGGCACCGTCTGGGACTCGATGGCCTACGACCCCAAGCTCGACCTGCTGTACTTCGGAACGGACAACGGCTCGCCGTGGAACAGCGCAGTCCGCAGCCCCGGAGGCGGCGACAACCTGTTCATCGCTTCGATCATTGCGGTGCGTCCCGACACGGGCGAGTACGTCTGGCATTTCCAGGAAGCCCCCGGCGAGAGCTGGGACTATTCGGCGGTGCAACAAATCGTGCTCGCCGATCTGCAGATCGACGGCAAGCTGCGCCAGGTGCTGCTGCAGGCGCCCAAGGACGGTTTTTTCTACATCCTCGACCGGGCAACCGGTGAGTTCATTTCGGCCAAACCCTATGCCCAGGTCAATTGGGCGACGCTCGATCCGAAGACCGGCCGGCCGAAGGAGAATCCGCAGGCGCGCTACGGCGAGACGGGCAAGCCCTGGGCGGCGCTCCCCGGCCCGGGCGGCGCACACAACTGGATGCCGATGTCCTTCGATGCGGCCAAGGCCGTCATGTACATCCCGGTCAACGATCTGGGATTCGTGTACGTCGGCGACAAACATTTCAAGCCGCGCGATTTCGGCTGGAACACGGGCATCGACTTCAACAACGGCAGCCTCCCGGACGATCCCAAGGTCGTTGCCGGCATCAAGAGCGGTCTGAAGGGCAAGCTGCTTGCCTGGAATGCGCAGGAGCAGCGCGCGCTGTGGACGACGGACCTGGACAAACCCTGGAACGGCGGTGTCGTCGCGACCGCGGGCAACCTGGTGTTCGAGGGCATGGCGACCGGCGAGTTT
>Ga0070681_10004418_pt1 | contig 13394 bp, 13 predicted proteins | sample KBSC83BmetaG_FD_65650 | JGI IMG/M metagenome (GOLD analysis project Ga0070681, IMG submission 65650) | Corn rhizosphere microbial communities from Kellogg Biological Station, Michigan, USA - KBS C8-3B metaG | ecosystem: Host-associated > Plants > Roots > Rhizosphere | place: USA: Michigan... | reverse complement strand
TCCTCGTACTGCATGGTCTTCAGGAAGTGGCGGATGTTGGAGCGCGCCTTGCCGGTGCGCACGTACTGCAGCCAGCCGGCGCTCGGCTTGGCGTGGCTCGCCGTGATGATCTCTACGCGGTCGCCGTTCCTGAGCTCGGTGCGCAGCGGCACCAGCTCGCCGTTCACCTTGGCCGCCACGCAGCGATTGCCGATGTCCGTGTGCACGGCGTACGCAAAGTCCACGACAGTGGCGCCGCTCGGCAGCCGCAGGATCGTCCCCTTCGGAGTGAAGACATAGACTTTGTCGGGGAACAGATCGACCTTGACGCTCTCGAGGAATTCCTCCGAAGAGCCGCCTTCCTGCAGCTCTACGAGATTGGACAGCCATTCGCGCGCACGCTGCTGCTGCGGCATCGATTCCGACTCCGAGCCCGTCTTGTATTTCCAATGCGCGGCGATGCCCGACTCCGCGACGCTATCCATGTCCTCCGTACGGATCTGAGCTTCGATGGGCACGCCGTTGGGGCCGAATAGTGTCGTGTGCAGCGATTGATAGCCGTTCACGCGCGGAATGGCGATGTAGTCCTTGAAGCGCCCCGGCATCGGCTTGTACACCGAATGCACGACGCCAAGGGTGCGGTAACAGGTATCCGGCTTGTCCACGATGATGCGCAGCCCGTACACATCGACGATCTCACTCAGCATGGCGCGCTTGCGGCGCATCTTCTTGTAGATGCTGTAGAGATGCTTCTCGCGCGTCTCCACCCGAGCCGCCATGTCGTTCTTGAGCAGAGCGGCCTTCAGCTGCTGCTCGATCTTCTTGAGGAATTCCTTCTGATTGCCGCGCGCCTTCTTCAGAGCGCGCTCGAGAATGTGATAGCGCCGCGGGTAGAGCGCCTTGAAGCCCAAGTCCTCGAGCTCCAGCTTCATGCTGTACAGGCCGAGGCGCTCGGCAATGGGGGCGTAGATCTCCAGCGTCTCGCGCGCAATCGCGCGCCGCCTCGTGACCGCCATTGCCTCGATCGTCCGCATGTTGTGCGTGCGATCCGCCAACTTCACCAGGATGACGCGCAGGTCGCGCGTCATCGCCAGCAGCATCTTGCGGAACGATTCGGCTTGCGCCTCCTCGCGGCTCTTGAACTTGATCTGATCCAGCTTGGTGACGCTGTCGACCAGCTCGGCGACATCCGCCCCGAAGCGCTCGGCGAGCTGGTTCTTGGGGGTCGGGGTGTCCTCGATGACGTCGTGCAGGATGGCCGCGACGATCGTATCGGGGTCCAGATGCAGGTCCGCGAGGATGGCGGCAGCGGCGACCGGGTGAGCGATGTAGGGCTCACCCGAGAGTCGTTTCTGGCCCTTGTGGGCGGACGCCCCGAATTCCGCGGCTTCGCGGATTCGGGTCACCTGTTCGGGCGGGAGATAGCTACCGACGGAAGCCAGCAGCTCTTTGAGTCCCGGTGTGCGCCTTCCACCGGGGAGCAGTCCCAGGATCGAAGACGCATAGTCCATAGGAGTCAGCGCTTGGCGTCAGTCTCCGAGGCCGAACTGCGGAGCACGGAAGCTCGATTGCGCATCGATCTCGGGCATTGCAGGCTCGGGAGCGGGCTCAGGCTCGCGCAGCATCTCAGCGGTGATATTTCCCGCGGCGATCTCTCGCAACGCTACGACGGTGGGCTTGTCGTTTTCCCACGGAACGGTCGGCTCGGCGCCATTGGCGAGCCGGCGCGAACGCTGCGCAGCCAACAGCACCAGCTGGAACAGGTTCTCGACGTTGCCCAGACAGTCTTCAACGGTAATTCTGGCCATGGGGGAGCGATCCTGCGCTCATCTTACGCAAACGGTCAGCCACTATACGCGAAACCCGAGGAGGCTTTCCAGCAGGGGTGCCAGTTGCGGCCGCCGGGCCGTCAGCGCCTGGCCCTGTCCTTCGACGATGTGCGCAAGGTCCTCGACCGCGCGGCCGAAATCGTCGTTGACGACGACGTAATCGAACTCGCTCCAGTGGGACATGTCCCCCTCGGCGTCCCGCAGCCGCCGCTCGATCACTTCGTTGGAGTCGGTTTGACGTCGGCGCAGGCGCTCCTCGAGCGCTGCACGCGAGGGCGGCAGAATAAAAATGCTCGAGCAACCCGGCATGGCCGCCCGCACCTGCCGCGCCCCCTGCCAATCGATTTCCAGCACCACGTTGTGGCCCTGGGCCAGCCGGGCTTCGACGGGCTCTCGCGCGGTACCGTAGAGATTGTCGAAGACACGGGCATGCTCCAGGAACTGCCCGTCCTGCACGAGCCGCTCGAATTGCGCAACCGGGACGAAGTAGTACTCCCGACCGTGCTCTTCCGTCGGCCGCCGAGCACGGGTGGTGTGCGAAATGGAGAGCCGCAGCTCAGGCTTGCGCTCCAGCAGGGCCTTCACGAGGGAGGTCTTGCCGGCGCCGGAGGGGGCCGCGATGACGAAGAGTCGACCTGGGGTCATGCGGCGGGGATTCTAAATCACGTCCGGATTCTCCGCGCCCACACACCTCACGCTGGACCCAATTTCAGGCGATCCAGATACTCCCGGACGGCGTCGCGGTGGCCTTCGCTGCTGGTGACCGTGGTCCCCCCCGCCAGAACCAGAATGAAGTCCCCCCGGGGCGTCCGGCTCACTTCCCGGACGTGATTCATGTTTGCGATGCACGAGCGGCTGATCCGCAGCATCGCCTCCGATAGCAGCATCTTTTCCGCTTGCTGCAGCGTGCTGCGCGCGAGATAGGTATCGCGTCCTACCGTGAGCCGCACGTAGTTGCGGTCGGCTTCGAGCAATTCCACCTGTGCCACGTCCAGCATGTGCATGCGCCCACCCGCTTCGGCGAGTAGCCGCGGACGTGTTTCCGGCGCTGGACGGACGCTGCGCTCGATCTGTGCCAGGACGGCGGTCAGCGCAGAGTTCCTATCCGTGAGTGTTTCGGCCTCACGTCGTCGCCTTGCACGCGTGAGCGTCTTGCGGAAGCGGTCGTCGTCGAAGGGCTTCAGCAGGTAGTCGACGGCGCTGACCTCGAACGCCTCGAGGGCGTACTGGTCGTACGCCGTCACGAACACGATGAGTGGGAGTGTCTGCGGATCCAGAGCCCGCGCCAGCGAAATCCCACTCATCGAATCGATCTGTATGTCGAGGAACAGCAAATGAGGGGGATTCGCACGGATCGCCTCGAGGGCGCTGCGACTGTCTCCATACTCCCCCACTACTCGCAGATCGGGCTCGCGCGCGCAGCACTCGCGCAGCGTCCGACGCGCAGTGGGTTCGTCATCGACTATCAATACATCCATCATCGGGGCATGCAGGGCAGGCGGCGGCGGCCGCCGGGTTGCGGATCCTCTCGGTTCGCGGCTCGCGTGCGTCCTGCAGCTTAGGCAATCGGATCTCGGCGATCCAGATGCCCGGCTCCAACTCCCCGCAGTGGAAGATGGCGTGGCCGCCGAATTGCACGGCCAGTCGCTCGCGTACATTGCGGATCCCGATGCCTTCTCGCCCCGCGGTTGCATCGGGCGCGACGGTGTTGACCACGCGCAGAGCGAGCGTTTCGCCCTCCATGGAGACCTCGACACGAATCACCACCGGTCCGGTATGGCCGGCCAACCCGTGAACCACGGCATTCTCGACCAGCGGCTGCAGAATCAGGCTGGGGACCCAGAGTTGGGGAAGGTGGTCGACGTCGGCAATCCAGACGGCGAGCCGGTCCGCAAAGCGTTTCTGTTGCAGCTCCAGGTAGAGCCTGACGAACTGCAGCTCATCGGTGAGCCTCGAGTACTCGCGCTCGCCCGCGGTCAGCAGCCTGCGCAACAGGTCGCCCAGCTGCACTACCATCGACTGTGCGGCGGCGGGATCCCATGCAATCTGCCCCCGGATCGTGTGCAACAGGTTGAAAAGGGTGTGCGGTGACAACTGCATGCGCAACGCGGCCAGGTGCGCAGCCGTCAGGGCGCGTTCCAGCGCAGCGGAACGCAACTGCGCGTCCCGGAAGCGCTGATACAGCGCGAAGCCGTTGATCAGCGCCAATCCGAAACCGTAAGTGAGGAGGAAGCTCGTCGCGCTCGCCATCCAGATGGCGCGGTCGCCAGCATCGAACATGTCGGGCCATGAGAATTTCCACGGCTGCGTCATGGGATTGCCCAGGGCCTTCATCATCGGGTGGGCGCCCGTCATACGCTCTCCCAACATCAGCGCCGGCTGCGCGAGCACCGAGAACAGGAGTGCGAACAGCAGCTGCACGGCAACGCAGCGCACGGCTGGACGCCAGCCCACGCTCATCGACATCCACACGAACAGGACGAGCAACGGGTACAGGAACAGATGCTGCAGGAGCCGGGCGTCCCAGTGGGCGAACCTGTGGGGCGCAACGTCGGACAAGCTCAGCTGCATGCTGTCGGCGTACAGGACATTGGATATCGCAACGTAACACCAGAAGACAGTCAGGATCGCCAACAGCGGCCAGACGCTGTGGGTGACGGTGCCCGTCTCCCGCAGCCGGGCGGATATCTCGGCCAGTCCTGTCTCGAAAGGGGTCGCGCGCGTGTGCTCGGAAGGTATGGCGCTCATGTCGCCAGAATACGCCAGGCAAGGCACGGCGGCCCAGGAAATTGCGTATTTCCGGGACGAACGCGTCGATACGCGGGACGAGCCTGCGCTGCAGCGTGCCGGTGTCATGCGCCCGGGCCTCAGTGTGACGCGTGGATGACAGATGCCCGCTCCGGGCTGTTGGTACCAACACGTTGCTGGCGGGGACCAACTCGTCGTCGTCCCGCAGACACGCAGCCTCTCTCGAGAGTCTCATACGCACCCAGACACACACAGTTGCTCAGGAACAGGAGAGGGTCCATGAACGTCGCAATTTCCAACAACCCGACAACTTCCCGCCGGCTCGCAGCCGCGTTGCTGTCAGCGTGTGCCGTCGCGGTGCTGGCAGCGACAGCGGGCGTTGCCCAGGCCGCCGATGTGTCCGCCACTTCGAGGATCGTCGTGAAGTATCGCGATCTCGACTTGCGCACGGACCGTGGCGCCATGACGCTGTACCACCGGATCGACGTGGCAGCCCACAAGGTCTGTCCGGACAGCGACAGCCGCCGCCTGGAGGACAAGGCAGCCGCCTGGTCGTGCCGTCGTCAGGCGATGGATCGCGCCGTCGAGTCGATCAGCAGCCCGCAGCTCGCGACGCTGCTGAAGAATCCGCGACTCGCGTTCGCCGCCCACTGACGGGCTGCATCGACCGATTCCCTGGCGGGCGGTACATACCCGCTTTCGTGCGGCCCAGGTCGTGATCGCCCCGGGCCGCCATTTTTTTGCCCCTTCCTGCCGATGTTTCCTCTCCTCCGCCGCCACCTGCCGTGGTAGGGTAAGCCTCCCCCTGGTCCATTCCCTGGAGATGAATCATGTCCGGCGCCATCAGCGGCCGCGGCCGCTGGCTTGCGCTCACGGTGTTATGCCTGGGTGTGCTCATGATCGTCCTCGACACGACGGTCGTGAACGTCGCTCTGCCGTCCATTCGTGACGACCTGGGGTTCACCGAAACGTCCCTGGTGTGGGTCGTCAACGCCTATCTGTTGACCTTCGGGGGATTCCTGCTGCTCGGAGGGAGGCTCGGCGACCTCTACGGGCATCGGACGCTGTTTCTGTGGGGAATCACGGTCTTTACGCTCGCGTCTCTGGCGTGTGGCATCGCCACCTCGCAGGAGTGGCTGATCGTTGCCAGGGCGGTACAGGGCATCGGCGGTGCTGTCGTCAACGCAGTCGCTCTGTCCTTGCTCATGAGCCTGTTCACTGCCGAGGCCGAGCGGGCGAAAGCGATGGGCGTGTTTGGCTTCGTCTGCGCAGGCGGAGGAAGCGTCGGCATGCTGCTGGGGGGATTTCTGACCAGCAGCCTCAATTGGCACTGGGTGTTCTTCATCAACATCCCGATCGGCGTGATCGTGTTCGGTCTGTGCCTGGTCCTGCTCCCTCGCGGCGGTGGGGAGACGGCCAACAAACACCTGGACGTTGGCGGTGCCGTGACGGTGACGGCGGCGCTGATGCTCGCGGTGTACGCCATCGTGAATGGAAATGAAGCGGGCTGGCTGTCGGTCACAACGCTAGGATTTCTGGGCGTCTCCCTGGGACTGTTCGTCGCATTCCTCGTCATTCAGACACGCGTGCGCGTGCCCCTCGTTCCGCTGGGCCTGTTTCGACAGCGCAATCTCGCAACCGCGAATGTCATGTGCGTGCTGTGGGCAGCGGGAATGTTCGCGTGGTTCTTCATCTCAGCGCTGTATCTGCAGCGCGTGCTCACCTACTCATCGCTCAACGTCGGGCTGGCTTTCCTGCCTGCGAACGTGATCATGGCGATCTTCTCGGTCGGTCTCTCAGCCCGACTCGTGATGCGGTTCGGGCATAAGCGGCCTGCCATGATCGGTCTGCTGTTGGCTGCGCTCGGACTCGCGCTCTTCAGCCGGATGCCCGTGGACGGCCACTTCCTGCCGGATGTGCTCCCGGGAATGATCCTGATCGGCACGGGCGCGGGAATGGCATTCAACCCATTGCTCTTGATCGCTATGAGCGACGTCGAGCCCAGTCAGTCCGGACTCGCCTCGGGCATCGTCAACACCTCCTTCATGATGGGCGGCGCTCTCGGACTCGCGATTCTCGCCAGCGGTGCGTCCGGCCGCACCGACGAGTTGGTTGCTGCGGGCTCGCCCGCGCTGGTTGCGCTCAACTCCGGGTATCACGTGGCCTTCGCCACGGGTGCGGCTTGTGCGGCTCTAGCCGCGTTGTGCGCCGGAGTACTGCTTCGCTCCCAGTCTTCTGCGGCGGGCACGGTGACGGCGACTCAAAAACACAGCGCGGCTGGCTCGTTCTGAGCCAGCCGCTTTCGCCGCAGTGGCTTTAGCCGACGGCGTTGTGCTTCTTGCGGAACACGCGCCGGCTCTGACGATTCTCGGAGCGCTGAATTCCGCGCTGCTCGGCGGCGCCCACACGGCCATTCGCCGCGGCCCGTCCTTCGCGCCGATCCACATGCGCCTGACCGCGCTCGAGGCTACTGGCTTCGCGGTTGTTCAGCGCGCCTGAGGCCTCGCCCTGCTTGATGCGCGATTCCTGATTCACGTTGCGCTGCACGTCCTTCTGCATCCGCTCCGACGAGGCGGAGTTGGCGTTGCCCAGCGTCGCATTGTGCTTGTCCTGGTAGATCTGGTTGCTCGCCCGATTCTGGGCGGCGTTGATCTGCGCCGTCTCCTTCGGAGTCAGCTTGCCGTCCTTCATATCGTGGGCTTCCAGCCTGTCGACCCGCGACTCGTCTTTCTCGAGCTTGCCGGCTTCGTGAGTGGACAGCTGACCTGACTGCAGGCCCTGCTCGATGCGCTGCTGTTGGTTGACATCGCGCTGCGTGACCTCCTGCGTCTGAGGAGTGGCGGCCCAGGCGGAGGTGCCCAGCAGGGCGGCGACGACCAAGGCGACGGCAGATGACTTCTTCATGTGGGCTCCCATTTCCGCACCGCAAGTGGCGGGTGTTGGGTGAAGAACGCCTCACGGTTGTATCCGTTTACAAGCCGGCCGTTGACAAGCTGGACGCCCGGGGTCGGGGTAGGCAACATGAACGACTCTTGAATGAAGGATCCGTCATGAACCCAGTCATCCATATGCTGGAGCCCCCCGAGGGACACGGTGAGGAGTATTTCCTGCCCGCCGAAAAGCTCATTGCCGGCAACCCCCGACAGACGCTCTGGCAACAGTACACCGACGCCAGCGGCAAGTTGTTTGCCGGCGCCTGGCACAGCGAAGTCGGCAAATGGCGGGTTTCCTACACAGAGGAGGAGTACTGCCAGATCCTCCACGGCGTCAGCATCGTCGCCGACAACACCGGCCACTCGGTGACCGTCCAGGCCGGAGACCGCTTCGTCATCCCCCGGGGCTTCGTGGGGACCTGGGAGGTCGTCGAGCCCACCAAGAAGCTGTACGTGATCTACGAGCCAGGTGTCGCATGATCGAGACCGCGTTCGCCCAGCAATTTGCAGCGGAGTGGATCGCAGCGTGGAACTCGCACGACCTCGAGCGCATCCTCTCGCACTACACCGACGACTTCGAAATGCGCTCACCGATCATCGTCGAGCGCATGCGAGTTGCCACTGGTGTGCTGCACGGTAAGGAAGCTGTCCGAACATACTGGGGTAGGGCGCTTGCCGCGGCGCCGAATCTTCGTTTCGAGCTCCACGACGTGCTCGTCGGTATCGATGCGATCGTTCTGTACTACCACAACTTCACGCGCGGCAAGATGGTTGCCGAATCTCTGACTTTCAACGCCGAGCGTCAGGTGATGCGCGCCGCTGCGCATTATGGAAGGCGGGTTTCGCACCCCCCGCTCGAGCACTCGTCAAAAGAGGGGTGATTCTGCGAAGATAGGCGTATTGCCGGCGCGCAGTGTGTCGCGCGCCGCAGGGACACGACAACAAACAACAAGTGTCGGGCGCACCGGCACGCAAGGCGATCGCCCTATGGACGACCCGCAGAACGGCAGTCCGGTAGATCAAGGACCGACAACCTCCAGCCCGCGAGATGGCGGCATCGACTTCGGCCACTATTCGCTGGAGCAGCTGCAGGAGCTGCAGTACACCCTCGACCGACACTCCTTTCCGCAGAACTTTGAGAACCTCCTGCGGGAACTGCAGCGGCGTGAAAGCGCGCCCGTGCCCGCGCCGCCTGCGCTCGAAATTGCCGAGCCGGGCAGGTTCACCCCCCGGTCCGGCTTGCTCGGGTGGCTCCAGGCCAAGCGAATGCGGCAACCGGTTTACGGAGCCGGCTCCCTTTCGGTGGGGGCCGCGGAAATCGTTCTGCAGGGGTGGCGACGTACGTGGCTCGGCGTCGCGGAGCAGGCGACCGTGTCCGTTCCCAGGGACCGGGTCCGCAGCCTGCCGTGCGATGAGTCCTGGATCGGGTTCGAGTGGGGACGCCACTACATCCTGCGGCGACAGGTGGAGTTCCGAGCTCAGTCTCCGGAGAGCGCCGCGCGCCTTCGGCAGGCATTGCCGACGCCGCAGGCGACTGCATCCGACCGACGTTGGTCCGAGGTCCGCGACTTCAATCGTCGGTTGAATCAGATCACCCCCCGCGTGTGGGTGACCGCGACGCTGGTGCTGGTGAATTTCGGAATCTACATCGCCATGGCGCTAGCGGCCGGGAGCGTTGGCACGTTCGATCTGCAGCAGCTGCTGCGCTGGGGTGCGAATTTCGGCGTCTACACGGTCAATGGGCAACTGTGGAGGCTGCTGACGGCGATCTTCCTGCACGCGAATCTGGCGCATCTGCTGCTCAACATGTGGGCGCTGTGGAACATCGGACGCCTGGCCGAGCGACTGTACGGCCCGTGGATGTTTGCCCTGCTGTACTTGAGCACCGGGCTGCTGGCGAGCCTTGCGAGCCTGGCATGGGATCTGCGCGTCGCCATGGTCGGAGCGTCCGGGGCAATATTCGGAATCCTGGGGGCGTTTCTCGCTTACCTGATGCGAGGCCGCATGCGCGTACCCGCCGCGGTGTTTCGGGCGCATTGGCTGAGCACGCTCGCATTTGCGCTCTACAACCTCATCAGCGGGTTTCTGGAGGTTGGGATCGACAACGCGGCGCACGTCGGTGGCCTGCTGAGTGGGCTGGTTCTGGGGTGGATGACGGCTCGCCCCATCGACGTCGATGTGCGCGATGAGTTTCCCTTCAAACAGAGCATCGCGACGCTTCTGGTCACTGCCGGCATTTTGCTGACGGTGTTGTGGCAACTGCACGGCGTCGGTGGCCGCCTTACGGTTCCCGAGCAGTATTTTCGCGCTCATCAGTGGTTCGTGACGGGCGAAACCGACAATCTGCGCCGCTGGCAGCAGATCGGCGGCAGCGCCGGTGCCGGCAACATCAGCGAGCTGGAGCTGGGAAGGCAGTTCGAGCAAGCCATCGTGCCCTTCTGGGAGACGGCCCGGAAGCGTCTGCGCACCGAGATTCCAAATCTACCCGCAGAGCAGCGTTCGCTGGCCACGCTCACGGCGGACTACGCCGATGTGCGACACGATTGGGCGCAAGCGGTTGTCGACGCGGGCGAGAAGCAGGATGCGGTGCGCGCCCGCAAGGGAGTGGCGCTGTCGAAAGAAGCCACCCTGATCGAAGCGCGGATCGAGCGGATCGCACTGCGTGCCAGTATGGACCACCGGGCCCGGACGCTTTCCAATAGCGCTCCCGTCGTGGCGGTGCGCAATATATTGACGACCGATCATCGCAAATGCGTGCAGCAGCCGCCCGCTCTTGGCGTGCCGACGGGGGCGGACGATTCGCGGCAGGATGGCCCGGCACTTCGTCTTGCGGCAGGGTGCCGCGCACAGAAGCTGTTTCTCAGGAGCGAATACGCTTCACTCGAGTCTTACTTCGAGCAGGCTTCTACCCATCTGGGCGACCTGCCGGATGGGGGGTCGACACTGGCCGGCATCGTCAGCGGCCTCGACGAACTGTTTCTGTACGGAGAAATCGACGTGCAGGACATGCTCGGACGTACTTCCGACTGGCGTCGATCCGTCGCCGATCCGCTGCTCGCAGATCTCGTGGAGGCGATGTTGTTCGAGGACTCTGCCTGGCGGGTGCGCGGCTACGGCTCGGCCAAGGAGGTCAGCCCACAAGCCTGGTTGCAATTTGGATACCGTCTGGAAATGGCGGCTGCAGGGTTGAGCGAGATAGGCGAGCGCGGTGCACGCAGTCCGCTCTGGTATCAGCTGTCCTTGCACGTGGGCGCAGATCAGGAGCAGTCCAAGACGCAGCTGCGCGCGACATTCGACCGCGGCATCGACAAGTTTCCGGCGTACTCCCCGCTGTACTCCGCGATGCTGAGAATACTGATGCCGCGCTGGTATGGCAGCTACGAGGACGTGGACGAGTTCATCAACGTGATGTCCAACAAATCGGTCCCTCGCGACAAGATCCTGTACGCGCGGTTGTACTGGATGTACGACTCCATGGAACACGACGACATCAGCATCTTCGAGGACGCGAAAGCCGCGTGGGGTACGGTTCGTGCCGGGTTCACCGAGATGTTGACTCGCTACCCGGAGAGCAATTTGATGCTCAACGGATTTGCGAAACTCGCCTGCGTCGCCGGAGACTCCGAGCAGTACGCGGCACTGCGGCCGCTGGTCGCCAAGCGGCCTGCGTCGCAAGCCTGGTCGCAGAAGGTCACCCTGGCCTCCTGTGACAAGAAAATGGGAGCGCCCGGTGGCGCTGCGCACCCCCCGGCTTCCGCGGCGCGTTAGGGATCAGACTACTTGCCCGTCGCCGGGTTGCGCGGCTTCACCGCCTCCGGGTACGGTTGCCCATCCCGGTGTGCATACCCCGACCGCCCCTTCAGCGCGCGCAAGTCGCTGTCGGGATAGAACACCTCGTCCTCTTCCGGCCGGCGTGAACCTACCTCCAGCACGAGCGCCTCGGCGCTCGAGCGGTTCTGAAGGTGATGTCCGTCCGGGTCGCCAGCCTTGAAGCCTGCGCAATCCCCAGCCCGCAGCGTCTCCTCGCCGGCATCGGTGACGAGCACCACTTCTCCCTGCACGACGAAAATGAACTCATCCTCGCCGGTGTGCCAATGCCGTTGGCTGGACCAGGTGCCCGGCGGAAGGCGGTTGAGGTTCACACCGAACTGAGTCAGGCCGGCCGCGTCCCCGAGGCACCGCCGGAATCGTCCCGCGCAGGGTTGATCGTACGGGGCAGGATAACGAGAGCCCTTCACAGTCGGCGTTTCGTCCAGATCGATTCTCTTCGGCATGACGGCGGTGCCTCAGCGCATCAGAGCGAGCGGCTTGGGAAGCTTGTTGAGCAACTCGTCGCTGAATTGCGCATCGATATGGAAGAACGCCATGCGCGTCCGCCGGCTCGAGCGATTTTCCCAAGCATGGTCGGTCCCGCGTTGCACTACCACATCTCCCTGCTTCAGCAGGACCTCACTATCGTCGAGCACGAGGACCACCTCTCCCTCGATCACCACAGCGTAGTCGAGAGTCTCGGTCCGGTGCATCACCGTGCGTTTCCCGCCTTCACTAGGCGGATACATCTCGATGATGCGAATGAGATGACCGGTCACCGGCATGATCGTGAACTCACGCTCGCTCGGCTCGCGCTCTTCCGCGGAGGTGAGCACCGGGACGGTCTTGGTGTCACTCCACATCTCGAAGAAGTCTGCACCGACTTCGCGCCCCTTCATGGGATGCCGCTGCGGAGGGGTCCCGTCGGACAGGACGACCGACTTTCCATTGGCGTCGTGTCCGGTGACCACGCGTCGAGGGGTTACTGTCATGGATCGATCTCCTCAGGGCGGTTTCAAAGAACGGATCGTCGCACACGGTACGTTCGCGGGACGCCGCGGGACAGTCGCGGTTGCGGTGGGCTGACGGGGACCACCGCACCGCGGATAGCCGGCTCGGTCCGCGAGAGCGGTCTGCTCATCGTCGGCACCTTCGTCCTCACCAGGGCGATAAGGCAGGCGGCACGGCGCCTTTAGGCGTCAGCTACTCACGCTCGGTACTGACAACTCGACCCATTCCAACCGGTGCCTCGCGATGAAGTCCACGCCCTCGCCCGGTTGCAGTCGCACGGCGCTCCAGCGCTTCAGTTCCTCGCGCCCCGCCGTGCCCCGCCCATCGGTGACAAACAACAGTCGCAGTTCCCCGTTACCGGCAATCGCGTGTCGTGCCCCGGGCTCGACGGACCAGGCGTTGATAACGAGTCCGCGGTGCGGGAAGACTCCTACTCGTTTGATAGCGACGCCAGGCTCGGACCCGGCGGTCCAGGACAGCGCTTCCGGCCGCATGACGATGGGGGTTTTATAGGCCGGCGGCGCGTAGGACAGTTCTCCACCCGTCACCTGCAGCCAGAGAGCTTCATAAGCGTCCCAATTCCTGCGACCCTCCGTCGCGTGGCGAGTGTAGACGCCGCCTTCGAAGTGCCCGAGTTTCGCCAGCTCACGGCGCGCCTGATTGAGGCGTTCGACGCCGATGAACCCGTGACCGCTGGCCCCTCCGAACTGCAACAGCACGACGATCCGGTCATCGCCGCCCTCCTGAGGGCCGTAGTGCGCGCTCTCGGGAAAGTAGGCGATCTCTCCCCCTTCGACAAACAGCCCCTTGGCAATGGGAATCCGTCCCTCCAGGCAGAATCGGATCTGGTCCCAGGGATGACGATGGCGGGGCGAGAAGTAGCTCTTGGGCTCCTTCGACATCACCAGCATGTAGTTATCGGGGCTGCCTTCGTCCCCTTCGAACAGCCTTTTGTGCGCGACGTCGCCGCCGGCACGGTGAGCGACGAGGCTCTCGCCCCAAGGCATCTCGGCCGCGTGAACGATGTCCATCGGCTACGACCTCGCGGCAGCGGCTTCCCGCGCGGCGATGCGCCCAAAGGTCA
>Ga0070681_10004417_pt1 | contig 13396 bp, 13 predicted proteins | sample KBSC83BmetaG_FD_65650 | JGI IMG/M metagenome (GOLD analysis project Ga0070681, IMG submission 65650) | Corn rhizosphere microbial communities from Kellogg Biological Station, Michigan, USA - KBS C8-3B metaG | ecosystem: Host-associated > Plants > Roots > Rhizosphere | place: USA: Michigan... | reverse complement strand
GGGGCGCACGGCTCGTGCGCGTGCGGGCATTCATTTCACGCGTCGGCGCTGATCACGCCGCGCACCACCGGGGGGAGGATCGCCTTTGACAGAGATCATCGTGGTCACATCGGGCAAGGGCGGCGTCGGCAAGACGACGACCTCGGCCAGCATTGCCTGTGGGCTTGCCCGGCGGGGTAAGCGGGTCGCCGTCATCGACTTCGACATCGGGCTGCGCAACCTGGACCTCATCATGGGCTGCGAGCGTCGCGTGGTGTACGACTTCGTGAACGTGATCCAGGGCGAGTGCACGCTCAAGCAGGCCCTCATCAAAGACAAGCGCATCGAATCACTGTACGTGCTCGCGGCCTCGCAGACGCGCGACAAGGATGCACTGTCCTCCGAGGGTGTGCGCAAAGTGCTCGATGAGCTCACGGCCGACGGTTTCGACTTCATCATCTGCGACTCCCCGGCAGGCATCGAGAAGGGCGCTCATCTGGCGATGTACTTCGCCGATCGGGCAGTCGTGGTGGTGAATCCGGAGGTTTCCTCGGTGCGCGACTCGGACCGGATTCTCGGTCTGCTCGCCAGCAAGACGCAGCGAGCCGAGCAGGGTAACGGTGGCGTCAAGGAACATCTCCTGCTGACGCGCTACAGTCCGCGCCGCGTCGCGACGGGAGAGATGATGAGCGTCGATGACGTGAAAGAGATCCTGGGCCTCGACGTCGTGGGCGTCGTGCCGGAGTCGGTGGACGTGCTGTCGGCCTCCAACGCCGGTGTGCCCGTCATTCTCAACGCGGAGAGCGACGCCTCACTCGCCTATGAGGACGCCGTCGCGAGGCTGCTCGGCGAGACGGTTCCGTTGCGATTCGTGACGGAGCCGAAGAAAGGGTTCTTCGCACGCATTTTCGGAGGTTGATATGGGGTTACTCGCGCTGTTCCGCAGAACCCCTTCGTCAGCCAACATTGCCAGAGAACGCCTGCGCATCATCGTGCAGCAGGAGCGCAGCGCCCGCGGCGGCCCGGATTATCTGCCGCTGCTCAGACGTGAGCTCCTCGAAGTGATCCGCAAGTACGTCAACGTGGACCCGGCGGCCGTGCAGGTCAACGTAGAGCGTGAAGACGGCCAGGAGGTCCTGGAGTTCTCGGTCGCGTTGCCGGAAAAGGGCCGCGCTCCCGGCGCCTGATCGGCTGGATAACCGGAAGGCGCGGCGGCGATCGGGCCGACGAGAACCCGTGCTGCGTGCCTGTCCCGGAAAACCGGCCGCGCCTCGTGCGCGCTCGCAGATATACTGCGCGCTTTTTTTATTCGGACCTGCTCATGTGGTTCAAGAATCTCATGGTCTATCGGTTGCCGGCCGGCTGGAGCCTGTCGGCCCCTGAGCTCGAAGCTCGCCTGGAGCGGCACGCTCTGCAACCGTGCAGCCCGTTTGAAATGCTGAGCCGCGGGTGGGTGGCACCGGCGGAATCGGCAAGGCTGGTACACACGGTCAATCAGCAGCTGCTGGTTGCGCTGGGTGTCAACCAGAAGCTCCTTCCGGCGTCCATCATTCGCCAGGAGGCCGCCGTACGGGCGGAGGCTCTGGCGCAGTCGCAGGGGTTCCCGGTGGGACGGCGGCAGATGCGCGAGCTGAAGATGAAGGTCACCGAGGAGCTACGGGCACGCGCGTTCACACGCCGCCGCATCACTCGCGCCTGGATCGATCCGGCGGCAGGCTGGTGCGTCGTCGATGCGGCCAGCCCCGGAAAAGCGGAGGAGGTCATCGAAGCCCTGCGGGATGCGCTGGACAGCTTCGCCGTGCAGCCGCTGGACACGCAGCGCACTGCGCACACTTCGATGGCGGCGTGGCTCACTCACGGGGATGCCCCCGGCCGGTTTCGCATCGACCAGGATCTGGAGCTGCAGAGCGCCGACAAGTCGAAGGCGATGATTCGCTACACGCGCCACCCTCTGGAAGGCCCGGAGATCCGCTCCCACTTGTCCACCGGCAAGTACCCCACGCGGCTCGGGCTCACCTGGAACGACCGGGTGGCGTTCGTTCTGACCGAGAAGCTGCAGATCAAGCGCCTCGAGTTCCTGGAGATGAGCCGGGAGGCTGCGGCGGAATCCGAAATCGAGGCCGCCGAGCAGTTCGACATCGACTTCACCGTGATGTGCGGCGAGCTGGTGAAGCTCCTGGAGGAGCTGGTGCAGTCTCTCGGCGGCGAAAACGTGCAGCCGCAGGCGGCCGCCGCGTAGCGCCGGCGGCCGGCCGCGCGCGGTACGGCTCGGTGAAGCGCGGCTTGCTGGGGCGCCCGCCCGGCCTACGGCGGCTCGCGCTCCGGGCTGCGCCGGCGCCCGACTTCAATACGCGATAGTCATCTGCGCGCGCCGATGAGCGGGCTTCTCCAGCTCATTCACCAGCGCGTCGGCAAAGTCCTCGGCACTGATGCGGCTCTCGCCCTTCTCATCGCTGAGGACCGTCGTGGTGCCCAGGCGATACTTGCCCGTCCGGGTCCCGGGCCGGATGGTCATCGCGGGGCTGAAGAAGGTCCAGTCCACATCGCTCGCCTTCAGCGAGTCGAGTACAGCTCGCATCCCGGAGGCTTCGCCGCGATAAGCGGCCGGCAGGGTGTCCACGACCATGCGGCCGTCGGGCAACTTGAGGCTGCCTGCGCCGCCAACGACGACGAGGCGTTTGCCAGTGGCTCGCGCGACCGCAATCGCCGCATCACCGACCGCCTTGGCTTCCTGTACGGGATCGCCGCCGCCGCGCGGACTCGTGGCCATCACGATCACGTCGGCCTGGCGGGCGAGCGCGATAAAAGCGTTGCGATCCGTGGCATCCAGCTTCTCCGCCTGCGTATGAGGTCCCGCGGAAATCTTTTCCGGATGCCGTGAAGTGGCGATGACGTGGTGACCGCGCGAGGTCGCTTCCGCGAGGATGCGCGATCCGATCATGCCGTTCGCACCGACCAACAGAATGTTCATGGGCTGCGGCCTCGGGTGTGGGGCGGGCTGGGCCAGGGAGAGGCCCGCCGAAAAAATCGCGAGCAGGCTCAAGAGGGCCCGCGGGAGCATCCGGATCAGAGCTGCAAGCGCAGGAGCGGACAGGGACATGAGCTGACCTGGAGGCGGCGGCGATTTCGACTCAGGGGCGCGCAAAGGCCTCGGGTGTCGACTCGAAGTTGCGCGCGAAGTCCCCGGGCAGGTCCGGACCCCAGTTCTCCAGCGAGTCCTCGATCGGATAGTTCATCGGCTCCCACTTGGAATAATCGGCGATGTGGTCGATGTCGGAGTAGTACTCGAACCAGCTGCCCCAGGGATCCTGGATGTAGTGAAAGAAGTTGGAGCCGATGGTGTGGCGGCCGAAGCCCCAGCTCACCGGGTTGCCCCTCTGCACCAGGCGCCGGCCGCCGAGCCCGACCTCATCCGGTGTTCTCACCTGGAAGCTGCCATGGTGGAAGCCGATGGCATCGGACTTGGCGAACGCGACGACATGATGGTCGCTGTCGCGCCGCGCGCACATGAAAGCGACGACGTCCTGCGAGCGATCGGCGAGTCCCATGCCCAGCGCGCGCGAGAAGAACTCCACGCTGCGCAGCACGTCAGGTGTGAACAGCAGAATGTGCCCCAGGCGCATTGGCCGGATCGGGCCGATGGTGGCCTTGGCCGGGATGGCGCGCCGATCCTTGCGCAGCAGGCGGCCGGGGCCGTTGATCTCGAACGGCTCACCCGCGAGCTGCGGCTTCTCCGGTGGCGCATCGTAGAGATGGATGCGCAGTCCGTGGGGGTCCTGCACCCACAGGCCGGAGCTGGGGAATCCCGCCGGTGCCTCGATCAGCTTGCCGCCCAGGTCAGGGACCGCGTTGCGAACTGCTCCGAGCTGCTGCGGGTCGGCGCGCAGGATCACATGGTGAATGCGCTTGCGCGGCGCGCCTCCGAGGAGCGTGATGCAGTCCCGATCCTGGCCGTCGCAGCGGAAACGCACGACGTCACCGTCGCGCTGGGCGTTGAGTCCAGCGTCGGTGTAGAACCGGATGCCCGCTTCGAGATCCGGGACCTCGAGCACGAAGCCGTACGGACCGAGTACCGCCATCGGGTTTCTCCAGAGTAAGCGCGCTTGTGAGCGTTGCAGCGGTCTATCACTCGCGATTGGCCCGTGCAAGGGGTACCCTTGCCACGCAATGGTCAGCATCGGAAAAACCAGGCTGCCCTTCGCTGCGGCCTTCCTGTGGGCCTTCGCTGGGGGCGCCGCCTGTGCAGCGCCCCCAGGTCCCGTGAGCGCCCCGAGGGCGCAACCCCACCTCTGGGCAGTCGAGGCACCCGCGGAGGATCAGCGATTCAGGATGGTCGTGATCCAGGGCAAGGATGTCAGCGGCAGGGTCTACAAGAAGCTGGGCTTGCCTTCGTTGCAGTACTGCTGGGACAGCTGCGTCAAGGAGCAACAGTGCACGGGGGCCCGCTGGGGTGTCATTCAGGGGGACGTCGCCGGGCTGTGCCTGCTGCTGAGCGGTGAGCTGTCGGTCAAGGACCTCGTCAAGCCGAAAACCGACGACGGCAAGGCCATTCACGTCATCGCCGGTCGCAAGCAGCCCCTGGCTCCGAAGGACGGCGGCACCTGACCCATCCGCCGGCGCTCCGTCCGGGCGGCACCTGACTCATCCGCCGGCGATCAGCCCGGCGGTGATGTTGATGGCAAAGCCGAGAATCGCGGCGTTGAACAGAAACGCGAGGATGGTGTGCGCCAGGGCCACTTTGCGCATCTCCACCCCGCAGGTGGCGACGTCCGAGGTCTGGCACGCGGCGGCGATGGTGAAGGAAAAGTAGGCGAAGTCCCAGAACACGGGGTCGGGACTGGCCGGAAATGTCAGCGGCCGGCGGCCGGCTGGCGCGCTGTAGAACATGTCCGCATAGTGCAGGGTGAACATCGTGGGCACCAGAGTCCACGATGTCACGATGGTGAGGGCGGACAGCGCCAGATGGGCCGTTCGCGCGATGCCCGCGAATTCCTTGATGCCCGACAGGAGAGTCACGATTGCAACCAGGCTGAGCACGGCGGCGATGACCGCGCCGACCAGGATGATCGGCGCCGCCGCATCTTCCTCGACGTATTTGGCGCAGATCTGTTTCGCGGTGAGACGGGGCATCCAGGAGTACACCAGGGCGAGAAACAGCAACACGCCGCCGTTCCAGGCAAGCAGAATGCGGCTCGCGGGGGGCCAGTGCGCCGGAAGCACGAAGAACAGCACGACGCCTCCGAGTATGGAGCCGTAAAGTCTGAGATGACTCGGCAGGTGCGCTTTCATGCCACTGCATGCCCGGCGTGGGCGTCAGCCGCGAGCGCCAGCGCGCCCAGGGGGCCGGCGAGTGCACCAAGACCCGGGGATGCGATGTACTGCTCGATCCCGCGATCAAGCTCCTCGATGCGCAGGTACCCATTGAGGCTTGCAACGAGATGCCTGCGCACGCGAGCAAGTAACTCCGGACGTCCCTCGACGACCCCTCCGCCGATCAGTACGCGGCGCGGTGCGGTCGCGAGGACAAGTGTATGGGTGAGTTGCGCCAGCGCGTGGGCAACCAGCTCCCATACCGGGCTGTCTCCGGAGATCTGTTCCGGAGACAAGCCAGTGCGTGCGGCGATCGCGGGCCCCGAGGCCAGGCCCTCCACGCAATCCCCGTGAAACCGGCAGTGTCCCGGCCACGCATCGCCGCTGTGCCGGGGGATGCGCACATGCCCCAGCTCACTGTGGTTGCACCCGAATACCGTCTCGCCCGCGACGATGAGTCCGACTCCGATGCCGGTGCCCACGGTCACATAGGCAAAGTCCTGGAGGCCGCGCGCGGCGCCCCAACGGCCTTCGGCGAGGGCTGCGCCATTGACGTCCGTATCGATGCCGACGGGCAGGCCGCGGCGACGCGAAAGGCGGCCGAAAACATCCGCTCCGTCCCATCCCGGCTTCACCGTCGAGACGACGTGACCGAAGCTGCCGGAACCGGTACGCAGATCCAAGGGGCCGAAGCAGGCGATTCCGATGGCCTCAGGGGGAGTCGCGCTCTGCTGCCAGGAATCGAGCACCTCGGCGATCCTGTCGAGCGTGGCGGCGCCGTCGCTCGTCGACACACGCACCTGCGCCCGGATGTCATCGGGCGCGGTCGCGAGGATGCACACGCATTTCGACCCGCCGAGCTCCACGCCTGCCAGCAGGGGCGGTGAGCGGGTCATCAATACGCATCCACGGGGATCGCCGCCCCGTGAATGGACTTGGCGGCATCACTGCACAGGAACAGGACCACACGCGCGAGATCCTGCGGTTTGGGCCACTTCGAGAAGTCCGCGTGCGGCATGTCCCTTCGGTTCGCTTCGGTGTCGAAGATGCTGGGAACGATGGAGTTGACTCTCACGCCGCTTCCGGCAACCTCGGCGGCGAGCGAGCCGATGAGCGCCAACGCCGCGGCTTTCGAGGCTGCGTAAGCCGCCGCGCCCGCGGGGTGGGTGAACGCCGCTTTGGCGGCAACATTGACGATGCTGCCGTGACGTTGTTTGAGCATCACTGGCACAGCGGCGCGCGTCAAAGCGAACCCCGAGTACAGATTCAGAGCGAGCATCCGCTCCAGCAGGCTTCTGTCGATTTCCCACAGCTTCTGGCCACCGCCGTAACCCCCTACGGTGTTGACGAGCGCATCCAGGCGACCCTGTTGTCGCACGACGCTCTCCACGAGAGCGCGCGCAGAGGCGTCATCGGTGACGTCGCTCTCGTGCCCTGAGAGGCGGGCGGCATCCGCACCGACCAGACGGCGCAGCTCGTCGAATTCAGCGCGCTTGCGATAAGTCACGGCGACGGTGGCCCCCGCGGCCAGAAATGCCTGGCTCACGGCTCGTCCCAGGCCACCGGTGCCGCCGGCAACCAGCGTCACGGCTTGCCCCAGGCCGCCGGTGCTACCGGCGACCGGCGTCACGGTCGTCGCATCGCCCACCTCATGCCCCCTTACCGCCGCTGCCCCTCACCGAGCTCCTGTACTCGCCGCCTCGAAGGCCACCTCCGCCTGCAGGTTCTGCAGATCGCGCTGCACTGTAGCGACGGCCAGGCGCTTGCCGCCGCGCAGATAAGTCAGTGTGCAGTCACGCTCCTCGAGCGAGCCATCGACGTTGATCGAGTCCCATTGCTCGGCATGGCCCAGATACCGGAGGGCAACATCGTAGTACTGACACCAGAAGAACGGTACCGCGGTGAACTTCTCGCGCCGCCCGAGGATATTGCGTGCGGCGGCCTGGCCCTGCCGTTCGGCGACGACCCAGTGCTCGACCCGAATGCGTTCCCCGGTATGAGGGTCGGGCCAGCGTGCGATGTCGCCGGCGGCGTATACGCCAGGAGCGGAGGTTTCCAGGTACTCGTTGACGAGCACGCCGCGATCCACCGCAAGGCCGGCCGAGGAGGCGAGCGACACGGATGGCCTGACGCCCACGCCGAGCACCACGAAGTCCGCCTCCAGCACCGTCCCGTCACTGAGCGTTGCCCGCTGGCCATCCATGCGTTGCAGCGTCTTGGCGAGGTGGAACTTCACTCCGTGCGACTCGTGCAGGGACTGCACCCAGCGCCCTGCCTCGGCTCCCAGGGTACGCAGCATGGGGACGTTCTCGGGCGCGACGACGTGCACCTCGAGAGATCGCTCGCGCAACGAGGCAGCGACTTCCAATCCGATAAAGCTTGCGCCCACGACGATGGCGCTCCGGGCAGCCGCTGCCTTTGCAACGATTGCACGGCTGTCAGCGAAGGAACGCAGGTAGAACACGCTGGATGCGGAGGCTCCGGGCACCTCCAGCCGCACCGGATCGGCTCCCGTGGCCAGCAGCAGCGCATCGAACGGCAGCTCCTGCCCGTTCTCGAGCTTCACGCGACGATTCTCGAGGGAAGAGACACGGGTGTTGAGCAGCAAGTTGATGTGTTGCTGTGTGTAGAACTCCGGCGGGCGCAGCGGCATCCACTCTTCCGGCGCCGTACCTGCGAGGAAGTCCTTGGAGAGATTCGGTCGATCGCACGGCGGGGAGTCGTCGGCGCTGATGAGCGTCAGCTCACCCGCGTAGCCCTCCCGGCGCAGCATCTCGGCCGCTGCCAGGCCTGCCGCACCTCCGCCGACGATGATGACGGAGCGCAATCCGGACTGGCCTGCCGCTGCCCCACGTGCCGGTGCACTGGCGCCTGTGCTGACGGGCGGTCCGCCGGCGGGTGCGCTACCGGATGCGCCGGCGGGTTTGACGGCAGGTGCGCTGACCGACTCGCTGGCGGCGAGGGGCGGGGGCCGCTTCTCGCGGACGAAGATCGTGTCCCCGACCCGCTCTACGCGCCAGCATTGAATCGGGTCCAGCGCCGGCGCGCGCAGCGCCTCCCCGGTGCGGATGCTGAAACAGGCGTGGTGCAAGGGACACCGCAGCGTCTCATCGGTGGCCAGGCCATCCATGAGCGCGCCGTGATAGTGGGTGCAGTAGGCGCCACAGGCGAACAGGGCGTCACCGCGCCGGAGCACTATGACCTCATCCTCACCCACCGTTCCCAGTATCTTGCCGCCATCGGGCAAGTCGTGGAACGGCATGCCGCGTGTGAGGTCCGGTTTCGATGTGTCTGCCATGGGAGCCTCTCACAGTGTCATGGACACATTACACTACCGAGCCACGACGGTCTGCGTCGCGGGATGAAAGCCGATGCCAATGAAACGCGCCGCGGTACGCCGCTCCGGATCCCGCCGCCGCACGCGCCGCGACGAGGTCGATCTGGGCATTCTCAATGCCGTGTGGAAGCTCGGTGGCCGGGCTTACCTGCCTTTGCGGCTGATACTGGTGGCGAAGCTGATCGACCGCTACATCGAAAGGCTGCTTGCGGAGAAGGCCCAGCTCTCGATTCCCGAGTGGCGCGTGGTTGCGCAGCTGGCCATGTTGAAGCACGGCTCGGTCCGCAAAATGGCGCGCCAGGCGTGCGTCGACCCCGCCGAAGTGAGCCGTTCGGCGGCCACACTGGCGCGGCGTGGCCTGGTGCAGCGGCGCGAGAACCCGCACGACCGGCGGTCGCCGCAGTTCTCGCTCACCGCCGAGGGCGAGGCGCACTACGCGAAGTTCCATCCCTATTGGACGAAGTTCACCGCGACGCTCGTTTCGGAGCTGGACGAGGCGGACAGGAATGCGATGGAACATGGGTTGGCGCGCATCGCGCGGGAGTTGCTTCACCTGTTGGGCGAAGAGGTCGCTCAGAACACCCCGTTCCCGCCCCGCTGAACGCTCCGGCGGGACGCGATCCCGCAGGGGATCGGCGGGAAAGGGACTGTCGCCCATCAGCAGAATTCGAGCCCGCCGGGGGCGGGCCTGCCGCCGACCGCGGAATCCGAGGCAGGCCTACAGCCGACCCTCGCGCAGCAACTCGCTCAGGCGCGCCGGATCCACCGGCTTGGTGAAGTGATGGTCGAAGCCGGCCTCACGCGCCTGGGCCTTGTCCCGATCCTGTCCCCAGCCGGTCACGGCGATCAGAGTGACCGCGCTGCCCAAGTGACGTACACGCCGCGCGACCTCGTAGCCATTCAGTCCCGGCATGCCGATGTCCAGCAGGGCCACTTCCGGGCGGGTCTGCGCGAGCATGGCCAGCGCCTGCGGTCCGTCGTAGGCGATCGTCACATCGTGGCCATCCATCCGCAGCAACACTGCCAGACTTTCCGCGGCGTCGCGGTTGTCGTCCGCGATCAGCACTTTGCGGCTGGAGGGCCGTGGACCGCGCTGCCCTCCCGCGGGCTGGCTCGACTGCGCCTCCGTGCGGGTCAACGGCAGGCGGACTATGAACTCACTTCCGAACCCGACTCCACGGCTGCGAGCCTCGAGCGTGCCGTTGTGCAGCTCCACCAATCCCCTGGCCAGTGCCAGGCCGATTCCCAGGCCGCCCTCGGAGCGGTCCCGAGTCGATTTCACCTGGGAGAACATCGCGAATACGCCGGTGATGTCCTCGGGGGGAATGCCGATGCCGCTGTCGGTGACGCTGACGGTGAGCGTTCCGTTGCTCACGCCCGCTGCGACGCGGATCTGCCCTTCGGGGTCGGTGTACTTGGCGGCGTTGGTGAGCAGATTGGACAACACCTGTGCGAGCCGCAAGGGATCGGCCGAGAAACGTACGGCCGTCCTCGGGATGTCCACGAGCAACTCGTGTCGCTTGGCGTCGATGGCAGGGCGAGCGGTCTCCACCGCGGCCTCCACGATTGCTCCCAGCTCCGTGGGCTTGCGGCGCAGCTCGAGCGTGCCACGAGTGATGCGCGAGACGTCCAGCAGGTCATCCAGCAGCAGCGACATGTGCTGTACCTGCCGGCTGATGACGTCGTGGCTCCAGCGTTTCTGGGCTTCCGTCGCGGTCGCGGACTGGGAAATCAACGCGGCCTGGCGGATCGGCGCCAGCGGGTTGCGCAACTCGTGCGCGAGTGTCGCCAGGAATTCGTCCTTGCGTCGGTCAGCTTCACGCAGCGCGGCTTCCGCGCGCTCTCTGCTGGCGATCTCGCGTTGGGCGGCGTCATAGAGCCGGGCATTGTCGATGCCTGTGGCCGCCTGAGTGGCGACTGCAACGATGAGCTGCTCGGTACGCGGTGTGAAGACACCGACGTCGGGGTGACCGAAGAACAGTCCACCGATGACTTCGCCGGAGCGTGAAACAACGGGCGCGGCCAAATAGCTGCGCACCTGCGGATGGCCCTTTGGCATGCCGTAGTGCGGCGGCATCAGCCCGTAGCGCGGCTCCTTCGTGATGTCGGCGGAGCGCACCACCTCGCCGCGCAATGTCGCATTGAAGACCGCGGTGTTCCGCGGCATGCCGAACTTCTCGAAGTCCTCCCGGGGTGCACCGGAGAGGCAATACAGCAGGAAGCTCTCTCCGGCAGCGTTGATGACGTTGTAGAAGAACGCGCCGAATCGGGCTCCGCTGATCTGCGTGCCCGCGTCCGTGACGGTCTGCACGAGCGCCTGCAGGTCCAGCTGCGCGGCGATGGACGCACCGGTGGCGTTCAGAGTTTCCAGGATGCGTCGTTCCTCGCGCAACGCGTCATCGGCAAGCTTGCGATCGGTGATGTCTTCGATGGTGCCGATCATCAGGTGCGGCTCGCCTGCCGCATTTCTCAGCAGGGTGACCCGCGTGCGGCTCCATACGCTCGTGCCGTCCTTGCGCAAGTAGAGCTTCTCATGAACATAGTTGGAGATCTCTCCGTTGACCATGCGGCGCACCTGCTCCTGCGTCGTGCGCAGATACGCCGGATGAGTGACGTCGATGACCGTGAGCTCGCGGAACTCCTCCAGGGTGTAGCCGAGCATGCTCAGCATTTGTTGATTCGCATCGACGAAGCGGTAGTTGAGGTCCACAACGGCGACGCCGACGGCGGCGTGATTGAACACCTCCCGTAAGCGCTCCTCGCTGGCGCGCAGCCCCTGGAGCTGGCGCTCGAGCGTCTCGGTGCTGTCCGTGCGGGATGCAGCGCTGGGGACAGTTGGCGGGCTCAGGGGGCGACTCCTGCAGCGCGAAGCTGGTTGCAAGACTACTACGTTGCGGAGTCGCCGCAAGCGTGCATTGGGGCAGTGCGAGGTTACAATCTGCGGCAGCGCGAGAGCAGGAGATGTCCATGGCCAAAGCGAAGAAGAAAACCGCGATTCGCCCGAGCTCCAGGAGGTCCCCGCCGCGCGCCGCGCGGCCGGCCGGAAAACGCGCCACTGCCGCGGCTGCCCCACAGGTCGCCGGCGGCGTCGCGCGCCGTCTGGAGCAGATGGAGCGCAGGCTTGCCAGGCTCGAGGACGTGCATGCAGTGCGCACGTTGCATTTCAAGTACGGCTATTACATCGACATGTGCCTGTACGACGAGGCGTGCGAGCTGTTTGCCGAGGACGGCCAGGTACGCTTCCTGAATGGGATCTACAAGGGCAGAGCCGGCGCGCGCCGCCTGTACTGCGACTGGTTCCGCAACCTGTTCACCCAGGGGCACAACGGCCCGATCCATGGTTTCCTGCTCGATCATTTGCAGCTGCAGGACATCGTCGACGTTGCCGATGACGGCCAGAGCGCCAAAGGCCGCTTCCGCGCGCTGCTGATGGCCGGCCAGCATGAGAGCAAGAAGGAGCGTGTCGGCAACAACTTCCCCGCGCAATGCTGGGAAGGGGGCATCTACGAGAACCTCTACGTGAAGGACCGAGGGGTTTGGAAGATCAAGCTGCTCAACTACAACATGCTGTGGCAGGCCGATTACGGTCCAGGGTGGGCCAACAGCGGCGTGCACCTGCCCGCGCTCACACGGCTGTTTCCCGAGGATCCGCACGGACCGGATGAGTTGTTGCCGTCGGTTCCCAATACCTGGCCGCACACGCGCGTGGTGCCGTTTCACTACGCTCACCCGGTGACGGGCAAGGCGTGGGGATGACCGCCGCGGCGTGCAGTGGCATTCGCTGCCACCGCACGCGCTGACGCTCACGCTCGCAGACGCGGCTCTTCGGGGTTGGATGCGTCGAACCTGCGGCGGACCTGCAAGCGTATAGTTGCTGTGCAGTGCCGGTCGCCGGCAGAGAATTCGAGCGGGGGGCCTCTTGACCAATCCGATCCTGCAGACGCGCCGTGCGCAGATGTTTCCCAAGCTCACGCCGCCACAGATTGCCCGCCTGGAGAGTCATGGCCGGCAGGTGCGGACCCAGGCCGGTGAGGTTCTGCAGGACGTTGGCGACCGTCCGCGCGAGTTCTTCGTCGTCGTCTCGGGCAGCCTCGAAATAGACACCCCGACCTCATCGGAATACGAGCCGATGACGGTGCTCTCGGCCGGGGACTTCACCGGCGAGCTGAGCGCTCTGCGCGGGAGCTCGGGACTGGCGCGGATCCGGGTGAAGGAGCCGGGAGCCGTCGTGGCGGTCGAAATCGAGCAACTGCGCTCGATCGTGCAGACGGATGCCGAGCTCAGCGAGCTGTTCATGCGCGCCTTCATTCTGCGGCGCATGGGGTTGCTCGCCACCGGTCAGGGCGATGTCATGCTGATCGGCTCCAGCTACTCGCCCGATACGTTGCGGTTGCGCGAGTTCCTGGGGCGCAACGGCTATCCCTTCTTCAATGTCGACATCGAGAGCGATCCGGATGTTCACGGCATCCTCGAGCGCTTTGCCGTGCGCCCCGAGGACACTCCGGTCGTCATCTGGCGTGGCAAGCATATCTGCAAGAGCCCGAGCAACCGCGAGGTCGCCGAGTACCTGGGATTGAATCCTCCGGCCGAGGCCCGCGAGGTGCACGATCTGCTCATTGTGGGTGCGGGGCCCGCGGGACTGGCGGCGGCGGTGTACGCGGCTTCCGAGGGGCTGGACGTGCGGATTGTCGAGACGATCGCTCCCGGCGGTCAGGCAGGGACGAGCTCCCGCATCGAGAACTATCTGGGCTTTCCGACGGGCATCTCCGG
>Ga0070681_10004413_pt1 | contig 13402 bp, 13 predicted proteins | sample KBSC83BmetaG_FD_65650 | JGI IMG/M metagenome (GOLD analysis project Ga0070681, IMG submission 65650) | Corn rhizosphere microbial communities from Kellogg Biological Station, Michigan, USA - KBS C8-3B metaG | ecosystem: Host-associated > Plants > Roots > Rhizosphere | place: USA: Michigan... | reverse complement strand
GCGACGAACACGTTGATGATCGTCGCCGGCAGCGCGAGCTTGAGCGTCGTGCCGATCGTCGGCCACAGGTTCGAGGTCGTGAAGAACTTGTGATAGTTCGCGAGCCAGCCGCCATCCTTTGGCTCGAACGAAAGCCAGAGGCCGTAGAGGAACGGATAGACGAAGAGCAGCAGCATGAACAACGCCGCCGGGACGACCAGCAGGAGCGCCTTGTCGAATCCTGCGGTGCGGGCGAAGGTGTTCACTGCGTCTCGCCGGGATACACGAGCACGCGCTCGGGCGGGACGTGCACGAACACGTTCGCGCCGGGACTCACTTTCCCCGCAGCACGCAAGTGCAGACGTGTGCCGGCCGGCGTCACGAGCTCGATCAGCGAATCGCGTCCCCCGTACTCGACGTTGTCGACGCGGCCACCGACGACGTTGGTCGCGGCAGGCTCGTTCGCGATCGCGATCTCCTCGGGACGGATGGCGACGAGCGCGCGGCCGCCGTCGAGCGGCAGCTTGGCGACGCCGGTCAGGCGCATGTCGGAGGCTTCCAGCGTCACGTGTCCGTTGCGCGTTCCGGTGACGGGCAGCTCGATCACGTTGCGGTAGCCCATGAAGCGCGCGACGTGGATGTTGGCCGGCTGCGCGTAGACCTCCTCGGGCGTGCCGATCTGCTGGACGACGCCATCCTTCATCACGACGATGCGGTCGGCGAGCGACAGCGCCTCGTCCTGGTCGTGCGTGACGTAGATCGTCGCGCGGTCGAGCTCGCGATGAATCCGCCGGATCTCGGAGCGCGTCTCGAGCCGCAGCTTCGCGTCGAGGTTCGACAGCGGCTCGTCCATCAAAATCAGTGGCGGCTCGATGACGATCGCGCGCGCGATCGCCACGCGCTGCTGCTGACCGCCGGAAAGCTGGCCCGGCAGCTTGTGCTCCTGACCGGTGAGCTGCACGAGGCGCAGCGCATTCGCGACGCGCGGCCCGGCGTCGGCCTGCGACATGCCGCGCATCCGCAGTCCGAAGCCGATGTTCTTCGCGACACTCATGTGCGGAAAAAGCGCGTAGTTCTGAAACACCATGCCGAAGCCGCGCCGCTCCGGCGGCAGCGTGTCGATGCGCTCGTCGTCGAGGCGGATCGTGCCGCCGGAGAGCGGCAGCAATCCCGCGATGCAGTTGAGCGCCGTCGACTTGCCGCAGCCGGACGGACCGAGCAGCGCGATGAACTCGCCGCGGCGAACGGTCAGCGTCAGGTCGTTCAGCGCATTGAACGCGCTGCCGGCGGCGCCGGCAAAGCGCCGCGTCACGCGGTCGAGGCGAAGCTCGCTGAAATCGTGCTTCATCGATGTATTGGACCTCGAGTTCCCTCACCCGCTCGACGCTTTGCGTCTCACACCCTCTCCCCGCATGCGGGGAGAGGGTCGAGGTGAGGCGACGCCAGCGTTACTTCGTCTTCGACGCCCCGACTTGCTGGTCCCAGATCCGGAACATCTCGACCTGCGCCTTCGCTTCGAGCGACTGCGTGTGCGGGAACTCCTTCAGCCACTCGTCGTACTCGGGCCGGCCGAATTCGTTGATCGCATCCTGGCTTTCCTTCGGTGCCATCGACAACGGCACGTCCTTGACGGCGGGACCCGGATAGAAATAGCCCTTGTCGTAGGTAAGCGCCTGCGCTTCGGGCTTCAGCATGTACGCCATCAGGTCGAGGACCACGTTGACCTTGTCCGCGGGCACGCCCTTCGGAATCACCATGTAGTGCGCGTCGTTGACCCACGTCATGTGCTGGAACGGCGCCACCTTGTACGACTTCGGCACGATGCCGAGGATGCGCGGGTTCAGGTCCCAGCCAGTCATCGTGACCGTCATGTCGCGCGAGCCCTCGCCGAGCTCCTTCATCACCGCGCCGGTGCCGCTCGGGTAGTACTCGATGCAGCTATTGAGGTCCTTGAGATACGCCCACGTCTTGTCCCAGCTCGCCGGATTCTTCGGGTCCTTGTCGCCGAGGATGTACGGCAGGCCCATCACGAACGTGCGCCCCGGTCCCGAGTTCGCGGGCCGCGCGTAGATCAGGCGATTCGGATTGGCTTTGCACCACGCGAGCAGTTCCTGCGGTGTCGTCGGCACCTGCTTGACCTTGTCGGGGTTGTACTCGAGCAGCGGACCCGCCGGCATGAACGCGACTTCGATGCCGTAGTCGCCCGCGAGCTCCTGCATCTTCGCCGCTGCGGGCTGGTAGTTCTGCATCAGGTTCGGGAACTTCGCCGAGTGATCCGGCAGGATCTTGACGAGCAATCCCTGCTCGATGCCGGCCGCGAGAAAGTCGGTGCCGGTCAGCACGAGGTCGATGTCGCTGCGATTCGCCGCCTGCATCGCTTTCAGCTTGCCGGGCAGCTCGGGCGCCGGCGCTTTCGTGAAGTTCACCTTCGAGACCAGGTTGGGATTCTTGTTAGCGAAGTTCTGGATCGCGTCCTGCGTCAACGCGAGATCGCCGGCCACGTCGACGACGTTGATCGACACCGGCGCCGCCAGCGCGCTTCCCGGCCCGAATGCGAACAGCGCGGCGATCGCGACCGCCACCGCCGTGATTCGTTGCGCCACACGGCGCCGTCCCTGTGATTGCACGCTGCTGCATTTCATTTACGTCCTCCTGTGGTTGGGCTGCCTGCCCGTCGATTTCGACGCCGCGTCATTATCGACGCTCCGCTGGAACTCGCGCGTGACGCGCGACAAATGGCGATGCATTGCCGCGCGCGCCGCCTCGGGATCTTTCGCCGCGACCGCGGCCGCGATCGCCGCGTGATCGCGGATCGTGCGTACCGCAAGGTCGTTGGTATGGAAATGCCGCTGCAGCCTTCCCCAAAGCTCTGCGCGCTGGTTCCAGAGGCCCTCGACGACGAGCTCGAGCGAGCCGTTTCCGGTTGCCTTCGCGAGCAGCAGGTGAAAGTCGCGATCCTCCGCCTCACGGGCGGCGAAGTCGTCGAGATGGTCCTCGAGCCGCGCCACGCTTTCCTGCAACGCCTCGATGTCCTGCGCGCGCGCGTTCTTCGCCGCGAGCGCCGCAATCTCGCCCTCGAGGAGCTTGCGGGCCGCGAGGAGTTCGAACGGCCCTGGACCCGCATCGCCGCGAGGCCGGCTCGCCGCATCGGTCTGCGCGACGAAGATGCCGGTGCCGACGCGCACTTCGACGAGGCCGCTCATCTCGAGCGAGATGATCGCCTCGCGGACCGACGCGCGGCTCACGCCGAACGACGCGGCCAGCTCGCGCTCGGCCGGCAGCCGCGTGCCCGCCGGAAACTCGCCGCGCGCGATCAAGTGCGCGAGCTGATCGGCGATCTGGCGATAAAGGCGCTTCGGCTCGACGACCTGCAGGGGCACCGCGACTCCGGTAAACGATTGACAGCGCCTGCGCGGAACGCGGCTCGCATGCGCCGGAACGAATCCACTCGACCGATGGTAGCGTCGCCGTTATACTGTGGTCAAGTGGTCGAGCCACCGGACCGCCATCTACCTCGCGCCATGAAGATCATCGCCGTCCGCGTCGTCGTCACCTGCCCCGGCCGCAATTTCGTCACGCTGAAGGTCGAGACCGACGAAGGCATCCACGGCATCGGCGATGCGACGCTGAACGGCCGCGAGCTGGCCGTGGCCGCCTACCTGACCGAACACGTCGTCCCGGTGCTGATCGGCCGCGACCCGGCGCGCATCGAGGACACGTGGCAGTACCTATACCGCGGCGCGTATTGGCGGCGCGGTCCCGTCACGATGAGCGCGATCGCCGCCGTCGATACTGCGTTGTGGGACATCAAGGGCAAGGTCGCGGGGCTGCCCCTCTACGAACTCCTCGGCGGTGCGAGCCGCGACGGTGTAATGGTGTACGGCCACGCGAACGGGAAGGACATCGCCGAGACCGTCGACGAAGTCGCGCGTTACATCGACATGGGCTACAAGGCGATCCGCGCGCAATGCGGAATCCCGGGCCTCGCATCGACGTACGGCGTCGCGAAGGACAAGCTCTACTACGAGCCCGCCGACGCCGCGATCCCGACCGAGAACGTGTGGTCGACGACGAAGTACCTCGATCACGTTCCGAAGCTCTTCGACGCATTGCGCGCGCGCTTCGGCTTCGACCATCACCTGCTGCACGACGTGCATCACCGGCTGACGCCGATCGAGGCCGGGCGCCTCGGGCGCTCGCTCGAGCCGTATCGGCTCTTCTGGATGGAAGACCCGACGCCGGCCGAGAACCAGGCGGCGTTCCGGCTGATCCGCCAGCACACGGTGACGCCGATCGCGGTCGGCGAGGTCTTCAACACGATCTATGACTGCCAGTCGCTGATCGCCGAGCAGTTGATCGACTACATCCGCACGACCGTCGTGCACGCAGGCGGCATCACGCATCTGCGGCGCATCGCGCATCTCGCCGAGCTTTATCAGGTGCGCACCGGCTCGCACGGCGCGACGGATCTGTCGCCTGTCTGCATGGGCGCCGCGCTGCACTTCGACACGTGGGTGCCGAACTTCGGCGTGCAGGAATACATGCGCCACACGCAGGAAACCGACGCGGTCTTTCCGCATGCGTATTACTTCGCCGACGGCTATCTTCACCCGGGAACGGCGCCCGGCCACGGCGTCGACATCGACGAAGCGCTTGCCGCGCGCTATCCGTACAGGGCGAGCGCGCTGCCGGTCAACCGTCTCGAAGACGGCACGGTCTGGAATTGGTGAATCGCGCGCGGCCCTGAATCGCTAACGCCGCGCGACGAGGACCCACAGCAGGCAGAAGCAGCCGGCGACGAGCAGTGCCGTGCCGCCTGCGAACAGCGTGACGACCGGAAAGCGGCCCAGCGTGTAGTGGCCCGCAAGGCGCGCGATGCCCGAGACTGCGCAGACGACGAGTCCCACGACGCCGAGCAGACGGCCGAGCGATGCGAGTGCAGGCAATCCGGTCATGGCGCGTGATAGAGACCCGAACGGCCGCCCGACTTCTCGAGCAGCCGCACGTCGCCGATCCGCATTCCGCGGTCGGCGGCCTTGCACATGTCGTAGATCGTGAGCAGACCCGCGCAGGCGGCTGTCAATGCCTCCATCTCGACTCCGGTGCGTTCGTGCGTCTCGACGGTCACCTCGATCGCGATGCCGGACGGATCGCTCGCGAATTCGACCGCGACGCGCGTCAGCATGAGCGGGTGCGCGAGGGGAATCAAGTCCGACGTTCGCTTCGCAGCCTGGATCGCCGCGATGCGCGCGACGCCCAGCACGTCGCCCTTCTTCACCGTGCCCTCCCGCACCATCGCGAGCGTTGCAGGATTCATCGCGATGCGACCGCCGGCGCGCGCGACACGCCTCGTAACGTCCTTGTCGCCGACGTCGACCATCTGGGCGTGGCCCGAAGCGTCGAAGTGGGTAAAATGCGGTCCGGATGCGCGATCGTCGGCGGCCGCCGCGCGATCGGCGGCAACCCCCTTGTCGCTGGCCCTGGTGCGTGAGCGCTGCATCGATCGCGTGAATTTCGTCGCGAGGGCGGCATCTTAGCACTCGCGCAACGGCCCCTTACGTGCACGCCTGCCGATCATTTCGCAAGTCGCGGCGCCTGATCGCCGCGCTTACCGCCGTTGCGCTCGCGTTCGCGCCGCTTTCCGGAACGGCCGCCGATCGGGCCGCAACGGCGAAGCCTGCGCCCTCTTCCGATGCGCTGCCTGAATACGGCACCGTGCCGCCAGCGCCCCCGAGCCCCGTGCCGCCGCAGACCTACCCGCAGCGATTGCCCGATCTCGGCGATGCGTCGCAGGCCGACTTCTCGCCGGCGCAGGAACGCAAGCTCGGCGAGACGATCGTGCGCGAGATGCGCGCGAGCGGCGCGTACATGAACGACCCCGAAGTCAACGACTACCTGCAGGAGCTCGGCCATCGCCTCACGTCGGTGTCACCGGACGTCAAGCAGGACTTCGAGTTCTTCGCCGTCCCGGATCAGCAGATCAACGCGTTCGCGCTGCCCGGCGGCTTCATCGGCGTCAACACCGGCCTGATCCTGCTCACGCAATCGGAATCGGAGCTCGCGAGCGTGCTCGCGCACGAAATCTCGCACGTGACGCAGCACCACATGGCACGCGCGCTTTCGGCGCAGAAGGATTCGATGCTGATGTCGCTCGCGGGGCTCGCGCTCGCGATCCTCGCCGCGCGCGCCGGCGGCTCGTCGAGCGGCGACGCGGCGGCCGGCGCAATTGCCGCCACGCAGGCGATGACGATCCAGCACCAGATCAACTTCACGCGCGAGAACGAATACGAGGCCGATCGCCTGGGCTTCCAGCGCCTCGATGCGGCGGGATTCGACGTCACCGCGATGGCGACGTTCATGCAGCGGCTGCAGACCGCGATGCGCTTCGTCGAGAACGGCGTGCCGACGTACCTGCGCGACCACCCGGTGACCTTCGAGCGGATCGCCGAAGCGCAGGCGCGCGCGGAGGGCCACCCGTACCGGCAGGTCGTCGACTCGCTCGACTACCATCTGGTGCGCGCGCTGCTCAAGAGCTACCAGGGCGAGCCGCGCGAGGCCGTGAAGTGGTTCGACGACGCGATCGCCGAGCACAAGTACAACAACGCGATCGCAGCGCAGTACGGGCTCGTCGCATCGCTTTTGCGGACGAGCGATTGGACGCGCGCGAAGAAAGAGCTCGCGAAGCTCGACAAGATGGCGCCCGACCATCCGATGATCATCGCGATCGGCGGCCACGTCCTGATGGAATCGGGCGACCTCGACGGCGCGATCAAGCGCTTCGGCGACGGCGTCGCCCGCTACCCGAACAAGATGCAGCTCGTCTACGACTATCCCGAGGCGTTGCTGAAGGCTGGCCGCAATGCCGACGCGGCCAAGTTCGTCGAGCAGCAGATCGCGCGCTTTCCCAACGACGGTCCGCTGCAGCTCCTCGCCGCACGCGCATACGCGGCGCAGAACAAGCAGATGCTCGCGCACCAGCACCAGGGCGAGTACTACGCGTGGCAGGGAAACCTCAAGGGCGCGATCGACCAGCTCGAGCTCGCTCAGAAACAGAAGGATGGCAATTTCTACGAAGCGTCGGTCATCGACACGCGGCTGCGCGCGCTGCGCCGGGAGGTCGCGGACCAGAACAAGTCGATGTTCGGCAAGCAGGGATTGTCGATGACGGTCGAAAGCGGGCCGGGACGCGAACCTCGGTTCCGCTGACTTCTTTCATCGCACCCCGAAGAACGATCCTGCCGGCCGCCTCGAGCCTCACCAAACCGAGCACAGCTTCTCGGGGGCTTTAGTCATCGGCGTACCAACCTTGCACGAGAACGCCTTGGCGAACTCGGGCATGTTCACGACGACACCATTGATCCGGTCCTTCGAAGGGGCGTGATCGTCGGTGAGCGCAAGCTCGCGCGCCCGCTCGGGGCGGATGTTCTCGCAGGCCCACTGGGCAAAGCCAACGAAAAAGCGCTGGTCCGGGGTCAGGCCGTCGCGATCCGCCGGCTTCTGATCCTTGCCTGCATCCTTCCATGCTTCGTACGCCAGCATCTCGCCTCCGAGGTCGGCGATGTTCTCGCTGAGCGTGAGCAGACCGTCCACGTTGACGTCGTCCACGGCCGTATATGCCGCGTACTGGTCGACGAGGCATTTGGCGCGTTCGATGAAGCGGCGCTCGTCGTCTTGCGTCCACCAGTTGCGCAGATTGCCGCGCGCGTCATAGAGGCGTCCGGTGTCGTCGAAGCCGTGCGTGAGCTCGTGGCCGATCGTACCGCCCGTGTCGCCGTAATTGGGCGCCGCATCCATTTTCGGGTCGTACAGCGGCGGCTGCAGGATGCCGGCCGGGAAGTTGATGTCGTTCGTCTGGCCGCCGAAGTACGCGTTGACCGTGGGCGGCGTCATCCACCATTCGTTGCGATCGAGGGGCCTTCCGATCTTCGCAAGCTGACGGTCGAGCTCGAACGCCGCTGCCCGCTGAACGTTGCCCATGAAATCGTCGCGCGCGATAGCGACGGACGAATAGTCGCGCCATTTGTCGGGATAGCCGATCTTGTTGCGCATCGCGTGCAGTTTCTCGATCGCGGCCCGGCGCGTGGATTCGCTCATCCACGGCTCGGTCCGCAGCCGACGTTCCATAGCGGACTCGATCCGCTGAACCATCGCCAGCACCTGCATTTTGAGTTCGGGGGTAAAGGCTTTTTGTACGTACGCCCGGCCGAGCGCCTCTCCGAGCTGCTCGTCGACGAGGCGCACGCAGCGCCGCCAGCGCGGCTGGAGCTCCTGCGCACCGGTCAGGTAGCGCAAATGGAAGTCGAAGTCCTCGGCCACGAACGCGCTCGAAAGAAACGCCGCGCGGTTGTCGGCCAGGTGGAATCGCAGATAGTCTTTCCATGTGGAAAGCGGCTCGGATGCAAGGCGCTCCGACAATTCGGAGAAGAAGGCCGGCGTTCGTACGTTGACGACGTCGAATCCGGGCATGCCGAGCGCTTTGAAATAGGCATCCCACGCGAAATCGGGCGCGAGCGATTCGAGACCCGCCCGCGCGAGCTTGTGCCTGGTCTTGTACGGGTCGCGCCGCTCGACCTTCCTGAGCGATGCGCGGGCAAGCGCTGTTTCGAGCGTCATGATCCGCGTAGCGCTCGCCTTTGCTGCCTCGGGCCGGTCGCCGAGAAGCACGAGAATCTTCGCGATGTGCGCCTCGTACCGTTCGCGCGCCTCCCGCGATTTCGGGTCGTCCCGAAGATAGTAATCACGGTCCGGCAATCCAAGCCCGCCCTGATCCAGGCTCGCGATCTCTCGCTCGGCGTCGTCGGGGTCCTGCTCGGCGCCGACCTCGAAGAGGACGTCGTCCCTTGCTGTGCCACGCTGAAGACGCGCCACGACCGGACCGATGTCTAGAGGAGAGCCGATCCCCGCGATGGCGGCGAGATTTCGCGAGAGGGGTTCGAGGCCACGCTGCTCGACGCCCTGCTCGTCCATGCACGCCGCATGGTAGTCGCCGATCTTTTGCGTTTCCGGGTCGCGCCGTTTCTCCGTGGCTGCGCTGTCGAGAATCGTGCGCAGGAACGACAAGTTGTCCTCGTACATCTTCACGTAGACGTCCCACGAGCTGTGATCGGGTGGAATCGGATTGCGCTTCTGCCAACCGCCGCAGGCATATTGGTAGAAGTCGTCGCAGGGGTCGATGGAGCGATCCATCGCCGTCACGTCGAGACCTGGCGTGTACGGAAGGGCCCGCTCGTCGTGTGACGGCGCGACGGCGCATCCCGTGAAGGCGGTAACCAATGCGATCGAGAGCAACCGGCGCAGTTCGTACATTCGATTGATCGCTTGGGGATGAGCGTTCACGCCGGGGATCCTTCCGCGGCGCTCGGCGATTGCAACAGTGAAGGTTTTGCGCGAGGTATCGCGACGAGCCTGCGATTGTACGGGCGAACCGGGCGACCAGGCCTTGCAACCGCGGCCCCCTTTCGTCACCGCCTGCACCTTTTGACAGGTGTCAAGTCCGTTTCATGCCCGGGCAAAAGGGCCTGAAATCAGTCAATTAATGATGCATATGTTTCATCAAAGAGCGCGTGGCTAGCGTTGTGGCTAGCGTTGTAGCTAGCGTTGCCGCCGATCGGTCCCGAATCGTGAGAAGCCCACGACCGGGGAGCCTAAGCGGGTCCATAATTGATGGATGCTGTCCGACGACTCGAACGAGCAGCGGCGACCAGTGCGGCCTTTCGCTGCTCGTGAACGCCCACGCGGCGTTGCCGAGCTGATGGCCGAATGTCGCACCGGTGCGGCGCCATCACCCGCTATGGCATCGAACTCGCATGGCGACTTCAGACGATCACCTGCCCGGAATGCGGTTGGTTCAAGCCAGTCTAGCGGCGCTGCGCGAGGCATTGATTGAGGCCGCGTCAGAATCGATCGGCTCGTCCGACCAACACATCTGGATGATGGTTATGGGCGCGGCTGCGCACTTGCTCGCGATGCAAACGTGGTCACACCGAACTCAGAGGCACTAGCATCGAGAAAATCAAATGCAGCCTCTATATGACAGCCGTGGCGCGCACATCGCGAACGCGGTGAACGATCGATTGCATTCGCCGAGCGGTGCAAATATCGGCCACTTCCTGAAACACGAGGGTATCTTCGTGGACATGCGCGGCCGCTACCTGGGCGAGATTGTATTGGGCAATCGCTTGATGCGGAGCCGGAGATCGAAGTACGAAGCCGTCAATTTTGGCAGGCGCGGCAATTACGGGAACGCTGGATACGTAGGCACCCGCTCTAGCGTGGCGACGGTCTGGCAGGTGACCGACTACGAGGACATTGCAACGGAAGCATTGCGATGAAGCAGAAGACGCTGTGTGTTGCACCGACATCACCGCTTCGCACGCATCTCCTCGATGATTCCTTGCCCGCCAACGAATTTGCGCGCGGGGCCCGCTTGCGTCATCTGAGCGGCCGCATCGTCCAGTAAAGCGTTGATATCATCTGCTGCGAGGTTTCCGGAAGCCTTCAGCGTTCGAATCAACGCGCGCACTATCGCCAGCGCCGCGACTGCATCCGCGTCCGCGCCAACGGCTGAGAAAGTGTCCATCGTTGAGAATGTCCAGGCGAAAGTGGCCAAACCGCTGACCGCTTAAATGGGGCCGATGCACGCCGGGTCTCGGGAGCACACCGGGCGAAATCGTTCAGCGGTCATTTCGTCGGTGTAGACACGACCGCGCGCGGAGTCACGAGATCGTCCACCGCCTTCTTGGCTCGTTCGATTGCCTCGTGGCGAACCTCGTCGATGCGGTTTGTCCCCGACTTGTCGATGTCCATGATCACCTGGTCGCCGAGATCGTGCGCCAGGCCTTCGGGAACATAGATCGTGGTCATCACCTCCCAGATGCCGCGGGTCCGCCGGACGAAAACGGAAATCAGAAAACCGCGATGCGAAACCTTGTCCATTTCTCATAGTGCGCTGGATAGTGATGTGGGACAAGGCGGCGCCGACGGGATAATGATCGGCGCCAGGAAGGCTCCTCCGTGGTGTTCATAATCTTGAGCCAGGCTGGCTGACGGCCGGCGCGCGCGTCCAGGAGCGCGAGCGGGCGGCGAAATTCCGTCCCCCGATGTTGTTCAAGCCGTCGCGGCTGTAATCCACGATGGCAGCGGCCAGCCTACAACCAAAGGCGCGCTTCGCCTCTAGCGTGCGATGCTCCCGTTGCGCACACTAAAGCACCCCTCGTGGGAATGGAGGCGCGTATGAAGGCGAACCAATGGTTGCAACTCGCAACGATGGCGTGCGCTCTAGCTATTGCTGGAACGGCAGCCGCAAACGACCAAAACATGATCGGCAGTAAAGAGCAGGCAGGCGCGGCCGTGAACAGCAACGGGCCCGCACAGCTCGGAACTAACGCGGAGAACAACACCGCGGCGCAGCTAGGAACCGATACGCCGAAGGCAACGGTGCCGAGCGAGTCCGACGCGGCGCCGACGGGGACCGACGTTGACACGTCCAAGCAGATGGCGAAACATCCGCCGACGAACCGCATGGACGAAGCGACGCCAACGGAAAAGACGCCGAGCGACAAGCCGGCGGCGAAGCATCCGCCCACCGCTCGGATGGATGCGGCGATGCCCGACCAGAAATCGCCAACGGCCGCGCAGTAGCCTTCCGGGCGGGGGACCAGGCAGCGGTTCGCGACAAAGCCGGTGTGGCGGCCGCGATTCCGTCCTTCTAGTGCCGGCGGCGCGGTCCGGGTCCCGCGGGAAAGCTGCGCCCCTCAGTAGAGCGTTTGCCAGCCTGCACCCAGCACGCCACGGATGACAGAGGCATTAAAACCGCGCGCACGTCTTGTGTGACACAGCAGGAGGTGGGCGGGAAGAAGCCGACGTAATGCCCGTTAACGATCGCCGTCACGACGGCGCTCGTGCGTCGGAAAATTCCATCGCCGCCGCTCAGCCAGGTGATCGTAGGCATAGCGTTTCAATGCCTGTTTGGTCATCGCGCGGGCCAGCGCCCACCGATGTATCTTCGATTTCGTGAATAGGCCCGACGACATGATTTGTGGATGGGAGCTACAAGAGACACGCGAACGGCGTCACGGCTGGCTCTGCATTTAAAGCGGACTTGCGGGACGCATGCGAAGTTCCTCACGCACGAAGTCGCGCATCCACAGCGGCGCGCTAACGTCCTACATCCACGTGGAGTCGCGGCCGACTGATTTTGTGGTCGCCGCGGGGCACAGCTAGAGCCTCGCATGAAGATTCTCATCGTCGACGATGATCGCGACGTCGCCGACTCCTTGGCCGACCTTATGCGCGTCAAGCGTGCCCCGTCGGCCAAGCCGAAACTCAAGATACGCTTTACGGTGACGGAAGCGCGACAGCAATCAGCTCCTTGAATTCAATGTTGCACACCGCCTACGTCGTCCATGGGGTTATCGCTTCGGGCGCTTCGGGGGGCTCATAACGCGGCGGCCGCGTGTCGACTGGATTGAAGATCTCTAGGCCACGACACATCGATCATGTCGACATGTTGCGCCTACGACGCATTGGTTATCGCGTGTGCAATAACCACCCTCAGCGGTCATGTCGCTAGGTGGAGGGTTTTTGGGATTCACGGTGAACACATAGGTACGGAACATACTCGCTAATTTGCTTACCGTTGTTTGTCCACTTCCATAGGGATACGGTTGGGCCTCGCGGCGACATCGTTACGGTCTGAGAATCGGCATCGTAGGAATAGTTACCGGCAATGGAGGACGTTTTGATCAACTCCAGCGGAAGATCTACCGAGAACCGCGTGGCCGCTTGCGCGATGCGCGCCGAATACTGAGCGGACGTCTCAAACGGGTCTTTTTCTAGCAAAGTCGAATTCTGCCGCTGCACCATCGCCTTAAACTCATTCGGAGCAAGCAGCGGAAAAGTACCGTCGATCTGCGCGCTTGCGCTTTGCGCGATGAGCGCGAGCATGAATACAAGTCGATTCATGGCGATTGAGCCTCACATGGCCAAAAGGAACGACAAAGCTTGATACCGCCAGGCGGTGCATCCCTCGGGCGGTCAACAGGTTGCGACTTAGGTCCCGGCTTCGTCAAGTCCTCGAGTACGACGTGTGCGTGCTCTACAGCGGTGAAGACGCCATCGAGACCGCGGGTGCGTATCGGCCCGACGCGGTGATTCCGGACGTCAACATGCCTGGCGTCTATGGGATTCCACGGCCCCGCGCCGCGAGTATTCGTTGTTCTTGACCTTGAGCCACGTCGCCATCCATTCATCCATTCGTCGGATTGGCGCCTTTTACGGTGGAAAATGTATGGCAAGACCGGATTGTGTTCGTCAAGTTGTGCAAAAGGGTGGTCATGGTTGAGGTCTATGCGGCCTTTCGCAGCTGATCCTTGCGCGCCTCCCACAGCAAGTCCATGTTGATGTAGCGCTTGTCCTCAAGCCA